>Ga0137409_10000731_pt1 | contig 35938 bp, 34 predicted proteins | sample CZODoug1_16funga_FD_122059 | JGI IMG/M metagenome (GOLD analysis project Ga0137409, IMG submission 122059) | Vadose zone soil fungal communities from Angelo Coast Range Reserve, California, USA - CZODoug1_16fungal (Hybrid Assembly) | ecosystem: Environmental > Terrestrial > Soil > Vadose zone... | reverse complement strand
GGGAGCCAAAGGGTGAAGGCGCTCCCCCGGCCGGGCGTGGATTCCACTTCAATCCTTCCCCCCTGCAGCTCCGCGAGTAATCGCGCGATCGCCAGGCCCAGGCCCGTTCCTCCCAGGTCCCGGCTGCGCGACTGGTCGATGCGATAGAACCGATCGAAGATTCTGTCCACATGCTCGGGCGCGATTCCCGGTCCCGTGTCGCGCACACTGACGCCGACCTCGGTCCCGTTGCGCCTCGTGGCGAACGTGATACTGCCACTCGGCGTGTAGCGCACCGCATTGGACGCGAGATTCAAGAGGATATGGCGCGTGCGATCCGCGTCCCCGATGGCGGTTGCGCGATCTGCTGATTCGGCACGCACCGTCAGGTTCTTGTCCAGCGCCATCGCTTCCGTGATCTCCCGGACTTCCTCGACCACCGCCTGGAGATCGAAGGGGGCGTGAGCCAATGCGAGCTGGCGGTTTTGCCCTCTGGCAATGAGCAACAGCTCTTCGACCAATTTTGTCGTGCGATCGAGACCGCGCTCCATTGCCGCGAGCGCGTCGCGAATCTCGCTGTCGCTGCGTCCCTCTGCGGAAGCCCATTGGACCTGGGCGCGCAGATGCGTCAGCGGCGTGCGCAGCTCGTGGCTCGCATCCGCTGTGAACGATTGCAGCGCGCGGTGAGCACGATCCACGCGTTCGAGCATACGATTGATGCTTTCCGCCAGCTCGGTGACCTCGGCTTGCCCGGTCGGGCTTGCGAGTCGCGTACCCAGCTCCGATGGCCCGATCTCCCGTGTTTCCCGTGTCACGCGTTCGAGCGGTTGCAACGCCGCGTCGACTCCCTGCCGCGCGCCGCGGGCGGCCGCGAACGCCGCGAGCGGCAGCAGCAAGCCGGCAGCGGCGATGAGGACGCCGAGCGGCACGAGATAGGACTGCCGGCTCGCGACGACGTAGATATCGAATTCGCCCATCGCGCGATGCAGCACGCGGTAGCGCCAGCGGGCACGCTCCGTAATCGCCGAGACGAGAGCGGCGCGGACTTGCTCCGGCGAGGAATCGGGAAGTCCCTCCAGCCGGCGGGCCGGCATGCCGGGGGACAGGTAGAACACCTGTGGCATGCCACCGGCGTTTGTGGTGGTGCGGGTAATGACGACCTGGCCGCCCATGCCCACCAGTTGATCGGCGAGCGCCGACGGCATCACACCGCCCGGTGCGCTCGTCGAGTCGCGATAGGCGCCGAGCAGCGACTGGATGACGTCAGCGGAATGCTCGAGCGAGCTGCGCAGCGCCATCTCGGCCGCGGCGGCGAACAGGAGGACGACCACCAGGGCGTACCCGGCGAGCGCCGTCCACGCGACGCGGCTGAACCGCCGCGTGAGCACCTGGCTGAGGCGCCGTTCAGCCACCGCTCTCTGCCTCCAGGCGGTACCCGACGCCGCGGACCGTGCGAATCGGCGCGGTGCGCCCGCCAAAGCTCAATTTCTTGCGGAGATAGTTGACGTAGACGTCGACGACGTTCGTTTCCGGATCGAATTTGTAATTCCACACCGCTTCGGCGATGCGCGAGCGCGATACGGTGCGACCCGCATTGCGCATCAGGAACTCGAGCAGCGCAAACTCGCGCGGCGAGAGATCCACGATGCGATCGCCCTGCGTGACGCGCCGCGTCAGTGGATCGAGCATGACCCCGCCCACCTCGAGCGTGGCATCCTTGTGACGCAGCTCGGCACGGCGGATCAGCGCATGCACGCGCGCCAGCAGCTCGGGTAGATCGAATGGCTTCGTGACGTAATCATCGGCGCCCCCTTCGAGCCCGCGCACGCGGGACTCGAGCTCATCTTTCGCCGTGAGCAGCAGGACGGGTGTCGAGACGCCGCGCTTGCGCAGCTCCGAGACGACGCTGAAGCCGTCACGGCCCGGCAGCATGACGTCGAGCACGAGGCAGCTGAACGTGCCCTCGAGCGCGCGCGCGAGCGCCCGGTCCCCGGAGTCCGTTTCGGTCACGCCGTAGCCTTCCTCCCGGAAGGCTTTACTCAGGAAGCGGCGGAGATCGCGATCATCCTCGACGAGCAGTATCTGCACGGCGAAAACCTACGGTCATCGCGCGCCGCGGGGCAATGTGAGCACGATGAGAAAGCTCTAAGGAAGACGCGTCCCACTTCCCTGGGCACAAGCGTTTTGACACATTGAGCCCATGAACATTGCACTCCTGTTGGCGCTGAGCCTGACTGCTCCCGTGGATACCGCCACGTTTGCGGGCGGTTGCTTCTGGACGATGGAGCACGCCTACGATGATGTGCCGGGCGTGATCTCAGCGGTCTCCGGATTCATGGGCGGCAGCATCAAGGACCCGACATATATGCAGGTCGTGGAAGGGAATACGGGCCACCTCGAATCGGTCCAGGTGATCTACGATCCCGCCAAGGTCAGCTATGAGACGCTGCTCTGGACCTTCTGGCACAACATCGACCCCTTCCAGGCCGACGGGCAGGCCTGTGACACGGGACCGAATTACCACACGGCGGTCTTTGTGCGCGGCCCCGCGCAGCGCAAGGCTGCCAGCGCGTCGCGCCAACAGATCATGGACCGTTTCCACCGCGAGGTGGCGGCCCAGGTCCTCACGGCCGGCCAGTTCTATCCGGCCGAGGAGTACCACCAGGACTATGCCAGGAAGAATCCGGTCCGCTATGGGATGTATCGCACCGGCTGTGGTCGCGACCGGCGGTTGCGCGAGATCTGGGGAGATGAGGCGGGGAAGGTAAGCACAGCAGTTTCAACCAATGAGGTGAGACACGCGATGTATACCGTAAAGCCAAAGCCAGGCGACGCCGATCTCCGGCGGACGCTGACACCGTTGCAGTACGAAGTCACGCAGCACGAGGCAACCGAGCGTCCCTTCCAGAACGAGTTCTGGGACAATCATAAGGAAGGGATCTACGTCGACGTCGTGTCCGGCGAGCCGCTGTTCAGCTCACTCGACAAGTTCGATTCCCGCACCGGCTGGCCGAGCTTCACGCGGCCGCTCGAGTCGACCAACGTCACGGAGAAGACGGATCGCTCGCTGTTCATGGAGCGCACCGAGGTGCGGTCCGCCCATGCCAACTCCCATTTGGGCCACCTCTTCGATGACGGGCCGAGACCCACGGGATTGCGCTACTGCATCAATTCGGCGTCGCTGCGGTTTATTGCGGTGGACAGCCTGGAAGCAGAGGGGTACAGCCAGTATCTGGCGCTGTTTAAGAAATAATCACCGTTTCTGACGTTCGAGCAGGGCCACGGCGCGGTGCAGGCGGTCGATGGCCGCGCCAAGGTCCTCGCTCGGCCCCTGCGACAACTCTCCCACCAACGCGACTTCTCGCAGCAATTGCAGGGCATTCCGCACGTGCTCGACCGGCCGCTCGGCGTTGGGCACGCGCGATTGGCGGCCGCGGCGATCGAGCGTGCTGCGCCGCTCCGCGCCGCGACGCCGGTCCACGACGTTGCGGCGCTCTTTTTCTTGCCCGACGACGGCGACCGACTGCCGGCGCGGCTCCGCGCGGCGGTCGGTGCCGGTGCGGCGGTCAGCCCACAGTCTAGTGAACATGAGGGGCGTCGCGCGTCATTCTCGGCAGTGGAAACTCATGGGTTGGCGGCCGGGGCAAGCTATCACGAAACCAACCATTTGGCGAATCGTACCATCCAAAGAATAGCCTCATTCCCCGGATAATAATCATGATGCCGCTGACGTCGCTCGCAGCCGTCGTTATGGTGTTCCAATCTGTTTCCCCGGCTCCTCCGACGTCTCCCCCCAGGACCACGGCGGTCGCGCAACGCGCCGCGACCCCGCCTACGATCGACGGGAAAGACAACGACGCCGTGTGGCGGCTCGCGCCGGCGATCAAGGACTTCCGGCAATTCATGCCGGCTGAGGACGGGGATCCGACGGTGGTCACCGAGTTCAAGGTCGCCTATGACGACCACAATTTTTACGTCTTCGTGCGCGCGTACGATCCGCACCCCGACAGCATCAACACGCTACTGGCCCGCCGCGACGTCCGCATCTGTTGTGATCAAATCAAAATCTCGATCGATTCGTATCACGACCGGCGTACGGGCTTCGAGTTCGCCGTGAACCCCGGCGGCGTGAAGCGCGACTATGCCATTTACGGCGACGGCGAGCAGGAAGACGAGGCGTGGGACGCCGTGTGGGAAGTCGGCACGCAGGTGGACTCGCTGGGCTGGACGGCGGAGTTCCGTATTCCGCTGTCCCAGCTGCGCTATCCCCACGCCCCCACGAATACGTTCGGGTTCGGCGTCTGGCGCGATATCGATCGGCGTGGCGGAGAGCGCGTGAGTTGGCCGTTGTACCGCCGGTCACGCCGTGGTTTTCCTTCGCAGCTCGGCGACGTCGTGGGACTTGACGGCCTCGCGGCCCCACGGCGGCTCGAGCTCGCCCCGTATGTGGTGGTGAAAAACGAGCCCGCCCCTGGATTCACGCGGGACCAGGGTTACGATGCCGGCGCGGACATCAAGTTCGGCATTACGTCGAACATTACGGTCGATGCGACGATCAACCCGGATTTCGGGCAGGTTGAAGCCGATCCCTCCGTCGTGAACCTCTCCTCGTTCGAAACGTTCTACCAGGAGCGCCGGCCGTTCTTCGTCGAGGGCACCGGCATCTTCAACTTCCCGGTCAACTGCAGCGTCGTAAACTGCAGCGGCGAGAATCTGTTTTATTCCCGGCGCATCGGCCATGACCCCAGCCGTATCATCGGCGCCGCGAAAATCACGGGACGGCTCCCCGGCGGCCTCAGCATCGGTGCGGTCGAAGGACTGACCAAACGCGCGTCGTTCGACAGCATCACGCTCGAGCCGCTGACGAATTACGGCATCGTGCGGATCTCCCAGGACTTCCGCAACGGGCAGAGCGGCGTCGGCTTCATGGCGACGGCGGTCAATCGCAGCGTCGACAGGTGGACGGACACGCTCATGCATGGCAGCGCCTACGCGGGCGCGGTCGACTTCCGGCACCGGTTCCACGGCGGCACCTACGAGCTGTCCGGGTCCGTCGACGTCTCGACCGTACGTGGGACGCCGCAAGTGATCGCGGCGACCCAGCAGAATTTCACGCACAACTACCAGCGCCCCGATGACGGCATCGCGTTCGACCCCAATCGGACGTCGCTCTCGGGCAGCTCGCAGGAGATTTTGTTCGGGAAGCAGAACGGGTTCTTCGTGTTCCAGACCAGCTACCAGCGCCGCTCACCCGGGTTCGAGCTCAACGATCTCGGCTTCCTATTGCAGTCGGACCAGCAGAGTTGGAACAACTGGGCGGCGTTCAATTGGACGAAGCCGACGAAGCTGTTCCAGCGCGCGAACTGGAACTTCAACTGGTGGCAGTTCTGGACGACGAACGGGCTGGCCACCGAGCGCGCCGCCAACACCAATGCCCATGTCACCTTCAGCAACCAATGGTCAGTGCATTTCGGCGGCACGATCGCCGGTGTCGGCGGGGTTGCGTGCGACTGCGGCGCCCGTGGTGGTCCTGCATGGCGGCACTCCCCGGCGATCTACCCCTGGATCGGATTCGTGGGCGACCAGCGCAGCCCCGTGCAGCCGGTTCTCTTCTTCAGCTACGGTAAGGGCGACGACGGGCATTCCACATCGTTCAGCGTACAACCGGAAATCGATCTCCGAATCTCGTCGCGCTTCAACGGGTCGATCAGCCTCGACCTGCGACACACCATCAACGACATGCAGGATCTCCCCGCGGATACCGGGCAGCATTTTCGATTCGCGCATATCGACCTGCAGCAGGTCAGGATGGTGTATCGCGTGAACTACACGGTGACGCCGACGCTCACGGTCCAAGTGTACGCACAGCCATTCGTGAGCAAGGCCCACTGGTCGAACCTCCGCGAGCTGTCGTCCACCCCGCGTGCCGATGCGTATGGCGACCGCTTGCAGCCGTACGCAGCCAGTCTCCCGCTCGATTTCAACCGCAAGTTCTTCAACTCGAATTTCGTGGTGCGGTGGGAATATCGACCGGGCTCCACGCTCTTCCTCGTGTGGAACCAGGGACGGGCCGATTTCGAGGACGTCATGGGCACGCGGAACTTCACGGGCGACTTTCAGCGGCTGTTCAACGCCTATCCGAGGAACACGTTCCTCATCAAGGCATCGTATTGGTTGACGCCGCTCAGCCGCTAGCCAGCGCGGATGCCCAGCTCGTCGATGTGCAGCAGCAGGTCCGCCGGGTCTTCGTACACGCGATAGGCTCCCGCGCGCTCCAGCTCTTCCTGGCCGTAACCGCCGCTCAGTAGCCCAACGCCGAGTGCGCGGGCCCGCCGGGCGGCCAGGAGATCCCACACACTGTCGCCCACCGCGATCGCCGACTCCGGCGCGACGCCGAGCCGTGCGGCGGCCGCGAGCCAGAGATCGGGGTTGGGTTTCGCGTGTTGCACATCGTCACGGGTGATCACCGGAACGCCGGCCGGAAGGTCCACGAGCTCGAGCAGCGGGCGGGCGCTCGCCAGGGCGCCGCTCGTCGCGACTGCCCACGGCACTTTGACCTTCGTGAGGTGGCGCACCAGCTCCTTCGCCCCAGGAAGCGCTCGCACGTCACCCAATTGCTCCGCAAAAAAACGCGCGTGCGCCGCTTTCATCGTGACGGCTTCTTTCTCGCCGAGCTCGCGTCCTGTCTCCCGCGCGAGGCTCTCTGCCAGCAAACCGCCGCTCATGCCGATGCGGCGGTGAATGCGCCACACCGACAACGTAATGCCACCCATTTCCAACGCTTTGCGCCACGCGAGCGCGTGCTGGTACACGCTGTCGGTCAGCGTGCCGTCGAGATCGAGCAGCAGGGCAGGGCGATCGGTCATGGGAGCCAAATTAACCCCTTGACGCCCACTTGATGGTGGCACCGTTTCGTTGTTGCCGTCCCCTTGAAGGGTTTCCATGAAACGGCGCTTGATTGTCCCGCTGCTGGTTGGTCTGACCGCGTGCATCATTTCGCGCGGTATTCACGTCGATCGCGTTGCCCTACCCAGGACCGCCGGCGATACCGTCATCGTCCGCAGTGCCGTCAAGGCTCACCTGATTGATGGCTCGACCGTGCTGTTCCGAGAGGGAATCGAGGTCTCGCGCGACAGCGCGTGGGGCAGCGGCATGCGGTTCGGGCTGACGCTGGGCGATTCCGCGCCCGTTGCCAGGCTGCCGTTGGACAGCGTCATCGGCATGGAATCGTATCGCACGGAGGTCAACGCCGGCAGCACGATCATCTACTCGATCGGCGCCACCTTCGGGACGATTGCTCTTGTCGTTGCGATCGCCTGCGCCGCCGACCCCAAGTGCTTCGGATCCTGCCCCACCTTCTACGCCGACAGCGCTGGCGTCCCCGTGCTCGAGGCCGAGGGGTTTTCCTACAGCATTGCCCAGCTTTTCGAGGCCCGTGACGTCGATCGTCTGCGCTTTCCCGCCGACTCGAACGGCGAGCTGCGGCTGGAAGTGCGGAACGAGGCTTTCGAGACGCATTACATCAATCACCTGGAGCTGCTCGAGGTACGGCACGCCGCGGACGAAATGGCCGTGCCTGACGAGCGGAATCGGCCATTTGTCGTCGCGCAGATCGCGCCGCCGCTGAGAGCAGTGAGCAGACTCGGCGCGGATGTGCGTCGCACGCTCGCGGCCGCCGATGGGAACGCGTATCGCACGCCGCCGGCGGTGCTGGAGCGCGCTCGAGCCGGCGCCACAGACGACTGGATCGACCTGCTGGTCGCGCCGCCGCCCGGCGCGGACAGCATCGCGATCGTGTTCCGCCTGCGAAACAGCCTGCTCAATACCATCCTGCTCTACAACATCATGCTGGGCGATCCCGGCGCTCGCTCGATCGATTGGGTGGGACATGACCTGGCGCAGGTGGGCCCCGCCGTCGAGCTCGCGCAGTGGTACCAGCGGCGGATGGGGATGAACATCGCCGTGCTGGACCACGGGACGTGGCGTCCTGTCGCCCATCTCAAGGACACCGGACCGGTCGCGTGGAAGGACGTCGCGATTGTCGTTCCGGTGCTCGAGCGGGACAGGATGCGCATTCGTCTCACGTTCCCCGCGGACAACTGGCGCATCGACCGCCTCGCCATCGCGTCCCAGTTTCGCCGTCTCCCGAACGGAGCCGTGGTTCACCGGCTGAATACGGTCTTGGATGCGCGCGAGCAGGTGGACACTGCGGCGGTCGCGAGCATGGCCGCGCCCGATGCGCGCTATCTCGAGGTGGCGAGCGGCCGGCGTTTCACCGCCGTGTTCCGGCCCGGTCTAGCCTCCGGCGATAGTGCCCGGACCTTCTTCCTCGGGTCGCAGGGCTACTACACCGAGTGGGTACGGAACGGCTGGCTGCGCGCGCCGCGCGCGAATCGAACCTTCACGCCGTCGGACACCGCCCTCGCCGACGCCATTCAGCGCTGGCGGGTCACCCAGGATACGCTGGAGGCGCGGTTCATGGCGACCCGCGTTCCCGTACGATGAAAACCGCCTTCTTGCTGCCACTTCTGGGGTTCATTGCGGCCTGTCCCATTGGCCCGACCGCGCGCCGCCTCGCCAACTCGGCGAACGGCATTCACACCGACGTGCAGCTCGTGGGCCGGCCGAAAGTGCAATTCTCGGGCGAGCTGCTCGCGGTTCGCGACTCGACGCTGCTCGTCCTCCGTGAGGACGATGCGCACGTGGTCGAAGTGCCGATCCGGGCCATTCGCTCCGGGTCGTTCCAGCAGCACGGGACGCTCATCGATGGCGGAAAGATCGAACGAACTAAGCGGGAGAAACTGCGCCTGATGAGCCGTTTCCCCGGCGGCCTGTCGCCGGAGCTCGAAGCGCGACTGCTCGCGGCGTACGGTCAAACCGAACCTGAGCGGCCCGGGCAGCCGTGATAGTCACGACACTCTTGCTGACCGGCGCGCTGCAAGCGACTGCGCTCGATGACTTCGTGGCGCAAGCCCGGCGCGGCACGGCAGCGTTTCGGGAATCGGAGAATGCTCGAGCCGCCGGCTACCGGCCCGTCGGCCCCGACTTTCCGGGCATGGGCCAGCACTGGGTGCATCCGTCGCTCGTGCTGCGCGACACACTCGACCCGGCCCAGCCCAGTGTGCTCGAGTACGCCGAGGTCGGCGGCCGGCTCACGCTGGTAGGCGTGGCGTACGCGGTGCTGGTGAAAGACGGTGCGGCGCCCCCCACGTCGCTCCCGGTACCGCCCGGAGCGTGGCACTTCCATCAGGGCACGGTGGAGGAGGAAAGCTTCATCCGCAGTCACGTCGGGTTTGGGCATCACCTGCCTGGACCGAAGATCGCCGTGTTACACGCCTGGATCTGGCTCGATAATCCCGATGGTCTGCTCGCGACCGACAACTGGGCGCTGCCCTACGCGCGCCTCGGCTATAGCCCGCCGGCGCAGCCGTCGCATGCGGCGGCTCGAGCAATGGCGCTGGCGGCGGGAGACGGCGGTCGGATGTACCTCGAGGCGCTGCTGCACGCGGTGGGGCAGCCGAGTGACGACGAGATGAAAGCGCTGGCAGCGGTCGTGGCCCGCCACCAAATCGAAGCGCGCGCCCACACCGCCAACGTGACTGAGTTGGAGCGATGCTGGCGCGCGCTGTGGAACGACGTACAGGCGAGCGTACGGCCGGATGTCTGGGAGAGACTCGAAACTCTCCGCTAGACCGTCATTTTTTCACTTTCATCACCGCTGCGTACGCATCGACAAACCCCGCCCCAACTTCCCACGTCGCGTAGCCCGGTAACGGCTTCGCCGTCGCGGTCAACGCGCTGAGTACCTGATCGGGCCTGAGGCTGCCGCCCGCCGCTTCCTGCATCAGCGCCACGACTCCCGCGATGTGCGGCGACGCCATCGAGGTGCCGGACGCGCAGGTATAGAACGGCATGTCCAACGCGGAGATCTGACAAATCCGGATGTCGTGATTTGCGTCGCTGCCATTGAGCACCGTGCCCGTCGAGGCCCGCGTCGAGACGATGTGGACACCGGGCGCGGTGATATCGGGATGGTATAGCGGATCCCCAGGGATTCCGCGCGAGGAGAAGTCCGCGAGCACGTGAGCCCGCGGCTCGTTGTTCGTCGGCACGAGCGGATTCGTGCCGTCGTCGAGCATGCAGTGGGCTTCGGAATTGGTAGGATCGGTGACGCCGACCTTGCACCCCGCCGCCACGCCAATCACCCACGGCGCCACGCTGTAGGGATTCAGTGTGTTCTGTCCGGGGCCATCGTTGCCCGCCGCGAAGACCACGGTGATGCCGCGGCTCGTGACTTTCTTGGTGGCTTCGTTGATCGGATCTTTGGGGTCGAACGCGCCGCTCGTGCCCCACGAATTGTTCACGACCTTGATGTTGTATTGGTCCTGGTGATCGAGGATGTAATCGAAGCCGGCGAGCGCCCAGAAGATGAACAGGATGTCGCCCGTCCCGATCCCGATCAGGTTGGCGCCGGGCGCGACACCGGTGTAGTAGCCGTTGGAGGCTGTGCCCATGGCGGCCACGATGCCAGCAACGTGCGTACCGTGCCCGACGGACGTTTCGGAGTTCGCGAGGTTCTCGACCACCAGTGTCGCCCCTTTGCGAACTGGCTTGGGCGCGTCCTTGCCGAAGGTGAAGAGATCGTTCTGATTGTAGAGGACTTTGACGTTCTGGACGGTGTGCGTGGGATAACTGAGATCAGGATTGTAGAGGCCGTCGATCCCGCTATCCAGAATCGCGACGCCGATTCCTTTGCCCGTGATGCCGGCGACGTGGACGGCGTCGGCGCGGATCGCCGGCACGCTCTCGTGGAGCAGGTACCAGTCGAGCTGTTTGTTCGCGTAAATCCCCTCGAGGCCCGGCAACGCGGCAATCGTGAGCAGCTGCGCCGGTGTCGCGAGCGCGGCGACCATCGAGAAATTGTTGAACTGCACCACTCCCGCGCCGGCGTTCAGAATGGCGGCCGTCACCGCGGCCTCGGTCGTCTGCGTCTCGTCGAAATTGACGATGTAGATCGCCGCGGCGGTGCCGGCGACATCCGCGGTTGGGGTGGGCCGGCCCGGTCCGGCAACCCGGCTGCCCTGATCGCAGGCGGCGAGAGCCAGTGTGGCTGCCGCCGCGATGAACCATCTGTTCATGGGTCCTCGGGGTGAGGGAATGCTCCCCGAGGCCAGCAAGTCACATGCCCTGCTAAGGGCTGAAAACACAACAGCCGGCCTACTCGCGCAGGCCGGCTGTTGTGGCGCTCGTGCGACAGTTATTCGGGTTCCATGCGCTCCAGCGCGTAGCGCAGCCGCAGCATGGAGGTGTCGAGCAACCGGCGTGAGTCGTCGCGCAGCGCGCCTTGATCGGCGAGTTGCGTGAGCAGCTCGAGGACGGCGTGGATCTGCGCCGTCGCCGATTCGACGATCAACCGGCGATCGAGGCCACTGCGGCGCTCGAGGTCTACCGGGACCTCCTTCATCCGCCGCTCCGCGCCCCGCCTGCGATTCGCCACGGTCATCATAGACCCCCCCCCTCTCCCTCGCCGACCTCCCAGGTGCGTTCGCTGTTCAGCAGTGCGTCCAGGCTGCCACCGTGCTCCACCACGACCTCCCGTTCGTACGGGGTCGCTGGGTTGCAATAGAGCACACCCATGGCCGCTGGGAAGGGGGGCTCCAGGGAGGCCAGGAGTTGAGCCAGGGGGCGGTTTGTCTCGTCATGGACGAGGGCATCGGGTCCTGCGGGCACGACTTCGAGCTCGAGCTTGCCCGGTTTGAGGCGCAGCGCCTTTTCCTTGTTCTTGCCGAACAGCAGCGGCTTGCCGTGCTCGACCTGGATCTGCGCGTCGGCCGCGACTTCCTTCCCCGTGATGTGCTCGAACACTGCGTCGTTGAAGACGACGCAGTTCTGCAGGATTTCGACGAACGACGCGCCGGCGTGGGCGTGCGCCCGCTTCAGCGTCGCGATGAGATGCGTCTGCAGCGTATCGATCGAACGGGCCACGAACCGCGCCCCGGCGCCGAGCGCGAATGCGCACGCGGACACCGGATACTCGATCGAGCCCTGCGGGGTGGACGGTGACTTGGTGCCACGGCGCGACGTGGGCGAGTACTGGCCCTTGGTCAGCCCGTAGATCTCGTTGTTGAACAGGATAATGTTCAGGTTCACGTTGCGGCGCAGCACGTGCAGCATGTGGTTGCCGCCGATGGAGAGGCCGTCGCCGTCGCCCGTCATCACCCACACGTCGAGCTCGGGGTTCGCGAGCTTGATCCCGGTCGCGATTGCCGGCGCGCGCCCATGCACGGTGTGGAATCCATACGTGGACATGTAATAAGGAAAGCGCGCCGCGCACCCGATGCCGCTCACGAACACCGTTTGCTCGCGCCGCACCCCCAACTCGGCGCACGCCTTCTGCACCGCCTTGAGGATGGCGTAGTCGCCGCACCCCGGACACCAGCGGACCTCCTGGTCCGAGGCATAATCTTTGGGCGCGAGCTGCGCGTCGGTGATCGTGGTGACGGTCATCCAAACACCTTCCGTATCTCCTGCACGACTTCTGTCACTCTGAACGGCTTTCCGGTGACCTTGCTCAACGGTTCCGCCGGGACCAGGTATTCGGCCCGCAGCAGCTTCACGAGCTGCCCGTTGTTCATCTCCGGGACGAGGACGCGGTCGAACCGCTTGAGCAGCTCGCCCAGATTGCGCGGGAACGGGCTCAGGTAGCGCACGTGGATGTGCGACACGTCGCGATGCTCGTTGCGCGCGATCTTCACGGCCTGGTAGATCGCGCCGAACGTCGAGCCCCAGCCGACCACCGCGAGCTTCCCATGATCGTCGCCGAGCGCGACGTCCTGTAATGGAATGTCGCGCGCGATGCCTGCGATCTTGTCGGCGCGCGCCTTGGTCATGCGGGCGTGGTTGTCGGGATCGTAGGAAATGTGCCCCGTGTCGTAGTCCTTCTCGAGCCCGCCGATGCGATGCTCGAGCTGCGGGGTGCCGGGCTTCACCCACGGCCGCGCCAACGTCTCCGCGTCTCGCAGGAACGGATGGAATCCTTCCGGGTCGGTGCGATACGACACGGGGAAGCGCGGCAGCTCGGCCTCACTCGGAATGCGCCACGGCTCGGCCGCGTGCGCCAGGTAACCGTCGCTCAGCACGATCACCGGTGTCATGTACTTGGTGGCCAGGCGCACCGCTTCGATCGCGATGTCGAAGCAATCGGCCGTCGATGTCGGCGCGATCACGGCGAGCGGCGCGTCGGCGTTGCGGCCGTGCACCGCCTGAAACAGATCCGACTGCTCCGCCTTCGTGGGCATGCCGGTGGACGGGCCCGCCCGCTGCGAATCGATCACGATGAGCGGCAGCTCCGTGGCGATCGCCAGGCCCAGCATCTCGGTCTTGAGCGCGATGCCCGGCCCCGAGCTCGACGTCACGCCGAGGGCGCCGGCGTACGAAGCGCCCAACGCAGCGCCGCTCGCGGCGATCTCGTCCTCGGCCTGGAACGTGACGACGCCATAGGCGCGCAGATTCGCGAGCGTGTGCAGTATCGCTGAGGCTGGTGTGATCGGATAGCCGGCGAATACCATCTTCTCGATGCCGGCGGCTCGCATCCCCGCGACGAGTCCCCACGCCAGGCCTTCGGTGCCGCTGACCGTCCGGTAGCGCCCCGGTTGCGTGGCGGCTTTCGGCACCACGTACCCAACCAGATGCTCCGGCATCTCCGCCGTCTCGCCGAACGCGTGACCGGCGTTGAGCGCTGCGACGTTGGCCGCCGCGATCGTAGGCTTCTTAGCGAACTTCCGGTTCAGCCACTCGATCGTCGCCGTGCGCTCGCGCCCGTACATCCAGAGCAGCAATCCCAGCGCCCACATGTTGCGGCACAGGTGCGCTTCGCGCGATGTGAGCCCGTGCGGCTTCACGGCGTCGGCGGTGAGCTTGGTGATGTCGAAGCGGAGCACCTGATACTTCGCGAGCGAATCATCGTCGAGCGGGTTCCGCGCGTATCCGGCCTTGCTCAGATTGCGCTCGTTGAACGCCGCCGTATCCACGATGACCGTGCCGCCGACTCGCAGATCGCGCAGCTCGACGGTGAGGGCGGCGGGATTCATCGCGACGAGCACGTCGACCGCGTCGCCGGGGGTCATCACGTCGGTGCCGCCGAAATGGATCTGGAATGCCGAGACGCCGAACGTCGTGCCGGTCGGGGCACGGATCTCCGCGGGGAAATCGGGGAACGTCGAGAAATCGCTGCCGGCGAGCGCCGTCTCGAGCGTGAACTGGCTGCCGGTCACCTGCATCCCGTCCCCCGAGTCGCCCGCGAATCGGATCACGACCGAGTCGCGCGTTTCTCGTTGCCGGCGGGAGATCGCTGAGGTGACCATGACCCTAATCTATACGACGTTTCGCAGCACGAACCATACGTTCGCCGGGCGTTCGGCAAGCCGCCGCATGTACCAGGCGAACCAGGCGCTGCCGTAACTGATCAGCACCCGCACCTGGGCGGCGTGGGACGCGAGGGCGCGCTGCTCGGCGGCGCGAATCCCATAGAGCATGTGGAACTCGTAGGCGGACGGGTCGAGCCGCTGCGCCACCGCCGCCTGGCGTATCCGCCCGATCATGTCGAGGTCATGCGTGCCGAACACCGCCTTGACGCGCTGCCGCCCGGTTTCGATGAGCAATCGCTGCGTAAGCTGGAAGTACGCAGCATCGACGTCGCGCTTCTTCGGGAACGCGACACTGGCCGGCTCGTTGTACGCTCCCTTGACCAGCCGAATGGCCGGCGACAGCGCGAGCAGCGACTCGAGATCGGCCGGCGTACGCCGCAGGTAGGCCTGGAGACAGACGCCGATGTTCGACCACTCTGCTTTGGCGCGGCGGTACACGTCGAGCGTCGCGCTGGTGTAGCGCGATTCCTCCATGTCGATCCAGAGAAACGAACGCGCCTGCTCCGCTTTGCGGGCCAGCGCCAACACGTCCTGCACGCATACGTCGCGGTCGCCGTCGAGGCCGAGGTGGGTGAGCTTCACGGAAATCTGTGCGGGCAACTTGCGGCGCTGGATCTTGTCGAGCACTCCGAGGTAATGATCCCGCACCGCTTCCGACTCGCTGCGACTTGTGACCTGCTCGCCCAGCTCCGTGAGCACGCTGCCGAGCCCCGCCTTGCCGAATTGCGCCGCGGCGTCGAGCGCCGAGTCGAGCGTCTCGCCGGGCATGAAGCGCCGAGCGGCGCGTTGGAAGAAGCGGCGCTCACGTAACTGCCGCGCGAGCCATTGACTGCGCGATGCCTTGAGGAGGACGCTGCGTGCGAATCCCATGCAGAGATAGTGTAGTGTATCGTTACTTCATGCCAGCACGGTCTGGTTTCCTGATAGCCTGCGCAGCGCTCTTCGCGGCTTGTGCGCACCCGCGCATCGGTACCGGTGTGAGCGGTGCTGGCGCGCGGGAAGCACCCGACGAGAGTTGCCTGCTCAATACGGGCGCGGTGTCCGTGCGCGCTGCGACGATCACGATCGGGCTCACCGATGCGGTCGATCCACAGCACGCGCCGCTGCCGCGCAACGATGCCGAGCGACTGGTCTTTCGCCATCTGTACGACACGCCGGTACGACTCGATTGCGAAGGCCACGCGCAACCCGAGCTCGCCGAGCAGTGGGTGAAGGATGACGGCGGCCGGCGCTGGACGTTTCGGCTGCGCGACGACGCGCATTTCTGGGATGGGGCACCGGTCACGGCGCAGGACATCGTCTTCGGCCGCGGCGGCGTGGGATACACGCTCGGCGCGCTCGAGACGCGAGTGGTGACGATGACGCTGGCAAAGCCGCAGGACGAGGTTCCGCGGGTGTTAGGCGATGCGGCAATGGCGGTCACAAAACCCGCCCCCGATTCGAGCTGGCCCATCGGCACGGGCCCCTATTGGGCGACGAGCGCCACGACGACGGCTCAGGAAATCCGTGCCCATAGCTCGCGGGGCGACACGGTGGTTTTCAAGTTTGCCGCGAGCGGGGATGCACGCGATCTGCTCGACACGGGGGTCGATTTGCTGGTGACGCGTGACCGCGCGCTGCGCGATTACGCGGCGACGCTCCAGAACATCACCGTGGTGGCCCTGCCATGGGATCGGACCTATGTGTACGTGACCGCCGAGGCCGGTGGGACGCGGTTCGATGGCCTCGAGCAGGCGGTCCGCGCCGAGGCGCGGAGGGCCGAGGGCGGGTTCTGGTGGCTCGATCTGCGCGCTTGCGGTTCGGCGAGCGGGCAGGCCAGTTCTCCGCCCGCCTCCACCGGCCAGCGACGCATCCTCTATTCCCGTTCCGACCCAACGGCACGGGAGCTGGCGGGCCGCCTCGCCGCGTTGACGCATGCGGTGGCGACGGGCCGTCCGGCCGACGATTTCACCAGCGCCGTCGCGGCGGGCAAGGACTGGGGCTACGTGGTGGCATTGCCGCGCGTGACCGCCGATCCGTGCCGTACCGCCAGGAATCTGCTGCCTGCGTGGCCGGCGACGCTCACCGCACTCGTGGATACGCGTCCCACCGCGATCGTACGTCGCGGGGTGGCGCGTTGGACGGTCGATCAGGACGGGACGGTCCATCTCGCCCCATGAAATTCCGCACCCGCCTCCTCATCTCGTTCGGGGTGGTGGTGCTGGTACCGCTGCTCGTATTCGGTCTCGGCATTCGCCGGGAAATGTCGCGGCGCGTGACGTCCGAGTACGAGCGCCGGGTAACGGCGCTGGTGAACGTCATCAATGCCGACATCGCGCGGGAGAGCGACCGCGTCGGTGCCCGCCTCGCCGCGCTGAAGAGCTCGCTTGCGCTCGACAACAGCTTTCGCGGCGTCGTGGTGCGCGGCGAGGACCGCGCCTACGCGCTCGACTACGCCGGCAACGCGATGCGCCTGGCGGGCCTCGACTTTCTGCAAATTCAGGATGACGAGGGACGAGTCGTGTCGTCCGGTCACTTCCGGAACGAGTACGACCGCTTCGGTCCGGCGGTGCCCGGCTCGGGTCCTGCGCTGGTGCGCGCGGCGAGCGCCGAAGGCCCATTTCTCGCGCTCGTGACGAGCGATTCGCTGCGCATCGGGAACCGCCGGTTCCGGCTGATCGGCGGTGTCGCGGTCGATTCGCAGTTCCTCGCCCGCCTCGCCCGCGATCCGGAGCTTGGCGTGGGGCTCGCCTTGCCGCGCGACACGACCAGCGCCGACTCGGGGAAGCTCGTCGTGGGCGAGCTCACCCTTCCTTATGTAGACGCCGCCGACGGACCGGGGCGCGTCGAGCAGGCGCGCATCGTGGTCACGCGCTCCTCCGCTCTCCTGACCGCGCTGCAGCGCAACGTGAATCTCTGGTTTGCCGCTGCCGTCCTCATCGCCGCACTCGTGGCGCTGCTGTTGGCCGGCTGGCTCTCGACGCGCATCAGCGAGCCGGTGGAAGCTCGCATCGCCATCGGTGACATCGCCCGGCAGGTGAATCACGACATCAAGAACGGCCTCGCGCCGCTGCGCAACGTGTTCCGCCATCTGCATCAGGTGGCGCGTGACAAGCCGGCGGAGCTGCCGCACGTTTTCGCCGAACGCCAGGGGACGGTAGAATCGAGCATCAACTACCTCGAGACGCTCGCCGCGCACTACGCCAAACTGTCCCCGCAGTCGGAGCGCAAGGCCACCGACGTCAACGCCGTCGTGCGGGAGACGATTGGCCCTTCCAGCTCCGTACGGACCAAGCTTGCCGAGGCACTGCCGCCGGTGTCTGCCGACGCACTCGTGCTGCGGCGCGTGATCGAGAACCTGCTGAGCAACGCGGTCGATAGCCTCGAGGGGAAGAGCGGTACCGTGACGGTCACGACGGAACGCGGCAATGGCATGGTGCGCATCGCGGTCAGCGATACCGGCCGCGGCATGAGCAAGCCGGAGCTGGACCGGGCGTTCGACGACTTCTACACGACCAAGACAGGCGGGACCGGCCTCGGCCTCTCGATCGTGAGGCGCCTGGTGCTCGATTCCAATGGGTCGCTGAAGGTCGAGACGGAGCCGGGGCAGGGGTCGAAGTTCATCGTGGAGATCCCAATACTCTCATGACTCTGGTCTTGATCGTCGACGACGTTCCGGCCATGGCCGAGCAGTACGCATACGATCTCAAGCGCCTGCGCGGCTATGAGACGCTGATCGCCAAGAGCGGCCGCACGGCGCTCGAGAGTCTCACGCGTGATTCGGTGGACTGCGTAATCCTCGACCTCGAGATGCCGGGCATGGATGGGTTCGAGGTGCTGCGCTCGGTCGAGCGGCTGGGGCTGCGCGTGCCGATCATCGTCTACACGGGCACCGGTGACTTCGATCGCTGCGCGCAAGCGATACGGCTCGGCGCCTACAGCTTCATCGACAAGGCGGAGCCGATGGAGCGCGTGGCGCAGGAAGTCGAGAACGCGATCGAACGGCGCCGGCTCACCGCCGAAGTCACGTTGCTGCGGCACGGGTTCGGGCTCGAATCGCCGCTCGTCGGCGCGAGTCCCTCGCTCGCGAAGCTCAAAGAGGGAATCGTGCGCGTGGCCCCGGTGCCAAGTCCCGTACTCGTGGTGGGAGAGAGTGGCACAGGGAAGGAGCTGGTTGCCCGTGAGCTCCACCGGCTTGGCGCGAATCCCAAAGGGCCTTTCGTCGCACTCAACAGCGCGGCGTTGCCGCACGAGCTCGTGGAGAGCGAGCTGTTCGGGCACGAACGCGGCGCCTTCACAGGAGCGAACGCCACGCGCAAAGGCGCGTTCGAGGCGGCGAGCGGCGGGACATTGTTCCTCGACGAGATCGGCGACCTGCCGCCCGCGGCGCAGGCAAAGCTGTTGCGCGTGCTCGAAGAACGGAAAGTCACCCGTCTCGGCGGCAACAAGACGATCGACGTGAACACCCGCGTCGTCGCGGCGACGCACCGTGATCTCGAGAAAGAGGTTGCCGAGGGCCGGTTCCGCGAGGATCTGTTCTACCGGCTCAACGTCCATGTGCTGCGAGTGCCGCCGCTGCGCGACCGCCTGTCCGACGTTCCGGCGTTGGTCGCGCATTTGGTTGCCGCGATCTGCGCGCGGTTCGGCACGAAGACAAAGACCGTCGCGCCGGACGCCGTGGCAGCGCTGATGGCCTACGATTGGCGGCGCAACAACATTCGCGAGCTGCGCAACGTCGTCGAGCGTATGCTGATTGCGACCGACGGGGACGTGCTGACGCGCGATGCCGTGCCTGCAGAGATCCGAGGCGGTAGGAGTAGTGCACGCACGACGCACGACGGACGACGTACGTTCGAGGAGCAGAAGCAGGAGGCTGAGCGCCAGATCGTTATTCAGGCCTTAGAGCGCAACGAGTGGCACGTCACCAAGACGGCGAAAGAGCTGGGACTCTCCGATCACGCCAGTCTCCTGAAGATCATGCGGCGTTTGGGAGTTCAGAGGGACACCAAGGGGTCGGAATCGTAGTGTTTGATTGGACACACGCCGCGCGCGCCACTTTCGTAAGTCGTTCCAGAATCGCCCAATAGCCAATAGCCAATAGTCGGTACCGTCTTTGCTTTTCCGTGGGGCGAACCCCCGCTCCCGGAGGAGCCATGTCGTATCAATTCCAGCTGGAGCAGTCCAACCGTTCGCTACGATTCCCGGTCATCCTGATGGCCGCGATCGTGTGCACCACGATCGCCGCCTACTCCTTTGCCGCCTGCGGCGACCGTACCCCCGAGAAGGCGCGTGCCGGTGAGCCCACGAGCTCGTCGACCAGCTCGGTGCCGGTCAGCAACGTCAGCACCACAAAGCCGGCGCTCGTCATCAGCGGCCCGGCGACCTTCCAGATGGCGGACTCGGCCTACCGTGACCGCCGCTACGACGACGCCACCACCCTCTTCAAGACTTACACGGACGACCGGCCCACCAACGCGTGGGGTTTCGACATGCTCGGTCTCTCGGCATGGAAGTCGGGTGATCGCGTGCAGGCCGCAAGCGCGTTCGTGCAAGCGCTCAAACTCGATTCCACTCATGTGAAGAGTCATCTCAACCTGGCCCGCGTCCTGCTCGAGTCCGGGCAGCCTGACAGCGCGTTGGTGCAGATCGAAGCCGCCATCGCGCTCGACTCGACTTCGGGCGAGCCGCTGCGGTTGCAGGGTCGTGCGTTCGAGGCCCAGGGCAAGAACGACGACGCGATCGTCGCCTACCAGCACGCGATCGTGAAAGACGACGGCGACTTCTGGGCGATGAACAACCTCGGCGCCCTCTACATGCGGGTGCAGCGGTTCGAGGACGCGATCGGTCCGCTGGCGCGCGCGGTCGAGCTCAACGACAAGATCGCCACGTTCCACAACAACCTCGGCATGGCACTCGAGTTGACCGGCCGGTTCGAGCAGTCGGTCGAGCAGTACCGGGCCGCGCTCGCCATCGAGGGCACGTACGGCAAGTCGGTTTCGAACCTGCAGCGTGTCGAGCTGGTAAAGCAGGATCCGTCAGTGACGCCGGTGGATCTCGCGGAGCGGTCGAAGCAGTTCCAGGATCAGATTACGAAGTGGTAGGAATGTAGGGGCGCAGCATGCTGCGCCCGTACCTAGTTATCCTGGGCGAGCCGCCTCAAGAACCGGTTGAGGCGGCTTTCGCTGCTGTGCGGATCCTCGCCGATGTAGTCGGCGCGCGCTTCGATGAGCGCCGCGTGTAGCTCGGTGCGCGCGTCCGCGGCGCGCGCGCAGAGCGCCGCTTCCTCGGGAGCGGATGCTTCGAGCAGATCGGCGGCGAGCGCGAGCATGCGGCCGGCGAACGTCACGTACGCACGCACCATCCCCTGTCCCGTGCCGCCGCGTTCGACCCATTCGGGGAAACAACCGGCCCACCAGAGCGCCAGCGCCGCCGCATCAGCGGCGGCCTCGGCCTGTGCCACGGTGCCGCGCGGCAGCGCGGCCACGAAGCGCCACCAATCCTCCATGCCGTTCTCGCCCTGCGCGATGGCGCTCTGAGAATGCGAGCTGGCGAAGACGACCGGGAGCGTCGCGGCATAGTCGGCCAGCACGATGTCGGTGACGCCGCGGTTGCGCAGTTGCGCGCGGATCGGGACGTACCAGAGAAGCGTCAGCGGGAGGGGGGCAGGCGCACCGCCGCGGCCGAGGACCGCTTCGAGGGCCGCGGGGGAATCGAGGACAGTATCCACCGCGCCGGCCTGCAGCGCCTGGTCGGCTTCACGACCTTCGGAGACATCCATCCGCGCGATCTCGTCTACGAGGCAGGCGAGGTCGCCGCGGGTCAGCTGACGATGGATGATGGGCCTGATCATGCTTCCCTCCCTTACGGCGACGAGAGAGGCAAAGATGGTGCCGGTCATCTATCTGACTGTTATGCAAAGCGTTAGGCTCGAAACCCTTTCCCAACTCTAGGACACAATGCTACGGAAAGCTGCAATAGGACACAGCAATCGCGTGTGAGGCTGCTCACGCTAGTAAATGGCAACGCCTCAGGCAAGCCGATAGCACTCGGCCCCTTTGAGTGCTAAGGCGACCGGCTTATGTTCCCGCTCCTATGAAAGCCACAGACATTCGCAAAGGGCACGTTCTCATGATCGACGGCCAGCCGTGCCGCGTCATGGATTTCACGCATCGCACTCCCGGCAACCTGCGCGCGTTCGTGCAGGTGCGTTTTCGCAATCTGGTTTCGGGCAACACGTTCGATCAACGCCTCGCCGCCACCGACTTCCTCAATGAAGCCCGTCTCGACACCAAAGAGATGCAGGTGCTCTATCAGGATCAGGGCGGCGTGCATGTGATGGATCAGCAGACCTACGAGCAGTTCACGCTCGACGAGCGTGCCGTGGGTGAGGATACGCCGTGGCTGCAGCCGGAGATGGTGGTGCAGGTGGAATGGCTGGACGGACGGCCCATCGCCATCGAGCTGCCGGGCGTGATCGAGCTGAAGGTGGTCGAGACGTCACCGGTGATGAAGACGGCGACGAAAACTGCGAGCACCAAGCCGGCGAAGCTGTCCAACGGTGTGACGGTGCAGGTGCCGGAGTTTATCAGCCCCGGCGAGAAGGTGCGCGTCGACCCGCGGTCGGGCCAGTACCTGGAGCGGGCGAAGTAAGCAGCGGGTAGCGGAAGCAGGACACCAGGTGGTCGTTGACCATTCCCACCGCCTGCATGAACGCGTACACGATCGTCGGTCCCACAAAGCGAAAGCCGCGCTCGACCAGCGCCTTACTCAGCGCGATCGATTCCTTGGTTTCGGCGGGAATCCGCTTCAACGTTTTCCAGGCGTTGACCTTCGGCTTGCCGCCCACGAATTGCCAGAGAAACTGATCGAAGGACTCGCCCGCGTCTTTCATTTTCAGGAAGGCGCGCGCGTTGCCGACCGCGGATTTCACCTTCTGCTTGTTGCGGACGATTCCCGGGTCTCTGAGGATCTTGGCGATGCGGCGCGCGTCGTAGCGCGCCATCTTGTCGGGGTCGAAGCCTTCGAAGGCGCGGAGGAACGCGTCGCGCTTGCGCAGGATGATGGCCCACGACAGGCCCGCCTGAAATCCGTCCAGCACGAGCTTGCCGAAGAGTTGCCGGTCGTTGTGGACCGGGACACCCCATTCGGTGTCGTGATACGCGATCATTTGCTCATTCGAGCTCGACCAGCCGCAGCGGTTGTCCATGCTTAAGCATAGCACCAATGAAAAGAGGCCAGCAGAGCGCTGGCCTCTTTCTGTGAGCGACCACTGTGCTAGCGGCTCGTGACTTGAGAATCGGAGTTCGTCTGCGTGTTGCGATCAGCCACGGGGCTCGACCCGCCTTCGAGGATGATGATCAGGAACTTCGAGGTGCGCCAGAAATCCACCGGTGACGTAATCGTCAGGCTCGGCACGCTGGAGTACTTGTTGTTGTGGCGCTCTTCGGCGATGTAGTCGAGATCCTGCAGTGACGCGACCCGATACTCGGCGGTCGCGCTCGGCAGCGGAATCTGGGTTACCTGACGCGTGTCGATCGCCGTGAACAGTCTGGGATCGAGGTTACGCGCCGGCTGCAGGGTTTTGCCGGTCCGCCACAGGATGAACAACACCCGCCCGCCGCCCTGCTCGGTGAGGATGCCCTTCTTCTTCAGCTCGGCGCGCGTGCCGATCACGTAGTACCCGGTCGCGAGGCTGTCCTTCAATGCGACGTTCTCTTCCGTCAGCGCGTTCACGCGGTCGGTGAGCAGGTCGATCGTCGTCTTCTGCGTGGCGATGACCGTCTGCAGGTTCCCGACGGTGGAATCGAGCGTAGCGCGCAGGCTGTCCGACAGCGACGTGAGGTTCTTGATCCGCGCGCGGCTCTCGTTCAGCGCACTCTCGGTTTGCTGGACGCGCGCCACGACGTAGCGCAGCTTGGCGATCAGCGTGTCGTTCGACGCGGTGATCGGGCTCTCGCTGGAGACGTGCAGGCGATTGTTGCGGATCTTCGCCTTGGCGAGTTCGGCGTTGACGTCGCTGATGAGGCGCGAGCTGATCGCCACTTCCTGCATCAGGCTATCCTTCTGCGCGTTGGCCGACTCGAGCTCCGCCAACTTGCGCTCGGTTTCGGCCGAGGTCCCGCAGGCGGCGACGAGCGCGAACACCAACGCCGCGGATGTGAACTGCAACGTCTTCATGGGACGACTCCCCCAGCGAGAATGGTGAGACTAGCTTTGCCGCGATGCCGCGGCTGCACGTCGGTACGTCCGGTTACAACTTCCCCGAGTGGAAGGGCAACTTCTATCCGCCGCAGCTCCCCAGCGCCAAGTGGCTCGAGTACTACGCCCAACAATTGGGCACGGTCGAGATCAATTACACTTTTTACCGCATGCCCAGCGCCAAAACGATCGCCGGGTGGGACGCGGCGACGCCGGCGGGATTCACCTTTGTTCTGAAGGCGCCGCAACGCATTACCCACTTCGCGCGCCTGCGAAACATCGACGAACCGCTGCGCTTCTTCCTCGACGTCATTCGCAAGCTTAATGCCAAGCTGGGGCCGGTCCTATTTCAATTACCCCCCAATTTTACGAAAGACGTCGCGCGACTCGGTGATCTACTCACACAATTGCCGCCGGATGTCCGCGCGGCGTGTGAGTTCCGTCACGCATCGTGGTGGTCAGACGACGTGTACGAGCTGCTGCGCAGCACAAACACGGCGTTGTGCATCGCCGATACAGAGGAAGGGACGACGCCGCTGGAGGTGACCGCCGACTTCGGCTACGTGCGGCTACGGGATGAGGGCTATTCGGCGGAGGCGCTGGGCGAGTGGGCAAAAAAAGTCCAGGCGCTGGGCAGCGCCTGGACCGATGCGTACATCTTCTTCAAGCACGAAGAAAAAGGGATGGGCCCTAAGCTGGCACGGGAGTTCCAGCAGTTGGTCCCCGATACTCCGCATCTCCCCACGCCAGAATCGGAAAGAAAATCGGACTCAGGAAAATGAGGCCCAGCGTGAAGCCGACGCCCTTCCCGAAATTCACCGAGATGTTGTGCAACACGATGATGCCGACGATGAGGCTGACGATGGGAATGAAGTAGAGCAGAATCCACCAGATCGGCTTGCCGGCGATTTGAATGAGCACGATCAGGTTGTAGATGGGGATGATCGCCGCCCAACCGGGCTGGCCTGCCTTCTCAAATACTTTCCACATCGCGGCGATCTCGAGAATAATGAGACCGCACACGACGACCCAGAATACGGGGCCGGGCCCTTGTGTAGTCGTGGAGTACGTGTCTTGCACGGCGGCATCCTCGGGGTGAGGGTCGCCCCAAGATAATGCTTTAGCGCCCGCCCGCGACTTTTTTGCGCTTGGCGGGTTTCGCAGCCGCCTTCGCCTCGGCCCTTTGTCCCTCGAGGCTCTGCTTCAGCGCCTGCATCAGGTCGAGCACCTTGGTCTTCGGGGCTTCCTCCGGCTCCTCCGTGATCTGCTTGCCTTCCACTTTGCGGTCGATCTGCTCCTGCATCCGCTCGCGCACGTTGTCCTTGTATTTCTTCGGCTCGAAATCCTCCGTCGCCGCCTGGTCGATCAACTTCACCGCGAGGTCGAGCTCCGGCTTTTTCACATCGGCCTTGGGAACCGGGACCTCGGCGATGTCGCGGATCTCGTCGGCGTAGCGGAGCTGCTCCATGACGAGCCGCCCGTTCATCGGCCGGACCATGATGAGGTACTGCTTGCCGCGCGCGGCGTACTGCCCGATCGCCACGCGCTTGGTCTGCTCGAGCGCCTCTGCGAGCAGCGTGTACGCGCGCTCGCCGCCCTTGTCGGGTCCCAGATAATAGGTCCGATCCAGCCAGATGCGGTCGACCTGCTCCGCGGGCAGGAATTCCTTGATCTCGATGGCGCCGGTGCCGCGCTCCTCGAGCGCCTTGAGCTCCTCGTTGGTGAAGGTCACGTACTGGCCCTTCTGGAACTCGTAGCCCTTGACCATGTCGCTGCGCTCGACTTTCTCGCCGTCCTTGGCGCAGGTGTACTGCTGCTTCAGGCGCGAGCCATCCTTCTTATGGAGCAAGTTGAACGAGATCGCGGCCTTCGACTCGCCGGCAGCGAACAGCTGCACGGGCACGGACACGAGGCCGAACGAGACCGTGGCGGAACCGATGGAATGGGCAGCCATATCGGAGTATGATACGCGCTCATGCCTACCCGTCGGAAGGCCCGTCCGGACGCAGGCGACGCGCTCAGTACGTACCGCGAGAAACGGGCGTTCGACCAGACGCCCGAGCCCGGTGGATTAGTCCCCAAGCCGGCGCCCAAACCTGGCGGTCTCCTGATCGTGCACATGCATGACGCCACGCGCCTGCATTGGGACCTGCGGCTCGAGATGGATGGCGTGCTCAAATCCTGGGCGGTTCCCAAGGGCCCTTCCGCAAACCCCGCCGACAAACGTCTCGCCGTCAAAGTCGAAGATCACCCGCTCGAGTACGGCGATTTCGAGGGGATCATTCCGGAAGGGAATTACGGCGCCGGCACGGTCATCGTGTGGGATCGCGGGTTGTGGGTCCCGCTCGAGGACGTGCGCGAAGGATTCGAAAAAGGGAAGCTGCTGTTCGAGCTGCGCGGCTACAAGCTGCATGGCCGCTGGACGCTGATCAAACTCAAGAAGACCGAAAAGGAATGGCTGCTCATCAAGGAGCGGGACGCCTTCGTCTCCACGGAGCCGTATTCGAATGAGTCGGTGCTTTCGGGGCTGACGAACGATGAGCTGCGCAACGCCAAGCAGCGCGCCGAGCCGATCAAGAAGGAGCTGGAGAAGCTCGGCGCGCCGAAACGGGCGCTGCGGGTCGAGGATACGGAGCTGATGCTGGCGGAAACGCGCGCCGAGCCGTTCTCGAAGGACGGGTGGCTGTTCGAGGTGAAGCTCGACGGCTATCGCATGCGCGCGGCGTGTCAGGACGGCGATGCGATTCTGTACTCCCGCAAGGGCCTCGACTTCGCCGAATCGTTTCCCGAGATCGCCCGCGCCGTTTGTGCACTGCCGTACGAGGGCGTGATCCTCGATGGCGAGCTCGTCGTGCTCGACGAATCCGGCCGTCCCAGCTTCAACAAATTGCAGGTGCGTGCCAAGCTGGGCGCCCGCGAAGCGAAACGCGCCGCGATCGAGTCGCCTGCCACGCTGTATGTGTTCGATCTGCTGGCGTTCGCCGGCTATGACCTGCGCAAGCTGCCGCTCATCAAACGCAAGGAAATCCTCCGGAAGATCCTGCCGCGGACGGGCCCTTTGCGCTATTCCGAGCATTTCGAGAAAAACGGCAAGGCGCTGTACGAGCAGGTCGTGAAGCTGGGACTCGAAGGCATCATGGCCAAGAAGGCGGACAGCCCATATCGCAGCGGGCGGTCCGGCGACTGGCTGAAGATTCGGGCTGACCGCATCGACGACTTCGTCGTGGTCGGCTTCTCGAAGCCCAAAGGATCGCGCGGCGGCTTCGGTTCGCTGCACGTCGGAGCCTACAAGGACGGCAAGCTCATCTATTGCGGCCGCGCCGGCTCGGGGTTCAGCGGCGCGCAGCTCGACGAGATCAGCGCGACGCTCCAGAGCCTCGTGCGTGACACGCCGCCATGCGAGCCGCCCCCCGGCGGTGCGCTCCCCAAAGGGCCCGACCATACGTGGGTCGAACCGAAACTCGTGTGCGACGTGCGGTACAAGGAGTTCACGCCGGACGGGCTGCTGCGCCAATCTGTCTTCGTGCGCTTTCGGGATGATAAGAAGCCGGAGGATGTGGTGATGCCTGGAGCAGGGAGCGGGGAGCGGGGAGCAGAGAAGGACGAGAGCGTCCCGTCCCCCGCTCCCCGCTCCCCGCTCCCTCGCGAGGTCAAGTTTTCCAACCTCGACAAGATCTTCTGGCCGGAGGAGGGCTACACCAAGGGCGATCTGATCGAGTACTACCGTTCCATATCGCCCTGGCTGCTGCCGTATCTCAAGGACCGTCCCGTCGTGCTGACGCGCTACCCCGACGGCATCAACGGCAAGTCGTTCTACCAAAAGGACGCGCCCGGCTTCGTGCCCGATTGGATCCAGACGATTCCGATCTGGAGCGAGGACACGCAACGCGACATCGATTACTTCGTCTGCAATGACGTGGAGTCCCTCGTCTATCTCGTGAACCTCGGCACCATCCCGCTGCACATCTGGGGTAGCCGCATCACCGATCTCACGAAGCCCGATTGGTGTCTCATCGATCTCGACCCGAAGGACGCACCGTTCGCGAACGTGATCGTGCTCGCGAAGACCATGAAGAAAGTATGTGATGAGGTCGAGATGCCCGCGTTCGTCAAGACAACCGGCAAGTCGGGCCTGCACATCATGCTGCCGCTGGGCCGGCAGCTCACGTATGCGCAGTGCCTGCAGCTCGCGATCCTGTTCGCCCGCCTGGTGACGGATCGGCATCCCGACATTGCGACCACCCAGCGCACCCTCAGCAAGCGGGAGGGCAAAGTGTACGTCGATGCCTTCCAGAACCGCGCCGGCCAGCTCATGGTCGCGCCCTACAGCGTGCGGCCGTCCCCGGGCGCACCGGTGTCGATGCCGATCGATTGGGACGAGGTCAACGGCAAGCTCCATAACAGCAGGTTCACGATCGCCAATGCGCTGAAGCGCATGCAGAAGCTGGGGCACGATCCCGTGCTGCCCGTGCTGGAGCTCAAACCGGACTTGATGGGGGTGCTGGAGCGGCTGAATGAACGGCTGAAGTAGCTGGTTCGGGAATTATGACTTTTTGCGCGCTTGCGCTTGCGCAGGTCCAGCCCGCCTAGGTAACTGCCAGCTATATCCCACCCAAGGAAGGCTCGTATGACTCTCCATCGCTGGTTCGCAATTGCGGTCGTTGCCGCGGAGATCGCGGCGTGTAGCGGTGCCGATCGCCCGGCACCGGCGGGCCCCTCATTCGATGTCACGACGGACCCCGTCGTCACCGGCAGCGTCGTCGGCCCTGCCGGCAGCATCTGCAACTCACTTTCGCCGAATGCAGTGCTGATCATGCGGTTGATCAGCGTGGCCCGAAGTGCCGCAGCGGGGAGCCAGACCCTCCGTTGTCCCACGAACAGCTACACGTTCGCATCTGTGCAACCAGGGCGTTATCTGCTGCGCGTACAGTTGCCGATCAACGATCTGATCGCGGCGGGCTTTCCCTGGCGCGTGTACAGCACGACCCCGGTCGAGGTCGGGGACGGTCCGGTTACGCGCGACCTCCCCGTGGAGCAGGGCCTTCCACTTGGCGGTGGCGTCTTCGTCGATGGAGTAGGGATCGCCGGTATTCCGCTCACGTTGTTCCATGCCGACGTGCCCGCCTTCGGCGTCGCCCAGGGCGCAAGCGGAGCGGACGGCAGATGGGATGAATTCTTCGGACGCACCCCGATTGTGCTGCAAAGCGGGATCCGCATGGTGTCGTCGGTCCTGTGCGATCTTCTGGGTACGAGACTGCTGTCGCAACCCTCGTTCGACCCCTTCGTTTTTCCCGATGAGGCAAACAGCCTGTCGTGCGAGCTGACCGCCTCCCAGGCGCGACAGTTCACCCACCAGCGGACTCGGCTGGTCGTGACGCCCGGTCCGGGCGACGTCGGCGCAGGACAACTCGCCTTGGCTGAGGAGCTCGGCGACGGGTGGGGCGTGCAATTCCCGGTGACTCCCGGTGAGCAGCCCCGGATTGGAGACATCACGGTCTCGCAGCTGTTTCTGGGCGGGCTCATCATCGGCATTCGACCCAACCGCATTCTCAGCGCGAACGAGCTCAACGGCTACATCCAGTGCGGCAACTGCCGAGCGTTCGGGCCCGATGGTCGTTTGCACTTCACTGCCTCACCCCAGTTCGGCACGAAGGTGACGTGGCAGTACTCGGACGCTTCGTCATCAGAAGGAGTGGGGCTGAAAGTGGTCCAGAAGTCCTACGACGGCGTGCCGCCGGCGGATTACGTACTGTTCCGGTTCACCATTACGAACGGTGGCGCGGCGCCTGTGACGATCTATCCCGGTTTCTTTGCCGATTGGGACATCGACGATGATTTCCTGGACGATATCGGCGCGACCGAGGGGCCCCTCATGTACATGAAAAACCTCGGGGACTTCGAAAGCAACGTCGCCGCCGGCTCAGTGATCATCGGCGACGCCCCGGTGGCGGGAACGGCGTTCTTTACCGATTTCGGGCAGACAAAGGAAGAAGTAGTCGCGGCCCTGGCGGGTGATTTCACCAACCCTTCAGCTGATAACGCCGGCGATCATCGCTACGTCCAATCGATCGGCCCGATCACATTGGCACAAGGGGCAGCGACGCAGTTCTGGATCGCGATCGTCGCTGGTGAGGGACTCGATCAACTCCGCAGCAACGCGGCCGCCGCGGCTGCCGACGTGGCGCAGCGGCGTAGCCAGCCGGACGCGGCGGACGCTGTCGGGTCGCCCGGTGTCGTGTCGGCCAGTAGAGTCTGGAATGGTGGTGCAAAGAGCGCGGCGCGACGCGCGAGCTCTCCCCTCTGCAAGAAATGGAGCACTTGCTGAACGTCCCGCCCGATGCGCGAGCACTCCTTGTGCTCGCGCACGGTGCGGGAGCTGGAATGCGACATCCCTTCCTTGAGCGCGCGGCGGCGGCCCTCGCCGCCTCCCGGATCGCCACGTATCGCTACGAGTTCGCTTACATGGAGCGTCACGCGCAACGGCCCGACTCTCCAGCCGTTGCCGAAGCGCGCGTGCGTGAAGCTGTGGCGGAGGCGACGCGCGCCGCCCCGGGCTTGCCGTTGCTGGCCGGTGGCAAATCGTTCGGCGGGCGGATGACGTCACAGGCGCAGGCCGACGCGCCGCTGGCCGGGGTGCGGGGCCTCGTCTTCTTGGGCTTTCCGCTCCATCCGCCGGGACGCCCCGCCACCAGCCGCGCCGAACACTTGTCGCAGGTACAGGTCCCGATGTTGTTTCTTCAGGGGACGCGCGACGAATTCGCGACGTCCGAGCTGTTGCGAGGCGTCATCGACAAATTGGGGAGACGCGCGACTGTGCATCTGATCGACGACGGCGACCATTCATTCAAGGTGCCGAAACGCACGGGTAAGACGGAGGCGGATGTGATGCGGGAGCTCGCACACGCAGTCGAAACGTGGTTCGTCAGCGTCAGCTCGAGGAGCGAGAGTGCCTAACTACTGGTTGGTCAAAACCGAGCCAAGCACGTACAGCTACGACGACCTGGAGCGCGAGAAGACGGCGGTCTGGGACGGCGTGAAGAATCCGGTGGCGCTGAGAAACGTGCGGGAGATGCACCCGGGCGATCAGGTGCTCGTCTATCACACCGGCGACGAGAAGGCGGTCGTCGGGTGGGCGACGGTGGTGTCGGCCCCGTACGCCGATCCCAAGAAAAAGGATCCGAAACTGATGGTCATCGATCTCAAAGCGCACCGCCGCCTGCCGCGGGCGGTGACGCTGGCGGAGATCAAGGCCGACAAAACCTTTGCTGATTTACCGATCGTGCGGCAGGGACGGTTGTCGGTGAGTCCCGTGACGGCGCCCCAATGGAGCCGCATCCTGAAGCTGTCTGGAGCGGCCCCCCCCGACTAGCGTTTCGCTTTTTTGGTGAGCTTGCGGGCGCGGTTCTCCGCCCGCGCCGATGCGATGCCGGCCGCGATGCCCGCGACGATGGCGGCCCGGCCGACGGCCTTCAATACTTTCCCAGTCCGGCGCAGTGCCGCCTTGATACGCATCTGGCGTTGCTCCGACTCCGCCCGTTTCTGCGCTTCCGCCAGCAGCCGATCGGCTTCGCGTCCGGCAGTCTCCGCCCACTTCCTGGCCGTCTTTGCAGCCTTGATCGCTGCTTTCTTGAAGCGCTCCGCGCGTGACGCCATGACTTAATTCCTCCGTAAGGGTCGCCTATTGATACGCCACTGGGTTCCGTTGGAGCCGTCACGCGCCGAGAATTTCGGCTGCCTTCTTCACGTCGCGGGGCTTAACCCAGAGCAGTGCGCCGTAGCGACCCATGCCCGTGCGGGTGGCACTCGTCGCCGTCACGTTGATTCCTCGGGCGCCGAGCCGGGCCAGGATCTGCGCCATCGCGCCCACGCGATCGTCACCTTCGATCAAGAACACCGTCTTCGGCTTCGAGACCTTGAGTTTCGCGCCCTTCGCCGCCGCGAGAAACGTCGCGGCATCTGACGGCACGAGATCGATCTGGGAACGGCGCGCACTCGGGAAGGCGTGGACTGCCAGCAGGTTCACGCCCGCGTCGCGCAGCGCACCGAACAGTCGTTCTCCCTCCCCAGGCTTGTCCGGGATGGTGACGTAGTAGTACTCGGCTTTGCGGATGGTGTCCGGCATGGTTCCTCCTTGGGTATCTCAAGCCTCGCTCGAATATCGGCCTCTGGCAACCAGCGTTTGTTCATCAGTCATCGCCACACGGAAACATGACGATTGGATGAACGTAGATTGCCCATATGGACGGAATTGCGGTAAAGCTCGAGCGCCTGAAACGCGAAGCCGCCCGGGAATGGAAGCGCAAATGGCGCCAGAAACTGCGCCAGGCGGCGCCCGCCAATGCGGCCGAGTGGCGCGCGCTGGCCGGCGAAGTCCTCCGCGCCATGCTCAAGATCGCGCTGATCATTGCACTGCCATTTGCTGTTTTGGTGCGCGGCGCCGTGTTCATCTACCAGCACGGCCAGACCTCCGTGTGGCTGGCGGTGCTGACCTCCGCGTTCCTCACTGCGGCTGTGGTGACGGCGTACGCCGTGTGGCTGGCTCGCAAGTTTACGAACCGCGGGGGCAGGGGCGGCCGAGCGCTGGTGGTGCCGCTCGCGAAGTGGGTGGCGTTGCCCTTGGTCGTGTTCTACTGCGGCTATTCCTTACTCTACCTGGCGAGTGTCAACGCCAAGTCCGAGCCGGTCCGGGCGTACTACCGGTCGGTACATCCGCTGCTGCGCCTGGCGCTCTCCACCTTGATCCTGGTAGACCGCGACATGCTGATCACCGACTCTGGGCGGCTCCCAGACGATTATGGCCGGATGGGGCTACCGGCCAACACGCGCACGCGCCACTACAAACAGGCAGACGGCTGGATTCACGCCGTCGACCTGCGCACGACGGGACGCGGCGTGATCAAGAACCGCGGGGTGCAGTTCTACTTCTGGCTGATGGGATTCGATAGTCGGCGGCATGTCGGCACTGCGGACCATCTCCACGTCGAGCTGCATTAGCCGAAGAGCTCTTGCAATTCGGCGAACGGAATCCCGTACGCCTCGAGCGTTCCGTAGGTCCCCTTCTCCTTCCATTCCCTTGCCATGCGCCGCACTAGGCCGAGTGTCGCCCGCATCGGGGCTGAGCCGAACGTCACCCGACGCACGCCGAGTGCGGCCAGCTCCTTGAGTGTCGGCGCGTTAGGTGTGCCGAGGATGTTTACCGGCGCGCGGATCTGCTGGACCAGTTGTTCGATCGTGTCGCGGTCGCCGACGAACGGCACGAACACCGAATCGGCGCCGGCCTCGCGGAACGCGTTGCCGCGCCGCACCGCCTCGGCGATGCGCTTGTCGCGGGCAATCTCCGGTGCTTCGAACGCGTCGGTTCTGGCGTTGAGCACCAAAGGGACACCAGCCCCGTCGGCGGCCTGACGCGCTGCCCGCACCCGTTCGACAGCCTGGGAGAAGTCGATCAGATGCTTCTCTTCCATCCGATCTTCGAGATTCATCCCCACCACACCGGCCTCGATCACGCGGCGCACAGTTTCGGCGACGGCGTCCGGCGTCTGCCCGTAGCCCGCTTCCATGTCGGCGGTAATCGGAACGGCAATGCGGCGTGTGATGCGGGCAACAGCCGCGAGCATCTCGTCGCGGCTGATGCGCTCACCGTCGGGATAGCCCAGGCTGAATGCGATGCCGGCACTGGTCGTAGCAAGCGCCGTGAAACCGGCTGCAACGAAGATCCGGGCGCTGCCGGCGTCCCAGGCATTCGGCAGGACGAGCATCGGCCCCTGGGTGTGGAGCCGGCGCAGCGTTTCGGCTTTTGTCGCGCTCACCGCGCCAGACGATAGCCTGTTTTTCGAACGGTGAGAATGTGCTGCGGATTGGCTGGATCGTGCTCCAGCTTGCGGCGCAGCTCCGCCACGTGCGTGTCTACGGTGCGACTCATCACCTCGGCGCTGTAGCCCCAGACTTCGGTGAGCAGCTCGGTTCGCGTGATGCAGGCGCCGTCGCGGCGGATCAGCGCCAGCAGCAGATCGTATTCCTTGGGCGTCAGAGCGACCGGCGCGCCGTCGCGCAACACCGTCCGGGACGGCGTGAGCACTTCAATCTCGCCAAACCTTTCGAACGCGGGCGTGGGTGGTCCGCCGTTCTTGCGCGGCGCTATGACGCGACGCAGCAGCGCCTCGATCCTGGCGAGCAACTCGAGCACGCCGAACGGCTTCGTCACATAGTCATCGGCGCCGAGCCGCAGGCCGCGGACCTTATCGGCCTCCTCGCCCCGAGCGGTCAGGATCAGTACCGGCATGCCGTGGCCGTCCTCGCGCAGGGCGCGCAGCACGCGGAAGCCGTCCATCCCCGGCAGCATCAGGTCGAGCACGATGAGGTCGGGGGGGGGCTTCGCCGTGCGCGCGCGCGACAGGCCCTTCGTGCCGTCCTTGGCGACTTCCACCTCGTAGCCTTCGATCTCGAGGTTGTTGCGGAGACCATAGGCCAGATCGGGGTTGTCCTCGATCACGAGGATCCGCTTGGGGCCGGTCGTCGGCTCGATCATGCGGGCAGCTCGATCACGACGCGGGTTCCTCCGGCGGCGCCGGAGTCATCGATCCAGGCGCGCCCGTGATGCAGGCTTGCCAGCTCCCGCACGACCGCCAGCCCGATGCCGCTGCCGGCGACCGCGGAGTCGCGATCGCGCTCCAACCGCCAGAACCGCTCCCACACGCGCTCGCGGTCGGCTCGCGGAATGCCGGGTCCGCCGTCGTCGACCCACAGCCGTGCGACGCCGTTCTCGCGCGTTGCACCGATGCGCACTTCCTGGCCGGCGGGGCCGTATTTCACAGCGTTGTCGAGCAGGTTGAGCAGCATCTGACGTACCGCGCCCGGATCGGCGGGGACGACGAGATCCTCCGGGACGGAGGCGGCGAGCGTCGCACCGCGCGCCGCAGCGAGTGGCGCAAAGCCGTCGATCACTTCCTGAACGAGCGGCGCCAGGGCCGTCGGCTCCGGCGTGATGTGCGCCGTCTGCCGCTCGGAGCGGGAGAAGTGCAGCAGGTTCTCCACCAGATGCGTGAGGCGTCGCGCTTCCTGATCGATGATGGCGAGCGAGCGGCGCCGCTCTTCGTCGGAGCGCACCCGGCCCAGGGTCAGTGTCTCGGAGAACATCCGGATTTGCGCGAGTGGCGTCCGCAGCTCGTGCGACACGCCGGAGATGAAATCGGTGCGCAGGCGAGTGAGCTGCGATTCGCGCCGCAGCTGCACCAGCGCCGTCCCGATCAGGGCCGCCGTCAACCCCAGCAGGCCGAGGATCAGGGGCAACCGCGACTTCGGCAGTCCGCCGATGATCAGCTGATCGGCGACTTCGGCTCGTAACGTCGCCTGGGCATAGAGGTCGCCCATGTCGGTGCCGATCGTGTCCCGTGCCGTGAACGGCGACGTGTACTGCACGCCGGACCGGTAGATCTCGATGCCCCAGCGGTCGGTGATGATGACCGAGCCCATCGAGTCGTACTGCACGCCACCCGTGAGCGGGCGCGGCAGCAGCGGAAATTTTTCCGTCGCCTGAATGACGAGCGGCCGCAGCGCGGCGGGCTTCGCCTCGAATCCCAGCGCGGTGCGCAGCGTTCCCTGGGAGTCCCGTAAGACGGTGTACGCGACATAGCGGCGATCGCCGCCAGGTTGGCCGAGCACGGTGCCCATGTGCCACGACGTGTCGTAGACGGTGCGCGTGTGCACCGGCAGGGTGTCGACGATCCATGCGCGGATCGAAGGCGGCACCGCTGGTCCCGATGTCTCGAGCGCCCCCGACTTGAGATCCATGCGGAACGTGAACCGGATGTACGGCGCGAGCGAGAACTCGTGTTCCATCGCGTCGAAATGAAGCGTGCCCGGAGCCGGCAGCGGCTTGCGCGGAGCCATCTCGTGCGCGTGCTGGATCGCTTTCAGCGGCGGGCTGACGGCGTAGTAGATCTCGATCGCGCTGCGTTGCGCGACACGCGCCGCGGCGAGCGCCGCGTAGTCTCGCAGCACGCGGTCCGCCTGCGCGCGATGGTAGCGCGCCGTGCCGTACGCTTGCACCCCGAGCGCCGCGGCGACGGCAAACGACAGCACCAACAGCACCGCCACGACGGCGCCGCGTCTCACCCGGAAACGCCCTGACGTAGGGACCCACTTCATGAGCTGAAGAATCCCTCCGGACCGCCCACCCGGCAACAGTTGGCGAACTCGGCTGGACCGATCTCTGACAAAGCTCACACGCCGCGGCAATCTCTGCCGCGGCGTGTGAGCCTACATTCGGAGTGTAGGTCGTGGCTCAAGTGTCGACGGCCACTTGGCCCGGCCTCACCAACCCGGAGTGCAGCGCGTGGCTCCGGGTTTGGTTTTTT
>Ga0137409_10000730_pt1 | contig 35959 bp, 30 predicted proteins | sample CZODoug1_16funga_FD_122059 | JGI IMG/M metagenome (GOLD analysis project Ga0137409, IMG submission 122059) | Vadose zone soil fungal communities from Angelo Coast Range Reserve, California, USA - CZODoug1_16fungal (Hybrid Assembly) | ecosystem: Environmental > Terrestrial > Soil > Vadose zone... | reverse complement strand
CCACTGCTTAGCCGCAGCTTGAATCAGCATGAATCGCGCCGTTGCTCCCGCTTCGCGCATCGCGTCGTAGAACGAGCGGATCGAGTGCGATCCGTCCGTGTTCTGGTCACCGTATCGCTTGTCGGCAATCGCTTGCTCGATCTTCACTCGCTTCCAATCCGCATCCAGTTCATCGGCGACAACGAGCGGCAGAGTAGTACGGCTTGTCGTGCCCATCTCCGAGCGACTGGCCACGATCCACACCGTGCCGTCTGGGTCGATGCCGAGGAAAACGTTGGGATGCAGAGTGGCGTGATCCGCATTTGTATCGTGTGGAAGTTTGTCGCCGGACGAAAGCTTGGAGTAATAACGCACACCGAGCACTAGCGCGCCTGCCGCGATGATGCCTCCCGCCAAAAATCTGCGCCGGCTCACGTTCTCAATCGTGCTCATGCCATTTCCCCCGCCGCCGCTTTAATCGCCGCGCGAATCCGCTGATACGTTCCGCAACGGCAGATGTTCCCGGACATCGCCTCATCGATCTCGTGATCGGTCGGCTTCTTTTTGCTGTTCAACAGAGCCGCCGCCTGCATGATCTGTCCCACTTGGCAATAGCCACACTGCGGCACGTTGATTTGGATCCAGGCCTTCTGAACCGGATGCAATCCGTTCTTCTCGAGCCCTTCGACCGTCGTGACTTCCTTTCCGGCCGTATCGCGCATGGCTGCCACGCAAGATCGCGTGGCCTGTCCATTCACGTGGACTGTGCATGCGCCGCAAAGCCCAACGCCGCAGCCAAATTTCGATCCGGTCAGCCCCAAAACGTCGCGCAGGTACCAGAGCAGAGGCATTTCAGGATCGCCATCGAACGACTGCTCGGCTCCGTTCACCTTCAGTTGAATCATCGCCACCCCTCACTTCGAACGCATAGGACGCCAATAGACTCCATCCCGTTAGACCAGCTTCTCCCGAGGAACGCCAATTCAAGTTCGCCCTTCGTCCGTAAAATCCAAATGGGCTTGCTTCTCCATTCGCAGAATAACGGCGGAGAAGTCTTGCTCGTTTCCTTGCGCCGATTGTGCTGCATTAATCTCGAAAGCCGCTTGTGTCGCGGGCATGTGCGCACCGACCGCGGCCGCGAGGTTGAGAATCAGCCAGAAATCTTTCTTCATCAGCCTTAGCGGAAATTGCGGGCTATAGTCGCCCGTCATCGCTCTCTGCAGTTTTCCCACATGCGCCGGAGCGACGACCGCGGTCTGGGCCAGCACGTCGAGCAAACGATGGCGATCGAGCCCGGCCTTCTCACCGAGCGCCACGGCCTCGGCAATCGCCTGCATTCCGATTCCCAGCAGAGTGTTCACGACAAGCTTCATCGTCGCTCCGGCGCCGTTCGGCCCCACATAAAAATACTTCTTGGCGATCACGCGAAAGATCGACTCGGCGGCGTCGAAGCATCCCAGGTCTCCGCCTCCAAACAGGGTCAAGCCCCCCTGCGCTGCAACCGGAGTACTCCCCGATATGGTCACATCGAGGACGTCAACTCCCCGCTCGGAACCTAGTCTCGCGAGTTCGTGCGAGGTTTCCGGATACACTGTGCTCATATCGATGACCAGTGAGCCCCGCTGCGCATTGGCGAACGCGCCGTCTGGCCCTCTATGAATTTTCAGGACAGCTTCGTCGGTCGGAAGGCACGACAACACCACGTTGCAACTGGAGGAAAGCTCCGCAACGCTTTCCGCGACCGTGCCGCCATGTCGAATTAGCTGCTCCGCCTTGCCGCGGTCCCGGTCATAAGCGGTCAGCTTGAAGCCGGCTTCCAGCAACCTCTGCGCAATCGGCCGGCCCATATAGCCGACTCCTATAAATCCGAGCTTATCTTTTTCCGACGTGATTGGATTCATGCAGGTTTGACTTTTGGCGGAGGGCAGAACGAGTTCAAATGGACTCATTTACAAGGCTCCTCGATGACGGAGGTGAAATATGGAATTCCGGCTCACAGTCTTTCTCCCGAAGGCAGCGGTGATGGGTGGCACTTTCCATTTCTCGCAAACATCGGCTCCCTCTGTGGAAGAAGCACGCGCCGTACCTTTGTACGTCGAGAGCCAGGAGTTGATGCAAAACACTGGTAACGAGGAGCATACAAGCGGGAAGCGGGCTGACCTGCCCCTTAGAGTCTGACGTGCAGATGTCGAACCCTCGACACAGTGCCAATTGCTTGGAAATTCGGGCGGCGGCAACCCTAACCGACCCAGCAAGATCGGGGTGGTTCATGGTTTCGGTTTTTGAAAGCGTGAGGCTCTTAACTCTTCCTCACAATTGACTTTATCCGTCTTTAGAATGAACTTATGAAAAACGTACGAGTGGGGGTGTTATTGTTAACCGGATTTTTGTTAAGGGAGTATATCCTGAGCGAGCGCAGCCTGCATTTCATGAAGTTCAGGAACAGAATGTAAGTCAGCTCTCCGCGACATTGAATTCTGTCAGGGAGGTACAGATGGGAAGAAGAAATCAGATTCTCTTGGGCAGCATAGTTCTGGGCCTGGGGATTGCTCTCGCGTCGCGCGGGGCAGCGCCGGCAACGGAAGTCAGCGAACTGAAGGTCACCATCCGCGAATGGGACGTGCCCACAAAGGGCGCGCATCCCCATGATCCGGCCGTTGGGCCGGACGGCGCGCTGTGGTTCACGGAACAGATGGCTAACAAGCTGGGGCGGCTTGATCCCGCTACCGGCACTTTCAAAGAGTTCCCGCTCATCGAAGGAAAAAATTCGGGGCCGCACGGGCTCGTTGCGGACAAAGACGGAAACATCTGGTACACGGCGAATTTCGGCGGTTACATTGGAAAGCTCGATCCGCGCACGGGAAAGGTGACGGAATTCAAGATGCCTGATGACAGTGTGGATGATCCTCACACCGCTGTCTTCGATGCCCGTGGAACCCTCTGGTTCACGGCGCAAGGCGGGAACGCAGTGGGCCGGCTCGACCCGCGCACGGGAAAGATGGAATTAAAGAAGGTGCAAACCGAAAGCGCGCTGCCCTATGGAATCCAGATCAACAGCAAGGGAGTGCCGTTTTTTTGCGAACTCGGCACGAACAAAATGGGCAAGATCGACCCCGCGACCATGGGGATCACAGAGTACAAATTGCCAGAGGGAGCTCGGCCGCGCCGCCTGGCGATCACGGCAGACGACAAGATCTATTTCACGGACTTCAAGGGTGGAAATCTAGGCCGGCTCGATCCCACTACCGGCGCCGTAAAAATGTGGGCTTCCCCCGGCGGTCACAACTCAGGCCCTTATGGCATCGCGATTACGACAGATGGGATGGTCTGGTACAGCGAATCGGGAGTAAGACCAAACACGATAATTCAATTTAATCCGAAGACCGAAAAATTCGCGCGCGCCGCCATTCCTTCGGGTGGCGGCGTGGTACGCAATATGGCGGCAACGGCCGATGGACGGGTGTATATTGCTTGCAGCGGCGTGAACAAAGTTGGCATAGTGGAACGCGTCCGCTGAGGCCCCTTCCCTGCTGCACCGTCCTTCGTGCCGTGGAGGATGCGATGAACGCAACAGCCGTAAAACCCAAGGAACAACACTGTCAGGCAGTTTCGCGCGTGGATGAATCCTGCGAGCAAAGCGCTCAGCAGTATTGCGCGCGCTGCGGCCAATGGTATTGCCGGGCTCATTTTCCTGATCCGGACTGGCATCCTTGCGCACCCGAACAGGGCGCGGGCTGATTCGCTGCTGATTTCTTCGCCAAATGGCCCATTGGCGATTCCACAGCAGTCAGCGCGCGAATTCTTGACGGAGGCGCGCGCCTCCGCTAGCGTCAAAGGGTGCGGAGGGCCTCGCCGCTCCGTCTGCGCGCCATGCGCAAATTATCCCAGGTGAGAGAATCCATTGGCCAACGCGATCATCACGCTCACAACCGACTACGGCACCAACGACCATCTGGTCGGAACACTGAAGGGCGTAATCCTGAAAATCAATCCCGATGTAACCATCGTGGATATCACGCACAACGTCACGGCATTTGATTTGCTCGACGGAGCCCTGGCGATTGGCTCTGCGTATTCCTACTTTCCGCCGAAAACAATCCACGTCGTGGTTGTAGATCCCGGTGTGGGAACCGAACGCCGCCCGCTGCTTGTCAGCGCCCAGAATCAGTATTTTGTTGCGCCCGACAACGGCGTGCTGTCTGTGATCTATGAGCGCGAGAAGGAAAGCCTTGTCGTGCGCCATGCAAACGTCGAACATTACTACCTGCAGCCGGTGAGCAAGACCTTCCATGGACGAGACATCTTCGCCCCGATCGCCTCCTGGCTCTCAAAAGGATGGCAGACGCCCAGTATGGGAGATGAAATCAGCGATTTTAAGCGGTTCTCGATTCCTCGCCCCAAGGAGGCGGACGGAACCATGAAGGGCGCGGTCCTACGCACCGATGCGTTCGGCAATTTGATTACAAATTTTCGCGCGGAAGATTTGCCGGAATCGGCGCTGAACGGCGGCGCCATCAAACTTCAAGTGGGAACACATCCGGTAACGCGACTGGTGGATACCTTTGCGCGCGGCAACAACGGGGAGCCCATCGCTTATGTAGGTTCGAGCGGATATCTCGAGATTGCCGTGAACAAGGCGAGCGCAGCGCGCACCTTGAGCCTGGGCCGCGGCACACCCGTGATCCTGACCAAGTAGAGATTTGCCGGCTCTCGATCGCACGCTTGACTCTGCAAACTTGAAGAACAGTTCAGCGGGAAAATTCCTGAGCGGATATCTGCGAGCGCGTCCGCGGATCGAGCCAATCGCGCCACGCATCACCGAGCAGGTTGAACGAAAGAACCGCGGTCATCACCGCCAACGCGGGAAACACGACCATGTGCGGGGCGTCGAAGAGATGACCGCGCGCATCGTTGAGCATAGCGCCCCAGCTCGGAACAGGCGCAAGCACGCCGAGCCCCAGAAAACTCAACGTGGATTCCGCGAGAATGGCCCCGGCCATTCCAATGGTGGCCTGAATTAACACTGGTTGAAGAATGTTCGGAAGCAGGTGTCTAGCCATAATGCGCATGTACGAGGCGCCGAGTGACCGTGCCGCCAGAATGAATTCCAGTTCTTTCACTTTTAGCACTTGCGCGCGCGCCAAGCGTGCATAGCCCGCCCATCCAGTAATAATCAGCGCCAGTATCACTTTCCCGATGCCAGGACCGAGAAACGCCGCAAACGCAATCGCGAGGAGTATTCCTGGAAAGGAGAGAAAGGCGTTAATCAGCAGAAGGTTCACAAAGCGATCGAACCAGCCGCCCGAGTAGCCTGCGACCATGCCCATGGTCAAGCCGATAAACCCACAACCGCAAACCACGCAGACGGAAACGAGCAGCGAGATTCGCGCTCCATATAAGGTGCGCGAAAGAATGTCCCGACCGAGTTCGTCCGTTCCCATCCAGTGCGCCCGAGATGGAGATGCGAGCCTCGCCGGCAGGTTCTGTGCCGCGGGATCGGCAGGAGCAATCCAGGGCGCAAACAGGGCCGCCAATAACAAAATGACGGCCGCCGCGAATCCAACCCGCGCCAGAATACTGTGACCTAAAAATTCCCGGACCGCCCGCGACCAGGTCATGACAGCCTCACGCGAGGATCGATCACGGCGTAGAGTAAGTCCGTCAGCAGATTTACAGCGACATAAGAGACCGCAATAACGAGGACGCATCCTTGCAGCAGTGGATAGTCTCGCGCGGAGATCGCCTGCACAGTCAGTCTCCCGATGCCTGGCCACGAAAAAATGGTCTCGGTCACAATCGTGCCGGCAAGGAGCGTTCCGAACTGCAGGCCCAGGATGGTGATGATGGGAATCAGCGCGTTGCGAAACGCATGCCGCAGCAGGACAACCCGCGTGGAAAGTCCCTTGGCTCTCGCGGTGCGCACGTAATCGCTCGAAAGCTCTTCAAGCATGGAGCCGCGAACCATGCGAGTGAGAATTGCAGCCAGCGCCGCTCCCAACGTTGCGGCGGGCAGCACGTAATAGAGCGGGCCACCACGCCCCGAAACTGGCAAGAGTCCAAGTTCAATCGAAAAAAGAAGGATCAACACCGGTCCCAACGCGAAATTCGGGAAAGCCAGTCCAAAGAGCGTGAAGACACCTACGGCGCGGTCCATCGTATGCCCGCGGCGGTGCGCAGCGAGCATTCCTGCCGGAATGGCGATCGCCGCGCACACAACCAGAGCCACGAAAGCAAGCTGCAGCGTTGCGGGGTATCGCTCCAAAATAATCTGGCGCACAGGCGATTGAAACTTGAAGGACTGCCCAAGATCGCCGCGCCCAAGTTGCCACAAGTAATGTCCATACTGGACATGGAGCGGCAAGTCCAATCCTAGCACATGACGCAATTGCGTCAGTTGTCCCGGTGCCGCGCCCTCCCCCAGCATCTGTTCGACGGGATCGCCCGGCACGATGTGAATCATGAGAAAGACAAGCGTGAGAACCAGCCAGAGCGCTGGAAGTGTGAGGAGAAATCGCTTGAAGAGGTAGCGCGCCATTTGCGGTGAATAACCTAGGAGTTCTCCCGTGAGGTTTTCGAATCTCTGGAGGGTTGCAGGACTGCTTCCGGAGGCCCGTGTGTCTTACTTTCATTTTCAGCCGGACGAATGCGCTGAATCTTCACCCGCGCAACTCGCTTTCCGTCCATTTCCACGACCGAGAAGCGAGAATTGCCAAATTCAAAGCTTTCTCCTCCCTTTGGAATGAAGCCCAATTGGTCGAGGACGAAACCGCCCACGGTGGCGTAAGCCGGGTCGTCCGGCAAGCTGATGTTGTATTGCGTGTCGAGATCGCGCACGTTCAAGGCGGCGTCAAAAATGAGCGCTCCATCCGCAAGCGTAAGGGGCCGCTCGACAACGTCAAATTCGTCGTGAATCTCGCCGACCATTTGTTCGAGGATGTCTTCCATGGTCGCCAACCCGAGGATGCTGCCAAATTCGTCCACCACCAGAGCCATGCCGACGTGGTGGGTGCGCAACTCGAGAAGCAGCTCGCTGGCGGGTTTGGTCTCGGGCACGATGAGCACTTCGCGCAAAACGCGGCGCAAATCAAAAGGCGGCGATGGCAGGTTTTCTTCGAGACGGCGTTCGCGATCGAGAAGGATCCATATCATGTCCTTGATATGAACAAAGCCAAGGATGTGGTCCGCTGTGCTGCGATAGACGGGGATCCGCGAACGCTGGGTTGTTGCGAAAACTCGCATCACCTCGTCCAGCGTGGACTCCACGGGAAGTGTGTGTATGTCCGGCCGCGGCACCATAATCTCCCGCACTTGAATCTGAGCAAGTTCCATGGCACTGAGAATGAACTTTTCTTCACCGGGCGCGATCAATCCGCGCTCGCGGGCCTGCTGGATTTGGATCTGGAGCTCTTCGGTCGAATGCGCAACGCCATGAACCTGCGCCGAAGTAACTCCCAAAGCCTTTACGATGGCGCTTGATATTCCATCGAGCAAATGAATTGCCCAATGAAACGTATTCAGGAACCAATGGAACGGCAGGGCAACCAGCAATGCCACGCGCTCGGCGCGGGCCAGACTGAGCGTCTTGGGAACTAATTCCCCGATTACGACGTGCAACGCGCTCAAAAGGGCAAAAGCGCAGGCGAGCGCGATGCCATGGGCGAAGAGCGCGCTGTGCGCTCCCAAACTGCGGGGCCAGATGGCCTGAAACATTTTTGCAAACGTAGCTTCGCCAAGCGCGCCGATCGCCAGGCTTGTAAGCGTGATGCCCAGCTGCACGCCCGAAACGACGCGGTGCAAATCGCTAAGGAGCACTTCGACCACGCGCGCCCGGGCATTCCCCTTTGCGACCAGCTGCCGCACGCGTGACAACCGTACGGCAACCAGGGAAAACTCCGTCGCTGCAAAAAAACCATTCAGCGCGATCAATGCCACGACGCCGATCAGGCGCACCGCCAACATAGTCGGATTCTTTCTCCTGGCGGCATTGTAGCAGCATGGTGTTCGCCACACGTGTGTTCATTCGGAGGGGTCACTAACACTCGGTTGCAGACCCGCAGCGCCTCCTCTACACTCAAATTTGCCTAAATCGAGTGGGAGTAAACTTGCGAGCCATTGTTCGGGTTTTCTACTGGATCTTTGCCATTCTCGTGATTGCAGCAGCCGCCTCAGCTTGGTGGTATATCTACCGCCCACTGCCGCAGATCGACGGGAGCGCTTCCCTACCCGGTTTGGAGCACGAGGTGACCGTCGATCGTGACATCTGGGGCGTGCCCCATATCCGTGCCGCCTCGGTGGAAGATCTCGCGGAGGCCCAGGGCTACGTCATGGCGCAGGATCGCCTCTGGCAGATGGACCTGCTGCGCCGCGCCGCCCGCGGGCAGCTTTCCGAAATCCTGGGCCCCAGAACGCTTCTCATCGACAGAGAGTTTCGAACAAACGGCTTCGCCGGCGCCGCCGAACGAGATGCCACGCTCCTCGATCCCGAATCTCGCAAGGTGATGGAAGCGTATGCCCGCGGCGTGAACCAATATATCGAGCAGCACAAAAAGAATCTCCCTCTGGAATTTTCACTGCTCCACTACGAGCCCAGGCTCTGGCAGCCATCCGATACTCTTGCTATTTCCGCCTACATGTATCGAACTCTGACGGACACCTGGAAAAGAGAATTAAATCGCGCCAAAGTCGCGGAACGCGCCGGTGCAGATCGCGCAAAAGATCTCTTTTCAGAAGAGGCCCCAATGGATCATTTCGTCGTCGGGGACCCCAAGGTTATCGATGATGGCTCGCAACGTTCCGCGGCGGACCCCGGCGACGAAGATGATGACGACATACAGCCGGACACCGTGCTGAAAGCGAAGGGTGAGGCTTCGACCGGCGCGCCGACTGCGGAAAGCGAGCCAGACCTGACTGCTGCTCTCTCGCAGTCAATTCAAGATTTTCTCGAGGAATCAAAGAACGAGATTCGCCAGAGCCTTGGTAGCAACAACTGGGTTGTGAGTGGCGCCCACACCGCCACCGGGAAGCCTTTGCTCGCCAACGACACGCATCTCGAGCTCTCCATTCCGTCAATCTGGTATGAAATTCATCTCACCGCACCCGGCTGGAACGTCAAAGGCTTCACCCTGCCCGGCGCCCCGATGATCATCATCGGCCACAACGACCGCATCGCCTGGGGCTTCACCAATAACGGCGCCGACGTTCAGGATCTTTACGTTGAGACGTTCAATCCGGCCTCGCCCGATGAGTATCGCGTGAAGGGCGCGTGGACAAAGGCGCAAATCATCGACGAGACGATCCACATCAAAGGCCAGCCGGACGAACACCTGAAGGTTACCGTGACGCGCCACGGCCCGATCGTTCATCGCGAGGGAGAAAAAGCCTACGCACTGCGCTGGACCGCCACTGAACCGGGCGGGCTCGCGAACAGCTACAACTGGCTGGGCAAAGCGCACAACTGGAAAGAATTCCGCGAGATTATGAAGCGCGTGTGGGGCCCGGGGCAGAACGCTGTCTACGCGGACGTCGAGGGCAATATCGGATACGTGATGGCCGCGCGAGTGCCGATTCGAAAGAAGGGACACGGCGAAGTACCCGTTCCCGGAGACACCGACGACTACGAGTGGACCGGCTACATCCCCTTTGATCAGCTCCCGCAGGCGCTCAACCCGGAAAGCGGATTGATTGTCACCGCCAATGCACGTGTGGTGGGGCCGAATTACAAGCCGTATCTCACGGATCGCTGGGAAGAGCCGTATCGCACCGCCCGTATCTACGATCTATTGCATGACCGCCACGATTTGCGGCCCGAGGATATGCTGAAAGTCCAAACCGACACGTACAGCTATCCCCACGTCTTCATCGCGGATCAATTATTGGCAGCGGAGAAAACAGTGAAGCCCAAAGACGCCCGCGCTCAAAAGCTCATCGAAGACCTGAAGGATTGGAACGGAATCGCCGACGCCAACTCGCCGGAAGTTTCTTTTCTGCAAGGAGTGCGCCGGTCGGCCATCGACCTCCTCCTTGAGCCGTTCCTTGGAAAAGACACGAATCTTTATCAGTGGCGGAACACCGCGTTTCTGCAAAAAGTCCTCACCGACCGGCCCGCGAAGTGGCTGCCAGCCACTTATAAGAACTATGACGAATTACTCGCCGCAGCTGCCGACCTTGCCGTAACCAATTTGGCCGAACAGAGTAAGAGCGCTCGCGTCGAAGATTGGGCGTGGAAGCGCTTCAATTCCCAGGACATGCTTCACCCCATTGGGCATGAAGGCATGCTGAAGCGATTCCTCAGCATCACGGACAAGCCACAGTCGGGAACGCTTTACAGCGTGCGCGCGGCGACGAAAAATCACGGCCCCGCGATGCGTTTCGTCGGCAACCCCGGAAACTGGGATGAATCCATTCTGCTCATCCCCGCAGGAGAATCCGGCCAACCGGGTAGCAGCCATTACTCCGATCAATTCTCCTACTGGTACGAAGGCAAACCCATTTTCGCCGCGTTTAGCGATGCTGCCGAAGCGAACGCGCGGAAGCACACACTCACTCTCAAGCCTGGCTCTTGATCTCGTATTGCGCTCATGCCCGAACTTCCGGAAGTAGAAGCTGTCGTCCGCACGCTCCGTCCCCTCGTCCGGGATCGGCGAATCCGTTGCGTTCACGTCTTTCATCCTATCGCCACGAAGCCGCAAACAGCTTCGCAGGTCGCCCGCCAAGCCCAGGGCCGCCGCATTCGAGCCGTCGATCGCAAAGGCAAATATGTGCTTCTCGTCTTGGACCGCGGCCTGCTGACAATGCATTTTCGCCTCGATGGCCAGCTCCTATGGTTTTCCAATGGCAAAGAACTGCTGGCACGTGCTAATCAGGGTGAAAGCAGCGTTCACGTGGATGTTGCCTTCGAACTGGACAAAGGTGTTCTCGGATTCGCTGATCCCCGCCACTTCGCCCGCGTTCACGTCTGGGAATCCGCCAATGATTGCCCTGGGCTCCGCGTGCTGGGTATCGACCCGCTCTCGCGCGATTTCACCTCCCGCCGCTTTACCCAATTGCTCGCTGGTTCCAAGCGCCCCTTGAAGGATTTCTTGTTGGATCAAACGCGCGTCGCGGGGATCGGCAACATCTACTCTTGCGAATCGCTGTGGCACGCTCGCCTCGACCCTCGCCGCCGTGCCAACACCTTGAAACCGCAGGAAGCGCGCCGCCTGCACAAAGCAATTGTGTCCGTTCTCGCGCGTGCCTTAGAATGCTGTCTGCATCCGGCGCCCGACTTTCGCGATCCGGAGTGGTGGTTCCAGGGGTTGGAAAATATTCTTCGCGCCTACGGCCGCGAGGGAAAACCCTGCCGCCGCTGCGGAGAGCCGATCCGGCGCATTGCGCAGGGCGGCCGGTCAACTTACTTCTGCGGGCGCTGCCAGAAATAGGCGCCTCCAAAGGATACGGGCCGATCGTGTGAATTCACCTGCTCCCAAAAAACCCGAACCACCGAAAAAACCCGATTTTGAGCGCTCGCTTGCTCGCCTGGAGGAAGTCGTCCGCCGCCTGGAGAGCCCGCAACTCTCTTTGGACGACGCGATGAAGTTGTTCGAAGAAGGCGTTGCGCTCTCCCGTGAGTGTCAGAAGCAACTGGAAGAAGCGGAGGGGCGAGTGGAAATCCTCCTGAAGAAAGCCGATGGCAAGCTTGCCGCCGAGCCGTTCGATCCCGAGCGGGAGGCCGAATCGTGACGCGCCACGGCACCCCGCGGCGCGCCAATTCCCTGCAGCGATGAAACTTCCCCCATTCTTCGAAGAAGACCGCCTGGCCGTAGATGCCGCTCTCGAGCGGCTACTGCCGGCCGAAACCGCGCAACCTTCTTCCATCCATACGGCAATGCGTTACAGCGTTTTCGCCGGCGGGAAGCGAATACGCCCTATCCTCTGTCTCGAGACGGCGCGCATTTTCGGCAGCGATGTCACACCCGCGCTTTACCCCGCCTGCGCCATCGAATTCATCCACACCTACTCCTTGATCCACGATGATTTGCCGGCGCTGGACAATGATGACCTCCGCCGCGGCAAGCCGACTTGCCACAAGAAATTCGGCGAAGCCATTGCCATCCTCGCGGGCGACGCTCTCCTGACGCTGGCCTTCGAAACCATCGGTGCGACTCCCGCCGCCGCGGAGCGCCGCGCCGCCATCCTCACAGAAGTTGCAGCTGCCGCCGGCACTATCAATGGAATGGTCGGTGGCCAGGTCGCTGACATCGAAGCCGAGGGCAAGCCTATCGATCCGCAAATGCTGGAGTATATTCACCGTTCGAAAACCGCCGCGCTGATTCGTGCTTCCATCACAGCCGGTGCCTTGTGCGCAGGAGCCAACACGGAAGATGTCGCGCGCCTGCGGCGATTCGGTGAGACCATCGGCTGGGCTTTTCAGGTCACTGACGACATTCTTGACGTCGAGGAGTCCTCCGCCGCGCTCGGCAAGACCGCGGGAAAAGACATGGCCCAGCAAAAAGCAACCTACCCGGCAGTTTACGGCCTGGAGCGCTCTCACCAGATTGCCAATGATCTGGCGACCAAAGCCACTGCCGAGCTCGTTCCTTACACGGATCGCGCCGCGCGCCTCCGTGAGATCGCGGAATTTCTCGTGCTTCGCCGAGCTTGATCTTTCGAACGCCTTATGAAACCAAAGGCAGGCCGCAAACGCCTCGATCTTCTTCTCGTCGAGCGAGGCTGCGCCGCGTCTCCTCAGAAAGCCATGGCTATGATTCTCGCCGGTGAAGTTCAGGTGGACGGCCAGCGAGTGGAAAAGGCGGGCATGCCCGTCGCGGAAGATGCGCGCATCGAAGTCATCAGCCGGGTGCAGAAGTTCGTCAGCCGCGGTGGAACAAAACTCGAAGGCGCGCTGGAAGACTTTGCGATTGAGCCCGCGGGGCGCGTTTGCCTCGATATCGGCTCGTCAAACGGCGGCTTCACTGATTGCTTGCTCCAGCAAGGCGCCGAACGTGTCTACGCCCTCGACGTAAACGTCGAACAACTCGACTGGAAGCTGCGCCAGAATCCTCGCGTTATTCCAATCGAGCGGAATGCGCGCGAACTGCGGGTTGAAGACCTTCCCGAAAGCGTCGACATCGTGGTGATTGATGTTTCTTTCATCTCGGTCCGGAAGGTAATCGCGCCCGCAATAGCCGTGGCAAAGCCCCGCGCCGGCTTTCTCATCCTTATCAAGCCGCAATTCGAATTGCGCCGCGAGGAGATTGACCCCGGCGGAATCGTGAAAGACAAAAAGTTGCACGATAAGGCCATCTTGACCGTTCGCGAATGCGTTGAATCCGTTGGCCTGGATTACCTCGGAGTCCGGCCGAGTCGCCTCCTTGGAGCCGAAGGCAATCAGGAGTATTTTCTCCACGCACGCAAAAAGCCCCTGGAGTAGAATCGCAGACGCACATGCACTCCAGACAAACTTTTCAAGCGATTGGCATCATTTCTCGCCCTCGCCGCTCGAATCTCGCCCTAGTTGTTCCTCCATTGCTGAAATGGCTCGAAGCGCACGGCATACAAACTCTCATTGACGAAGAGACGGCTGGTTCTTTGCCCGACGATTCGAAGGGTCAGACTCGTGAACGCGTGGCTGACGCATCGCAACTTCTGCTCGTGCTTGGAGGCGACGGCACCATGCTGGCCGCCGCGCGTCTGGCGGCTCCACGCGGGATTCCGATCCTGCCCATCAATATGGGCAGCCTGGGCTTCCTGACCAGCTTCACTCTGGAAGAGCTGCACCCGGCCCTCGATGACACACTGGAGGGCCATTATTCGCTGAGCGAACGCATCATGATCAGCGTCGAGCTCGAGCGCGCAGGCAAGGTGATCGATAACCAACGCGTACTAAACGAAGTGGTGATCAATAAGGGCGCGCTCGCCCGCATGATCGGGCTTGAACTCACGATTGACGGTGATTTTGTCTGCCGCTACCGCGCCGACGGCCTGATCGTGGCCAGCCCCACGGGCTCTACCGCCTATTCCCTCTCCGCCGGCGGACCCATCGTGCATCCCGCGGTGGAATCCTTCGTGATTACTCCCATCTGTCCGCACACCCTGAGTGACCGTCCACTTGTAGTCCGTGACTCGTCTTCCATCGAGATGAAACTCTCCGGGAACACGGAGTCCGTTTTTCTGACGCTCGACGGGCAGCGCGGTATCCCATTGCAACCTACGGATATTGTCCGCATCTCCCGTGCGAAGGAACTGCTGAAGCTCATCCAGCCGCCAAGGAAATCGTATTTTGAGATTTTGCGCGGCAAGCTGAAATGGGGCGAAGCGTAGCCTCCTGGCCGGGCTGGACTATACTGGGTGGAAAGATCGTCCACGAAGCGGGACAAAACTAGCTGAGAACGTCCGTGCGCAGCAAATCGTTGTGAGTTTCGCGCCGGCGAATCAGCCGAAAGCGCTTACCTTCCACCAAGACTTCAGCCGGACGGCATCGCGCATTATAGTTTGACGCCTGCGACATTCCGTACGCCCCGACGGCCCAAATCGCGAGCAGGTCGCCTGGCTTCACTTCCCCGAGCGGCCAATTCCGCAAAAAGCAATCGCCCGTCTCGCAAACCGGCCCGACGATGTCGACTCGCTTGCGGCCCCCGCCATTTTCCTTCCTTTCGCGCACAATTTTCGTAATCGGGTGGATCGCCCCGTAGAGAGCAGGCCGCATCAGGTCGTTCATTGCCGAGTCCACAACAACAAAAGTCTTGCCCCGATTTGTTTTCGTATAGACGACGCGCGTCAAGAGAACACCCGCCGGAGCGATGATCGAACGCCCTGGCTCAAGCAACAGGTGCACGCCAAGTTTGCGCACCATCTGTGAAACCAGCCGCGCGTACTCCATTCGTGTCGGCGGCATCTGATCCGAATATCGCACTCCAAGCCCGCCCCCAACATCCAGGTACCGCGGATCGATTTGCGCGCGCCGCAGCTCTCCGACAAATCCAGCCAGCCGCCGCAGAGCGCGGCGAAATGGAACGAGCGTTGTAATCTGCGAGCCGATATGCGCGCTGATTCCCTGCCAGCGGATCCACTTCGAATCACGGTGCGCAAGGTAAAGTCGTTTCGCCTCAGACCAGTCCAAGCCGAACTTGTGTTCGTGACGCCCCGTTGCAATGTGCGGGTGCCCACCGGCTTGCACATCGGGATTCACCCGAATCGCCGCTGCAGGTGGCCTGCCTCCCCGTCCCGCCAGTCGCGCGGCCTCCTCCACCAATATGTCGAGCTCCGCTTCGGATTCAGCGTTGAAAAGCAGAATGCCCGCGCGTCCGCCTCGCCCCCGCGCTCGATAATTCAGAGCTTCACGAATTTCGTTCCGTTCCTTGCCGACTCCGGAAAAAACGATTCGATCACCGCGCACTCCGATCCTCTGCAAGTGGTGGAGCTCTCCACCCGATACAATGTCAAAGCCGCTTCCCCTCTTCGCAAGATGATTCAGGATGGTCAGGTTCGCATTGGACTTCACGGCAAAACACAGAGTGTGTGGCACGGCGCCAAGTCCTCTGTGAAGTTCCTCATAGGCATCATCAATCGCGGCGCGGCTGTATAAGTAGGTTGGAGTACCAAACTTTTGCGCGACGGAATCCAGCCGCACTCTTTCGCACACCACTTCTTCGCCGGTCCCGCCCCGCGCCGCGCTCTTCTCCCACGCAAAGTGCGGCGTGAAGGAAGCGGGATCCACGTACTTAAGTTTGCGGGAAGCTGAGTCCGTCGGCTGGCTCATCGGACTTTTGCGACCACCAGGGTTCGGTCATCAGCAAGCGGCGCGTTCTGCGTGAACCAATCCACTTCGCGCAGAATCACGTCGGCAATCTCCGTCGCGGACGCTTCATGCTGCTGTTCGATCAGCTTCATAAGCCGCGTCGTGCCGAAGAACTGTCCTTCGCTGTTCATGGTCTCCGCGATTCCATCCGAGTGAAATACAAGAATATTTCCGGACTCGAGCGTAACCCCCCATTCGTCGTAGGTCACTTCTTCGAAGATGCCCATCGGAAAGCCCGTCAATTCGATCTTGCCGCAGCGTCCGTCTTTGTAAAGCAGCGGCTGCGACTGCCCGGCGTTTGCAACTCGCAGCTTCTGCCGTCCTTTTTGCCAGGTGGCAAAGCACGCCGTCATGAATCGTCCCTCGATGCGCCGTTCGCCTACCAGTTGGTTCATTTGCTTCAGCATTTCCGCAGGCTGCAGTTTCTGCGGGGCCAGACTCCGCATGATACCGATCGCCACCGCTCCATAGAGCGCCGCGGCCGTCCCCTTCCCGCTCACGTCTCCCAGCGCAATTCCGAGTTGCTGCGGTCCGTACCGCAAAAACTCATAAAGGTCGCCGCACACTTCTCGCGCGGAAAGATACCGGGCGGCCATCTCCAAACCGTAGTCTTCCGTCGGCACCGGCCGCAGCAGCGCTCCCTGAATTCTTTTCGCCGCCTGCAAATCCCGCTCCAGCCGCGCCTCGTCGCGCGCCAGTTGCTCGTAAAGCCGCGCATTCTCCAGTGAAACAGCGAGATTCGCCGCCAGGATCGAAAGCGTCTGCACGTGATCCTCGGTAAAATAATTCAATTGCGGGCTTTCCAAATCCAGCACGCCAATCACTTTCCCCTTGTGCATCATGGGAATCGCCAGTTCCGAACGCGTCTCCGGGTTCACCATCAGGTAGCGCGGATCGACGGTCACATCCGGAACGAGAACCGGCTCCTTCAACGTGGCCGCCGCGCCAACGATGCCTTCGCTCGCGTTCGCGCGCAGTTTTCCCTGCACGCGGTGGCCATGCTTCACGTCTACTCGGTGGCGGAAAACCTTTTGCTCTTCGTCATAAAGCATGATGCTCAGTATCTGGTAATCGATCACCCGCTTGGTCTGTTCTGCTGCGCGCCGCAGAAGCTCTTCGACCTCCAGGATCGCGCCGGTTTCGCGCCCGACTTCGCTCAACAGTAACAGCGTGTCCGCCTGCGTCCGCACTCTTTGAAACAGCCGCGCGTTTTCAATCGCCACTGCCAGCCGGCTGGCCAGCAGCGTCAAAATATTCTGTTGGTCGCGAGTAAAGTAATCGAGGTGGCGGCTCTGAATATCCAGCACGCCGACGCACTTTCCCTGAAGCATCAACGGCACGGCCAGTTCGGAACGCACACTGTCGATGGCATTGATGTACCGCGCGTCCTTCGAAGTATCGCTGACTCGCACAGAGTGGCCCGTGGCCGCCGCGGTTCCGGTAATTCCCTGCCCCAGGGGAATCCGCAAATTGTCCGCCAGCTCGCGCGCATAACCGATGGAGAAACGGTGCCGGAGATAGCTTCCGTCCCCTTCAATCATCAGCACGCCAAAGATTTCATAGTCGATGTGCCGTTTGATCAAGGCCGCCGATCGCGCCAGAACCTCGTCCAGGTCGAGCGAGGCGTTCACTTCCTCACCGATTTCCGCCAGTGTGGAAAGGACTTCGGCGGAAACCTCCGTGCCGCCATTTAAGGCCGTTGCTGTCGTATGTTCATCCGTTGGATTCATGAAGTCTAGATATTATAGCAGGCGGCGAAGCGTAAGCCCTGTGAAGGTCGCGCGGTGAAGCTTAAACCCTGCGAAGGTTGCGCATCGATGCGAATTCTTCTAGTTTTCTAATCCTGAAGCCGATTTTCGCCCTTCCGAATGAGGGCGGCCTGTAGGGCCCGCCTTCTGAGGCGGGCCGCTCTTCTGGGTTTTTCTCGCCCTATTACGGATGGTTACCTCAACGCGAACTCAATCTTCCGCGGCTTTTTTCTTCAAGCCGGGGCCAAGCAATAAGACGCCAACGTAGGGCAGGTTTCTGTAACGCTCGGCATAATCAAGCCCATAACCGACCACAAATTCGTTGGGAATTGAAAATCCGACGTAGTCCGCACGAACCGCGGCGATCCGCCGTTCCGGCTTGTCCAGCAGCACCGCCACGCGCAGATGCTTCGGCTTGCGCTGCTCGAACAACCGCAACAAGTACTGCAGCGTCATTCCCGTATCCAGAATGTCCTCGACGACGATAACCGTCTTCCCTTCGATGCTGGAGTCCAGGTCTCGCGTCAACCGCACTTGCCCCGACGAGTGCGTCTTTTGCCCGTAGCTCGACACCGCGATGAAGTCAAAAGAAACTTCCCCTGGGATATTTCTCGCCAAGTCGGTCAGAAAAAAAACCCCGCCCTTCAACACGCTGACCAGATGCAGCGGTTCGCCCGGAAAATCTTTCCGAATTTCCGTAGCCAGCGCCTGAATGCGCCTTTGAATCCGGCCTCCTGTAATTAAAACTCTGACGCGCTCCTGCGGCGTCCTGGTGCTTTGCTGCCCGGCTTTTTTGCGTTGGGGCATCCTTTTCCTCGAATTCCTCGAACGTGGCACCGAGACTCTAACGCACGCGCGTGCTGCGGAGCAAGGCACACTTGTAACGCCCCATTAGTAGAGCGTTTATACGGCCTCAATCTGTCTTGCTTAGTCTCAGGTCAACGATTGAATTGGCGTTTAGATACCATTCTTGGCGCTGGCGTACATTGAAATTATTGCTTCGGGCGCGCCGAAGTTTTCCACAGGGTTTCGCTTCAATGCATGTAATTCCTGTGATACAACTTAGGCCATAAATCTTGTTGTTACATGGTGCTGTCCGGTGCCGGCGTTTGTGGCCGTTGCGATCCCTCCCTAAACTGTGGGGAGCCTCTACCTCACCCCGGGGGCTTGGGGCCCGCGTGCGAATGCTCGAATCGTCGCCAATAAGAGAAAGGGAGAAAATTCAATGAGAACGACTGGGATGGGAATCTCCATCGTGCGGTATTACCTCGCCATAATGGTCATCGTTTTATTCGCTTGCGGCACATTCGCACAGTCCACCACCGACGGCGCCATCGGCGGGGTTGTAACTGATGAATCAGGCGCAGTGATACCAAACGCTGGCATTACGACTCACAATCTTGGTACTGGTGCGGCGTCCAGCAGCACGACCGACGGCGTTGGCCGCTATCTGATTACTCATCTCCAGCCTGGAACCTATTCGATGGAGCTTTCGGCAAACGGCTTCTCTGCCTACAAGGTAGCCAGTGTCACGGTCGAGGTCGGCCGTGTAACCACAGTTGACGCTGCGCTCGGGGTCAAGACACAGACGGAAACGGTTGTCGCTACCGCGGAAGCCCCGGTCATCACTACAGATCGCGCCGATTTTTCTACGAATATCAATAATGAAGCCATCGACAATCTGCCCATCAACGGGCGCAGGTGGTCATCTTTCGCGCTCTCGACGCCTGGCGCCGTCGCGGACGGGACATTCGGACTGGTCAGTTTCCGCGGCATCTCGGGATTGCTGAACAACAACACCGTGGACGGTGGAGACAACAACCAAGCCTTTTTCTCTGAAGAGAAAGGCCGCACGCGGATCAGTTATTCGATCAGCCAGTCCTCCATTCGGGAATTTCAGGTCAACACCTCGAACTATTCGGCGGAATATGGGCGGTCTGCTGGCGGGGTAACAAACGCAGTGACCAAGTCCGGAACGAACCGCCTCCACGGCGAAGCGTTCTGGTTTTTCCGGAGTAGTGACTTCGGAGCGATCAATCCCTTTGCTTTCCTGACGACATTGCAAGGCGGAAGCGCCGTGACCTCTCCCGTAAAGCCGGAAGACAAGCGGCACCAATTCGGCGGGAACATCGCTGGTCCGATCATCAAAGACAAACTGTTTTTCTTCTTCAACGCGGACCAGCAGCTACGTCAGTTCCCGGGGATTGCTAATGCAAGTGGGCCAGCCGCCTTTTTCGCGCCGCTGAGCGCGGCAGAACTAACTACCCTTACTTCCCCTTCCCCTGCCGGTCGTGGCTTTACTGCCGCCCAGGCAAACGCGGGACTCGCATTCCTTCAATCGCTCACAGGCGTCGTACCTCGAACTGGTGATGAATTACTCCTCTTTCCCAAGATCGATTGGAATATCAACGCGAAGCACCACTTCTCCGCAGAATACAATCGCATGCGCTGGGCGTCCCCTGCAGGCATCCAGACGGCCGGTGTAGTGTTTCGGGGGGTGGACAGTTTCGGAAGCGACTTCGTAAAGGACGATACGGTCATCGCGCGGCTGGTTTCGACAGTCACACCTAGGATGATCAATGAATTTCGTTTCCAATACGGCCGGGACTTCGAATTCCAAAAAACTCAACCGGCCTTCCCGGGAGAACCTGTTTCTAGCCAGGGACTCTCGCCACAAATCACCATCAGTGGCAGCGCTGGGATCATCTTCGGCAAGCCGAATTTTCTAGACCGGCGGTCCTATCCGGACGAGCGAAGCTACCAGTTTGCCGACAACTACTCAATCAGCCGCGGAAAGCACCTGTTCAAGTTTGGAGGTGAAGTCATCCGGTTCCATGACGTGCTGGATAGCCTATTCCAGGAAAGCGGAGCCTACACGTACAATAACCGCGCAGATTTCATCAGCGACTACACCACCGCCGTCAATGGCTTGGCGCAGCCGGCCTGCGGAACCACAACGAAGGTTGCGTGCTATTCGAACTTCGTCCAGGGCTTTGGCCCTCCACTCTTCGAGTTCCGGACGATTGACTACGGCTTTTTCTTCCAGGACGACTGGCGCGTCGCGCAGCGCTTGACCTTTAACCTCGGTCTCCGCTGGGAATACGAGCAAATGCCCAGCCCGCAAATTCCCAACCCGAATCTCGCGGCTACGAACAGCTTTCCTCACGACAAAAACAACTTTGGCCCGCGAGTCGGGTTTGCGTGGGATCTGTCAGGGCGTGGAAAATCAGTAGTCCGCGGGGGCTACGGAATCTATTACGGCCGGATTATCAATTCCACGATTTCCAACGCCATTACAAACACGGGCGTGACAGCTGGGCAGTTGCAATTTACGTTCTTTCCAACAACAGCGGCAGCACCAAGGTACCCCAACGTGGTTTCAACCGCCCCTGGTGCAACCGCACTCGCACCCGATGTGGTCGTCTTCGCAGCAAACACTCCGAATCCGTTGATTCACGAATTTGACTTCGTCTTTGAGCAGCAGATCGCAACTAACACGGCTGTTTCCGTCTCCTACATTGGCAGTCTTGGTCGGAACCTGCCTATTTTCATCGACACGAATCTATTTAAGCCAACAAACACCATCACCTATACGTTCGTAAACGGTCCGGATAACGGCCAGACGATTACGGCGCCACTATTCGATGTGCCCACCGGAACTCCATTGCGGCCTAATCCTCTCTTTGGCCGGATCACGACAATTTCCGACAGCGTGACGTCCAAATACAACGCCCTAGTGTTGCAGTTTAATCGCCGGATGACGCATGGGCTGCAATTCCAGGCTTTCTACACCTACTCTCAAACCAGCGACACAGGACAGAGCTCGCAGACATTCACCTCGTCGAACAACGTTTTGAATCCCTTCGACCTTGGCCTCGAAAACGGGCGGGCAAACTTCGATGTGCGGCATCACGTCGGTTCGACATTGGTCTGGCAGCCGGAATTTTTCCAACATAGTGGACGGCTAGTGAAGACGGCGCTCGACGGATGGACGGTCGCACCGGTCATCTCAGTCTCCTCGGGAGCTCCTTTCACCGCCACCGTCTCCGGGAACGCCTTTGTTCCCACAGGATTTACGCGCGTTCAGTCGGGCATCCTCGGAGCGGGGGGGGCCAGCCGCTTGCCGAATATTGCTCGAAACGGATTCCAAATGCCCCGGATTGCGAATGTGGACTTACGTCTCTCCAAGAAATTTACGATCTGGGAATCCATAGGATTGGAGCTGTTCGGAGAGGCTTTTAATCTCTTCAACCACGTAAATGTCACCAGCGTAGGGACTCGCAATTACTCAATCACAGGAACCGCGACGGCGCCAACGCTCACGTTTGATTCGCAGTTCGCGATTCCGACTGGTTCGACCACGAGCACAGGGTCGCTGACTCAACGGCAGATCCAGATTGGTGCCCGCTTGCACTTCTAAATCGAGTTGGGCGAAACCGGAAACCGGGTGGCCGACCGAATTCTTTCCGAGATTTTGAGGACGGCAAAACACAATCGAATGGATATCCATTGTGTATATCGTCCCAACATTAAGTCGCGAGCGTGCCCCATCCTTTCGGTATTGGTCTTTGAAAGGGTGGGCTGTTCTTCACCTCTTCTTCCCTCCGCCCCAAGCCGTTCATCGCGCCTAATAGCCGTTCAATCCTCGTTTCCCACAATTCACTGCTTAATACTTAACCAAACGTTACTGGCCATGCTATCCTTCCCCTGTGTTTATGGCATCAGATCCTCGCCCGTATACCCTGAGCCTCGAAGGGTTCTTTCCTCTCTTGGACTTGCCCATTGCCCCTCTGCCTCATCGAAGCTCCGTCTCCCCCTGTAGGGCGGAGATCCCGACCCTGTTCGGACCGAAGGCTTCGAGCCTGTCGGGGTCTCTGCGCACCATTGCCTTAAGTCCTTTAGCTGCAACACTTACGGATCTATCTGCAAGTGTTGCAAACAAAAGACTTACAGCCAGGCTAAGCCCTTTAGATGCAACACTTGCAAAAAACACGGGGTTGGTGGGGCCTCTATTTCAACCAGAAAACTGCCGTACCTTCTCTTCAAGCTATACTCTCCTCTCCGGAGGAGCCCCTTGCTGGAAGTCGCCAAAAGTACCCTGCTGATCCTCAGCGCCCTGTTTCCTGTCGTGAATCCCCTCGGCGGCAGTCCTGTTTTTCTCGCTTTGACCAGGGAGTACCCCGCCTCCGCTCGCAGAATCCTGGCCCGTACCGTGGCGATGAACAGCTTCGTCCTGCTGATTGCTTCCTTTCTGATCGGTTCGCATATCCTGACCTTCTTCGGAATCTCCCTTCCGGTTGTGCAAGTCGGCGGCGGCCTCATTGTCATTTCCAATGGTTGGGCCATGCTCAACAGCAAGGAAGACCATGACCGTGAAGGCCAGGCCCAGAAAGAGGTCAACTTGCAGGACATTTTCCGCAATGCTTTTTATCCGCTGACCTTGCCGCTCACCGTCGGCCCCGGTTCGATTTCCATCGCCATCACTCTCGGAGCAAATGCGCCTCACCACCTCGGCCCGAATCTCCTCGCGATTCTCGCCGCGGTGATCAGTTCCGCGCTCTTGACGCTGAGCATCTATCTTTGTTACGGATTCGCCGATCGTCTCGCCGCCATCATCGGCGAAAGCGGGATGAGTATCATCCTGCGGCTCTCCTCTTTTCTCCTCGTTTGCATCGGCGTCCAGATTCTTTGGAATGGCGTGAAAGCCTTGCTTCTTTCTCTGCCCCCAGTCGGGGCCTGAGACTGCTCTGTCAAGCTTGGTGTATCATGGATTTTCACCATCGAGATGAGACCCGAAGCCCTGAATTTCATCGTGTGCCCCAATTGCGCGGGCGAATTATCTCTGAGCAGCGATGCGTCACGCGCGCCCGAGGACGGGCACATCATGACCGGCGGCCTCGCCTGCCGCCGTTGCGCTTCCCAATTCGCGATTCGCAACGGCGTGCCGATTCTCTTCCCCGCAAAACTCGCCACCGTCAACCTCGAGACCGCTTCTCGATTTGCGGAGGAATGGACGCGCTGGAGCGACCTTCGCGACTACTACGAGCAGGAGTTTTTTGACTGGGTGGCTCCCCTGACCGCCGGGGATTTCGCGGGCCAGATTGTATTCGAGGGGGGCTGCGGGAAGGGGCGGCACACCGCAATTGTGGCTTCGCACGGTGCAAAAGCGATTGTTGCGCTGGATTTGGGTGAGAGCGCGTTCGTTGCCTTCGCGCACACCCGTCAATTCCCAAACGCCCACGTCGTTATCGGGGACTTGCTGAACCCGCCTGTCCGCCCTGTTTTTGACTTGGCATTTTCCGTCGGTGTTCTGCACCATTTGCCGGACCCCGCGGCTGGTTTTGCGAGTCTGGCCTCGCGAGCGCGGGAAGGCGGCCGGGTAGCGTTTTGGGTTTACGGCCACGAAGGAAATGAATGGATCACCCGGTACGTGGATCCCGTGCGCAAAGCCATCACTTCGCGCTTGCCGGCGACATTTTTGCGGATTGCCTCCATTCCGCCCGCCGCCGCACTCTGGGCGGTCATAAAACTTTTCTACCGTCCGCGATCTGATGGAAAAGGTCCCGCGAAACTTCCTTACGGCGATTATTTTGCCGCGCTGTATCACTACCCGTTCGACGAAATTCACGCCAACGTTTTCGACCAACTGGTGACGCCGGTAGCTTACTATTTGCGTGAGGATGAAGTCAGGCCCTGGCTGGCGTCGGGCTTCAGGGACGCCGCACTCCGCTCGCATCGCGGATACAGTTGGACGGGACTTGCGACCGTCTGCCGCACCAAGGCAGCCGTTGCCGAATAGCGTGCGAATATTCAGATTCGCGGGCTCTCCGCGTTGCGCCGCCGCAAGGGCTACGGCTACAATCGAAGTGTGAAGTAATTGCATCCTTCCGTTTGTCTCGGCGGGATCGCGGGCGATCCGGCCAGGTTTTGCCAGTTCGCGTGGCGCAACGATTCGAACCGTGCTTTGCTGAACGCGGCAGTGAGCGGCGGAACGTAAGCCTCCCGAAGCTCATTAACGATGACAGGAAGAGCGTCTTATCTTTCGAAAGGCGCTCCGCGAGGTACAAAGAGTTGTGCGGAATTGTAGGATATACACATAAGAGCTGGACCCCTCCTCCGCGGCGAATTCAGGAGGCCACGGCGACGTTGATCCACCGGGGGCCGGACCAGCAAGGCGTATTTCAATCAAGCCTTTTCTCGATGGGCGCGGCGCGCCTGAAAATCATCGACCTAGACTCCGGGAACCAGCCGATTCTTTCCGAAGACGGGGATTTCGGAATCGCCTTCAACGGCGAGATTTACAATCATCTCAAAATACGGAGCGAACTGGAAAAGCTCGGGCATCGATTCGAATCGCATTCCGACACGGAAACCGTTCTTCGCGCGTTCATGCAATGGGACAAAGAATGCCTGGCGAAGTTGCGCGGAATGTTCGCGGTGGCATTGTGGAAGAAATCGGCGAGACGCCTGGTTCTGGCGCGCGACCGCATGGGAATCAAACCGCTCTACATCACACGTCAGGGAGAAGATCTTTTTTTTGGCTCCGAGCTGAAAGCGATCTTCATCCATCCGGAAATCGAACGCCGGCTGAGTCTTGCTGGTCTCGATTGTTATCTCTCGCTGAATTATGTGCCGTGCCCCTGGACTCTCGTGGAAGGGATCGAAAAACTTCCGCCGGGACACTGGCTGGAGTGGAACGACGGAAAGATATCTTCGGACGCCTATTGGAGACTGCCTTTCACGCAGCCGTCCCATTACACGCTGGAGACAGCAAAGGAAGAACTCGACAGCCTGCTGCAGCAATCGGTGCGCGAGCACATGATTTCGGATGTTCCGCTGGGGATCTGGCTGAGCGGCGGAATGGATTCGACGACCATCCTGCACTACGCCTCGAGAGCCTCCACTTCGCAGCTGAAAACATTTTCGATTTCATTCCGAGGACGAAGTTTTGATGAGACGAAATTCATCGATCGCGCCGTGCATCAGTACGGAACGGACCACCAGGTTCTGGATTTAACGCCTGCGGAGGACCTGTGCGGCGCGATCGAGGAGTTTGCCTACTATTCAGACGAACCGAGCGCGGATGCAGGCTCGTTGCCCGTCTGGTTTCTCTCGAAATTGTGCAAATCAAAAACTACGGTGGCGCTGAGCGGCGAAGGCGCCGACGAGCTATTCGGCGGATACATAACCTGCCGCGCAGACATACTTGCCAAATGGGCCAGGCGGATGCCGCGCCCGCTTCTGCAGGCCGCGCTGACGGGAGTCCGCCATTGGCCCGTTTCGGATGAGAAAATCAGCTTCGAATACAAGGTGAAGCGATTCTTGGAGGGCAGTTTGCTGGAGCCCCGCCACGCCCACGTATACTGGAACGGAACTTTTTCGGACGAGGAAAAGCGATCGCTGCTGCGCCGGCCGCTTCCCACTGCTTTTCACCATCTCTTGGATGAAGTAGACGAGTTGCCAAAAACCCGCGACGCTCTCGCGCACTTTCTGTGGTTCGATCAGAAATATTATCTGGCCGACGACATTCTGGTGAAAAGCGACCGCATGAGCATGGCTCATTCCGTCGAAGTGCGTCCGCCGTTCCTCGATCATCGCATCGTGGAATTCGCGGCAAAGCTGCCCGCGCACTTGAAAATTCGTGGATCGCAGCAGAAGCTCGTCTTGAGTGAATTGCGCAAAGACAAGCTCCCAGCCTCCATCCAGGCCGGCAAGAAGACGGGGTTTGACATTCCGGCGCATGAATGGCTCCGCGGGCCCCTGCGTTCGATGCTGATCGATTCCTTGCGGGAGGGAATCGCAGAATACGGGCAACTCTTTCGTGGAGATGCCGTTGAAAACCTTTTGACCAGGCATCTGGAAAGAAAAGCCAATGTCGGGTATCACCTCTGGGGCTTGATGATCCTCTTTCAATGGATGAAAAGATGGCGAATACAAGCGTCGTCGAACGCGACGACGCAAGCGTTCTTACAAGTAAAAGCTGGCTCCTATACCTGATCGTTGCCCTGGTTGCCGGAGCGGTCTACCTGGGTTGTAGCGTGTCGCCGCCGTCGCTGATGGACGATGTCGATGCGGCCGTGGCACAAATCTCAAGAAACATGGTTACCTCCGGGGATTGGGTGACCCCGCGAGCCGATGGCATCGTGTTCCTCGAGAAACCGGCCATGTTTTACTGGCCGATAGCCGTTTCGTTGAAGATTTTCGGAGTTCATGACTGGGCGGCGCGCATCCCGTCCGCGCTTTCGGCAATCGGCCTGGCCTGCCTGACTTGTGCCTTCGGTGCATGGGCGTTCGGGCGGAGAGCAGGTTTGTGTGCGGGCTTATGCATGGCCACTTGCGTCGGCCTCTTCCTATTCACGCGCATCGTTATTCCCGATGTGACTCTAACTCTCACGATCGCGTCGGCGATGTGGGCATTCCTGCGCGCCCTCGACGAAGAGGAGCCGCACCCGCGGTTCTGGGCATTCGTTCTCGCTGCCAGCCTGGGGACCGGGCTTCTGCTGAAAAGCCTGATCGGCGCGGTTTTCCCGGTGGCCGCCGGGGTGCTCTATCTTTTCCTGACCAGGCAATTTTTTTGGGCTCGAACCTGGAAGCGGCTACGTCCCATCAGCGGTTTATTCATTGCACTCCTCGTTGCAGCGCCCTGGCACATTCTGGCCACGCTTCGTAATCCACCCTATTTCTCTATCGCGCTTCACGGCGGTCCGGGTGAATACCACGGCTTTCTCTGGTTCTTTTTCATCAACGAGCAGGTCCTTCGCTTCCTCAATTTGCGCTATCCTCGCGATTACAATACGGTCCCCCGGCTCTGGTTCTGGCTGCTCCATTTTCTCTGGCTGTTCCCGTGGAGCGTGTACCTCCCTGCCATCGCCAGGCTCTCCTTCAAACCCATCGAGCGCGCGGGCCGCACGCGTCTGCTGGCGATATGCTGGATTGGATTTATGCTGGTGTTCTTCACGTTTTCAACGACGCAGGAATATTACTCGATGCCCTGCTATCCCGCGCTGGCCTTGCTGCTGGGCTCAGCGATGGCTGCGGGAGGTGATTGGATCCGCCGTGGAACCCGCGTTCTTTCCGTGGTTGCCGGCTGCGCGGGACTCGCCTGCATCACTATTTTTTTTCTGGTGCGAAATGTTCCCGCGCCGGGGGACATCTCTTCCGCGCTCGGACACCATCCCAGCGTCTATACCCTCTCCCTGGGCCACATGATGGACCTTACCTTCGATTCCTTTGCCTATCTGCGCCTCCCGCTGGCGGTCGCAGCGATCGCTTTGTTGGGAGGGGCCCTTGCAACCTTTCGATGGGTCGATCTGCGCTCTTTCCTGGCAGCCGCGCTGATGATGGTTTTGTTCTACCACGCCGCTCGCCTGGCGTTGGTGGTGTTCGATCCATTTCTGTCGTCGCGGCCGCTGGCGGAGGTGGTCCTTAAATCTCCGGATGGAAAACTGATCGTGGACCATAACTACTGGACTTTTTCTTCGCTCACGTTCTATACCAATCGCGACGCCTTGACGTTGAATGGGCGCTACTTCAATCTTGAGTATGGATCCTATGCTCCCGGCGCCCCGGACGTCTTCATCGACGACACGCGGTTCAAGAGTCTCTGGATCGAGCCACAGCGCTATTATCTTGAGGCCTACCAGACAGACCTCAGTTATTTCGAAGACTTGGTTGGCCGGGACCATCTCAATATCGTCGCTACGGGAGGCGGCAAACTCATACTTACTAACCATCCGTTGAAACACGTCAGCCTGGGCGATGGGGATACACCGCCTGTCAGCAACTTCCAAAAACCCGCTTGCAAAGCCCTAGGTATACAGGTAAAAAAAGAAAGTCCAGTCCAGAGCGGTTTATTTGCACAGTACCCCTATTTACCGGGCCGAGCATCTAAGGGACAGCCGTTCGCATTTCAGGTGGCTGTAGAAATTAGACAAGAGATTTAGCCTGAGGAGGGTACATGAAGATTGCCGTGCTCGGAGGGGACGGCTACTGCGGTTGGGCGACAGCTCTCTATTTGTCGCAGAGGGGCCATTCGGTTGCGATCGTTGACAACTTTTTGCGGCGCCTTTGGGACCACGAGCTTGGCGCGCAGACGCTGACTCCGATTCGCCCGCTGACGGAGCGCGTCAGGGTCTGGCAGAATCTGACCGGCAAGACCATCGAGCTGTTCGTCGGTGACGTTTCCGACTATGACTTTCTCGCTTCCACATTCAAGTCCATCGAGCCGGAAGCGGTGGTTCATTTCGCGGAACAACGGTCTGCTCCCTACTCGATGATCGATCGCAAGCACGCCGTCTTTACCCAGGTGAACAACGTCGTCGGTACATTGAACGTACTATTCGCAATCCGCGAATTCCTGCCTGATTGTCACCTCATCAAGCTGGGAACCATGGGCGAGTACGGCACGCCCAACATCGACATCGAAGAGGGCTACATCGCCATCGAACACAACGGCCGCAAGGACGTGGTTCCTTTCCCGAAGCAGCCTGGATCCTTTTATCACCTCTCGAAGGTGCACGACAGCCACAACATGATGTTCGCGTGCAAGATCTGGGGCATTCGAGCCACGGACCTTAATCAAGGCGTCGTTTACGGGACGATGACGGACGAAGCCGCGCTCGATGAAGCGCTCATCAATCGCTTCGACTACGACGACGTCTTCGGCACAGTCCTCAATCGTTTCTGCGTACAGGCGGCTATCGGGCAGCCGCTCACGGTCTACGGCAAGGGCGGTCAGACGCGCGGTTTCCTCGATATCCGCGATACCGTGCGCTGCATCGAGATCGCCTGCCACAACCCGGCAGCCAGAGGCGAGTGCCGCGTCTATAATCAATTCACGGAACAGTTTTCCGTCCTCGAACTGGCGCATTTGGTCAAGTCCGCCGCAAGAAAACTCGGCGTCGTCGTCGAAATCGACCACATCCCCGACCCGCGCGTGGAGGCGGAGCAGCACTACTACAACGCAAAACACTCGAAGCTGGTCGATCTGGGCCTGCAACCGCATAAATTGTCGGATGCGCTGCTGGATTCGCTCATGAACATCGCCATAAAGTATCGAGATCGAGTGGATGTTTCTCTCATGCTGCCTCAGGTAAACTGGCGTGAGCCGAAAAACGATCGCCGCATGCAGATGAGCATGCCTTCGAAATCCTCGGCGCTGGAGCCGCGCGCGGTACTTGCGGCTTTAGCCGGGGCAAAGGCCAAGAAGGGGTAAGACTACCCTCGGCCCGGCTTTCATTGCGGGGAATTCTGGGCAGGGCTTGAGGCGGCGGGCACGAGCATTCCCTCTCGAATCCTGTAGTCCACGTCGCGCCACCGTATGCTGTTGCGTCCAAACGTCAGCAGCCAGATCACGAATGCGGTGGCGTCCCACACGACGATGAGCGGCATCTTTTTCCAGAGTCCGCTCTGCTGCAATCCCCAGACGCCGACCAGCCATGTCATCGCCACGCGGAATCCCGCATAGGCGCCGAAATACGCGAGGCCAATTCCTGCCGGATGAGTCAGCGCAACAGCCAGACACCACGGCAATCCCTGTGTAAAAGCAAGCCCCACGTGTCCCCAAGGACGCATGTGCCGCATCACCGTCATCCAACGGAGCCGCTTGCTGAAGAGCGCGCGGGGCGAATCATAATCCGGTACGGTCTGCACCGCGTACGGAAGCAGTTCGACTTTCAAACCTTGTTGAGCGATCAAACGGCCAACCAGAAGATCGTCGGCGGGCTTGTTTTCAATCGCTTCGTATCCGCCAAATCCAGCAAGGTGCGTGCTGGTTGTAACAATAGTCGGTCCGAGGGTGAACTTAATTCCATCCAACTGCTGAGCGACCAGAATTCCAGGATAGAAGTCGGAATACATGCCGATGGATTGCAGATGTTGCGCGAGCGTTTCATCGTGGATGGATACGTAGAAGCAGGTCACACAACCCACTTTCGGGTCGCGCAGCGGAGCGACTACCGCGCGTAAGTAATTTGGCTCGACCCGGACGTCACTGTCGCTGATGACCAGAAACTCGTTTTCCGCTTCGTTCACCATCCGCACCAGCTTGGCCACCTTGTCGTTGATGGCGCTGCGTCCGGAACCAAAGAGCAGGCGGATTTGGCGTTCGGGGAAATCACGCATCAATTTTTGTAAAACCGGCACCGCCGGGTCGTTGAAGTCCCCGACGCAAAAAATCAGCTCATAGCTCGGATAATCCTGCCGGCAAAAGCTCGCGTAATTTTCGTATGCTTCGGGGTCCAATCCCCGGACGGGCTTCAAAATGCTGATCGGAGGCGCAAAATCAAAATTCTTCGACGGACCATCTTTGGAGCTCCGGAAAAAAAGCCGGGAACTATACAAGACGAGCAGGTAGTAGATGAACGGTGCGGCAGCTACGGTAAGAAATAGGTAATCGGCGGCTTTCGAAATCATTGCACCTCGAGCACTAGGATTGTGCCACGCCGCTCCGTCGATAGTAAGTCAGGCCCGCAACTGCCGATGCTATCGAAAAAGGATAGCAAAAAACGAAGTATTTCGCTGCCCGGTCTTTGGTCCCGGTGAAACATCGGGTAAGATCATTTTCGAATGATTTATGAAACGTTGATTCCGTTGTGGGCCGCTTCACTCCTGGATGCACGATGGCAATCCATCGAGACACTAACGCGCATGACTGCAACCGCCGTGCTCGCACGATTGAAAGGCAATGCAAGGGGCGAAGCAAACACCGTATGAAAGATTCTCCGGGCCTGCACCTGAAAACTTACGTCTTTATTTTGTTCATCGTTTTGTTTGCTCCACTCGGCAACGTCCTGCTCAGTAAGGGTATGAAGGGAGTTGGCTCCGCTAAAAACTGGGTGCCGGGCGATATTTTTCATATTCTTGCCAGCATCGTCACTTCAGGCTACATCTGGCTCGGAATCGCCTGCTTGCTCACCTTCTTTGTCGCTTACATGCTCGTACTCACTTGGGCGGACTACAGCTACGTTCAGCCAGCTTCCTCGTTTTCCTACGCCGTGGTGGCCATGCTGGGTTATTTCCTATTGGGAGAAGCCGTGCCTCCGCTGCGCTGGATCGGCATATTTGTTATCTGCGTCGGCGTCTTTATTGTCGGGCATACGCATCCGCGAAGCACGGAGAAGGCGTAAACGTGCTCGAGTTTTTATTCCTTTTTACCATTGTTGCTGCGGGGACCGGCGGCGAGCTCTGTGTTTCCCGCGCAATGAAGGTGGTCGGCGAAGTTCACGACTTCCGGCCGGCCGCGCTCGTTCGTTTTGTTTTCCGAGCTATGCGCGTGGGTTGGATGTGGATTGGTATCGCGATGATGACGCTGGCCTTCTTCTCGCTTTTGGCGATGCTGTCCATCGAGAACGTGAGTTTCGTCGTTCCCGTGACGGCCTTGAGCTATGCGGCGGGCGCCTTTGGCGCCATGTTGTTCTTGCACGAACGCATCAGCCCGCAGCGCTGGCTCGGCGTCCTGATCGTTTGCATCGGAGTAACTCTCGTGTGGCTCAGCAGACGCTAGGCCACGACTTCAGCTTCCCACCTTTACGGCTTCTCCGGGTCCGTCTGCGTCGGTTTTCCGATCTTGATGGTGGAACCGAACCGCTTGTAGTTCTGGTAGCGAACGGACAAGCGGATATGCACGTCCTGACCGGACTTGAAATGCAGGACGTCGTCAGCGCGGGTATAGGTCGGGAACCAGTAGTGGCCTTCGATATTTTCCCGAAAGGTCTCGAACATTGGAAAGGCCTGGTCTTCCTTTTTCTTCAGCAAGCCCGTGGCTTTCCCCCTGGTTTTGACAATCTGGAGGTCCTTGTCTTCTACCCAGATACGGCCTTGAAAGTAGCGTTGGCCCTTTTCCAATTTCAGCGGAGCAATGTCAAAAACATAGGTGTTTACCTCGTCGACCTGCTCTCGGCCCACGTACTTGACGTCATACTTGGGCAAATCGGCCGGGGTCAGCACAAGAGGCCACACCTTCTCGATATCATCGAAATCTTGTTGCGACATGGTAATGCGCTGGAGCGAGGGCGTAGGGGCCACGAGGACTTTTTCGTAGCGCTTCCCCGCGGGCGTGAACAGGATGTCGCTGGTCAGGCGGTACTCCCCGTCGGGGCGGCCGTCCTCATCGATTTCCTGGAATACGAAAATCTGTGTGTACGTGAAGTTGTCGCGTTCCTTGCGGAACTCCTCCTCGTGCTCCGTGAATTTCTGGATGACTTGCTGCACGGGAAGTGCCGGCGGCTCATTGGTGATATGAGAGGACGCCTCTTGCCTGGGTGCGCTTGTCTTCGCTGCTTCGGCAGGCACGGCGGATGGAGCCACGGTGCTTGGAGGCGGGGGTGGCAACGGCCCTTGTCGCTGCTGCGCGGCTAGAGGCAGGGCGAGCGCGGCACACGCAACCAAGAATAGCGCTCTGACTCCCATTTTGTTGCGCTCCTTCTGTGCCATGCTGGAAAGGATTCCCCTCATTCTCTCTGCGCTCCCCAGACAGTCTCTACTGTACTTGAAGATTCGATGCATCGGACAGGAGTTTCGTAGCACGCCCTTGAGGCAAAAAAATAGCTTCAGGGCGTAACGACCTTCGCCTGCAACCCCGCAGGGACACGGCGTTTGTGCGGGTGATATGCCCGCGTCGGTACTAAATATACTTCAAGGAATTAAGTGTCCTGCTGTAGGCACTTCTTCGTGGAACCTCGTTTGCAAAGTAGGAGCGGCTGCGGAGCGATGCTAAACGCGGTGTGCATCTATGGAGAACGGGGGCTGAGGAGGAAGCGGGGATGATTCCCGTTTTCGAGGGTCCAGATGAGGAGAACGGCGAGACGAGTGATACCGTCCTATCAGCTGCCCCCGCCTAATTTGTACCCTCGAAATCACTCCCAGAGGCAACGTGTTTGCCGAAACTTTCGCTTGAAGATTTTCGAAATTCCACGGACCGTCGGGGTCCGAAGTCAGATTCAAGACCGCATCATCGAGCACGAGCGATCTGATAACCTCCTGCCGACGCAGGAGGGCACCAACGCTAAGTTCAGCATCCATCCGCGCCACCTTGACGATATAACCGGACGGAAAGAGAGGGGGATTTTTTACGCCGAAATTGTCAATGTGAATCGATACAGGAAAAAACGTGAGTGCCAGCTGCCCGATTTCGACCTGCGTTCCAGTTTTCTCTTGGAGATAGGCGATCGCCTCGGGCCGGTAACGGTCCACGTTGATGAGCGCGAGTATAACAAAAATGAGTGTGAGCAAGAGTATCGCGGCGATTCCAACTACGATTAGGCCCGTTCTTCGGCGGATGGCCACAGCGACCTCCAGAATACAGTTGTTTTGGCGCGACGAGGAAGGCTATGAGAATGTAGATCTGCCTCCGCTTCGCAGCAATTAAATCGCGTCGGTCGAGAGGAACTACTTTTATCTGCTCACGGAATATGGGCCGTCCGTCGCCGGGCGATAGTCGGAGTAAGTGAGAATTCTGTCCATGTTGAGGCTTTTCAGGAAAAGGATTCTGGCGCTTGCCCGTACTTCGAGGCGTTTCGGCATCCAGACCGCGTCACCGACACAAGTCTGCTCCAGAATGATGTGCGAGCCACGCTGTACGCGAGCCACGAACAATCCCATCGAAAACGGCTGTGTTACCTCGCCGTCGACCTTGATCCAGCCGAAGTCCTGCATGTCGACCCAAAGCTTGCCTTCCACCTTGGAAAACATCTTGCCGAACTTGCCGTGCGCGTGATAGCCCGGATGCGGCGTGGCATGAAGCACGTAGGCCCGCCTGCCGCCGACTACCTCTTCGCCGGTGAGCTTGAAGTCGAAGGCCTCGAGCACGTCGCGGAGGAAAGACCTGTTTTCCTGATCCTTCCGGAGCCGCGCCGTCTGCTCCTCCGGCGTTTCGTGCTTCAGCTTTTCCAGATCCGCGTCGCTTTTCCTCTGTTCCGCGGCCGATGGAGGCTGCCCGTTGTGTTCGATGAGCTGCTCGAAGCGAGCGCCGTTGACTAGAATCATTCTGGTGACGTCGACATTTTCCGATTTCACCTGACCCAGCGAGTCCAGGCGTCGATCCTCATCACGCTCCACGTAGATGTAATGGTCGCGCGCCTGCCAACTGCGCTCGAGGGCCGCCACCGACAGGCCCACGATCTCGCGGGCGTCCAGGACGCTCGCATGATTCTGATGTTCGTCCGGTCCGCTATTTTGCGCGAAGAGTGCGGATGAAGCCGCGACCACAACCAAGAGCGCTCCGATTCGGGATTTAACCAGGAATTTCATCTTGATTCGCGGGTGGCTGAAGATCCCGGTGAATCAGGATCCAGGAATAGACTAACGCGTCGAGAGTTGAGTGTCTGTGCGAAATGAGACATAGTCTCGTGGCTAGTCTTGCCCGCCGGGGTCGTTCGATACACTTGCTTTCCTCCCCCCTACTATGGTTCCCCAAAGGATTTGCTCCTGCACGATTTCACTCGCCGAGACCGCAGAAGCGCGCGAAACGCATCCCGCGTCAATTCTTATGACAGTCGTAACAAGTCGTCGCGCCATAGACGTAGCCGCCTACGCCCTGATGGTTCTGGTCCGTACTCCCCTTGTTGTGCGCATTGGCGCGCGTATGACAGTCGATACAAGAGAACTTCGCGTAGTCCGTCGAGACCAGGTGGCAGTCCGAACAGACCGAGCCATTGTGCGGAATGCGGAACCAAGTGTGATTAAAGGTCGCGCCCAGCCAGCCGGTGGTGACCCACGTAGTGTGGCAGGTCAGGCAAGTGGTCGGGTACAGCGCGGCAACGTGGTTCGGCACGGCGCCGCTGAGCGTTTGCGTGCTCAGCCAGGCCGCCTGATGGCATCCATAGCAATCCGTAGTCGCCGAAGTAAGGCCGAATGGGTTGGCGCCCATGTGGCATGAGGAGCAGGGCGTGGTCACGTGCGCACCCTGCAACGGCCAACCGGTGGTGCTGTGATTGAACTTGCCATCCGCCCACAGTAGCGTGTCGTGGCACATCGAGCATTGAGATGCCGGGAAGCCCGACTTGATGTGATCCGGCACTTGGCCGCCGAGCGTTTGCGTGCTCAGCCAGGCCGCCTGATGGCATACGGAGCAATCCTCTGCCGGCAACTTGTAGTTGTTGCCCACGTGGCAGAACGAATCAGTGCAGGCCACGACTTTACCGGCCGGCGCCAGCTGGTGAGAACCCGTCAGTGCCCAGCCCGTCGTGCTGTGATCGAACGAAGCCGAATCCCAGCCCTTGGTGGTGTGGCAGGTCGCGCAATTCGTCGGTTGAAAAGCGGGCCCCGAGGTCGAGTGCATCGGATTATTCGTCTGCTTCCAGGTCGTCAAATGGCAGCCCGAATTCCCGCAGTCCGTCGGCCCCATCGTCAAGTTGTAATTGTTGTTGAGGTGGCAGGCAGCGCAAGCCACATTGGCGTGGCCGTTGGTCAGAAGAAATCCCGTGGTGCTGTGATCGAAGATCGCCGTGGTCCACGAAAT
>Ga0137409_10000126_pt2 | contig 36039 bp, 40 predicted proteins | sample CZODoug1_16funga_FD_122059 | JGI IMG/M metagenome (GOLD analysis project Ga0137409, IMG submission 122059) | Vadose zone soil fungal communities from Angelo Coast Range Reserve, California, USA - CZODoug1_16fungal (Hybrid Assembly) | ecosystem: Environmental > Terrestrial > Soil > Vadose zone... | reverse complement strand
ATAACGAACGCGGATGGCATTCAAACAGCGGCACTCACGGTGTTCGACAAACAATAGGCAGGGACGGCCGCTCGTGCTTTCGAGTAGCGGCGCCGGCCCGAAAGTGGTGTTTTGCCCAGCGTATACGGCTGGACCCTGGTTTGCCATTTGATTCGATCCCGAACTCCCGGCCACTTTTTCACTACGATGAAATTACATTCGGATTTCCGCGCGGCGTGTCGGATACCGCGACCTCGCGGGTCCTTTGTTCGTTGGTAACTTGAGCTGCGTCACGTGCGCAAATAGACAGCACAACCTCTTCCTTCGCAGCGAGAGGGAGCCCGGCGGGCGGACGTCGAAGCACTGCCCAGTACGGGTTAACCGTCGCCGATCGGGCCAGGAGTGGGCATTCATACTTCCGCGGTCATTTCCCCAAAAGCAGCCGCTCGTCGCGGCCTTCGATGCGTGGATCTACGGTTCCCAAGACTGGGACGATAAGCTCGACTCCTGCGTCGCAGTGTTCCCAGTTCTCGAAGCACAGAAGCGGTTGCCCAGGTGAGAATGGAGTGGTAACCATTCAGGCGGAGAGCCGTGGGTGACAGGGGAACTCCGTATGACACTCGAAAATATGTTTTACATCAGCCAGACGGTTGCGGCGTTCGCCATTGTCGTCTCGCTATTGTTTGTCGGATTGGAAGTACGCCATTCGAATCTGGAGAGTCGCCATCGGACAATCGAGGATACGCTGCAGAACTACCGGGCCGCGCGTCTTTCGCTAATCGACAATGCCGATGTCGCTCGGGTATGGATCAGTGGACTCCACAACTTCACAGCGCTCGACGCCGCCGATAAGGTGAGGTTCCTGCTCACCGCCGACAATTTATTTAACAACCTCCAGAGCTTTTTTCTGCACTATCGTGACGGCCGCATGCCCCGCGAGCTGTACGAACCTCAGAGGGCGGTTCTGGACGACTTCCTCGGCTACCCAGGGTGCCAGGCAGCCTGGGATTTCCGTAAGAATTACTTCCATGTCGCGTTTAGAACGTCGGTGGAGGAGAGGATCGCAGCCGCCCGCAGCAGCAGACTCGTCCCTTCACTTTACGGTGAGGGCCGATAATTTAGGCTGTGCGACTGTCCGTTTTTTCTCGCCGCAACGGCCGCTATCGGGAAAGGTGACCGACCGCTCGGGGTCCAACACCGGCCCAATGCGTGAATGACGCTGGGAGCGGGTGATCACGGTGCCGGCTCATACGCGCCCAACCGATACCAAGCGGTCGCATCGCAGCGCGTAATTAGGATGGGTAACGTTCTGGGTAACTCAAAAAGTCCCACCGCGTTAAGACTTTGATTGCGGAGGAATTTACTGTCGAGGTTCGAGTCCTCTCCCTGGCATTCTTATCAAATACTTACAGTACCTTATTAAAGCAGATTATTGGTAGCGAATTCGTGTTTCGGAAGGGTAATTCTGACGCTTACGATTCTACTCACTCTCGCCCGATGACGCGGGCCTTCTGCGAGCGGACGCTTATGAAACGCGTCGTGCGTCCTGAGAGTCGCACTTATGCGAGGCGCCACAGCCAGCCTTAGGAAGCACACGAGCAACTGCCTAACAAAACCGCGACGTGGTCACGGGCTGAGAAGCATAGACGCCCCCTGATAGCAGACGACGGCGCCTTGCCCCTTGCCCCTTGCCACGAGCCACCGCTAGCGGCGGCTCCGCTCGAGGTCCCGCAGCGCGATCACACGCCGACCACGCTCAACGACGCACGCTCTGTGATCCGGCAATCTCGTATCCGGCCGCAGCCGCAAATCGGAAGCCATCCCTGCATTCAATCGTGACGACAGAGTCTTCAGCCAACCGCTACCGAGGCGAACAACCGCGTCGGCTGGTCAGGCGCCCCATCGCGTTCTTCGCCTGTCCGAAACTCCTGGACGCCAAGAGGAGGAGTTGGAGGCCTTGCGCCTTCGTCTCTATCTCGGACTGACTTTGATCGACACCGCAGAGATGTACGGTGATAGCCGCGCTTTAAGATGCGAACGATAGACATGTTGCGCTGGGTCAATTCAATATTTCAGAGCTCGTGGTACTGAAAGCGGTCGGATGCGCCCGCGAGCACGGGCACAGGCGCCGACCTGAGCTATTGGCGGGCACTAACGACGCCGCCATAAAGGTAGTAGAAGCGGCCGCGCAGCGCAGTGCGGCCAGGCTAATGAGCGAAAGCACACCACGATGAACGGAGAGATTCAATGAGAAGAAGACATGTGGTTGTAGGTATCGTTGAGTTATTTGCGGCCATGATGGCGCTGGCTACCCTCGTCAGTGCGTCGGCCGAGGACACCCACGCAACGCCGATCGACTACACCGAGATCTCGCCGGTAGACCTCGTAAAGAGCACGCCGAAAGGCAAGCTGGTGAATCCGTACAAGGACACTCAAGCTGACATCGTCGCGCAGGGCGAAAGGCTTTTTCAGAGTTATTCTTGCGGTGGTTGCCACGGTGGTGGTGGCGGCGGCGGCATGGGCCCCCCGCTGACCAACGACATCTGGATTTACGGCGGTGACGATGACACGCTGTTTAGATTGACCACCCTTGGCAGCGACGACCTTCAAAAGGCCGGCTATACCCGTATAGGCCATGAAAATGTCGTTGGGCCGATGGTGCCATTCGGCACGCTCATCAAGAGTGCCGACGATCTTTGGAAGATCCTGACGTTCATTCGCTCCAAATATAGCGGTGATCCCGCCCACAAGTTCGGAGCCCTGCCGAAACGAACCAAAATGCCTTTTTACGTCGGGTAGCTGGCGCTTCGCTGTCGCGGGCTTCGCGTTGGCAAACCTGATCATCCGGCTGCCAAACGTTCATCAGGAACAGGTAGGCACAGCCACTCAAGGACCCGCCGGGTCGGAAGTTCCTAAGCGCTGCTGCCGCACTTCTTTTTCGCGCTCGAAGTGCCACTCTCACTGGTTCCGTTGCGCCCCGCGTTGACGGAGGCCAAATCGGGAGGAAACCGCCGCGGCACCTTGAGAACAAACCGGCCGATAGCCTCCAGCCCATACTCTCGAATGGACGCGCCGGTAGGTGGCGCTGCACCGACCAGCATGAGTGGCTCCCATTCAGACACGGCGCCGACTAAACCGGGGCTTTATTGGTTTTCCGTCCTTGGTGTCCGCCAAACTGCGGCCGGTAAAGACGGAACGATCGAAACGAAGGCTCTCGATGTCCCATGACCGATCAGCGTATTCGTCGCGACTCTTGATGAGCAACCAGTAATCTCTTCGGCTCGAACTCATGGTTCATACTTTCCTAGGTCCCATACCATCACCATACCGGCTCCGTATTGGCCAGGCGGAATCACACCCTCGAATTTCGCATATTCGAGCGGATGGTCTTCCGTCCTTACGGCCAAACGCTTGACCGCAGGGTTCATCGAAGGCCCTTTGGGTACCGCCCAAGAAGCCAAGACGCCATTTACGGCAAGCCGAAAATCATAATGGAGCCGACTGGCATCGTGTTTTTGAACGACAAAAATGCGGCTGCGACTACCTCGCCGCGCTCGCCCGACTGGTTCGGGCGTTTTCGCAAAAACTCTGTTGCTTCGATATGCTGTAAGCGACATTGTTTTGCCTTCGACCGCTTCTCGTTTCAACGGGACTGGGGATTTCACCTCATGGCATATCAGCCCTCACGCACGACATCTTCCGGCCGCTTGTCATCCCGCAAGCCGAGGAATCGAGGGTGTCGCAGCTTGCCTCCCTCCGTCCACTCGGTGAATCCGATTTGAGCGATGAGCTTCGACTTCAACCAGTGCACGCCGCGTCGCGGCAGCCCGTCCTCGGCAAAGGGAGAAACCGGCGTCTCCAGCCGTGCGAGCTTCTCGCCTAGACGCCGTAACAGGTCTTGGTCGAATCCTGTCCCGACCTTGCCTGCATACACGAGCTTCCCCCCGCGGTAGTAACCTAACAACAATGCTCCGAAGCCGCTGCGACTCCCTCGTGGATCCGTGTACCCGCCGATGACGAACTCCTGGTCCTGCGTGCACTTGAATTTGAGCCAATCGCGCGTTCGCCTTGACACATACACGCTGTCCCCGCTTTTTGCGATGATACCTTCCCATCCCTTTTGGCACGCCCCGCGGTAGTAGTCCTCGCCCTTAGTCTTGCGGTGCTCCGTGAACCGCAAGGGGTCCCGGAAGTCGAAGGCATTGCGAAGTATTTCCTTTCGGTACCGTAGCGGAACCTGCCGGATGTCGTAGCGGTCCAGGTAGAGCAAGTCGAAAAGATAGAACCATACCGGCACCTTGCGAATCAGATCAGCTGATGGATGCTCCACCTGCATGCGCGCTTGCAGCTTTGAGAAGCTGGTGATCGCGCCGTCAAACGCCACAAGCTCGCCATCCGCGATGAAAGAGGTGGTTTCCTGCTGATAAATCGCTTCGACCACCTCGGGATATTTCGCGTTCAGCCGAATTTGATTCCGCGAAAAGAGATTCAGATTCTGACCGCGGCGAAAAGCGAGGCAGCGCTCCCCATCCCATTTCGGCTCAAATAACCATCCTCGTCGCGAAAACACTTGCTCCGTGAGTGTCGCCAACATAGGCGCAACCCACTTCGGCTGTGCGCTGTTTCGAAGCCTTGCCTTGGCGTCAGCTGGCAGTCCGTCGAGCAGTTTGCGTCCGGACATCGAATTTCACCTGTCAACCGACGCGCCAAGGCAGGCCAAAGCCCGAAGCAAGAACCCGCTCGTGCCAACCCAAGTTGTACGGCCTCTCGAGGAGCGAAGCCATAGCAGTGCCCGGAAGGAAACCTCGGCGGCTCACATCCCTCACATTCCCCTATTCTCCTGGGCGATCTTCGCCTGCTGAAGCTCGCGGCGCAGGTCCTGGCGCAGACGCTTGTAGTCGACCGGGCGGATCTCCTGGATCGGGCAGTTCCAGCCGCGCACCTTGACGGAGTCAAGAAAGCGCGAGTAAACGGTGCCGCCGGTGGAGGTCAGGCCGATGCGGTTCGCGAACCGCAGATCCTCGCAGGGCGGGGCGACTTTGATGAGGTAGGCGTCGTTGATTCCGGTCCACACGACTAGCTCGTGGCGCCCGATCGGCTCCCAGCCGTCGAAACGGCCCAGGTAAGTGAAGTGATCGATCGGGTTGCCGGCGTAGGCTTCATAGCGTTCGCGCTCCGCCGCCATCCGCTCTTTGAGGGGAATGCCCGAGCAGGCGATGAGCAGCGCGAACGCGGGCAACAGCCACGCGATCCGCAGTTTCAGAGTTTTATGTCTGATTTGACTGTAGGTCCTCATTTTGGCTCCTCCAGACTGAAGTTGGCTGATCCCGCATGTCGATCCGGTTTCGCGACAAACCGCCCCCCGGATGACACGGGCTTTGACTGACGACTTGAACTCGGGAAGCACCTTTAGCTGCTCCTTCATGATGAGAGCGAGAAATTCATGTGACGTGGCGAACTTATGGGGCTTACACGCCTGCTCGACAATGCAAATTTCACGAGACGACGCCCCAGCGCACGAATGGCGGGCGGCGGCGCGTGAATGGAGAAGCCCTCCTCGCCCGGAACGGATCGCGTGGAGCCACAAGGCAATGGTGCCGGCCTACTTCACGCTGTACCCGCGCGCCTCGAGGCCAGCGATTACACCGTCCCCCAACACGATCTTCTGGAAGTCCTCTGGGGAGAATTGATCGGGACCCGACTTCTCACGTCGCGTGCTTGCGCCTCCGACGGACTAACGAGACTTGCGTTTGGCTTTACCTGGGAAGTCGCGCAACGCGCAACGTTCCTTACGTCAATCCGAAGTACTCCTTCACGTCATCGGCTCGGTTTCTGCTGATCGGCACGCGAGTCCTGTCTTTGGTGTCGAGCACGACTCGGTATTGCTCGTCCTCGCGTTCGAACATGTGCACGCGCTGCAGGTTGATGATGTGGCTGCGATGCGTGCGCATGAACTGCTCCGGATTCAGGCGCAGCTCAAGATCCGACAACGAGAGATTGCAAAAATAGTCCTGATCGAAGGTGAAGATGCGTGTGTAGTGTCCATCGGCTCGCATGTGAACGACGTCCGACATCGAAAGCAGGACGACGCGGTTGAGCAGCAATACCGGAATCTTCACCAGTTGCTTCGGTCTGGATTCGCGCCCCCGCGCACCGTGCGCCTCCGTCGTGATATCAGTGAGGTCATAGAACATCATGCACGTTGAATGGAGTCGCGTCCCGTCAGACAGACTCGCCACCTTGATAAGAAGCACCCGGTCCGGGATGTTGATCATCATCGTCATCGGCGGAGAATCCGCCGGACCGCGCTGATCGCCAGAGCCCGAGCGCAACAGCAATTCGAGCTTCTCCCGGCTCTTCTGGGGGTGCAACTGAAGCACGTCGCGTCCGATGGGATCGCCGCGGACATTGCCGAGTACTCTGTGGGCGACCTGGTTCATGGCGACTATGTGATGGTTCGCGTCCAGCAGCACCACCCCGGGGTCGAACTTCTGCAACGTATATTCGAGACTCTCCATAGGCTTAGCTTTGGCTTACGGTGTGTGCCTTCGCTGGAGGCGGTTCAAAGTTCGTATCCCATGCCGGCTAGCTTCATTTTGCAACGGCTTGTCAGCAATCGCCCGTTCGCCCGCTCTGCAGGTCGAATGCGTTCGGATTGCGCTGGCCAACGTCGCGGCGACTGCCTTGCGTGCCGAGAATGCCGAGCAGGCCCTGGCTGGCGGGCCGCTAACCGATGAGGCGATCGCCGCGAAGGCGATGTCGATCTGCGACAAGATCGAAATGGCGGGACCGATGGTGCGCCGCGCACAAAAGGCAGTAATTGGCTGGCGCGGTAACCATGAGGTTGCCCGTCACCGTTGCCGTTTCTCGGCATCGCCCGTGAGGACAAAACGTCCTCAGTGAGATCGTGCTCTCGACGAGCTCGATTCACCTCATTCCCAACCCCTCTCTCCATTCACGCGCCGCAGCTCGCCATTCGTGCGCTGGAACGTCGTCTCGTGAAATTTGCATTGTCGAGCAGGCGTGCAAGGCCCATAAATTCACCCGAGAGATCGGCAGGATCGATGATCGCCGTGATCCAGGTGGACGGCATCGGCAGCTACTACGTGGCGGTGCTGTACGACTCTGGATCGAAATGCGGCTCAGACTAACATCATTCTGGAGGAGTCAAAATGAGGACCGACAGTGAAATCAAACGCGACGTAGAGGATGAGATTCGGTGGAATCCCGATATCGACGCAACCGATATCGCGGTGACTGTCAAGAGCGCGGTCGTCACGCTGACGGGATTCGTACATAGCTACAGTGACAAGCTCCAGGCCGAAGCGGACGCAAAGCGGATAGCGGGCGTCGCCGGCGTGGCGAACGACATCGAAGTGCGGCTGCCTAGCAGCGACGTCAGGCCAGATCCCGAGATCGCGCGCGACGTCGTAACGGAGCTGAGGCTTCAGCTGCCGCTCTCAGCCGACAAGATCAAGGCGGTGGTCAAGGGCGGGTGGGTGACGCTCGAAGGCGAAGTCGAGTGGCATTACCAGCGCGAGAGAGCCGAGAGAGCGGTCCGCCACGTCAAGGGCGTTCTGGGCGTGAGTGACCTGATCAACCTCAAGCCCAGCGTGAGCCCGGCAGACATCAAGCGCAAGATCGAGGAAGCCTTCAAGCGCAACGCCGAGATCGACGCCAACCGCATCCAGGTGAAGTCGAGCGACGGCGAAGTGGTTCTGGAGGGAACTGTTCGCTCATGGGCCGAGCGTCAGGAGGCGGAGCGCGTCGCCTGGGCAGCGCCCGGCGTGAAGAAAGTTGAGGATCACATCAGGGTTTCCCCTTAAGCAGACCTCGGGAGCCTCCCGTGGAGGGCGCGCGGACGCCCTCCACGGGCTCAGCATTGGGCGTTGCTCTTTTCATGAAAGCGTCCGGCTCGGTCTGGAGTAGCCGGTCGCTGGATAGTCGTCCTACAGAGAACTACGTAAGATCTCGATGGGCAGTCGGAGGTATGTGTGTTCATCGGCCATTACGCGCTCGGACTGGCATCCAAACGCATCGCGCCGAGTGTCTCGCTGGGAGCCCTGTTTCTGGCCTGTCAGTTTGCCGATTTGCTCTGGCCGACGCTGGTGCTCGCGGGGGTGGAATCGTTCACGATCCGGCCGGGCATCACTGCCGTAACACCACTCGCGTTCGAGTACTACCCCTTCTCCCACAGCCTGCTGACCCTCTGTGTCTGGGGCGTACTCCTGGGACTTATCTACCGCGCCGTTGCCGGATCGAGCTGGCGCGCGGCCATAGTGTTGTGTGCGCTCGTCGTGAGCCACTGGGTGCTCGATGTCGTGGTGCATCGCCGAGACATGCCTCTGGCCCCCGGACTTGGCTACCACCTCGGCCTTGGACTGTGGAACTCCGTTCCTGGAACCCTTGCGGTCGAGTTTCTGTTGTATGCGATAGGCGTCGTCGTCTACCTCAAATCGACCGTTGCGCGCGATCGAGTCGGATCAATCGGCTTGTGGATGCTACTGCTATTCCTTGCGATCGTGGAATTGGCAAACGTGCTCGGACCGCCCCCACCAAGCGTCCTCGCCGTCGCCTGGTCGGCGCAGGCGATGTGGCTGCTCGTGGCGTGGGCCTATTGGGTCGATCGCCACCGCGACCCGATCGCCTGAGGTTCGCTCCGCGCGTTCGCCCTGGTGCTGGAGCGAGGCGGCGTGCGCACCGGCGGCCTGGCGTTGCGGCTCGCGCGGGTGAAACGCGACCGGGACGACAAGCGGGCCGAAGACGCCGATACCATGGAACGGTGCGCAAAGTCTATGCGGCTCAGTCGGGCGCGTGACTGTCCTGCTGGTTGGATAGCCCGACGCATCGCGATCTGTGAATTGATGAGCGTCAAGGAGTCATGGCCTCGACGGCGCTACGTTGCAAGACACTGTGCAGGGGTAAGCCACTCATGAATCGTCGTGCGATTGCTGCGGCCCTGTGCGGGCTGGCATTACTCCTCACCAGTCCGCCTGCGTTTTCGGCGAACCTCTCCATTTCAGTGGCGCTCACTCCGCCTGCTCCGATCGTCGAAACCGTCCCTCCACCGCCTGCGCCGGGCACCGTTTGGACGCCCGGCTATTGGAGCCGGGACGGTGTCAAATACGTCTGGGTGGCGGGGCAGTACGTCGTGGCGCCGTTCCCCGATGCGTTGTGGATCGGTGGACGGTGGGTTCATCGCGGAGATCATTGGACGTGGGTGGACGGGCATTGGCGCCGCAGGTGAGGCGAGCAGAAGTACTTGGCCAGCATGGATTGAACTGGGGATTTGTCATGAACGTGCGCGCACACATGCCCTTAGGGTCACTGACGTTCGGACTACTCATTGGCGCGGTCCTCGTCGGGTGCAAGAGCACCGGCATCGGCACGGGTGAATCACCCGCCGGTGACATCAAGGCTAGTTTCACGTGGCAGCAGAGTGAGCCCACCTCCGGCCTGCTCAAGGCGACTGTGATCAGGCCAGGCGCTGCGCCGAAGGAGTACGAGGGCAAGTTCTATCAGATTACAAAGGAATCACGTGTCGAGACGATTGCCCCACTGTGGAACCCCTGGTATCCGGGGTGGCGCGGATGGCAGTACTGGGGCCCTGAGCCTACGGATTCATTCATCACGCACTACACCGGACACGTGGTCGCGAATCTCGCCGGACCCGCCGGAGAGCGCCTGCGCTGCCATTTTCGGCTGCTCAATTCCTCAAAAGGTATGACGGGCGGCGGCGAGGGCCAATGTCAGCTTCCGTCGGGCGAGACGATCAAGGCCGATTTCCCACCCTCCTGAAATCCCGATCACGCGGACGTCTTGACGCTTGACATGCATCAAGGCGGTGTCTAGTCACCTCCGTGCAGACTACGCCTCGGAATACGCTGTATCGGGGCGAGTGACTTCAGGAGCGCGCTATGGTGACTATCAGTGTGAAAGCGGACACGGCGGCAGCGACACCCGGACATTGGTGGGGATGGCTGCTCGCACTGGGCATCGTACAGATCATTGCGGGGAGTATCGCCATTGCCGTCCCCGTCGTCGCGTCCCTCGCGGCCGTAGCCATTTTCGGCGCGGTTCTGATCGTGACGGCGACGTTGCAGCTCATTCACGCGTTCCAAATCAGAGTATGGCCGCGCTCTGCGTGGTACGGGCTCAGCGGAGTGCTCTACGCAATCGGCGGAATTCTCGTGGTTGTATACCCACTCGGCGGTGCACTGACGCTTGCAGTGTTGATCGCAATCGTGCTCATTGCAGAAGGCGCCCTGCGTGTGGTCTTCGGGATGGTCGTCAGACCGCTTGACGGCTGGGGTTGGCTTATCTTCGGTGGCTTCGGCAGCATCGTTGTCGGAGTCATTCTACTGATCGGATGGCCCGTGACCGCGCTCTGGGTTACGGGTCTGCTACTCGGCATCAACCTAATAATTACAGGTGTGATCAACGCCACTCTCGCGCTCGCCTCCAGAACGAATACGACGGCCCTGCTGACTGCTCGTGGCGCCTAACTAAAGTTGCCAGCCGCCGGCGCGCCGCGGTCATCGCGCTCGCGGATGAGCCAGTAAGTTGCGCCGAGCGCGAGCGTAGTCGCGGCCAGCCCCAGCAGAATTCCGGGAGTCGTCTCACGTATATCGAGAATGATGAACTTGCGTGCCAGAGCCAATAGCGCGATTAAGACAACAACCTTCGTCTGGATGATGCTCTGATGCCTAGTCACGGCGTACCTCAGCGTGTGGTTGAATTCGAGCGCGATCAGCAGTGTCATGATCTCGCCGAAGATCGCTTGAAACACCTCGTGCTGAAGTGGATTAACGGCTCCGAACATGAGCGCGGTCACGACCCCGATGCACAGTCGGTACAATGCCACGAGAACGATGAGCGCAATCACACCCGTCACAACGAACGCGACCGCAGTCTCGAAGCGCTGGTAGTACGTCAGAACGTTCCACAGTGCCTTGCTGTGATCCCAACGTTCGGACGGAGTCGAGGCGGGCATTCTCGCTGCTCCAGGCGTCGCATGTCCTGAATCGGGTTACCGCATTCGAGCTGTCAGCAACGCCGAGCGCCGCAGCGCTGGCGGTGGGCCCGGCGCGTAAGGCACGCGACGCGACCCAACCGCCAGGCGGCGAATTCTTAATATCCGATGGTGATGTGGTTCTCGACTTTGGTAACGCCCGGAGCCAACCAGGCGGCACGCTCCGCCTCCTCGCGCTCAGCCCACGAACGAACGCTACCTCGCAACACGACCTCACTACCGCTGGCATCGACCATGATGCGATTCGCGTCGAGTTGTGCGCTGCGCTTGAGCGCGTTTTCGATCTTGGCTTTGACCTCGGTCGGACTTACGCGCGGCGCGAGTTTGATCAGGTTGCTGACGCCGAGCACTCCCTTGATATTGCGTACCGTACTCTCTGCCCGCGTACGCTGATAGTGCCATTCTACCTCGCCCTCAAGTGTGACCCAGCCACCCTTGACGACGCTCTTGATGCTCTCGTACGAAAATGGCAGCCACAACTTGAGTTGCGCGACCACGTCGCGCGCGATCTCCGGGTCCGACCTGGCATCGCCGGACGGCAGCCGGACTTCGATGTCATTCGCCACCGCCAGGACACCATTGACGCGTTTCGCGTCCGACTCGGCCTGCAGCTTTTGGCTGTAGCTGCGAGCGAATCCGGTCAGCGTCACTACGCCGCTCTTGACCGATACACCGATGTCGGTCGAATCCACATCCGGGTCATATCTAAGCTCGTCTTCTACATTGCGTTTTACGTCGCTGTCGGTCCTCATGATGAGAGTTCTCCCGTGCTGAAGTGACTTTAAACAACTGCCAAACCTGCGCCCGACCGCACGAACGCCTCAGGCGTGATACTTGAACTCGGGGAGGTTTTTGAGGGCCTCTTTCGAGGCACCCGGCAGGACGATCCTATTGGTCGCTTCGTCTATGTCGAGGGACTGGTAGGGGACGGTCACGAAATGGCTGCCAATACCCAGGAACCCGCCCACCTGCAAAATTGCGAAAAGCACGCGGTCTCGGCTAATGATCAAGTCATCGATCGTGCCGACCCGCTCGTTCTTCTCGTTGAGAACGGGCTTACCCTTCAGATCACTGGTGCGCTGCCCCTGAGCGACCGCCACGACATCGACGACGACCACTTCGGATCGCACGAGCTGCGGAGTAAGACCGATTGGCCCGCAGGATGCCAGCGCGATGGCCAGCACGCGGATGCGGTGCGCACCTACGAAGTGGCCCTTCAGGCTCTCAACGGCGTTGTTGTTGCGATTCACGAAATTACCTCCGTGTCTAAAGTCTGTTGGAGTCGGCCCTTGCATGCGCATTGTCCGTACGCCGGCGTTGGGATCTTGACGCTCTCAGGCGCCGCTGCCTTGATCCGCATCAATTCGCGGGCCACATGCACGGCGCATCGGGCGGGGCTCAATAGCCCCGGGGCGCCGGCAACATCAAGGGCTCGCTCAGGACGATGATCTGCTGCACGCCGTCGGCATCAATGACTTCAAAGCTCAGCAGCCCCTCCGGTCGATCATCCACGTACAATTCGCGCGGCCGGTAGATGAGATGTTCAAGGTCTGTGAGCAGGATTTGCATGACATCGCTGCGAGGGTCGTAATCGATGCCGAGAATCGGCATGCGCAGGGCCGCCACTTGCCGGCCGATTTCCAGGGAGAGCGCCTCGATCTCGGCGCGCTTTCCGAGGACGTAGCGCGAGGCCCGTAGGCAAAAGCTGGGCCATTCGGAACGTTCCAGTCTGCGTATTGCCATGTGCTCCCCGGCTTGGTTGGGCGTCAGGCGGAAGCGGCTCCGCATGGCGAGCGAATCCAACGGCGATCCCTGGGCAGATGTACACCCGGCTTGGTCAGCCTGTCCGCGACTTCTTCCAGTGCGCCCCGATCGCAGATCCGCACCTGGCGCACGCTGCGAAATGCGATCGCGTGACGACCGCGCAGCTCCGTCAGAGCGCGGCTTACGGTCTCGACAGCCATGGCGAGATAGTCGGCGATGTCATACCGAGACATGGGCAGGAACACTGCGTGAGTCGGCGCGGTGTGGCTACGGTCGGCGATCTCCAGCAGGAACGCGCTGACTCTTTCAAGCGCGCTCGTCTGCGCGAGTGTGACAATGCGCCTCTGCAAACGGGCAATCGACTCGAACGCAGCCTCGCGGATGTAGCGTGCGATCTGCGGATCGGAATCAGCCAGCCTCTCCGCGCTACGACGTGGATAGCGGGCGATGACGGTCCCGGGGACGATCGCCTCAACACAACAGTGGCGGGCACCGGAAGCGCCGAACCCGAACAAATCGCCAGCCAAGATGAAGTCCACGATGTGCCGACGCCCGTCGACGGTCAATGCACTCTCGCGCGCAGCACCCTCTATCACCCGATACCAGTGTTCGATCGAATCATTGCAGCGGTAGATCGACTCTCCTATTTCGTATCGAGCGGGGATCGCCAGGCGCTCCAGGGCCGCGAGCGGTCTGTCGCGAGGAACCCCTTCCATGGACGTGCGAATCGAGGCTGACGCCAGAATGTCCACGCGGCTTCCCTGGCTTTTGTTGTTGACGCGTCGGGTTGGCTAGGCTAGCGGCAGACCCAGGCGAACGCCAGTACACCTTATGTTTAATGGAAGCACCCTTTACGGTGCGTTCGCTGAGCCTCGAGCCAACCTCAGCCGAGTCGCTCGACCATGTGCACCAGTTCCGCGAGACTCGATGCGCCCATTCTCTCCATAATGCGACGGCGATGAACCTTGATTGTGTTCTCGCTAAGCACAAGCTCGGCGGCGATCTGCTTGTTGAGCTTTCCCTCGACGATCCGCACCATGATTTGACGCTGGCGCGCCGTAAGCCGCGCATGCCTGCCGCTTATTCCGGTGACCTCGGCACGCCGCACTTTTGCCGATTCATCCCGGTCAAGCGCTTGCCGAATGGCATCCAACAGATCCTCGTCACGAAAAGGCTTGGGAAGAAACTCGATAGCGCCCGCCTTCATAGCCCGTACGGCCATCGGGATATCACCATGCGCCGTAATGAAGATAATGGGAATTGGCCGCTCCGCGCGCGCCAACTCGCGCTGCAGGTCGAGCCCGCTCAAGCCCGGCATGCGCACGTCAAGGACCAGGCACGAGGGGCTTTCGCTGCGGCGGCGACGGAGAAATTCCTCAGGAGAGGCGAAACACTCCACGCGCAGGCCCACGGATCCGATCAGACTGGCCAGGGCTTCGCGGACAGAAAGGTCGTCGTCAACGACGAATACGATGGAGTCGGCCGCCTTCACACCGTATGGACTCCCGCAAACGGCAGTCTGAACTGGAACGTGGCGCCCGACAGCCTGTTGCGCGCCGCCCATAAGCGGCCGCCATGCGCCTCGATGATGGAGCGGCTGATTGCCAGTCCAATCCCCATGCCTTGCGGCTTGGTCGTGTAGAAAGGCTCAAAGACGCGCTCCAGCGCTTGCTCGTCAAGGCCCAGGCCGCAGTCCGCCACCGTGACCGTCACGCCAGCGGCGTCCGCCCCTGTGGCAATTGTAAGCGGCTTTGGCCGCGTCATGACAGCGCTCATCGCCTCGGTCGCGTTGATGATGAGGTTCAGCACAACCTGCAGCATCTGGACCCGATCACCCTGTATCGGCGGGAGGTTGTCGGCGAGGTCTGTGTGCACAGTGACGTTGTTGCGGCGCAGCTCGGTCGTCAGCAGGACAACCACTTCCTGGACAACCGAGTTCAGGCTCAGCGGATTGCGCTTCGCATCGGACCTGGTGACGAGCGTTCGAATACGCGCGATGACGTCGCTCGCCCTATTCCCGTCTCTGACGATGCGCGAGAGCGCCTGCCGCGTCTTGTCGATTCGCGGCGTGTCCGCCGCGAGCCAGCGCCGCGCGGCGCTGGCATTGGCAATGAGGGCTGTGAGAGGTTGGTTCACCTCGTGCGCAATCGAGGCCATCAGCTGTCCCAGGGTTATCGCACGCGAGGCTCGGGCAAGCTCCGCCTGCATGCTGCCCAATGACTCCTCGCTGTCTCTTCGCTCGGTGATATCGGCGACCGTGCCGACATACTCCTTGAGCTCACCGGCTTCTCCCAAAACCGGGTAGGCGCGGCTGTGAATGTGCTTCACCACGCCATCGCGACGGACGATGCGGTATTCTCCGTTGAAATCGCGTCCCGCATGAACCGCTTCCTGAAACTCTCGCTCGACGTTGACTCGGTCCTCGGGGTGGACCATCTGAAAAAAAAGCTGATAGGAGGCGGTGGCGCATGCGGGGTCCAGACCGAAGATGCGGAAATGCTCCGGTGACCAGAATAGCTCTCCGGAATATGGGTTCCAGGCCCAACTGCCCGTTCGCGTGATCTCCTGACCGAATGCCAGATAGTCCATGTAGCGTCTGAGCTGTTGCTCTTCTCGCTTGTGCTTCCTCAGGTCCTCGGTGAGCGTATTGATCGCACGCGCGCAGGCCTTCACGGTCCGCAGCACTTCCCTCGAGCGTCGGCTCGCCTTCTGCGGGAGCTTGCCGGCAGCAAGCCGCGACGGCGCGGCCGTTGCATCCGCGTTGACTGATCTCGGATCGGCGGGAGAGGCGCGCGCTCGTCGTGGCTTGCGCGCACCGCCACGGTCCGACTTGGCCGGACCGCGAGACCTCTGTTGCGGCATTCAGGCGTCCTCTGGCAGCGCCGCGGCTCCAATAAAGCGTACAGGCGGAGCCGGCGTGCGACCCATGCGGGGCACAGCGGAGCATATACCTGTGCACAAGGAAGGCAGCGACTCGGAGGGCGATTCTTACCAAGCGTAAGCTCGCGCTACCCCGTGCTCGCAGGTCCGATAAGCTCAGGAATTGATGCAAGTCAACGCGGATCGCCCGTCCGGTGGGGATAGTCGTTACTTCCTTTCGGTTTGCTTTCAGTGTCCCTTCGGTCTACGAGGAGGTTCGCCATGGACATGAGGACGTTACTGCCCACGCTACGCCGGACGACATCGCTGCGTCCGCAGCCGCATCAGGAGCCGGTTACCGGTGGGTATCAAGAAATGAGCCGCGTGTTTGAGGATATGCTGACAGCCATAGCGCGCGCTCCGTGGGCGAGCGCTCCCGCGCAGGCACTCACCGTGCCGCGGGTGGAGGTCACTGAGACAGACAAGGAAGTCTCGATCGACACTGAATTGCCGGGAATTTCCGAAAAGGACGTCGAGGTTTCACTCGACGACGACCTGCTCACGATTCGCGCAGAAAAGAAATCCGAAAGCACCTCTGAGCCTGCCGGGAAGCGTGCCTATCACTTTACAGAGCGCGACTACGGTTTGTTGGTACGTTCGTTTCGTCTTCCGTTCTCACCGGATCCGAAGCAGGTGGAGGCCGTGCTCCACAACGGCCTGCTCACAATCCGTGTTGCGAAGCCGCAGGTGGTACGGGACAGGGTGCGTAACATCCTGGTCCGCTCTGGCGGCGCTGAGGCCGATGGGAAAGGCTCTGGAAGCCCATCGAAAGCCCCTGGTGCGTCGCAGCATGAGAACGTCCCTCATTGATGCAATGCAGTGGCGGCGCTTCGAACTCGGTGCGGGCGAGAACCCGTTGGATACAATAGGCGAGCGACCGAGGGGAGCTACCGATGAGATCTGATGCCGACATCAAGCGCGAAGCGGAGGCGCAGCTAAAGCGCGCCCTGCCGCTATCACACGCGTTGATAGGCGTTAGGGTCGACAACGGTGCGGCGACGCTCGAGGGTGCGGTGCAATGGAGCTATCAGAGGGTGCGTGCACAAAGCGCGGTTGCGCGCCTCTCCTGTGTCGTCGGCGTCTCCAGTCAAATCACGCTCAGTCCAAAAGCGCCGCCGCACGAGATCCGTGCGGCCGTCGAATCCGCATTCCGGCGCCGTGACGCACTCGACTCGGCTCGATCGGTGCAAACCCCCTACAGCGCAGGGAATCGCAAAGATAACGTTCGCTCCTGGGCACAGCGCTAGCAAACGCCTCGCGCCGTAGGCGGGCGGATGTTACCTCGCGTTGACGAAGTCACCTGCGAGCAGGTCGCGCGCGAATTCGACGACCGCGGGCCGGGGGTGTGCGTGGCCCGAATCTCAGGCGAGATGCAAAGAAGCAATCCGGAAATTCTGGACATGGCCTTGCGCTGTGCACGCGATGTAGGCAAGCCCGAAGAGGTCATGGTCGGAATGTGTATGTTCTACAGCCTTCTCCTCACGCAAGGACTGCGGCTCCCAAAGGGTACGCCTGCGACTGGATCTGGCTCCTTGCAATTCAGCCTACCCCATGTTCGGGCGCACACCCGTGACGTCATCGTCGTGCAGATAGAGCGCGACGGATCGGAGATCTTCACGCAACAGTGGCTGAGTTCGCTCGAGCTGGACAACCCGCAACTGCTCCAGATGGCGCATCTGTTCGCTTCCCGTCACGCGGACTACCTGGGAATCATGCAGGGATTCGTGCTGCTGTACGCCTGTCTTGAATCCGAGGCGAGAGCCGAGCAGTCGCGACTTCACTAGCTATGATCCAGCCGTGAACCTCCAAAGAGGCCCACGTTCATCGTATTCGCGTGAGACGCACATGACAGCTGATACTTGATCGCGCCGTCTACCTCGGCGAGATATTTGGCGGCGATCAGTCTGTCAACGAGTTCCTGAATTGCTGATTCCGACATCTTCTTCGCGACGATCTTCCGCAGTGTGATTGGTCGCGAGGAGCAGCCATTGACCCGTTTGTCCAAAAGCGACACGGTGACATACTGGCGGTCGACCGCCTCGCAGGGGCACCCATAGCCGCGCCGCAACAGAGGATGACTTCATTAATTATGGCCGAGACCGTTCGCGACGAAATTACCCAGCTGGCCGGATCAATTCGCGCCCTGGAACGACAGCTCGAGGTAGCGCTCGCCAAGCGACGCGTCGAGCTCAACTACGTGGTTCACGACGGCATCGTTCGGTTCGAGCACGTCATGATTGCGAAGCACCGGCTCCTGAAAGCGCGGTTGTTGAGCTACATCTTGGGTGCGCGCCCGGCCATGATTCTGACCGCACCGGTGATCTATGCACTCATCATTCCGGTGCTGCTGCTCGACGTGTTCGTCGCCGTGTACCAGACGGTGTGCTTTCCGGTGTATGGGATCCCACGCGTGCGCCGGAGCGACTACCTGGCATTCGACCGCGAGCAACTCGCCTACCTCAATGCCATTGAGAAGCTCAATTGCGCGTACTGCGCCTATGCGAACGGTGTATTCGCGTACGTTCGTGAGGTTGCGTCCCGTACCGAGCAATACTGGTGCCCGATCAAGCACGCGCGCCGTGTGCTGGGCGTCCACGCGCGCTATGGCAGCTTCGTGGACTACGGTGACGCTGATGCCTACCGGCATGAGCTGGAGCGTCTTCGGGCGGAGGCGCGGTCCGTGGATCCGACCTGACCCAGGCGTGGTGATGGAATGAGTTCGGCGACGGCCGCCCAGGCGCCGGCAGGCAGCTTGTTCAGATACGCGTAGCGGCGCAAGCTCGCGTGCATTGGTCTGCGGGGGGGAGTCTTGGTGGGAACGGCACCGTCGACGGCGCGGTCTCGCGTGAGTGCGGCCGCCAAGATCGCCCGCTGGCCGCGGCGGTACGTCGTCGTCGTACTCACGTTTTTTGGCTGCATCATCGCCTACACCGACAGGGTAAACATCTCGGTTGCGGCGGTCGCGATGAAGGAGCATTTCGGCTGGTCCCAGACGCAGAAGGGCTTCGTTCTCGCCGCGTTCTGGGTCGGCTACCTGGCGTTCATGTTCGTAGCCGGCCTGCTGGCGAACCGCTTCGGTGGCAAACGCATCGTGGGATGGTCCGTCCTCGCCTGGTCGATCTTTACGCTGCTGACGCCCCGTGCCGCGATGGTGTCGATCGCCGTGCTGATCGGCGCGCGCATCGCCATGGGTGTTGGTGAGGCCGGGATGTACCCTGGGGCTTATGAGCTGCTCAGCCGTTGGGCGCCACCCGGTGAGCGTGCACGAGCAATCGCTCTCATGAACAGCGGCGTTCCCCTCGGCACGCTAATTGGGCTCATGGGTAGCGGCTGGCTCGTGCAGCGGTACGGTTGGGCCATGCCCTTCTATGTCTTTGGGGCCGTTGGCCTGTTGTGGTTGATCCCATGGTTTCAGCAGGTCACAAACGACCCGACCACGGACCCCCGATTGGGTGGCGAGGAACGCGCGCTGCTGCAGGCCGCGCGACCGACGGCGGACCGACTGGAACGCGTTCCTTTGCACAGGCTGTTGCTGCGGGCGCCCGTGGCCGGGATCGTCGCCGGACACGTCGCGTTCACTTGGAGCGTCTACGTGCTGCTGTCGTGGCTGCCCAGCTACTTCCGCGACGTGCAGGGGCTCAGTATCGCGAACTCCGGCCTCTTTTCAGCCGCACCGTGGCTGACGATGTTCGCGGTCGCCAATGTGTCCGGGTCGGTGGCAGACCGGATGATCCAGCGGGGCGTGAGCGCGACCGCGACCCGCAAACTCATGCAGTGCGGCGCCCTAATCCTGTCCGCGGGCTTGCTGCTCGCGCTGCGCGAAGCACATTCACCGGCCGCGGCTTTGGCGCTGCTGTGCGCAGCGACCGCCGCGCTCTCGTGTACCTCGGCAGGGCACATGCCGATCTATCTCGATGCCGCTCCACGCGACAGCGCCGTGCTGTTTGGATTTGGCAATACGTTCGCGCAAATTCCCGGGATCGTGGGCGTTGCCGTGACCGGGTGGCTCGTCGACGTCACTGGTACCTACGCGGCAGCCTTCGTGCTCGCCGCAGCGGTTAGCGTCGCGGGTGCGCTCGCCTTCGGACTCCTCGCAGAGGCCCGCCCTATCGTCGATTGAGCGCGCGCCGCGTCGCGCGAGAACTGACCGAAACGTGAATGTCGTCCCGAGGGTGACCAGCTGCTCATGCGCGCCCAACAGATACCAAGCGGTCCCATCGCAGCGCGCGATTGGGATGGGTAACTTTCTGGGTAACTCAAAAAGTCCCGCCACGCTAAGACTTTGAACGGGGAGAGATTTACGGCTTAGGTTCGAGTTCTCCCAGGCACCAGATTGATTTTCTTCATGTTTTTCAAAGGCTTCCAAGCTCGGGGTAGGACGCGAACTTCGGCGCGCATCATAATTGATTCTTCTGCGTCTTCGCAGGACGTTCGAAGAGTGGCGATCGCGATCTGGGTGCTGGGTAACCAGCGCTTCCAAGGGAGCCCAGCGAACGCATCGTCGCGGGTAAAAAGTTGGGGGTAACGAAAAGTTCGGTTCCTGAAGGTTCGGTTCCCGAAACCAGCTCAGTACCGAACTAAGTCCGCTCTCGCGACTAACGAGGCACGTTAGGTGCTTGAACCGTACGTCAGAGCAGGCGTTAGGAGGCTGACCGGCATTCAACGTGAAGGAGCAGTCCGCACGATCCCTGGCGGGTAATCGAGCTCGGGTCGGATTCCTACGGCCGCTAATTCGGGACCAATCTCAGTTCAACCCTGGATTCAGGCCCCGCGCTGTACTAACTCGGGTGTCACCTCAGGCACAATCACTCATTCCGCAGCGCTAGAAAAGCGCAGGGTAGGATCGTGGCGCGATTCGTAAATTATTCACTGCTGCTTGCTCCTCTGAGCGCACTTGCGCTGAGCGCTTGCCCGAGTGCAGAGAGGCCCAGGCCCAGCCCCAGCCCCAGCCCCAGCCCCAGCACTATCACCATCGACGCTCCTGGCGCGGGTACGGTTGCCGGCCAGGTACCTCTTCCGCAGGGCACTTTCCCTTATGCCATCAACGCGACTGGGACGATCGGGGGACTTTTCCAGGACGCAAACAATGTATTACACGGTTTCGTCCGCTCTCCGGACGGTCTCATCGTCGCGTTCGACGCTCCGGGTGCGGGCACGGGCGCCTTTCAGGGAACGCAGGGCTTCGCCATTAACTCGGAGGGGGCGATCGTTGGAAAGATGATTGACGCGGGCTACCTGCCGCACGGCATGCTGCGCGCTAGCGATGGCACGATCACCACGTTCGACGTTCCAGGCGCGGGGACGGGCGCCGACCAGGGCTCCTTAGCCACGAATATCGGCCCAGCGGGGGTGATTGCAGGAATATACCTGGACGCAAACGACGTGGTTCATAGCTTCTTGCGCGCTCCGGACGGCGCCATCACTGTGATTGACGTTCCAGAGGCGGGAACAGGCGCGTTCCAGGGCACCAGTGTTTGCGGCGTCGATTGTCTGAACCCGGAGGGGGCGATCGTCGGATTTTTCACAGACGCCAACAACGTGAATCACGCCTTCCTGCGCGCATCAGACGGAGCCCTCACAACGTTCGACGCTCCGGGTGCGGGCATTGGCGCCGGCCAGGGCACCCTCGCCGTAGGCATCAACCTGGCGGGCGTGATCGGGGGATTGTACCTAGACCCCAACAACGTGTATCACGGCTTTGTGCGGGCTCCCGACGGTACGATGACAGTGGTCGACGTCCCAGGCGCGGGCACCGGACCGTCTCTGGGCACCCTGCCTTCGAGCATCGACTCTCAGGGAGCGATCACGGGGAATTACCTGGCCGCGAATAATGTGACTCACGGCTTCCTGCGCGACGAGCTCGGCACAATTACTACGTTCGACGTTCCGGCTGCGGGCACAGCGAGCGGTCGGGGTACCACACCTGCCAGCAACAACGCTTCCAACGCAATCACCGGTTGGTACACCGACGCCAGCGGTCTGTATCATGGCTTCCTGCGGACTGAGTGACGCGACGACGAGGATCGCCGCGAGGGTCGAGAAGGGGACTGACTCATCGTGCGTCAATCCGACCCGGCGGGAGGGAAACGTTTCGTGCGGAGTTCCCTCCCGGACAAGAGCCGCGCGGTCTAGTGCAACTCGCCTGAGGATCAACGGCTGGATTCATTTTTCCGTGGGCGCGGGGGCCCGCTAATTTCCGCAGGCGCAAACCGCTACGTCGAGCGGCCTGATGGGCGGCGCCTCGCCTGAACCAGCCCGAGAGAGGCGGGGCGCCCATGCCACAGCGAGTTCCGCTTCCGGTCAATTGCGGGCACTTGAACAGGCGAGCGCACCTGCCGTCCGATGAGCGTGTTGGCGTTACGTGTGCGCCGAGCGAAGTGCTAGGACCACAAAAACGCACTCGGACGAACGACAGCGAGCTGCGCCGGATGAATTGCTTTACCGGCTACGCGTCCAATTTCATTTAGGAAAACTCTGATTTATGCGCCGTATCTGATGCACAGAACTCGCGGTTCGAGTCCTCTCCAGGGCGCCAAGTGGTGTGCGAACTATAGTGGATTCGTGCACCGAACACGTACTCGAACTCACTGCGCGCAGTGCTGATCGCTGAGCCAGATCGCAGGGCCCTCTTTTCACTCCTCTCGTCCGAATTGAGTCAATTCGAGAAGTGCCGCCTGGGCCCGGCCGCCGATCGCAAGCGCCGGCGGCCCAGAAATTTCTAGCGGCGCAGATTGCGTGCCGCTGCTACACGCGAGCCGTTCGAGACGGGCGCTGTCTGAAACAGTGCATCGATCACCGGGCAGTCGGGAATTTTGCGGCCGCTGCACTGGGAAGAGATCGTCGTCATCACGCGTTCGAGGCGCCGCAGATCAGCGATTTTGCGGCGGATACCGGCCACATGCTCCAGTGTCAACGCGCGCACTTCGGCGCACGTATAGGCATGGCCATCGACCAGGCGAAGGAGGTTTCGCAACTCATCGAGACTGAAGCCCAATTCGCGTCCGCGCCGGATGAACGTCAGACGCTTGAGATGATCTGTGGTGTAGAGCCTATAGCCACCCCTGCTGCGTGCGGGCTTTGGCATTAGCCCGATCTTCTCGTAATAGCGGATGGTCTCGATATTGGCGGCGCTTTCCTTGGCCAAGGCGCCGATGGGGAACTCTGGCTTTGCCGCGGATCTGGTCATCCAAAAACCTCTTGAGTCTGTAGCGACTACAGGGTCTACGATAAGGCTAGACCTCGTAGATATGCGAGACAATATGGCGCGCGCATGCGGCAGAGACAGAAACGGCGATGAGCGAGAAGCCGCAGGTCGTAGGCGTGACCAGCGGGGCGTTGGGCTTGGTGCCTGTTGCGTGGCGCCTTGGGCGGTCACGGGCTGGGAATGTGATATTCGCTGCACGCGACCAGCAGAACTGACCGTCAATGAGAACTGAGACTGTCGTGGCAGGCCTGACCTCGGAATTGACATGCCCCAAATGCGGTGCGCGCCATGCTGAGACTATGCCGAGTGACGCGTGCATCTATTTTTATGAGTGTGAGGCATGCCACACGATGCTTCGTCCCAAGCCGGGCGATTGTTGTGTCTTCTGTTCCTACGGATCGTTGCCATGCCCACCAATCCAGCTGGCGCGCGCCGGCGGCACCAACGATACCTGCTGCCGTTGAGTCGATGAGTCGAATAATGCAGGAAAGGGGAAAAATCATCGCTTCCGGCGGCAGCGCGGTCGGTCTGAGCATGTTTGCGTCGTTTGTCGGCTTGTGCTGCGTAGGTCCGTGGACGGTCGCGCTGCTCGGCGTTTCCGGCGCGGTATCGATGGCCCGATGGCAGCCATTTCGTCCTTACATATTGAGCGTGGCGGGAAGCATGCTTGCCTGGGCGTTCTGGCGGACCTACCGGTTGAAACGGGTCTGTCTCGCGGAGGGGTGCGCGGATAAGCGACCCGCGGCGGCGATGTACTTCTCGCTATGGCTTTCGGCGCTGCTGCTGGCGCTGGCCGTCTTCGCGGAGCAATTGCAATGGCTGCTGGTCGACCCGACCCCGGCGGCTCTGCGGTGAGTGCGCGGCTGGAACATCTGCGCCGGGCTGTTCGCGCTGCGCCCGATCATTCCAGTGCGCACTGGTTCGCCAAATCTCGAAAATTCCGACAGGAGTTGCAAATGTCGAAGTCGTTAGTATCCCGGATCGCCGGCACTGCGCTGCTGGCGCTCATGCCGTTCGCTGCGTTGCCCGCTAGTGCCCCGCCGAAACCCTACGTCGTGCTCGACAAGAGCCTCAGTCAGCTACGCGCGGACTTCAACGCCAACGTCGGCAAGGTGCGCATGCTGTACATCGTTGGCCCCACCTGCGGCATCTGCCTGCGAGGCATGTCCGATCTACAGGAAACCGTGTACAGCAAGAGGGGTGACGATCCGCGCATGGTGACCTTCGTTGTTCACGTTCCCACCTTGGGTGCCCGTGAGGCAAACGTTGCGGCCGCCTCCCGGCTCATCAGCAACCGCTACACCACTCACTATTGGGAGGAGACGGGAATTACCGGCAAGCTCATGCAGCAGGTTATAGGAGACGATAAATACGTTTGGGACTTTTGGACGATCTACGGGCCCAATGTCATATGGTCGGACGAACATCTGATGCCTGCGCCCAGCTTTTGGCAACACCAGCTGGACGGCTTGCCTCCCGAAAAGAAGCTGGAGCCGAACGTCTTTGCGGCGAAAGTTGACGAGTTTCTTGCTCAGGTTTCAGCGGCGTCAGCTACAAGCGCAGCGGCGACCACCGGCGCGAAATCCGAGTAGGAGCCACCCATGTCCAAATCCGCATTACAACTCTTTCAGAGATTGATTCGAGATCCGAAGAGGACCCCAAGTGGGGTATGAACTATAAAGAATTCGTACACCGAGCGCGTACTCGAACTCGTTCACGCATCGCGCCATTCCGCTGATCGCCGAGTTGAGATCCCAGCGCTCTTTCTGGTGCGGCAGCCTGCTCAAGTTTGCGCATGCAGCGATCGCACACGTCTCGACCTTACGGTCGGACAAGCAGACTTACTGGCCGCGCACTCCGGCCCCGCAACGGACTAGAGCGGGCGTCAGGTCGCTTGGGCGGAAGTCAAAAGTGAAAGAGCACCGGTCCCGGCTGGCTACCACCGCAAAGCGGCGGTGTGCACGGGTGCATCCCAGAGCGCTGTCATTTGCTCATCCAGCAGCGTCACGGTGACTGAGCAGCCGGCCATGTCTAGCGAGGTTACGTAGCTGCCGACCAGGCTGCGAGTCACCTTGAGCCCGCGTTTCGCGACCTGACGTTCAGCGGCATCGTACATGAGATAAAGCTCCGAAGAGGGCGTACCACCAAACCCATTGACCAGCAGAAGCGCCTCGCCGCCTGGCTCGGCACGCAGGTCGTGCGTAATCGCTTGAACGAGTTCCTCCGCAATCGCATTTGCGGAGCTTAACGGGACGCGGCGGCGGCCCGCTTCACCGTGAATGCCGACACCCATCTCCATCTCGTTCTCGCCGAGCTCAAAGGTCGGCCTGCCGACGGCGGGAACGGTGCAACTGGTGAGCGCCACCCCCATTGAACGAGTCATCTCATTCACGCGCTTTCCCAGGCGCGTCAAGGCATCGAGTCTGTCGCCGCGCTCTGCGGCGGCCCCTAGCACTTTCTCCACCACCAGTGTGCCCGCAACGCCGCGACGCCCCCCGGAGTGCTCAGATCTTTCAACGGCGACATCATCGTCGGTGATGAGTGTGGCGCACTGCTTGGCGTACATTTCGGCCCCAAGCGAGAAATTCATGCGATCGCCCGCGTAGTTCTTCACGATGAAGAGCACGCCGCCGCCGCAGTCGCTCGTTTCAGCTGCGGCCAGCACCTGGTCAGGCGTCGGCGAGGTAAACATGTTTCCCGGGCAGGCGGCATCCAGCATCCCGCTGCCGATGAACCCGCTGTGCAGAGGTTCGTGGCCGCTGCCCCCACCGGAAATCAGCGCCACCCTGCCGCCCGTCTTCGCCCGCTTGCGGCGTACGAACCGAAACTCTTGGTCGAGTACAACAATGTCATGGTGGGCCTTGGCGAAGCCGGTCAGACTCTCGGTCAGCATCGACTCCACACCATTCATGAATTTCTTCACGATGCCTCCTTCCAGCTTGCGCCCGTTTCGCGTCTAGCGCCCTTGCAGGAGTCGTAGAACTCTGCGCAGCGTTTCATGCAGCAGCGCGTCGAGCTCCTTGTTCTTCCTCTGATCACGCAAGTCCGGCACACGCAGTCGCAGCTCCCGCCAGCGCGTGCCGCCGCCACTTTCAGGCGCCCGATGAGGATGGGCGCGCCGGTAGGCCGCCATGAAACTCTCTCGCTCCGCGGCGAGAAGGTGGCAGCTCTCAAAGATGCTCTCGAGGTGATTTGCGGGGATCGGTACGCTGTACTTCGCGTTGGTGATCTGCGAAATGAAGCTGCGATTCTTGCCCAACCGTTCGGCCAGACGCTGGCGGGTTCCAGCCGGCCGACGCTCCAGCACCTGCTGCAATATGCGCTTGTAGTCGGCCACTGCGGTGTTATCCGCCATTGCGCGTGGGGCAGCATTCTTCATGCCGAGTGCCCTTCTGCGGAAGCCTCGCTCCGATAGCTTGCGATGGCGGCTTTGACGCCGGCGAGCGCGGCCGGTGCGACTGACAGGCTGCGCAAACCAATCTCCAACAATGCGGGCACGCAACGCGGGTCACCTGCCATGTCGCCGCATAGGCTCACGGGAATTCCATGCGCATTGGCGTACTGGACGACTTCGCGTACGATTCGCAGCACCGCCGGCTGGAGCGGGTCTTGCAGGGCGGCTAGGGGCCGGGAATCCCTGCTGCAGGCTGTCACGTACTGTATGAGGTCGTTAGACCCGATCGAGAAGAAATCGGCCTCGAACAAGTCGCAGGTGAGGGCGGCGGCGGGCACTTCGACCATCATACCCAACGCCGGTCGGGCGCAGTCCAGACCTTCCTTCGTGAGCGACTCAATCGTGTCGTTCAGCATTTGCCGCACCTGATCCAACTCATCCGGCGACGTCACCATCGGCACCATAATCTGCAGCGGCCGCAGCACCGCGGCCCGTGCGAGCGCACGCAGCTGCGTGCTCAGCACCCCTCGATGCAGCAGCGAGAGCCGCACCCCCCGCATGCCAAGGAAGGGATTCGACTCTGCATCAACGGTGTAGCCGGCAATCGGCTTGTCCGCTCCGGCATCCAGCAGACGTACCGTAACCGGCCGGCCCTCGGCCCAGCGGGCGATGCGGCAATACGCCTCGTACTGCTTCGCCTCGTCCATCAGGTCGTGTTTGTCACGAAGAAGCAGCTCGGTACGAACGAGGCCAACTCCATCACACCAGGCGGGATTCAGATCTCCGAGCTCGGCTCCGTCGGCCACATTGACCATGACCTGCACACGTTCCCCGCTGGCGGTCACCGCGGGCAACGCCAGATGACTTTCCGCTACCAGGCGACCCGATCTAAGTGTCTGTTGACGCGCGGCGAAGTCAGCCGTGGTCTGCGCGTCGGGTGAAGTTATAACCATGCCGTTATCGGCATCGAGCAGCGCTTCGCCGTGGACTTGCAGGATGCCGGGGTCCAGACCGATCAGCATCGGCACGCCCCGGGCTCTAGCCAACATCGCAACATGAGAGTTCGCGCTTCCCCCGGTGAGCGCGATGCCACCGCCTTCCCAGGACATCTCCAGGAAGCGCGAGGGTGGCAGATCCGCGGCGAGGACGATAGACCCCGCGGGAATGGGAGTAATCGTGGCTCCAGACAGTACGCGCGAAACGCGATCGCGCATATCGCGCAGGTCGGACGCGCGCCCGCGGATGTACAAGTCATCGGCAGAATCATACTGCCGGATCTGCAACTCCATCGCATCCAGCCACGCTTGTTCCGGCGGCACTCGCGCCGCGATCGCGGTAAATGCCGGCTCGGTCACAACAGGATCCTGGAGCATGGCTACCTGAAAGGCTAACAGGGCCTTGGCATCCTGATCGCACGCGCCCTGCATTAACGTGGTGAGCTCGGCGCACGCCGCGTCGATGGCGGATCGCAGGCGCGTGGGATCATCTCGCCCGCCTACCGGTGCTCGTGTCCCGCTCCGCACCCCCTCCTCCAGGCGCACCAGCGGCCCGCGCGCAAGGCCAGGTGAAGCCGAAATCCCGCGCAGGTAAGCAGTTGCCTTGCTAGACATGGATTCTCACTGATCTTTTTAACTCGTAAAGTCGCTCTGTACCAAACGGACCAAGGCGCTTACGGCGTCGGTGGCATCGGTGCCTTCGGCTGCGAAGAACACCATTGTCTGTCGAGGTGCTTTCAGGGCCATGACCCGTGCGATGCTCTTGGCATCGGTCCATGGGCCATTGTCGGAAAGCCCGATCCACACCCTTGCGGAAAATCGCTTTGCCAACTGGGTGAGCATGATCGACGGACGCGCGTGGAATCCGTGCTCATGCGTCAGCACCGTGAACCCCGTGGCGCGCGGTGCGCCTTCGTCCTGACTCATGTGCCTCCTACATTCGTGGATACAATTCTTCTGCGGCGTGCTGCACCTTCTCCAGAGGTGACCCGCCACTCGACTCAGTCGCCGCCATCACCGACCCCTCCACGATCGGCGCGTTACAGACCACCACTTTCGCGCGCTTCTTCTCCGGCAACCGCTCGATCGCCATTTCACTGTTGGTCTCTGCGCCGCCCATGTCCACCATGATGACGACGCCCCGATCCGACCAGGCCGTTTGGAGCGCCTTCTCTATTGCATCGACGCTCGTTCCAAGACGGCCGTCGGGATCACCTCCGCACCACGCCAGCGGCACGTCTTTGCCAACCATCTGGCGCACCATATCCGCCGCGCCCTTCGCCACATCAGGCGAGTGCGAAACGATCACGATCCCGACGTTTCTGTTCACGGTCTGTAGCCCCTAAATGTTTGCATCAGGCCTGGATTCGAGATGGCGACACACGGCACTCAGAATCAGCTCAGAGGATCGCGCACCTGGGTCCATGTGCCCCTGGCTGCGTTCGCCGAGGAACGCAGCCCGGCCTTTGCGCGCCACCATCGGCACCGTTGCCAGCGCCGCGATGTTCGCCCGCCGCCGGATCTGCGCCAGCAGGTCCGCGCCGCGGACCGAGCGCAGCTCATCGAGCACCGGCACCAAAACGTCGAGCATCGTCTTTTGTCCCACATCCGATCGGCCCAGCGCCATGAGAACGCGGATCGCATCCTCGCCCGCATGTACGAGGGTGTCCTGGCTGACAACGCCTGCCTCGTCCATATGCTTGCCGACGGTGACAAAAAGCTTGCCGTACAGCGGCCCCGATGCCCCGCCGACAGAGCGGATCAGCGTGGTGCCCACCTCGCTCAGCGCCTTTCCCAAGGGCATGACACCGATGGTGTCCATCCTTGCCAGCACGGCCCTGAAGCCGCGCGTCAGGTTGACGCCGTGGTCGGCATCTCCGATCGCGCGGTCGAGATCCGTCAGTTCATCGGCGTGTGCGATCACGACGTTGGCGATCGCCTCTATCAGCTCCTTGGCTGTTTGGTCATTTGCGCCCATGACGGGATGCTCTTAGTGAAGCCGCTATGCCACGAGAAGTTGCCCGGCAGTATCGAAGCACAGCGGGCGACGCAGCGTCACCCGCGCTCTCGCGCCCGGATGCCAGCGCTCCCCGGGGGGCACGAGAGTCACGAGTTTCTGCTGACCCACCAGCAGATGCAGGAAGTTTTCGCTGCCCAGATGCTCCACCAGGACCACCTCGGCCGGACCGTCGAGCGCGGGCACGAGCTCGATGTGCTCCGTGCGCGCCCCAACCATGGCAGTCCGCGGGGGTGCGCCTTCGACCGGCAGGGCGTCGATGGGAAGAAAGTTGATCGTCGGGATGCCTAGTCGTCCTGCTACGTAAATGTTCGCAGGCCGCTCGTAGACGTCCTGCGGCGTACCGACCTGGACGAGGCGCCCCTGCTCGAGAATCCCGATGCGGCTGGCCATGGTGAGCGCCTCGACCTGATCGTGCGTCACATAGAGCACGGTTGCACCCAAGTCGGCCTGAATGTGCTTCAGCTCGACGCGCAGTTCCGCGCGGAGCCTCGCATCGAGCGATGACAGCGGCTCGTCCATAAGGTAAATAGCTGGGCGTCGTACCAGGGCGCGACCGATAGCCACTCTCTGCATCTCGCCGCCCGAGAGTCGCGTTGCGGAGTTTGCCAGCTTGTGATCGATCCTGACGAGGCGAGCCACTTCCTCCACGCGCCTCTTGATCTCGCTTTCGGGAATTCGCCGCGCCGGAGCCCGCAGCGGAAACGCAAGATTATCGAACACGGTGAGATGCGGATACAGAGAGTACTGCTGGAACACGACCGACACGTTGCGTTGCGCCGGCGGGTCGTCCGTGACGTCGCGTTCATCGAACAAGATGTTTCCGGCATCCGGCCTTTCCAGCCCGGCTATAAGACGCAACAATGTCGTCTTCCCCGCACCGGTCGGCCCGAGCAGCACCACGAATTCGCCGTTCGGTACGGTGAGACTGATGTCCCTATTCGCCTCAGCGTCGCCGAAGCGCTTGGTCACGCGATCCACAGTCACTTCAGCCACTGGCAGACCCCTCGAACAAACGGCTCTTGAGCGCGCTTCCAGACACGGCATCGAACACCACGAGGCGCTCCGAGTCGAAGTTGAGCCCGACGGCCTCCCCGACGCGCACGCGTTGGCGCGATGCAATGCGCGCCTTCAACTGGCCATGTTTAGTGTTGATCGTCACGATCTGCACGGTGCCCATGTACTCGACGCTGAACACCTCACCACGCATTTCGCCCAGGTCGCTGATCCTCACATGCTCCGGCCGCACGCCGAGCGCCAGCTCGCCTTCCACGACGCCTTGTCGCAGCGCGGGGACTCGAATCGCCTCGCCATTCAATTGGACGCTGGTTTGCCCCGGCGCCAGGCTGGACTTAAATTTGAGAAAACTCATGGGCGGGCTGCCGATGAATCCGGCGACGTGCATGTCGGCCGGCCGATCGTAAATATCCTGCGGGCTACCGATCTGGACGACCACCCCGTGATTCATCACCGCGATGCGATCCGCCATCGCCATTGCCTCCGTCTGGTCGTGCGTCACGTAGACGGTCGTCGCCCGAATGCGATCATGCAAGGCGTGCAGCTCGACACACATTAAATGACGGAACTCGGCGTCCAGCGCACCCAGCGGCTCGTCCATCATGCAAGCCTTGGCGCGCCGGACGAGTGCGCGGCCAAGCGCGACGCGTTGGCTGTCACCGCCGGAAAGACCGGCTACGGAGCGCTCCAGCAGGTGCTCAATGCGCAGGAGCCTGGCAACCTCCTCGACCCGGCGCTTGCTTTCCACACGCGGCACCCCCTGGCACTTGAGTGGGAATGCGATGTTCTCACGCACCTTCATGTGCGGGTACAGCGCGAACAATTGAAACACGAAGCCGATATCTCGCTGGGAGGCTCGCTTGTAGGTCACATCCTCGCCGTCGAGCAGGATCTTACCCTCGGTCGGCAACTCAAGACCGGCGATCATTCGCAAGGTGGTGGTCTTGCCGCAGCCCGAGGGGCCGAGCAGCACGAAGAATTCCCCGTCGCGTATGGTAAAGCTGGATTCGCGCACGGCCATGAAATCGCCGAAACGCTTCTGGATGCCCTGCAGGTCGATCTCGGCCACGCCCTACTCCGGGAAGTGACTCGTGACGACGAACGCCACGCTGCCAGCCAAAATGACCAGGAACGAGTACGTGTAGAGCACCAGCGCAAACGGCTGCACCAGCATGAGAATGCCTCCGATGATAACCACGGTCGAGGCCGTCTCCCAGGGACCGCGGCGGAAAATCCTGCGTTTGCCATTGCGCTCGCTGACACTGTCGACCGTGCCGATCGTGTCACTCATTTGCGCACCGCCCCGAAGGTGATGCCGCGCAGCAACTGTTTGCGCAGCAGAATCGTGAAACACAGGATGGGCACCACGAACAGTGTCGTGGCCGCGGCGACCGCCGGCCAGTCCTGTCCGCCCTCGCCGATGATGAAGGGTATGAAGGGCGGCATGGTCTGCGCTGTGCCACTCGTGAGCAGCACAGCGAACGCATACTCATTCCAAGCGAAGATGAGACAGAACACAGCGGTGGCTGCGATGCCGGTCGCCGCCTGCGGCAGTACCGTCTTGATAAATGCCTGTATGCGCGTGTAGCCGTCGACCAGCGCGGCCTCCTCGTATTCTCGCGGAATTTCGTCAATGAACCCTTTCAGGAGCCAGACCGCCAGTGACACGTTCACGGCGGTGTACAACAGGATCATTCCCACTGCGGTATCGAGCAGTCCGAGCTGCCGATACATGAGGTAAATGGGAATCGCAACGGCAATTGGAGGCATGAAGCGTGTCGACAGGATGAAGAACAGCAGGTCGTCCTTGCCCGGCACTCTGAAGCGCGAGAAGGCGTAGGCCGCGAGCGTACCCAGAAACACCGAGAGAAAAGTGGAACCGAAGCCAATGACCACGGAATTGACGAGCCGCCCCGGCGTCTTCGAGGCACCCGCGATAACCATGCCACGGGAGCGCGCCAGCAGGTCGCAGCGGCCGGTCGGCGGCGGCAGGTGCGCGATGTAGTCCGGATCCTGCCGTGAATGAAATGTAAACAGGTTGCAATAACCTTCCACCGTCGGCTCCGAGAGGACCTTCGGCGGATAAGCCACCGAGTCGCTCGGCGTCTTGAAGCTGGTCAGAAATATCCACAACAGCGGCGTTATGGTGATCAGGGCATACAGCACCACGACCGTACCCGAGAGCGCCCGCGAGACAGCAGAGGCTTCCACGACGCTGTGCGCGGTAGATTTGCCGATCATCGCTGCTTCACCCTGTTGAGGGCCTTGATGTAGATGTTGGCGGCCCCAAACACGGTCAGAAACAGAATGATCGCCAGCGCGGACGACCAGCCAGTCTGCCATTTCTCGAACGCGGCACGCTTGAGCGTGATGGACACCGTCTCGGTGAGCGAACCGGGACCACCGTTCGTCAACAGGTTCACCATGTCAAACATCTTGAAATTCTCGATGCCGCGGAAGAGCACCGCAAGCATCAGGAACGGCATCACCATCGGCAGTGTCACGGAGCGGAATCGCCGCCAGGCCGAGGCGCGGTCGACCTCCGCAGCTTCGTAAATGTAATCCGGAATCGAGCGCAGTCCCGCCAGGCAAATCAGCATCACGTACGGGGTCCACATCCACACGTCGACGAGCACGATCGACCACGGCGCCAGCTTCACGTCGCCGATCATCTGGAAGGAGGCCGGGTCGATGCCCGAGAAGAAACTCACGACGTAGTTAAAGAGCCCGATCTGCGGTTGGAACAAGAACGTCCAGAAATTCCCGACCACCGCAGGGGAAAGCATCATCGGCAGAAGAATGATCGTCGTCCAGAAGCTGTGGCCGCGGAACTTCCGGTTTATCAGCAGCGCCAGTCCAAAACCCAGGACAACTTCAAAGAAAATGGACCAGAAAACGAAGTGGGCCGTTGTCTGCATCGCCTCCCAAAGGTCCGAGTCGGTGAGAATGTCGCGGTAGTTGCCGATGCCGACGAATTTGTACTTCATCCAGCCCATGTTCGCTTTGTAATTGGTCAGCGACATGCGGACGGTCCAGATCAATGGGAAGATGTTGATCGCCAGCAGCAGCAGGATCGTTGGGCTGATGAACAGCCAGGCGATCGCGCGATCGGACATGCCGCCCGATCTGGTCATCGGACCAGACCGGGCGGAGGGCGGAACAGAGGCATCGGTCACTTGAGCCATCGGGGGCACTCATCGAGGAGCGCAGTTCGGTCACGCCCGCCGCAGCCTCTGCACGGGTCTAAGAGGTCGGATGCATGGCTGACTTCTGCATCGCCTAGCAGCTTATTTCTTACAGCTTGCCCGCATCCTTGAAATCCTTGGTCCAGTCCTTGACGAGACCGTTGAGCGCGTCCTGCGCGGTGCCCTTGTCGGCGACCACGAAGTCATGAATGCGCTTCTGCATGTCGAGCAGCAGGGTCGCGTAGATGGGCTCGGCCCAGAAGTCCTTCACCATGTTCATCGAGACGAGGAAGTCGCCGGCAAACGGTGCGCTCGCAGGGAAGCCCGGGTCGCTCAACACGGCCTTGAGGCAGGAGTAGCCGCCGAGGGACCACCACTTCTTCTGCACGGTGGGCTGTGCGAACCACTTCATATACTGCAAAGCCTCAGCGCGGTTGTCCGAGTAGGCCACGACCGAAAGGCCCTGACCACCGAGCTGGGTGTAGTGCCCGTTGGGCCCGGACGGGTTGACGAAGAATCCGATCTTGTCAGCTCCCATCGCCTTGTACAGGCCTGGAAAGAACGCGAACCAGTTCATCTGCATCGCAACCTGACCCGACTTGAACGCGTCCAGACCCTCGGACATGTAAGCGTTGGTCATGCCGGGGGCGGTGCAGCACTTGAAGATCTCCTTATAGAGCTCCAATCCCTTGACTGCGCCAGGAGCGTTCACAAATCCGTTCATCTCATACGGCTTCTTCGGGTTGTCGTAATCGAAGCCGTAGTCGTACATGACGTTGGTCACACCCATGGTGATACCTTCGGATCCGCGCTCCGTGAAGATGTAGGCGCCATAGACCTTCTTGCCATCGATGACTCGGTTCTGGAAAAACTTCGCAACCTGCATGAACTCGTCCCAGCTCTTCGGTGGCGCGAGCTCGTGACCGTACTTGCTCTTGAACTCCTGGCGCAGCTCGGGCTTGGCGAACCAGTCCTTACGATAAGTCCAGCCCACCGCATCACCCATCGCCGGCAGCGCCCAGTAGTTGGGCGAGTGCTTCGGCCACTCGGAGTAACCGAGCACGGTCGGCTGAGCGAAGTCGCTCATCTTGATGCCGTTCTTGTCGAAAAAGTCGTTCAGTTTGACGTAGTGGCCATTTTCGGCCGAGCCACCGATCCACTGACTGTCGCCGACGATCAGGTCACATAGCTTGCTGTGGGAGTTAAGCTCATTGAGGAAGCGATCGGCATAGCTCGTCCAGGGGACGAATTCGAACTTCATCTCGATTCCGGACTGCTTGGTAAAGTCCTTCGACAACTCGACCAAGGCGTTTGCCGGGTCCCAAGCGGCCCAGCACAAGGTAAGCGTTTTGGCCTGCGCAGCTGTGCCGGCCAGGCCCAAGGCGGTCCACAGCACCGCGGCAAAGAGCGCTCGACGTGGGGTCTTCATAGGAGTATTCCCTGCGTTGGTTTCTACACTACGACATGGCTGCAGGTCGAACGCAGGGGCGTACGAGATTGTACGCCCGCAGCGTACGTGCGAGCCTCAGAAATCGAACCAGGCGCCGACCGAGACCAGGGTGTACTTGTTATCCGTGACCCCCGCGGTCTTACCCTGAAAGTAGTCGTACTCGACCACCAAGGTCAGCTGCTTGGTGAGTTTTTGATGCCAGTAGGCCATGTCCAGGGTGGTCTTGACGTCTTTGAAGCCCGCGGTCACATCCGCGTCCTGCTTGCCCTGGCCCGCGCTGACACCGACCAGGGTATTGCCAAGCGAGTAGTCCGCCTCGACGTACCACTGCTTGGCGCTCGCGGCCGTACAGGACGTAGCAGTGGCCGTGGTGGGCGTGATGACGGTCGGGCCCGTCGCCGATGTCGCATAGCAGCTCACTGCGCCATTGCCAGCCCCATAGCCGAAGCCACCTACGAAGCCGCCGCCCCCCCAGACTGAAGAATTGCCGCCGCCATAGCCCTTGGTGCTCGTATATGCACCGGTCAGCCCGAAGCCGGCGACGTCCACGTGCACCCCGCCGTCGACTCCAGAGATCTTGGACGACGGACCGGTCGCCAGGGAATCAAGGCCCTGATACACGCCACCGACCCACAGCTTGAAGGCGCCGCCTTCGAACTTGCTCGCGTACGTGCCCTCCGCTTCGAAACGGGGCGTCTTCACATTGAATTGAGCCCCAACATTGGTGGGATCAAACAGACCGACGCGCCCCGAGAAGCCACCCAGGTCCGGCGTGTCGTACTCGATCTTCGAGTTGAACGCCGTCCAGTGATAACCCGTCCCGATGCGCCCGCAGGTTCCACCGTTCCAATTGTCGGGCGTGCCGCATAGCTCTCCCGTGCCGATACCGCTGCCGACGTCATTGAGGATCGCTTGACTGTCGAAAATTCCCCAACCCCGGCCGATCGCTATGGTGCCGAAGGCGCCGCTGATATCGGCTTCCAGTACGCGCACGTCGACGTCAAGGTTGCGGTTGCCGTTCGTGGACCCAAATCCATCATTGTTGGCACCGGTGATGTTCGTGGCGTACTGGAAATTGCCGGT
>Ga0137409_10000728_pt1 | contig 36050 bp, 36 predicted proteins | sample CZODoug1_16funga_FD_122059 | JGI IMG/M metagenome (GOLD analysis project Ga0137409, IMG submission 122059) | Vadose zone soil fungal communities from Angelo Coast Range Reserve, California, USA - CZODoug1_16fungal (Hybrid Assembly) | ecosystem: Environmental > Terrestrial > Soil > Vadose zone... | reverse complement strand
GCTCGCAAACACCTTGGGTAGGGCCGACAGCGCATTGCCGTATATGTCGTGGAACAGCGCGACTCCATGGCGACGGAGCAGTATCAGTGTTATGACGCGTCCCGCAACCGCGTCGCCGTCGAAGCTGCTGTTCCAGTCATAAGCGTCGATATTCCATAGCGCGACGTGTAAGGACTGGGAGGCGAAGAACGCGCGACTGTCAGGCCTGCGCTGCCCGTTGGGTGGCCGAAACAATGGCAAGACTGCGATCGGCTCAAACGTCGTCGTCAACAGCGCCTTCGTCCTCATGACCGAGCCTTGCCAGTCATCCCAGGTCGCGTGCGAATGATGCTCCCACCCGTGGCTCGCGACGCATTGGTGCCCGTAGAGCATGGCGACCGCAGCGGCACCGTCGTTCGCAATTCGCGTCTCGAGGTGCACGCCCAGAAGGAAAAACGACGCGCTCTTGTTCAGCGCCTCGAGAAGCGCCAGCGTCTGGTCGGTCGTGCCGCCGGCCGAAGTCGGCCCATCGTCGAATGTCAGTGCAAACGTCCGGTCGGGCAATGACTCGCCCGTCCATTCGATGTCACTGAAAACGTCGGTCTCGTTGTTCGCCGTCGGGAACACTGCCGCGAGCCGCAACTGCTCAAGCGCGAAATTCTTCGCGAAGGTGGCGAGGTCCTCATGCCACCGCCGGAATTTCGCCGGCGCGGCTGCTGGCAACGAATGCCCCACGGCCGCAAGTACTGCGACCGACGTAGCCTCCGCCGGACAGGTCCAATCCTTGTGTTCGCATCGATTCGAGGCCCGTTGATAGTTCAGCATGACGCGCCGACGTTCGTTGTCCAGCCAATGTGCGACTGAGCCAGCATCGAACGACTTCGCCGCGAGCGCGCCCTGCAGTTCCGCGGTACTCATTCGTTCCGCGTCGTCGAGAGCGGCGGCGTACTCGATGAGGACTGCGCGCGACGCCCGGTCAAATCCCTCGAGCGAATCAAGTGGCCCCGGCCACAAGGAGGGGTGAGCAATGGCTCCGGCCGCGGCATCGACGCGGGCAGCCGCCACGAGCGCTACGACGGTCATGACGCTGAGTGTGCAAAGTACCGCGGCTCGGCGCAGGTCGGTCCGGTGCCGCCCGCGCAGCGCTTCGCCACCGCAGGCACGGTCTTGTTTCGTGATCTGTTCGACGCGCGCAGCGTGAACGGCGTTGAAGGGCGGAGCGGGCGCGATCGCAGCTGCGACACCGGGACAAGCTGGGGCGAGATCGTGACACGTCGCCAATGGCGCTGCAGTCACTGTCGGGCGCATGGCGTCGATCTCCCGTACGAGCTGCATTGCGCCGACTTGGCGTCACCGTCGCTCATGGTCATACCACCACGCCAACTGCCACTGACAGTTCATATTTAAACGTATGATCCCTACGACGACATTGCAAGAAGTCTTGACGCGCAGTATACAGTCAATTGACCGTCGGGGCGTTGCGGCACGGCTGTCGTTCGAATTTCGAACCGGCGTCCATCGCACGCCATCTCATCTGCTTGGAGCATTCTCAGACGAGCGGCACCTCTGAATTCAGGAGCTAGGCGTGATGCGTGAATCCGATACCGATACCACCGATGGGCATGTACAAGTCGGGACGCCCGAGCGTACTCACGCTGCTCGTGGGCAAGCTGGCCATGCAACAAGCGCACGCGTTTTTCGTCCGTCGACGGTTCTTTCGATATTAATGATGCTAGCCATCTGTTCTGCGTCCGCGGCCGGTGGCGCGCCGCGCCAAGTGATTATTGACACGGACCCTGGCGCGGACGACGCGATTGCGATCATGCTGGCCTTGAATTCACCCGAGCTCGCGGTGCGTGCGTTGACGGTCGTTGCAGGGAATGTGCCTGCCGCACAAGGGTTCGACAACGCCCGACGCCTACTCTCGCTTGCGCGGCGGTGCGATCTTCCGGTCGCAATCGGTGCCCAACGACCACTCGTTGGGATCCTCACGACGGCTGAGTTGTATCACGGTAAGAACGGTTTGGGAGACGTTCAACTTCCACCCGCAACCTGCGCGGCCGATAAGCGCTGGGCGCCCGATCTGATTATCGACATGGTTCACGCGGCACCGCACGAAATCACATTGATAACGATCGGTCCTCTTACGAATATCGCTCTCGCCATTTCGAAGGACCCCTCGATCGTCCCGCTTGTCAAAGAGGTCATCATGATGGGCGGATCAATTTCTGGTGGCAATGCTTCTCCGGCCGCGGAGTTCAATATTTATGTCGATCCGGAGGCGGCGAAGATAGTGTTCGAGGCGGGCTGGCCGCTAACAATGGTCGGTCTTGACGTGGGCGACAAAACATTACTCACGCGCAGTCACCTCGCGGTGCTCGCTCATGAGCACAGCCCGATGGCTCAGCTTGTGTCTGACATTGGCGGTTTCCTGCTGCAGCGCGCAGAGCGCGCTGGACGCACCGGCGCGTCGATGTACGATCCATTGGCAATCGGAGTTGCGATCGACCGGACGCTCGTCCAGGCGCCGCCGATGCGTGTCGATGTCGAGACGACAGGCCGTGTCACCCGTGGCGAAACGGTAGCAAATCGATCAGGGAAAGTAAGCAGGCACGAATTGCGCACGTTTCCCGAAGGCGAGCGCTATGTGGCAACAGGCGCCGAACGGGTCGCTCCGAATGCAGACGTCGCCACGACGGTCGATGCCGAGCGCTTTGTGCAGTTGCTCCTCGCCAGAATCGAGGGTAAATAGCAGCGGTTGGCCGTGCCCAATTACGCAAAGTTGGGGGCAGCTCGGCTTACCGGTGCCGACGGATGGCCGAGTCGCTCGCATGCCGGAGTCAGCATTATCGGCCGCTCGAGCTGCTGGGTCACTTTTACTCGAGAACAGGATTCAGGTCCTGCGACTGGCCGCGGAGATCTTGCGATTCCTGCAGGGGGGCAAACCCCATCGATCCGTAGTCAAGGTCAGTGATCTCGCTAACGAGCGCATTGGCGTCTCAGCATTAACGAAATTTCGCTGCGCGTCTCATTAATCGAACTAACGCTTTGAGCGCAGTTCGATTGGCTCAGAGCTGTAGGTGATTCATTGGCGGGGGCGTTGGCTGTGCAAGATAGCTGATACAGCCTCAAGAAGTTCGAGCCACGACAGTTCAAATCGTACCGATACTATAATTTAACATAATATACATTATGCGAAGTACGTGTGTAGGCTCAACGTATAAATGTCGTGTTCTGCGGCATTTGGGGGTGGCCGACATGGCGACAAGGACGCTTACGATGAGTCATCAACTCGCGAGCAACGAGCGCCGCAGCAAGAGCTGCCCCTCGCGGCCGTTTCCGACTGCCCGCAGCCATGCAGTGAGGTCCTTTCCTGAACACCGTCGTCGGGACCCGAAGGGTCCGGCCAGTGCACATGTTGCACCAGTGTGCCATATGCACTATGATGCCGCACGCCCACAGTGGAACGGTTCAATCGCTGTCGCATCGAGATGTACTTCAAAGACCACGCGCCTCCGCACTTTCACATCGTCACGACAAGTAACGAACGTATATCTGTGGTTATCGAATCGCTCGAAGTATTGGCGGGCACGGCCGATTCACGCGATGTGACCGAGGCGCTCACTTGGGCCAAGACTAACCGCGATACGTTGCGTCGCCTGTGGCGGGAATACTCGGAGTGAAAGACTTATGAGGATCAATGAGGGCAAGGTGCATCGAATCACGAGCGTGAAGAGCGCGGGAGATCGAGCTGTACGGCTACGCTTTGACAATGGCAAGACCTACACGGTCGATCTACGCGTGCTCGTGCGCCACTCAAGGGGTTTGAAGGCGTTGCGCGGGTCGGCGCTCTTTGCGCGCGTCGCCCTAGGCGAAGGTGGCCACAGTATCGCCTGGCCCGGCGATCTCGATCTCGGTGCGGATACGCTCTGGGAACTGGCCCTTGAACAGAACGGCCGGACCGATGCGGTCGAGTTCATCCGCTGGCGTTGGCGTAACGGACTGAGCCTGACCAATGCAGCTGAGGCGCTCGGGCTCTCCCGGCGTCAGGTGGCTTACTACGCCAGTGGCGAGCACGAGGTTCCACGCACCGTACTCCTGGCCTGCAAGGGCTGGGAAGCCGAGCAGCGCGCGGCCGCATAAACCCGACAGAATCGAAATCAGGACGGGGCTCTGGCATCAAATTCTTCGTCGGCCGCTCGAACGGGGGAGCTTCTGCCCGCGGATGCGGCAGACCGGCGCCTAGAGTAGTTTCTGCCCTGATCAGCGCCCATTACTCAAACTTTGGCCCAACGCTGGCATCTGAGAAGCTGCTCGTAACAGCTAAATTGATGGCAGATTTCAAGTCAGCTCAAGAATGTCAGCGTCCGGATCATCGTCTATGTCAAAGGCCACTACCAACGCGGTGCGCAGTTGCTTTAGCTTTGCCGATGACAGCGCACCGATATAGTCGGTGAGCATGCTTTTCTCGAGGCGTGTGATTTGGTCGCAATTGATGACTGAATCGTGCTTCAAGCCTTCATCAACCCCGACTTGCACTTCGGTCGACAGGCCGACGCCGGACGTATTGATCGGCGCGCACAGAACGCGGTTGGCCTTTGAATCCAGTAGATCCTGGCGGCTCACCACGGCGAAGCAGCGCGACTTTTTTGGATCGCCGTGTTGGGGCTGACGGACACGATAAATCTCGCCGCGGCGCAAGCCCGAGGACATGACGACTTACTCCGCGGTCCAGTTTGCCTGGTAGGTCGCGCTATCGTCGCCTTCGGCGTTCAATGCATCCGCGTGTCTATTTAATAGCACCAGCTCCCGCTCTCGGCGCCGCTCCTTCAACTGGCGTGCCGCGTAGCTTTGAACAGCGCGCTCAATCCATGCGGACCGTTGAGCCGCGCCCGCCAACGAATCGATGACCTTCAGAAGATTGCCCGAAAGTGTGATCGATGCTTTTGCCTTGGTGGCAGGCGTTGCAATGAGCGCTGAAAGCGCGGCGAGCTGATTTGCAGATAGTGATCTTGTGCTCATGCGATAAAACATACTACCTTTTATCCTCCCTGTCAACTCTTTCGATACAAGGCCGGCCCAGATGGCTCGATTTCTAAGCCTCATCGAATGGTAGAAAGGGCGCGCACCCTCCCCAGCCAGCATGACATTTCCACTTTAGAGAAAACACGTCTTGTGTCTTGGCCGACGCCGCAATCAAGATCCTAAGGTCAACGTACGCGGATTTTGGGCTTACATTGGCTACCGAGGAAGCTCAGAACCCAACACGGGATCGCCAAGGAGACCGTGCGCCAGCTGCAGATCGCTACGGGCCTCTGGAACCCGCGCAAGCACCGGATTGACGCTCAAGCCACCTCGCGACCGAGTTCCATCTTACCTTCGATCTTCACGTCAAGTCTCTCCAAGATCTTGAGCAACGTATCCCACGACACGTTTTGATAATCCTCGCTCTCGTAGCGCGCAATCTGTCGGGAGTGCACATGCACTAGACGGGCGAAGCTCTCGATGGTCATGTGAGCTGCGATCCGATATCGGATCGGAGCGACACGCAGATCGTGGAGCGAGAAGATGTGCAATTCCTTTGCTCGAGTTTTCTGCAGGTGCTCATAATCCTTGATCTGCCTCTCCATCTCCTCAGCCAACTCTACCGTTTGGCCCTGTGCCGCGCGGATGAGCGCTTCAGGCGCTTTGGTCCGAGTTTTACGAGCCAAAGCCTCCCGCAACGATGCGAGCTGCTTCTTGGCGGCCTGGTGCTGTTTTTCGCTGCGAATCATATCAATACCCTCTATGTCCTACGCGAAGGAGACCACCAAAATCCCTTTGGGTTCTCCGTCCCGATTGACTTGAAAAAATTTCGGAAAAGGAAGGCCGCTACCGGCCTCGATCACAATGCCGGAAAGAGCTCAACACCGTATCTCTCCTTCATGGGCGCCCGGCTTTCCGCCGGGAACACAGGATCGAGCCGACTAAGATCGACGCGCTCCGTATACTCCCAACAGCCATCCACATCGTTGGGCTCTTTTTTACTCGTAACAAAGCTCCCATCGATCCAAATCTTTTGGACCCCCGCCGCTTGTAAATTCTCTGCAGCATTTTCCAGCCCATACATCAACTCTTCCCGCTGCGCCGATGAGCGTCCGAAGCGCTTTCTTACGCCCGGGAGCGATGTCTGATGTTCGCCGGGCGGAAGCTCGCCCGATTTATTTTGGGATCGCCATAAAACCTATCATGTCATGACTATACAGTCATGTCAATAATGCGGTCACCTCGTGCAGGATTCAATGCCGCCGAATATTCGAACGGAGGTGTCGAATCTCACTAATCATGACCCATTCCCCCCCCCGGATGGGCGTGCGCCAATACAGGCACAGTCTTCTGCTGCGCGGAAAGAAAGTGGCGTCGCCGAAGTTGCGGAACGCGTCGGCTACAGCTCCGCAAGCACGTTCAGCGTCGCATTCACCCGCTATGCCGGACTGCCGCCAACGCGGTATGCGCGGGAGCAGATGGAATCGCAACGTCCGTAACGTACGCGGCGTGCCAGATGTCGTTCACCTTGAGGACGACCCAATATTGGGTGACGGGCCGCCAACTTCGCTGTGCGCGCAGGGTCTGGATGCCTTCCGCTTTTATTCGGCGGCCTGAATGCGGAGTTTCTGCCGCTCACGCGCGAGACCGCGCTTCTCTGTGCATGAAAACAAAAGGGAGGAATAAAGCGCCCTGCTCTTCCAACACGACATTTCCACTTTGGAGAAAACACGTCTTGTGCATTTTGGAGAGACAGCGCGACTATAGGCTCAACAATTCTGGAGCTGTAGTGCGTCGCGCCAGTTTGGTTAAGAGATCGGCCGCTCGCGTTAACTCTATTGCCTCTCACTACGGAAAGCGCAGTGTGTTCTGGTACCCCAGGCGCCAGGAGACACCGTCGGCCGACTTCCAGACGATGTCGTTGGACCAATACCGCGACTTGCTGCTCCCTACGACGAATACCGTTCCGCTGAGAACAGCAAAGGCGCCATTCGGCACGTCGCTCGAGCGCTGTTGCCAAGTCCCTCCGTCACTCGAACACCACACATCGTGGAGGCTGACCGAGCCCGGATACAGACACATATCGGCGCCTATTGATACTCCCGGTCCGAATGTCTGCTTCGGCAGCGTGTCATCGGACACAACATGGGTCCAGACCGATCCGTCCGGCGACGACCACGCGTCACTTGCGAACGTGGATGAGGAAGGTGACGTGATTCCGCCGATGACATACACCAGACTGTCGTGCACGACCACTCGATAACCCAATCGGGGCCCGTATGGCGCATTGGCCAGGACCCGTGTCCAGCTTGCGCCATCAGACGATGACCACACTTCAGGAGTAGTTCCGTCGGCATCGCTGGCCGCAAACGCCAGCAACTTCCCGTTCAGATCGACCACCTGATTGAGGTTAGTGGCGGAAAATGGGGCCGCGTTCGTCAACAACGACCAGTTTTTCCCGTCCGTGCTTTGCCACACTTGTCGGTAATAGTTGGGTGCGGAATACTGCCAGCCGGCAATGAGAATCAGCCTATCGGACCGGGCAAGCATCTGGGCAACGCTGCTGACGGCCGGGGTGGTGTGCGTCTCTTCCGTCCATTCGATTCCGTCTGCCGACGTCCATAGCTGCGTCTCGTCGCCCAACGCCCAGAGGCGGTTCTTAAAAGGGACCATCGCTGTCACCGAAGCGCCCGGGACCGCCGCTGACAACGAGTGTTTGGACCAAACGTCGCCGGCGGTGGAGGACCAGACTTCAGCGCTTCCGCCTCCGATAACCCACAGTTGGCCGTTCAAATACTCGGCACCTTCCTCGAAGCGAGGTGAGAATTGGGCACTGCTCGTGACCAGAGTCCATTTGCGTCCGTCTGAGCTGGACCAGACATCGCGCTGGGCACTCTGATACCCATCGTTTCCCGCGATGAGCCACAGCTGTTTCCCGTCCGTAATGACGCGATGAGAAAAGCGTGGCCCAAATTCAGCTTGTGCGGTCTCCTGTACCCAGCTGACACCGTCCGCTGAAGACCAGATATCTGCATACACGCCGCCCCAGAATCCTCCCAAAATCCATAAGCGCCCGTTAAACGACACAAGCTCAGCAAACTCCCGACCGCCCCACGGCGCGGCAGTCGTTGCGGCTGTCCAGGTTGCGCCGTCCGTAGAACACCAGACGTCATTGGCAAGTTGATTCGCTGAGAATTGCCCTCCTGCGATACACATGGTGCTATTGGAAGCGGTTGCTGCAAAAAACGCTCGTGCGGGAAATGCGCTTGATGTCGCCTGTATCCATGTCCTGCCATCCGAAGACGTCCAGACATCATTCAGCACCGCTCCTGTGGAGAGGCTTTCTCCACCAATCACCCAAAGGGCGTTCTTAAACGCAAGCAACTTGAAATAGTTGCGCGCAGGAAAGCTCGCACCGGCATTTTCCAGTTTCCAGTTCGACCCATCGGCCGATGACCATACCTGGTTGGGGGCCGCGAAGTTTCCCGTGACCAACCAGTGCCTACCGTTGAAAGCGGTCGACCCGAAATTCCTCTGCGGTTCGAACTTCTGTTCTGGAAGGACGATGGGATCGGTAACCTTGGATCCGTATTGCAACCAATAAGCTGTTGGTTTCTGCAGGGTAGCGACAGAGTCCGTCAGCGGAGAAGCAGAAGCCGACGTCTGAGTCCCGTTGCTACACACCGAGTAGTTTCTCGGATCGCACGCCAGATCAGTCGAGCGAGTGAAATTCATTTCGAGGTAGTCCGAGAAGAACGATACCTCAGTGTCTGACGGGCCGATCCAGGCATTGATACCGATGGTTCTGGGGGCAATGTGCATCGAGTAGCTGGCTTGCGCGGCTTTGTAATTCGCGTCCGCCGCTTTGGACGCTGTGAAGACAACATCCCCGACCGTGACCAACGTGACTTGGCCGGTGTTCGCGTCCACTGTTGCAACCGATGGAATGCTGCTCGTATAGGCGATGGCACCTGTGCCCGCACCTCCGGAAGCCGGATTCGAATAGGAAGCGTCGTCCAGGAAGGCGTTCACGGGCCCAGCGTTTGCGAACGAAATGGACTGTGCCTGCGGTGAATGCGATGGTGGCGTTGGTTGGTCGCCGCCCCCTCCTCCACCTCCGCAGGCAGCCAAGGCAACCGCGACCAGAAGGGCCATTAAAAATGCGCGGAACGTCATGTATGAGTCCTCAATTTTTTAGGTTTACCGCGAGAACGGTACCGTTGGTATCACCCGCCGCATCCACTGCTACTACGTATAGAACCCCGTCGGCGGACAAAGAGACCCGACCCGCCATTGGAATGCTCCATACGGGCTGGTGAGTGCTCTGACTGATGGCATACGTCGTAGTGTCAGTACTCACAAATACCAAGTTGTTCGCTGCGAGCACGTCGCCGACAAACCGGGTCTCTGACCGATAAGGTTGTGGAGCCCATGACCACAGCAGCGTTCCGTCAGATTCCGAGCGGGCCTCAAGACGGTAAGGTGACGAATTGACCGCATACAGTACGGACGCGCCGTAGGCGGGGTTGCCGCTGTATCCGCCCGCAACCTTCCAGCGTATGGATTGCGCGTTCGTGTCGAAATCCAGGAGGGAGTTATCGTTAGGATTGCCGACATTGACTGCAAACACGGTCCCGGGCTGGCCCAGCACGGGTGAAGAAAACATGCTATATCCGCGCCAGTGAAAGCTCGGATCCAGAATGGAGGCGAGCAACGTTCCAGAGTGGCGGTCGACCACACTCAACTGCCCGGGTGACAAGCCAGGTCCGCCGACATATGCGTACGCGTAGTTGGCATCGACGGCGGGAGTCCATTCGTCGTACTGCTGTAACATCGTGTAATACGATTGCGTACCCACACTGGCGTCAAAGGCATACATGCCGCCGAAGTAGCCGCCGTCCTCAAACACCACGCCGTTATCCACTGTTGGCGCCAGGTAGCGCTCCGCCTGGGAATCGAATGCTGTCTTGAAGACCGGAGTGCCGTCGCTCGCGTTGAATCCATACATCCAGGTCGCCTGCTGCGGACTCGTTGTCACGAAGACCTTCCCACCGGAGACAGCGGGGGGATTCAAGGTCGCGATAATGTTGATGCCGGCCAGATCTACGGCGAAATCGTGTTGCCACACGATACTGTGGTCGAACTCATTCAAGGCATAGGTCACATAACCGGAGTTCACGTATAGGCGTCCGCCAGCGGTCGTTACGGTGCTGACTTGTTTGTCTGGTGCCGTCCATAACCAACGGCTCGCAAAAACTGTCGGATCGAGAGTGACCGGCACAAAGCCGGTGTGCGCCGCGTTCCGCTGAAAAGTCTCCCAATCACCTACCCCGGGCCACGGCGTCAGCGGCGTCAATCCGGCGTTGGCATTCGTCCCGATCTGGATGTCGAACGTCACGAGCACCGGCGAACCGAGCACAGGCTGCATACAGCTCTGATCGTGGCATACGTTCAGTTGGAATGACCCCGTGTAGTGGCCCGCAACGAGCGAGGGCTTCGCCTGAACAGTCAGTGTGTAGTGATTGGACGGCTCAGATGAGAGCGTCGCTGTGCCCAACAGCGTCCCGCTCGAATCATTGACGCTGACGTAGATTGGAAATGAAAGCCCGGTCGCAAGTGTCGCCGACATGTTGATCAGAAAGGGGACGGGGTCGCCAGCCGTGAACGTGCCGTTGGCAGAGGCCGGGCTCAATGTGAGAGCCGGCGGTGCGGCCAGTACTGTGAATTCGTATGGTACCGGGACCGGAGAGCCGGTAAGCGGCGATGCGCACGCGGAATCGCTGCAGAGGTTGAGGAATAGCGTTCCGTTCCGTTGTCCAGGCGTAAGTGAGCTCGCGGGTTGGACAGTGATCGAATAGGATCCATTGTTGTTCGCCGTTACTGATCTTGCCGCCGACAGGACGCCGTCCGGGTCCGCCAAAGACACATAGGCCGGCACGGTGATGGGCGTGGTCGGGGTCACTGTAATGGTCAACGCATTTGGTGCTCCTGCAGTAAATGTGGTCGACAGGACGCTCGGCGTCAGTGTGTAAGCAGCTATTACGTTGAATTCGAACGCGACAGACACCGGCGACCCGGCAACTGGTTGGGTGCAACCTTGGTCATAACAGATACTTACCTGGAAGCTCCCCGCGAAGTGGCCAGCTGCGAGCATGGGTGAAGTCATTAGGCCGACGGAATAGGAATCTCCGGCGCCAGGCGTGAGCGTCGCAGTCGGCTGCAGCACTCCATTCTGTTCGGTGATTTTTACGTAGAGGGTGCCCGTCAAGTGGGCTGTCGCTGTTGCTACAACCGACAGCTGTGTGCTCGTTCCGGCTACAAATGTGGCGGTCACCGTCGTGGGAGCCAGCGTAAATGTCGGTGCGGGTGCAGCACCTCCTCCTCCGCCGCAGGCACTGATAAACAAACCGCAAACGATAAGCACTACCGCTCTCATTCTTATTATTCTTCCCTGAAATTTATTCGGCTAACGGATTGTCCGCCATTGAGTAGGGAGATTGCAACGCTGGAGGGCAGTCGCGCCTGTTTCTTGACAGAATGCGACAGGCCCGCGACGGTGGCCCCGATGTCAGCCGCGGGGTACGCTTGCACCAACTCCACACACCCCCCTAGGTAGTTAGGGGGCTCACACTCCGAGAAATAGGAAATCGAGTGCGGCTACAATCTCGTTTCTGTATGAACCGAGCTGGTCTTTTGTCGTGCGCAGGTCTGTGACAGCGACCGGAGCCATGCGAGGAACGAGTAACACATACTCGGCGCCTAACACCTTGACTATCGGAGTCAACCGGCCTGATACCGCTGGCATGCGTGTACGCGCCACCAACGGAGCAACGATCCGGTCGCGTCCCGTATCGGCGATTTCAGACTGAAGGATCGTGACGAACGGGAAGGCGCGACGCGCTCGCGGAATCGGGTTCTCGAAGACGTCGTATTGACTCACGTTTTGCTTTCATCGTCGTCCGCCGCGCTATAGTGCTCGCGGACCATTTCTGGAAATGAACCGTACTTGGACTCGTAAGTGTCGAGCGCTTCGATGTCCCGTTGGATCTCCGATCTGAGCTGCTCGGCCTTGTGTCTGGCGACCTCCTGAGCCAGTGCCTCCTCGGCAATCTGGGAGGCATTGATTCCAAATCGTTTGGACTGAGCGTACAGATCAGAGTTGAGCGTGAGGCTCACCGTCTGCTTTGCCGCTTTGAGGTCGTATAGAGAGGGTCTCATGCGTGCTCCGGCGTTGGCATGGGTATTGTGCCCATGTAAATCACACGTGTCAATGACACAGAAACTCAGGTAAAGAGCGGCGAGACCAGTCCTGTTAGACAATCCGGCGCCCGATTTTAAAATCCGGGTGTCAAGAACTTGCAGGTGACTCCGTTTGATTTCGAAAGATGTTCGTCCAGGGTTGCGAGCGGGAGCTTGAGCGCCTCGGCAATGGCGACGCACCACGCGTCGTAACTTGTCGCGTTGTGGCGCAATTCCCAGATGCGGCCGGCGCAGGGCTCAAAAGGAAACAAATCGATATCGAGTTGCATGAGATCGTCCTGCGCCGCATTCGCCTCTGGCGTCGTAATTAGCTTCGCCCTCTCCAGGCGACGAAATATGTTGGTAGCTTCAGCACGCACCAACTCCGGCGACCCTCGCGAAGGCTGTTACGCCAGCACTGCCACCGCATCCTGCATGATATAAGGCACATAGCGGAAATCGCGGATGCGCCTGATCTTGCCCTGCTCGAAGTCCAGCTCGATGAGGTAACCGGGCCGCGTGTCGCCCGGCGCGCGGAACACCGCGATCACCTCGCGCCCCTCCAGCCAGGCCGGCGCCAGCCGCCAGTCGCGGTAGCGGTCGTAGTTGGTCAGGTAGTCGCCGACGGCGCGGCCGGCGCGCTGTGCGCGCGACACCAGGTCGAGTTGCACGTCCTCGGCCAGCATGGCGCGTACGCCGTCCCAGTCGCGCGCGTTGAACAGTGCGACGTAGCGGGCCACGGCGGGCGTGGTCTGCGGCGGCGGCTCGGGCGGCCGTGTCACGGCGAGTTCGCGCAGCCGCACCCGCCCGCGTTGCAGGGCGGCCTTCACGGCCGGCAGGCTCAGCTCCAGCAGGCCGCCGATCTCTTCCAGCGAATGGCCGAGCACGTCCTTGAGGATCACGCAGCTGCGCTGCGCCGGCGCCAGCTCGACGAAGCGCGATACCGCGGCCTGTACTGCCTGCTGGTGCGCGATGGCATCGCCCGGGTCGAGCGCCGGATCGGCGGCGCTGTCCTGCACTGCCTCCAGCGGTTCGCCCATGCGCGCCTCATATCGCCGCAGGTGGTCCAGCGCGCGGTTGTGGGCGATGCGGAACAGCCAGGGCCGGAACGCGGGCACTTCATCCATCTCGGGCAGCAGATAGTAGGCGCGGGCCAGGGTCTCCTGCACGATGTCCTCGCCGTCGGCCACCGAGCCGGTCATGCGTGCGCAGTAGCGGTGCAGCTCCGGCCGCAGGTCCGTCACCAGCTCGAGGAAGCGGCGGCGGCTCTCGTGCTGGACGGCGATCATGGAATCCTGTCCCCTCACGCCGCTCAGACTCCCAGCACCACGATGCCGTGATCGGCCTTGATGCCGAAGGCCGGGGCCTCCTCGTACTGCGGCTCGGTGAGGATGCCGGCCACGTGCTCGCCGAAGTCGTGCGCCGACAGCGGCTTGCCGAAGCCGGCGAGGAACTGCTCAGGGGTGACGCCCTTGCGCCGCGCATACGCCTCGGCGCCGGCGCGGCCCACGCCGCCGGCGGCCGTCATCTGCTGCGGCACCAAGGCCTGGAAGCGGATGCCCAGGTCCTGCTCCACAGCAACACCGTTCGCGTAAGAGGCCATGATCCACAGCATACGCTTCGCGCCGGCATAACCGCCCGACAGCGGCGAGCCGCCGATGGCCGCGCCGCTGGAGCTGATCAACACCCGGCTGCCGCGCGCCAGCGGCAGGCGGATCGCCTCCTGGATCCAGTGGAAGCCGGCCTTGACGTCGCTGTTCCAGGGGGCGCTGAAGCCCTCCCAGCTCTGCTCGTGCAGCGGCCCCATTGCCGGCTTTGCACCGGCGTTCAACACCAGCACCGTGGGCCGAAACTCCTGCAGCAGCGCAGTGGCGAGCGCTCGGTCGGCGACGTCACCGACGGCGCCGACCACGCCGAGCCGGTTCTCGACCTCGGCCAGGCGCTGGGCATCGCGCGCCACCACCATGACCTTGGCCCCGCGCGCCACCAGGGACTCGACCACGCCCAGGCCGAGGCCGCTGCTGCCGCCGGTGACGATGGCGCGCTGGTTCTTGAGGTTCTGCATAAAATCGCTCCTTGAGGATGGTTGATCCCCCAACAACGATTCAGCCAGCCCAAAGGATGCGCTGCGCGTCTACACCGGCCCCAGGGTTTCCGAGAACAGGTTGAGCATCGCCTGCCATGATCGCTCGTCGGCGGTCTTGCTGTATGCAAAACCGGGGAGACCCAGCGCCGCGGCGCCAGGCCGCGTAAAGGCGTGGCCCGCACCCCCATAGAGGTTCAGCTGCCAGTCGACGCCCCCCGCCTCCATTTCCTGTTCGAATGCAATGCGTTGTTCCAGCGGTACGATGGGATCTTGCACGCCGTTGCAAATGAGGATTTTTGCACGAATATTTTTTGCATCCTGAGGCCGTGCAGTGCCTAAGCCGGCATGAAAGCCAATGGCCGCCTTTATATCTGCGCCGCTGCGGGCCAATTCGAGTGCCACGGTGCCTCCGAAGCAATAGCCGATAGCGGCTACCCGAGCGCCGTCGACGCCCGGCTGTGCGCGCAGCGTCGACAGCGCAGCCTGGGCGCGGCTTCGCGTTCTCATCGGATCTGCCATGAATAATTTGAGTCGCTCGGCCATCTGCTCGCGGTTTCCGAGCACTTCGCCCCCGCCGTGAATATCGAGAGCGAATGCCGCGTAACCGAGCGCCGCCAAGCGAGTGCAGCGCTCGCGATTGAAATCATCGAGGCCCGGCGCTTCAGGCGCAACCAGAACCGCCGGGCGCGGACCGGGGTTGGCATCATCGATGGCGAAGTACCCGATCATTCGCAGGCCGTCGCCGTGATAGGAAAGAACGTTGGTATTGATCATTGGCAATCCTACCAAGTTGACGAAAAAAGCTTCGGTGTCCTAGACGGCAGCCTCGGTCCGGGCATTGCGCCGGATAACTTGCGGTGGCTGACCGAAATTTCGTAAAAATGCCTCGCGCATTCGGCGGCGATCGACAAAGCCGGTTTCCCGGGCGACGATATCAATCGGGTGATGGCTTTGCTCTATCATCAGCCGAGCGGCTTCAAGGCGCAGTTTCTCGACAGCCTTGGCTGGAGATTGTCCCGTCTCCGCTTGAAAGGCCCGACTGAACTGACGCGGGCTCAGACTTGCCACTTCAGCCAGCTTATCGACCGACAATGAGGAACCAAGATTCTTCTCGGCATAAGATAGCGCGTTTTGAATACGGTCGGACTTCGGCGACAAGGCCAGTAATTCCGAATGCTGGGACTGACCGCCCGCGCGTCGATGATGCATCACCAGCTTCTTTGCCACTGATCGAGCGGCTTCCGCACCCAAGTCTTTTTCGACCAATGCCAAGGCTAGATCGAGACCAGCCGTCGCGCCCGCCGAAGTCCATATCGGACCATCGACGATGAAAATTCGATCCTCCTCCACCTTTACTTCGGGAAAACGCGCTTGCAATTCTCGGGCGTAATACCAATGCGTGGTGGCGCGGCGGCCGTTCAGCAAGCCCGCCTCGGCAAGGACAAATGCACCCGTGCAAATGGATGTCACCCGCCTTGACTGCTTTAATCCACGTCGAATGAAATTGAGCAGCCCAGGCGTGGGCTTGGGTGATGCATCCTCGCTTCCAATGATGATGAGCGTGTCAAAGGCCCGGCCGCTGAGGCGTTCTGTTTGGACGACGACGCCCAGAGACGAACGCACGGGTCCGCCATTCTCGGAGAGCATACGCACCTCGTAGACGCCCTTTCCGGCAACGCGATTCGAATATTCAAACGCCGCTTGCGCGGCAAGGCCGATCATTTGAAACCCTTCCTGGATCACAAAGCCGATACGTTGCATCGAAGTTCTCCGCGGGAAGTGCATGTCCTAAAAAAGTACTATATACGTCATTTAAGACATTCGCCACTCGAGATAGGGTATGTCCCATCCGCTGCTCATGGCGGCCAACCAAAGACGGAGACAGATCATGACTACTCAAAGCAAAGGCACCGCACTCATCACCGGGGCGTCCTCGGGTATGGGTGCCGTTTATGCCGACCGCTTGGCGCGACGCGGTTACGACTTGATCATCGTTGCGCGCAATCGCGGCAAGCTCGACCAATTGGCAACCCGGCTGACGAACGAGACCAAGCGTTCCGTCGAAGTTCTGCCCGCCGACCTCAACGACAAAGGAGACTTGGCGCGAGTCGAAGCGACGCTGAAAAACGACGCCAGCATCACTTTACTGGTCAACAATGCAGGTATTGGCACTTTCGCCCCGCTGCTCAACAGCGACGTGAACAAAATGGAGGAGATGATCTCGCTCAACGTCAGCGCGCTTACCCGGCTGACTTATGCGGCGGTTCCGGGATTCGTTGCGCGCGGCACCGGCACCATCATCAACATTTCATCCAGCGTTGCGATCTCGCCGGAAACGTTGAACGGTGTGTATGGAGGCAGCAAGGCCTATGTGCTGGCTTTCAGTCACTCGTTACAACACGAGCTGGCCCCCAAGGGTATTCGCGTTCAGGCCGTTCTACCGGGCGTCACCGCGACGGACTTCTGGGATGCGGGCGGCTTGCCCGTGCACAATTTGCCGTCCGAATGGGTCATGACGACCGAGAATCTCGTCGATGCGGCTCTGTCCGGACTTGATCAGGGTGAACTAGTCACCATTCCGGCACTGCCGGACAAAGCGGAGTGGGATCGGTTCGAAGCGGCGCGGCGCGACATGTCGACCCGCCTGTCGCGCACGAACCCGGCGGCGCGCTATGGCATCAAGGCACTCGCCTGAGCATCGTCAAAGCGATCGGCGCCCGGCCTACCGGGCGCCGACCAGGAGATCTGTTCGCTTAGCCGGTGATCTCCACTCTATTGCCGTCAGGGTCCAGCGCCACACTCTCATAATAGCCATCGCCGGTCCGTCGTGGTCCCTCCACGATCGCAAAGCCGTCTTCGTTCAATCGCCGCGTCAACTCGTCGACCTGCTCGACGGAACCCACCGAGATTGCAATGTGAGTCAATCCCATCCGCTCCGCGCCAGGCTCCAGAACGACCGGCGACAGCTTGCTCGTCTGCATCACTTCAATACGCGCGCCGCCCTCGAAACCGAGAAATATAGATCTAAAGCCCTTGGATGGATTGGCGTACTCGCGTCCGGCGTGCGCACCAAAATACTTCGCGTAAAACTGTTTGCTCCGCTCCAAGTCCGTAGTCCACAAGGCGATATGATCGATTGATGCTTTCATGTCACTTCTAGCCTCAAACGCAGATGGGTTGCAGACGGCGAACTTCGGTCCTACACTACGCTAGAACTAAAAAAAACCGCCATAAATAATTGGCGGAGGATGATAAGACAGTCGATGCAAGTCCGAGTTTCCGGGCGCGGAGTCGTGCGCCTGCGTACTCGGCGAAACGCGGTCCAAGGAGGGCCCCTCGATGATCGTAGTGGAAGAAGTAGTCGACACTGCAATGCAGACAACATCGATGCCGTTGCTCGTTCCGCGCAGCGACGCGTCGCGCGCGCCCGGCCGCTCCGCGCGTCGAATTCGGGCTGTAGGCTTGGCCTCGCCCGCCCTACTCCGCCGTAGCCAAGATTTCTTTCGTCGTTCTGGGAGAACCTGCATGAAAATTCTGTTGATTGTCGGAATAGCATTCGTTCTAACCATGCCAATGAATGTGGCCACTGCCGCGAGCACCACCAGCTCGGACACCGGCAACGCGGCTCCCGCGAGCGAGCTCGATGAAGTGATCGTCACGGGAACGAGGCGTCAGGACCGCACCGTCGCGGAGTCCTCGGCACCGATCGACGTACTCACCGGCACCGAACTCGCCAACTACCCATCTGCCAGCATGCTGGATACCCTGTCCAACCTCGTGCCGTCGTTTATCGTCGGCCAGAATTCGATCTCCGATGCGTCCAGCTTCGTTCGCTCCCCGTCACTGCGCGGCCTGCCAGCGGACGAAATGCTGGTGATGCTCAACGGCAAACGCATGAACCGCTCGGCACTCGTCCAGGTGTACCAGGGCGGTGAGACCGAATTGGCGTTCGGTTCGCAGGGGCCCGACCTCAACTCGATTCCATCCATTGCGGTCAAGTCGCTCGAGATTCTGCGCGACGGTGCGTCCGCCCAGTACGGCTCTGATGCCATCGCCGGGGTGCTCAACTATCAGTTCCGCAACGCACCCTCGGGTTTTCAAATTGATGGGCGTTACGGAAAATATTTCCCGAAAGACTACTCGAGCGACGGCGGTGATGGCTATTTAGCGGCGAATCTCGGCTTGCCCTTGGGCAGCCAGGGCTTCGTCAACGTCAGCGCGGAATGGGCGAGAAACCAACAAACCGTCCGCAATCCGACGCGGCCATCGGCCCTCGCCTTCGCCGCAACCTATCCGGACCTGGCTTCTCAGTTGCCGCACTACCCCGGTCCGGTACAGCAGTGGGGGACGCCGCCGTCCGACAGCGTCAAGGTGCTCCTCAATTCCGGCATCAAACTCGATAACGGCGATCAAATATATTTCTTCGCCAATTACGCCAATATTCAAACGAACGAGAGCTTCAATTATCGCCTGCCGAAGACCGTCACCGACTCCAGCGGCAATACGTTCTCGCATCATCCGGCGTTTAGCGACATTTACCTAGATCCCTGCAACCAAACCACACTGACCGGTTGCCCGGTCGGCGGGTATATCCAGGACGGCAATACCTTCAACTTCAGCTCCATCTACCCCGCCGGCTTTACGCCGCGCTTCTACGGGGTCACGCAGCAATTCTTCGGTGCCGTGGGCTACAAGGGCACCAATCGCTGGGGTATAAATTACGATCTCTCCGGCACCACGGCCCAGAACTCCCTGGCCGTGTCCTTGAAAACGTCACTCAACCCGTCATTGGGTCCTCTATCTCCCACCAGCTTCTACGACGGCAAGTTCGTGCAAAAGGAGAACAACTTCAACCTCGACCTGAACTATCCCTGGGCGGTTGCCTGGCTGGCGAGTCCCATATCCCTGGCAGGCGGGCTTGAATGGCGAGATGAGAACTATCAGCAACTCCTTGGAGATCAGGCGTCCTATGCTTCGGGCCCGTATGCTTCCCAGCCGCTCTATACCTGCGCTGCGGGTGCGTGCACACCCGCTCTCGATGCGACGGGCAAGCAGATATCTGCCTCGCAGTCCACGGCATCCAACGGCTACGGCGGCATCTCGGCTGCGGTCGACGCGTCGCAGGTCAGTTATGCCGGATATTTGGATGTCGAGGCCGACGTCATCCCGAATCTCACGATGGGCCTCGCGGGACGTTTCGAGCACTACCCCTCCTTCGGCAATACCACACTCGGAAAATTCCAGGTTCGCTACAAAGCCACTGACTGGCTCGCTCTTCGCAGCACGCTCAGCACCGGATTCCATGCGCCCACGCCCGGCCAGTCGAACGTGGAGACCCTGAGCACGACCTTCTTGCCGGGCACGACCACTCAGGTGCAGATCGGCACCTACCCCGTCACCAGCGTGGACGCCAAGTACTACGGTGCAAAGGCACTGAGGCCTGAGGAATCCACCAATCTGAGCGGCGGCATCGTCTTGACCCCGATCCAGGACATGCTGATCACTCTCGACTGGTACAGCATCGCGGTGCGGCACCGGATCGGCATCTCACAGCAGTTCAACGTGACTGCGGCAGACATCGCCAAGCTCCCCGCCCTGGGCTATATCGGCGCCGGCGGTACCGTGCAGTACTTCACCAACGGCTTTGACACCAAGACCAAGGGAACGGACCTGGTGGTCAGCTATCCCTTCCAACTCGGCAACCTTGGCCACTTGGAAACGGCCCTTGCATTTAACTACAATCTCACCCACGTCACGAAATATGACCCGAGCGTCATCACTCTGGCGCGAATCGATGACATAGAACACTATGCCCCGAACCGTCGCCTGAACCTGAATGTGAACTATGTCCTCGGACCGTTTCGGGCCGCCCTACACGAGAATTGGTACGGTACGTGGCGGGACGAGAACGACTATCCGGGTCAGCTGTTCTCCTCCAAATGGACCACGGACCTCGATCTGTCATACGAGGTGTTCAAGAACGTGACCGCGGCCGTCGGTGGACGCAATATTTTCAACGCCTTTCCCGACGTTATCGCCAACACCGCCGCCAGCCGCATCTATCCCCAGACCGGCGGCGAATCGGATGGTGAGCGGTATCCACGTACCGGCGGTCCCTTCGGTTTCAACGGTGCGTTCTGGTACGTCCGGGTGAGTGCGAGCTTCTAGGGCCGGTCCCGGAAACCTGCATGGGGGTGGTCAATCCGTCCCATCGATCCGCGCCGCGAGGTCCACACTTCGCGGCGCGGCTAGACCGCCATAGCGCGCATCTATCTTATTGAGCAATCGCCGTGCCCCGTCGACGTTGCCGGCGTCAAGAAGGTCGCTTGCTTGATCCATCTGTTTTCCCAATTCCTGATTGAGGCGCAGACGGCAATTGTTCAACCTCGCTAAATTAGGTAAGGCATGTTTGTCGAGCATATCGAGCGCTCGGCCAAGGACGGCAGGGCCCGCCACTTCATGGCCCGTCCACGGCGTCCGCTCGGCATACCGATCAAACACGCACCACTCGAGCAGGGACCGGGTGCTGGCGGCGTCCTTGTCGACGTCGACAGCATCATTTTGACCGCTGATATACACGATGCGCGTCGTTTCCTGAAAGCGCGAAAATAATTCGGGCGGCGGCAGCGGCAGCGGCGCGTCACCGATGGGATCGCTTCCCGCGTTGAGGAATGCCCCTCGAAAGAGGTCCGGAAACCCCAGCGCGAGACGCAGCGCCACTCGCGAACCGCCGGAATACCCGCCTACGTATATGCGCTCCGGGTCCACTCGAAAGCGCTCCATGATGTTATGCGCGGCCAGCAATGCCAAGGGATCACGGCGATCAAGAATATTCGCCGCGTTGCCCGAGTTCGCGGCACTGACGAAAATCACACCGTGGCGATCCAGTATCGCGGCCCAGCCCCGCGGCAGCATCGCGTTCTCCCACGGCGGTACGAACACCAACAGACCATAACCCTCGGTTGGAGGATGTGGAGGAACATAGACGGTAAATCGCTCCCGGGCCAGGTCGATCGGTTGATCGCGCAGCGCCACGGCCGAGTGCGCCAACGTCTTACGCGCCTGCACCGCGTTCAATGGACTTAGGAGACGATGCAGCAATTCCGCGCTGGTCGACAACGGAGAGTAATCTGAGAACACAACGTCGCTCTGCAGTCCCGTGAGCCCGGCCACGGTGTCTCCGATCGCGGGCATGGGAAGAACTATGACCCCGAGCCAAAGCAAAAGGCGCTGAGTTGACATCATGGTGCGTCGGCACGGCGCTATGCCCAGCGCCGTTGGTGTTTGGAGATCCGACTGGACATGCGAAACAGTCGTTCGAGAGCGACTGTAACTTATCGGGAAGTCCTTTGCTTGAATCGCTGCCGTGGGGCCTGTCCCGGCGTAACTGAGTCTGCGCAAATGTAGCCGGATCTTGTCGGCAGCGTAAGTCCGGGAATATACGTATAGAAGGTCGTCTCTTGACAGCGCTAGCCGATCGGGAGCGCATCGATCTGTTCTGTGGAACTTTTTTTCTGCCGGCGATAGAGCCACAGTAGAAGCGCCATCACCGAGCCGCCCGGCAGAACGAGTTCCATCAGCGCATAGGGCGCGAGATCCCGTAGCTTCGGAACAATGGCAGCCACAAAGGCGCGCACTTTGCGCGGCCTCGGCATACACCGCGGATGGCGGCTGCAGTTGGCTCCCAGCCCGGCATTGAAGGTCGACGTGGATTCCGTGGTGGAGATCATGGTTCAGCTCGCTCAATTCTCGTTGACTACCTTAAAGACGAACACAGAGGCTAGGAATCGACACCGTCCAAGCGAAATATTCTTCGAACTCACGTGAGCTCGCAGGCCCCCGTATTTGGAGCTAGACGGTCAGCGCCAATTGGACAACAAGGACGGAAGCGACGGTGGCGATGACGGCAAGAAGCGCCTGTGCAAAGCGGGCGGCAAAGATTTCGTGTGTCATGAGCGTTCTCCGTTGATTGAATCGATCGAACGCTGATTAGGTTGCACTGCCCGCCCCGGTACAACAAACGCAATGCCTGACAGTGTGTTAAGGAATACTTAACGGACCACCCGCCTACTCCGCCGCCCCTGGACCTCGTGGCCCGATTCGACTGATCGGCGCTATACCGACGAAACGGCTACCTGCGGTTCATCAGGGCCGATTCAGGGAACTCGGCGGGTTGATCGTCAGAGTCACGCTGCGCTCCGCGCCATTGCGCAAAAGATGCATCTCGACGCTCTGACCGACGCGCAGCAGCGCAAGCCCGTTGCGCAGCTGCGCGGCGCTCTCGAGCGGCACGCCGTTCATTGAAACCACCACGTCGCCCACTTTGATGCCCGCGTGATCGGCCGCGGAGCCGGGCGCGACCTCAGAGATCTCGACGCCGCGCGCATTGACCAACTGCAGGGACTCGGCCGCTTCCGGCGTCACGTCGCGCAGCTTGATGCCGACGAGCCCGCGTTTCACTTCGCCGTAAGTGATGAGCTGCTCCATGACCGCCTTGACCATATTGACCGGGATGGCGAAGCCGATGCCGATATTGCCGCCGTCCTTGGATAGAATCGCGGAGTTGATCCCGATCAGTTCGCCATTCAAGTTCACCAGCGCTCCGCCGGAATTGCCGGGGTTGATGGAGGCATCCGTTTGGATGAAGTCCTCATAGCCGTGCGGATGTATGCCGGTACGGCCGAGCGCGCTGATAATCCCGGCCGTTACCGTGTGCTTCAGGCCGAAGGGATTGCCGATGGCCACGACCCAGTCGCCGACCTCGAGGTGCGATGAGTCGCCGAGCGGCATCTCCGTCAAATGCGGTTCGACGGCCTTGAGCACTGCGATGTCGGTGCCCTCATCGCTGCCGACCACCGTCGCTTGAAAGTGCCGGTTGTCGAGCAGTGTCACCGTGATCTCGCTCGCATTCTCGATGACGTGGCGGTTGGTGACGATGTAGCCTTTCTTGGCGTCCACGATCACGCCCGAGCCGGCGCTCTGGAACTGGCGCCGCCGCACCGCTCCGCCCTCGGGCACGTTGAAGAATCGACGAAAGTAAGGATCCTCGCGCAGCGGATTGCCCACCACCCGCTCGGTCAACGTGCCGCGGGTTGCGATGTTGACCACCGCGGGTGAAGTCGCTTTGATGACCGGTGCGAGCGACGGAAGCGCAACGCCGGCAGAGGTCGCCGCTCCCGGGTGAGGCATCAGGATCGACAACATGCACGCCATGACGAGCGCTCTAACCCGCGCGTAGCTTTTCACGAATTGGGTTCTCCGCTGGGAAAACCACATTCTAAAGGCACCTGCCTCCTAAGTCAGGGCGAGGCGTTGCCGGCTGGTTTCGCTCCTCCGGAGCGCCGGGTGCATTGCGATGCGCTCCTGTACGGATAAGAGTGCGTTCTGGACTCACGACCCCTAGCCCTCCCGCGATCTAACCTCCTCCGCGCCAGTCAAGTCGAGTTTGCACAACGAGTATGCGCAACGACATCAGCCTCGTGATTTTGATCGTCACTTCCGCGCTGCTGAAAACCATCATGAACACCACCGGCTACGGCGCTCCAGCGCTCTTCGGCGACGAATCCGTTGTGCCGGAATCCTCAGCAGGGCCGGAAAGCCACGCGGTCGCTTCCATCGCCAGCATCCCGGACACTCCGATCGCCCGCAATTCGATGCGGTCGCTTTCGGGTTTACCCATGAACTGAATGGGATGATTCACGTACAACGGACTACGGGCGCGGAATTCAAAACGAGCCAATCGATCCACTTGATTGAGCGCCAGTAATCGAGTCAATACCACAGCGACCAAAGGCCCATGCACGACCCGTTCCGGGTAACCTTCCTCGCGTTGCGTATAGAGTTGGTCAAAATGGATGAGGTGCGCATTGAACGTCAAAGCGGAGAAGCGCATGAGCATCACCGGATCCGGAGTCAAGGTGACCGTCCATGAATCCGTCGCAGCGGTCTTGATTGCGAATTCATCCTTCGGAGCCGGTTGCGCCGGAACCGGGCCTTGAAGATAGACGATGTCGCGCTCCTCGCGCACGCACAGCACCTCGTTCTGAAAATATTGATACTCCGCAGTGACGACTTGAAAGTCGCCGCTTTTGCCGTGCTTATCGCGCCGTCCGAGCACCCGTTCCGTCATCTGCGCCCGTACTCCGATGCGCAACGGCCGCAAGAACTCGGTACGAGCCGCAGCGAACAGGCGCCGGCGACGCAGCGTGGGATCAACCCACTCCTGATTGCGCACATGACCGTCTGGCCCGATGGATGAACGCGCCGCCGTCGGCAGGAAATACAGCCAATGCCATAACGGGGGCAAATCGCGGGGCGGATTCGTCCGGGCTGTCGGCAACCCAAGGGTGGCTTCCAGCGCCTGAACCGGCCAAGGGTCTAAATTCGATTCGATCATTTGCCGGAATTGTCCAGGTTGCGTTGGATGTGTTGCGCTGAATCGACGGATGCGCGACGGCGTCGCGACTGGGGCTCTATTCAATTATTACACGAATTTTGTCGTGCAACTTATTGATTATACGGTATTTATATCCTGCGCAAGCTCGCATCATCCTTGCGTTCGTACAACGACTGTGAAGCTTATTCCGGCGACCTCCACCGACGCAATGTTCTTGTCGCACATTGCGAAGTGCCGCAAAGCAAGTGCGCTGACCGTGAGGCTTGGAGATGACATGAGCGTCATCGTGAACGCCGGTAGCGCTCTCACAGCCGCGAAGTACCTTGCTCACGAGTGATCCCGAAGTGATAGGACTTCGGTCGCGTCAGATGCTCAAAGCCCACGCTTGACAAGGTGTAATCGCGCCCCGAACTCTTGATTCCATTCCCGGGGAGAGCGGGATCAGGATCGTCGCACCGGTTTAAAAACACCGTACCGGTGTCAAGTGCGTCTGCGAGAGCGTGACAGCGGATGTTCAGCAGCACCGCAGCGATGACAAATCATCGCGTGACCGATTCGTCAGGTTGCGCCCGGCGCATCGTTCTCTTGCAGATAAAGATCCGTGACGGCGCGCATAGATCTACAGATTAGTATTGACTAATGCATTAGCCGCTACTAATATATGGCCATGATTCAAGCCGCTCCTATCAACGCTGTCATGAGGACGCTGGCCGATCCCACTCGGCGGGCCGTTTTCGAGCGGGTCGTCAAGTCCGAGGAGATCACCGTGCTGGAGCTGACGCGCGGGAGTGATGTGACACAGGGCGCCATCTCGCAGCACCTGAAATCGTTGAAGCAGGCTGGCCTGGTCGCCGAGCGCCGCGAAGGCCGCAATGTATTTTATCGCGCCGAGCCGAAGGGGCTCGCCCCGCTGGTCGATTGGATGAGCCATTACGGCGTCTTCTGGCGGCAGCGTTTCACCAATCTTCGCAGTCTCCTGAGAGAGATCGATCCATGAGCAACGCCGCATTCAAGGCCGATACACAACAGATCGTGGTGGACGAGGTCTTTCCTCACGCCCCGGAAACGATCTGGAAAACGCTGACCACCGGCGATCTCATCAGCCGTTGGCTGATGGCGCCCGCCGGGTTCGAGCCGGTGAAAGGCAAGCAGTTCACGTTCCAGACCAAGCCAGCCGGTGCGTGGGATGGAACCATTCACTGCCAGGTGCTGGAGGTGATACCGAACAAACGCCTCGCCTACGCTTGGCAAAGCGGAGATGAAAGCAACGTTGGCTACGGCTCACCGCTGAACACTGTGGTCGCCTGGACCCTTACCAAAGTTGATACCGGCACGCGCCTGCAACTGGTCCACTCCGGCTTCGTCACACCGAAGAACGATTCCGCGTTGAAGAGCATGGGTGACGGCTGGAAGAAGGTGGTGCCAAACATCGGTTCCATCGCGAACGAACTTGGAGAAAAGAATTGAGCGAGCCTTATACCTACCTCGATCCCGCCTTGCCGAAATTCGAGAAGATGGCATGATCGCGGCTTAGGATTTGAATCGTCCGGTGAGTACTTTCTGCAAGGCATCCCATACACGCATCTGTAAGTCCACGCCGCGATTATCGACAGGCAACTCCATCGCCTGGTCGGGGCGTTCAATCAGGTCCACAACTTTCGCTACCAGCCCGGCATCGTAGTTCTCATTGGCCTCGATCGTCTCGTTGGGAAACTGATTCTGCAAATCGCTCACGAGCACTTCTGGGTCATCCCCCACCATGATCGAGCGAATCAGTTGCTCGGACACGGCGATGATCACGAAACCCAGTGAACACGGTGCAATGGCAAAGCCGATGGTCGCCGCGGTTCGGATCAGCGGGATGAGCACGTCGGCCGCTCCCGCCTCTGAAATATCAGTGTTTGATGTCGACGTAAACATGTTTTCTCCTCGGGTCAGTGGATGATTTGTCTAGTCTGCTACGCGCCTCGAAGAAGACGCTCCGCATCTTGCCGTCGTTGTCGACGCGGGTTCCTCACCGCGAATCGGGCTGGCGCGTTCAGTCACATTGAAGCGTTCCCCGACCATCTCTTCGCTCTTCTGCCAAAGTGCCAGGGCGCGCTGCGGATCGAGGGCGTAAGCCCGCACACCGCTGCGCAAGCCGGGCACGGTAACCACCTCGGCGACGTGACAGTCTTCGCAATAGCGGCCGCCAATCGCCTCAGCATCCGCCACACAGGCGGCCCACACCGACGTTGCCGCACCTTGGGGAACGCTCTTATAGCTGAACGGGGGAGCGCCCTTGGGCTGACTGGCATTGATCTCCACGATCAATTTCGCCATCGCCTCCGGCGTTATGTGGCGACTCAGCTCGGTTCGAATGGCGCCGGGGTGTACTGCCGTCGCCCGCACCCCACTCGCTTTGTGACGGCGATCGAACTCGACCGCAAACAGCACATTGGCGGTCTTGGAGCGGCCATAGGCAACGAACTCCGCGTAGGGCGAGCGTTCGAAGTTCGGATCTTCAAGATCGACATCCGCATATCGGTGGCCTGCCGAAGATAGGTTCACCAACCGCGAACCCGGGCGCAGCAGCGAAACGATGCGGTTCACCAAAACAAAGTGTCCGAGGTGATTGGTGCCGAATTGAGTCTCAAAGCCATCGACCGTGGTGCCCTTGGGGCACGCCATGACACCGGCGTTGGCAATGACCATGTCGAAGGATTTGCCTTCGGCCAGCAGGTTGTCCGCGCAGCGGCGCACACTGTCGAGCGACGCCAGGTCGAGTTGCACCAAGTGAAGAGAACCTCCCCTGCCGGCTTGCGCGCGGACCTGCTCCGTAGCAGCCTCCGCCTTGGACATATCGCGCGCGGCGCCGATGACTTCCGCTCCGTGCGCCGCCAAGGCGCGCGCGGTCTCGACGCCAAGCCCCGCGGAAACACCGGTGACGAGAACGCGTTTTCCGCTCAAGTTCATGCCTCGCAGCACCTCATCAGTCGTCGATGTGGCTCCAAACGAATCGGTCATGGTTAAAATCCTCAGTGTTTTCTGCATCGCCCTACCGCTGCACCATGAAAAATGGTTTAATCTGAAGTGGAGGGAACCTCCGCTTAATATACGGAGGATGCCTCCGTTTTGCAAGTACTACTTCAGGAATGGACAGTTGAACGTGAATCGCAAGGCCACGCCCCCGGCGCGCAAACCCCGCGCCGACAGCGCCCGGAATCGACAATCATTGATCGACGCCGCCAAGGCAGGGTTCGCGGAAGTTGGGCTGAATGTGAGTCTGGAAGAGATTGCGCGCCGCGCCGGCGTCGGCATCGGCACCCTGTACCGCCACTTCCCCAGCCGAGAGGCGGTCGTGGGAGCGGTTTATCGACGCGAAGTCGAACAGCTGGTCGAAGCCGTGCCACATCTGCTCGAGACCTTACCGGCGGGTGAGGCACTGCATCAGTGGATGCACCTGTTCGTCAATTACATCGCTACCAAGCGCTTGATCGCGCCCTCCCTGGGAGCCGCGGTCGGCCGTACTTCCGCGCCTCATGCAACTCCAGCTGAACTGATCACACGGGCGATCTCTACGCTCGTGAAGGATGCCGTCCGAAACGGCGATGTGCGCAAGGATATCGATCCATCGGACTTGCTGCGTGCGTTGGTCGGAGTGAGTTATGGAAATCCCGACGCGGGCTGGGAAGCGAGCGCGCGGCGACTCATCGACATTCTAATGGATGGGCTGCGGCGTCAGGGTCGATGAATGCGGCCCCCCTCCTGAGCCGTTGCCTCCGCGTCCCGGCGCCTCCCCCGCCCGACGCACCGGCCGACTCACGGCGTTGAGGAAACCTCAATGCGCCTTGAGGCCTTTGCGCCCCAGTGACCCCGGTACCGCGCATCCTGTTCATCAGCACTTGAGAGGCTGGATTGATAACAGGAGACGAGCATGTCAAATAGAACAGGTATCTGGATCAAAGCCGCGCTGTTGTTGCTGGCGGGGGCGTGGCAGTGCGATGCACTGGCCGCACCCGCAGCATCGACCGCGGGGGACGTAGACCAAATCACCGTTCATTTCGGTGATTTGAATGTCGATCAAACGACGGGCGCCGTCGTTCTCTACCGGCGCATCCGGCATGCGGCGGAGCGCGTCTGCGGTGAGCCGCAGCTGCCCGGCTCGCGCGTGGTCTCGCTCGCTTGGCGCCGATGCGTGGCGGATTCCATCGACCGAGCCGTCATTTCGGTGGATCGGCCGGCTCTTACAGCCTACCATCGCGTACACGCAGGGCCATCCGACCGAGGATCGTCGATGGCGTTGGCGGCATCGTCGCAGAGGTAGCCGGGAGAGCAGCAGCATCGCCACACGTAAAAGCGTAGAACGCCGACGCGCTCCACCCGGTTCGGACCGGGTGATCATCAAACCACTGCGCAGGCTGCCGTTGGGCAGCTTGCGCGTCTTTGTATCCGTCGCCCAGCATCTGAACTTTACCCGCGCGGCAGACGCGCTCGGGGTGACCGCAAGCGCCGCCAGTCTGCAGATTCGCACGCTCGAAGAGTATTTAGCGCGGAGTCTGTTTCGACGCAATGGCCGACAGGTGCATTTGACGAACGAGGGAGCCAGTCTGCTTCCCCGCGTCCAGCACGCACTTGCGGAATTGGAGCGGGCCGTCGATGACGTGCGCGGCGATCGCTTGGCGGGGCCGCTGCGAGTCACAACATTGCCCTCGTTCTTGCAGCTGTGGCTGTTGCCCAGAATTGCGCGGTTCCGCGCCGATCATCCCGAGATCGACCTGCACATCCACACTTCCGCCGACATGGTCGACTTCGTGAAGGAGGATTTTCAACTGGCGATTCGACTCGGCATGGGAGGCTGGCCAAATCTCTGGGCCGAAAAAGTATTGGACGAGTGGCTCCTGCCGGTTTGCTCGACTGCCCTGTATGCAAAACACGGTCCCGTGAAAACGGCCGATGACCTCAAGCGCTACCCGCTGCTCCACAGCGTCAGCGAGCCGTGGACCGGCTGGTTATTTGACGGCCGCGCCGATCATTACGCGGGCGGAGTTCGCGGCGCCGTGTTCGAAGATTCGGACGCGGTCGTTCGCATGGCGGTTCATGGGGATGGTTTGGCGCTGGCACGTTGGGCTCTGGTTGGCGACGAGATCCACTGCGGCACCCTCGTTGTCGCCGGCCGTGCCGTGAAATACGATCGCAGCTACTGGCTTGTTTGTCCCACCCGCGCCAAGGATTTGCCAGGCGCCAGAACATTCATTGACTGGATACGCGCCGAAGCGAACCTGTTCACGACCACGCGTAGTGTTTGAAAAAAAGCCCCCGCCTTCCGTTCGTCTAGAAGTGCCAACACCATATGTTGTGACGGACATGTTGTGGCGCCGAGCCAAAAAACTGGACATCAAGTAGCAGAACCAGCGTCCTAGCATGCAGCACCCCAAACCAGAGCATGAGGATTCCATGAACGACCGGACGATTCCCGCCGTCACCACAACCTCTCGGCGAAGCATCTTGGTCGGCAGCGCCGGCGTCCTTGCCGCCGCGGGCCTGTCCGCCGCGACGCTCGCCACAGCGGCCGAAGCTGCACATTCTGTATCGCCCAGCAAAGGAAGTTGCGCGCTATATCGGGCGGCACGGCACAAAGCGCGTGGCCAAAGCTGTGCTGATAGGCGCCATACCGCCGCTAATGGTCAAGACCTCCGCCAATCCCGGCGGCTTGCCGGTGAGCGTCTTCGATGGTATCCGAGCTGCGGTCCTGGCCGATCGCTCGAAGTTCTTCAAGGAATTGACGTTGCCGTTCTACGGGTACAACCGTCCCGGCGCCAAGACTTCGGAGGGAGTGCGCGAGTCATTTTGGCTCCAAGGAATGATGGCCGGATTCCCCGCGGCCTACTTTTGCATCAAGGCGTATTCCGAAACGGATCAAACCGAAGACCTGAAGCGCATGGACATCCCGACGCTGATTATGCACGGAGACGATGATCAAATTGTGCCGTTCGGCGATTCAGCGGGGCTGCAGGCGAAACTCATCCCGGACGCGAAGCTCATGGTGTACAAAGGCGCTCCCCATGGACTGTGCACGACGATGAAGGACCAGGTTAACGAGGATCTGCTCGCATTCATCAAGGCTTGAAATCGCGGGGCGGGCGTGTACCGCCCGCCCCGCTTAAATGCCCTGGACGATGGGTCGTGCCACATTGCTGCATATGATCATCCGTCAGGGGCAACGACTCAAGTGCTACCGCGGCCGCCAACCGGCGCCAACGTCTTCACCGAGTCTTGGTGCTGACTTGCGGGCGCCCATGCGGTTTCCGTCCAGAACAATGGGCGCGGCGAGACCCGGCAACTCACCGTCGCGGTCCGAAACACGCAATTGCATTCTCCGCGCAATCACTTGCGGATCGGCGAACACCTGGTCGATGCGATTGACGGGTCCGGCGGGGACTCCGTTCGTCTCCAGTGCGGCATATAATTCGGTGCTCGCCCAGCCGGCCGTCGCGTCCGCAATCATCGGAATGAGAACTTCTCGATTGGTGACGCGCGCGGGGTTGGTTGCAAAGCGCGAGTCGTTGGCGAGCGAGCCGCGCCCGAGGACCTGGCACAACCGCGCGAATTGCCGGTCGTTGCCCACGGCGATGATCACATCCCCATCGGCACACGCGAAGCTTTGGTATGGCACAAGGTTGACGTGGCCGTTACCCATTCGATGCGGCACCTTGCCGCTCACCATCCAGTTGAGTGCCTGATTCCCCAAGACGCCAACCTGCGTGTCGAGCAGCGCCATGTCGACATGCGCGCCCTCCCCGGTCCGTTCTCGCTGCTGCAGAGCAGCCAAAATTCCCACGACCGAATAGACGCCGGTCAGAATGTCTGCATAAGCCACCCCGCTCTTCTGCGGCGGACCGTCGGGTTCACCGGTGATTGACATCATTCCGCCCATGCCTTGGATGATGAAGTCATATCCCGGCCGGTGTGCGTAGGGACCCGTTTGGCCGAATCCCGTGATCGAGCAGTAGATCAGTCTCGGATTGAGGGCCCGCATCGACTCCGCATCGAGCCCGTAGCGCGCCAACCCGCCCACCTTGAAATTCTCGATGAGGACATCGGCATCGGCAGCGAGCACGCGGACCTGCCTCTGCCCTTCCGTCGTGGCCATATCGATGGCGATCGAGCGCTTGCCTCGGTTGCAGCTGTGGAAGTAGGCTGCGTTGAGGTCATCTCCCGCCGCGGAGCGAACGAACGGCGGCCCCCACTGACGGGTGTCATCGCCCTCCATCGGCCGCTCCACTTTGATCACGTCCGCGCCCAGATCCGCCAGCAGCTGTCCCGCCCAGGGGCCCGCGAGGATGCGAGCGAGCTCGAGCACCCGAACGTCGGCCAGCGGCAGGGATACCTCATCGGTCTTCAAGCTCGTCATCGACAATTTTCCTTCGGAGAGCGAGGCAAGAACCCTGCGCTTACGAGCGTTAGTGTGCCAGATCCCCTACCGGCATCGCCGTTCAATTTGCGCATGCCGCCAACTACAGGGCAGATGAAGGTGGCTAGTCGACCTGGCCTTGAAAGTCTGCCAATGTCTCCTAAGATAGTCGACTGGCCGAGCCTGAGCCTATAGAGGACGAGCATAAAACATGGAAACGATTGGCGGCGATTTAAGCCAGATGCAGCGCACTCCGCTGGCAGCGGCTCACGTCGAAGCATTGCGCGCCGCGGGCGAGGTCAGGACTTATCCTGCGGGTACGTTGCTTGTGCGGCCCGGCGAACCGATAGATCGCTTCGTTTATGTCGAGGAAGGCGAGATCGAGGTGGTGAATCCTTATACCAACGAACGCCATTTTCCCTCCACGCTCGGTCCGACACAGTTCATGGGGGAAATCTCCTTTCTGAACGGTGGTGCCTGGTCGGTGCCGATGCGCGCGGTTCGAGACACGCGGGTGATCGAGGTGCCGCGTGAAACGATGCTGACGCTGATGTCTCAAATCCCAGAAATGTCCGACATCATCATCACGGTGTTTTCTGCGCGCCGCCGACGCCAACTCGACGACCCCGCAGCCAGCCTGCGGCTGATCGGCGAAGATGAGGACCGCGACGTGCGCCGCATCGCGGAGTTTGCGAGCCGTAACCGCATTCCCTACAGTTCGTTGCCACTGCGAAGCCCGGAAGCAGACGCGACCGCCCGCAGTTGCGCAATCGCTCCGGCCGTACCCGCGGTAATCTTCGGGCGCGACGTCGTCGTGCGCGATCCCACCCCCGACAAGGTCGCGCGGCTGCTCCGCCTCAATCTCGATTTCTTGAACGATGAGAAGTTCGACGTGCTGATCGTGGGCGGCGGGCCCGCGGGGGTGGCTGCGGGGGTCTACGCAGGAGCCGAAGGCCTCTGCGCGCTGGTCGTGGAGGACGTTGCAATCGGCGGCCAGGCCGGGACCTCGAGCCGCATCGAGAACTATATGGGCTTCCCGACGGGCATCTCCGGTGCCGACCTGGTCTGGCGCGGCGAGGTGCAGGCGATGAAATTCGGGACCCGCTTCGCGATGCCGCGTCGCGTGGTGCTCCTCGAGAGGCTCGAGGATGAGAGCTTCTGCGCCACCTTCGACAACGGCCAGCGCGTCCGAGCCAAGGCCGTGGTGGTCGCGACCGGAGTGCAGTACCGGCGGCTCCCGCTCGACCGGCTTGCCGACTTCGAAGGCGCCGGCATTTACTATGCCGCGACCGATATGGAGGCGCGCTATTGCAAGGGAACAGAAGCGGTCATCATCGGCGGCGGCAACTCGGCAGGACAGGCCGCGATGTTTCTCAGCCGCTCGGCCCGCAGCGTGCGCGTGCTGGTCCGCGGGTCGTCGCTTGCCGCTTCAATGTCGAGCTACCTCTCCAGCCGGCTAGAAGCCGACCCCGGGATCACCATCGAGTATGGCGCCGAGGTGAGCGCGTTGCATGGCGCTGACCATCTCGAGGCGCTGACCATTCGTGACGTAAAGACCGGGGCGAGCCGCGTCCTGGACACGCGTGCGCTATTCATCATGGTCGGTGCCGCGCCGAACACCGAGTGGCTCTCTGGCCTGGTGAAACTTGACGACAAAGGGTTCGTCATCACCGGCACCGTATCGGCGGCCTCACCCTTCGCCACCTCGCTGCCCGGCGTGTTCGCTGTGGGCGATGTTCGCGCAGGCTCGGTCAAGCGCGTGGCCTCGTCCGTCGGCGAGGGTTCGGTCGTGATCTCCAAAGTATGGGAGTTCGTCAACCGTTAACGGCCGGCGTCCAGGATCTGGGCGGGCGCCGGGGCCGCTCGGCGCGCTCTACCGCGGCCAACTGACCCGCATCGCGTCCACACGCCGGATTCCAGCGTGCCCAAACACCGTCGGAGGACACCCGTCAACTTGAAGTTGCGGCAAGCGCTCCACCAGCGCGGCAAGCCCCTCCTCCAGCTCCGCCCTCGCAAGCACCTCGCCGAGACATCGATGCGCACCGGCACCAAAGACCACATGCCGGCGCGGATGATCGGTCCGCCGGATGTTGAAGCTGTCCGGCTCGGCATAAAGCGCCGGATCTCGCATGGCGGACAGCGTCGAGAGCGACAGGATGCGATCGCGCGGAACGACATAGTCGCCAAACTCGATGTCCTGGAGGGTGAACCGGGGAATCGATCCGACCGAGGGCTCATAGCGCAGCGCTTCGGAAACAGCACCCGGAATGAGCGTCGTATCCCGGCAAACCGCGTCCCATTGATCTCGGTGCTGCAAAAGCAATGCGGTCAGTATCGTCGTAGCGACCCGTGTGGTATCGCTGCCGCCGAGAATCACTGTGACGATTTGGATCAGTGTTTCTATGGGCGAAAGGTTGCCCTCTTGTTCGGCCTCCACTGCGTAAGACGTGAGAAAATCGCTCCTTGGGGCCGCTCGGCGGCTGGCCAGCAGTTCGCCCACATAGGCCGTGAGATGACCGGCCGCGGCGTCGATCTCCGGCACCTCTTCGCGCGTGAACGAAGCGCTCAAAGCGCGGGAGAGCTGAGAGACCCAACCCGTGAAACGGGGAACGTCGGTCTCCGGGAGGCCGAGAATTTCGCTGACAATCTCTGCCGGAAACGGGGCGGCGAACTGATCGAGAACGTTCATCTCCCCTTGCGCGTAGACGCTGTCAATGAGATCGTGGGCGATCGCGCGCATTCGCGGCCGCAGCCCGGTGATCAGTCGGGACGCAAATACTCTCGACAGCGGGGCGCGGCGCCTGCGATGGTCCGGTCCGTTCGACAGCAGCATGCTGTTGTTGAAGAAGTCGAATAGAGCGCCTTCGGTAACACCCCGGAGCTGCAACAGCTCCGTTTCGATTTGGCGGGTACGCGGATCCGTCGCGAGACGTTCGACGTCTCCGGCGAGAATGGCGACGTAAGCACCGTCCTCGCGTTGGATCAGCGGCGTGAAAATCCGATGACGGCGGAAAACACCATGGGGATCCCGGTCGAGCGCGGCAGTGGAGACTGTCGGTGGGTCGGATCGGCGCGCTGGGCGGCTTTCATCTGAACGTGGCATTGATTGCGTAACCTCCGGGACTTGACCCAAGCGGAGGACACTTTAGATCGCTGGAGGCTCGCCTGTCGTGAGTCCAGAACGCATTCTTATCGGTACCCGGGCGCACTGATTTCCTTCGTCACATGCGATCGAATCATCGCCATCACAGTCCCTCCCCAATCTTAGGCGCCGCTGACCTCGAAGGTTAATCGCGCACCGGTCGACGCCTGAGCTCGGACCAATCGTCCCGGATCAGGACTTAGAACTTCGTCGTCACCGCCGTGAGCCAATTCGGCGTCCGATCGAGGATCCAGGCCTCGACAGGTTTATCAACTCCCGTCACGATGAATACACCCAAGACGAGCATGACGATGCCCAGCAATTGCTTACCGACCTTGCCGGCGTTCAACAGACGGCCCCGCACTTTCATCAAGCTGGCACGCGACAAGAATCCGAGCAACACCAACGGGGCCGCAGCACCGAGACCGAAAAGCAGCATCAGTAGGCCAATCTGCCCCAAGCCCTTGCCTTGACTTGCGAGTGTGGTCGCCGCGCCGAGCGTGGGTCCGACACAGGGGCTCCAGACCACACCCAGGAGGAGCCCTACCAAGAACTGGCCCGAGAATCCATCGACGGTCACGCGCGCGAGCAGCTGATTGCCCGAATTACTCAGGGCGCCGGTGGCGCTCGCAAATACATCCTGCAATCTTGGAACCAGCAGAATGAGGCCGAAGACAGTCAGGATCACGGCGCCCACGACCCGAAACGTGTCGGGATCGAGACCGAGCGATGCACCCAAGGTGGCCAGAAAGATGCCGACGATCGTGAAGGAAAGCGCCAATCCCGCTCC
>Ga0137409_10000727_pt1 | contig 36062 bp, 32 predicted proteins | sample CZODoug1_16funga_FD_122059 | JGI IMG/M metagenome (GOLD analysis project Ga0137409, IMG submission 122059) | Vadose zone soil fungal communities from Angelo Coast Range Reserve, California, USA - CZODoug1_16fungal (Hybrid Assembly) | ecosystem: Environmental > Terrestrial > Soil > Vadose zone... | reverse complement strand
CCGATGCGGTTTCGCATCGATCGGCAAATGCCTAGCTAAAAAGGTCCTAAACCTATAGCGACATCGCGGAGGAACCATGCTCGCTCGATACGGTCCCATTCTCGCGGCTGCGACGCTCGCCGCCGCATGCTCGAGCTCGAACAAGGAAACTCGCACGGCCGACAACCAGTCGCAGTGGACCGCGATGGCGCAGGGCACCCCGGTCCACGAGAGCCCCGCGACCGGTTCGGCCACGGACATCGCGAGCGGCACGCCTGCGGGCACATCGGGCACCACCACCACCACGCGGGGCGCGATCGAGGGTCCGAGCGCCCCTTTGGCGAGCGGCGAGGTGGCGAGCGTCGACGCCCGCGGCCGGAGGTTCACGCTCGATCAGCCCAGCGGCCAGGAGATCGTGATCGTCATCGACGACAACACGCGCTTCGAGGACGCTTACGGGCAGACCATGTCGCAAGGAATCTCGGGCCTCCACGAGGGCCAGCAGGTCCGGGCGAGCATGGACCGCTCCTCGAACCACGCCGGCCGGGTGCAGGTGACCAAGGACGTCAAGAAGCGGCAGTAGCCGTAGCGCCTCCGGTCTTGGCGCACCGGTTTTTCCTCGATAGCGCTCCCGCCCAGCGGTAGCGCTGGCGAAGTGCGGCTTGCGTTTTGACAGTAGTTTTAGGGAAGATGCCGCGACTGTCTCCGCGGCGATCCCACGCGCCGCGAATTCCGAGAGGAGAAATCATGAAAGGCCCACGCATCCTGCGCTCGGTGCTGCTCCTTGCGATTGCGATCGCTGGCAGCACTCCCGCGGCGGCGCAGGAGAAGTCCGACTTCACCTTTGCCTTCCACGGCTACGTCGCCGGTTCGCTGTATTACCAGGACCAGCAGATCGCCCCCAGCAACGGGCAGCAGACGTGGTTCGTGACGTCGCAGGCAAACACTCACAACCGGCTGTTCGGCGGGGACGTCCGCACCTCGCGCCTGAATTTCTCGCTGGCGGGTCCCAAGGTGTTCGCGGGCGCGACGCCGAAGGGCGTGGTGGAGTTCGACTTCTCCAACAATGCGGGCCCCGGCACCTTCGGCGACGCCTCGCTGCTTCCGCGCTTCCGCCTGGGCTTCGCCGAGCTGAACTGGGGGAACACGGCGATCCGCTTCGGGCAAGACCACCAGCTCCTCGTTGGCAGCTCGCCCTGGCAGGCGCCGTTCGTCCCGGCCAGCGCGGGGCACCTCGCGTATCCGCTCAGCTTCCAGGCCGGAGAGATCGGGTGGCGCGTCCCGACCATCGCCCTCTACCAGAACATGCCGATGGGCGGCGGCTACACCGCCGAATTTGCGCTCGCGGTGATGCGCTCGCAGTGGAGGTCGGCGACGGACCAGGTGCAGACGCTCGCGGGGAGCGCCATCCCGACGCCGCCCGGCGCCACGATTCCGGAGTGGACTTTGCCGGTGACGAGCCACGGGGAGGAATCGGGTCTCCCGGCGGTCGAGGCGCGGGTGCAAGTCGCGAGCAACTATTACCGCCTCTACGTCTCGGGCCATTACGGTCAAGCGCACCGCGCCGGGTTCGGAGTCGATGAAGCCGCCGGGCGTCCGAACGACATCGACATCATCGCCGGCCAGGTCGGCGGAAGAGCGATCATCGGACCGGTGGTGGTGCAGGGCGGGGCGTACACGGGCAAGAACCTGGCCCCATTCGTCGGCAACATCGTCCAGTTCCAGAATGACGACCGGGGCAACGTGCACGAGTGGGGCGCGTGGGGCCAGCTCGGGTTCAACTTCTCGCCCGAGTGGAGCGTCTGGGGGTTTGCCGGCACCTCGGATCCGAACGACCAGGACATCCGCAACGCGGCACTGACGCGGCTACAGAACCGGACCTATTCGGGCATGGTGCGCTACCTGCAGGGCGGGTTCATGATCGGCCTGGAGTGGCTGCACTTCCTCACGAACACGACCAATGCCGGAACTCCGGAAGCGAACCAGTACATGATCACCGGAGCGTACGTTTTCTAACCGCGTACCGCGGCGGGCCCCGGCCGGCGTGAGCCGCCGGGGCCTCCGGAAAGCGGCTACTTCTCGATCTGCCCGCGCACCTCACCGGGCTTGTTGTTCGCTGTGTGGACGTTGACGTAAGTCTCGCCCGACCGCATCGCCGCCAGGACGTCGTCGAGCGTCATGGCGGAGCCGTCCGCCTTCTTCCCCTTCACTCCGGCCGCGTCGAAGGTGCCTTCGCCGGCCGCGGTGCCCGGCGACGCGCCCGCCGCGACGTTGAGCGGCACGATGACCGGCCCGGCCGCTCCCGGCGCGCCGAGGTGGATGTGCGCCATCAGCGGGGGGCTGCTCAGGCCCGTCGCGCTCAGCTTGTAGACCACGGTCGTCCCGTTCACCGTGAAGTTCGCCATGCCCGACGGCGACGCCGCCCCCTCGAGGTTCGGCGGCGGGACCTCGCTGCGCGGGTCCAGCCTGGCCTGGAACGTCTCGGGCGCAGCCGCCGCCTTCGAGGGCTCGGGCTGCGACGAAGAACCCGTCGCGCACGCGGCCATCGCCAACCCGACCACCACCGGAAAGGTTCGCCTCATTTTGGTCCTCCCCGCGTTTTGCAGATTCTGCAAGCGCGAATATTGGCAGGTTCGGAATCCGAGAGGAAGTGGCACGCATCCTGACCGTGATCGACGGCCGTCTCGCGTGCTACCCTTCCGGCAATTGTGACCGGCATCGACGAGGCGTCCCGGACGTCCTTCGATCGCAGCGCGGAGCTGTACGACGCGGCGCGTCCGTCCTACCCCGAGGCGCTCGTGGACGAGGCGGTCGCGCGGAGCGGGATTCCGGCGGGAGGACGGATCCTCGAGATCGGCGCGGGCACCGGCAAGGCGACGGTGCCATTCGCCCGGCGCGGGTATGCGATCGTGGCCTTGGAGCCCGGCGGCAACATGGCCGCGGTCCTGCGCAGGAAGATGTCTGCGTTCCCCGAGGTCGCCGTCGAGGAGACCACCTTCGAGGCCTGGAGCGGCGCCGATCGGTCCTTCGATCTGGTGATTTCGGCCCAGGCGTTCCACTGGGTCGACCCGGCCGTCCGGTATGTGAAGGCCGCCGCGGCGCTTCGCCCCGGCGGCGCGCTGGCGCTGATCCGGAACGAGACGGCCGGTCTCGATCCGGAGTTGCGCGCCGAGATGGGCGCCGCCTACGCTCGCTGGTTCCCGGCCGTGACCTGGACCGCGGCCCGCGACACGATCGAATCGAAGCGCGGCGAGCTGACCGGGGAGATCGAACGGAGCGGCCTGTTCGGGCCCGTCCAGGCCGCGTCGTGCCCGTGGATCGCGAGCTACACGACACGGCAGTACCTCGATCTCCTGGGGACGCATTCCGACCACGCGCTCCTCGAGCCTGCCCTCCGGACCCCGCTGTACGGCGCCATCGCGAACGCGATCGAGCGTCGCGGCGGCCGCATCGAGGTCCCGTACGTGGCCGTGCTGCTGTTGACCGTCCGCGAGGATTGATGCCAGTTGTGTGCATGGCCGTTCCGCAGGCTTCGGCGGCGCTCGCGCGCTTCACGGTCCTCGATCTCAGCCGCGTCCGGGCCGGGCCTACCTGCGTCCGCCAGCTCGCCGACTGGGGCGCGAACGTGATCAAGATCGAGGTCCCCGAACATCTGGAAGTGGGCGACCCGGCGGGCGGACCGCGCCAGGGGCCGGACTTCCAGAACCTGCACCGCAACAAGCGGGGCATCACGCTGGACCTGAAATCGCCCGACGGGGTGGCCGTCTTCCGCCGGCTGGCGGCCAAGGCCGACGTGGTGGTGGAGAACTTCCGGCCCGACGTGAAGACACGCCTCGGCATCGACTACCGGACGGTGAGCAAGACGAATCCGCGGCTGGTCTACGCCAGCATCTCCGGCTTCGGTCAGGACGGACCCTACCGGGATCGTCCAGGGGTGGACCAGATCGCTCAGGGCCTGGGCGGATTGATGTCGATCACCGGCGAGCCTGGCCGGGGACCGATGCGCGTCGGCATCCCCGTCGCCGACCTGACCGCCGGCCTCTTCTGCGCGCTCGGCATCCTGGTTGCGCTCCTCGAGCGCGAGCAGTCGGGCAAGGGCCAGGAGGTGACCACCTCCCTCCTCGAGTCGCAGATCTTCATGCTCGACTTCCAGGCGTCGCGGTGGCTGAACGCCGGCGAGGTGCCGCCCCAGGCGGGCAACAACCACCCGACCAGCATCCCCACGGGCGTGTTCAAGACCCGCGACGGCCACATCAACGTGGCGGCGGTGGGCGGAACGATGTGGGAGCGGCTCTGCCGAGCCATCGGAGCGGAGGCGCTGCTGGACAGGCCCGAGTACGCCAGCGCCGCGGCGCGCCTGAAGAACCGCGACGCGCTCAATGCCGAGCTCGAGACGTGGCTGGCCGGCCGCTCCAGCGCCGAGTGGGTCGATCGGCTGAACGAAGCCGGCGTGCCTTGCGGGCCCATCCACTCCATCGACAAGGTCTTTGCCGACCCGCAGGTCCAGCACCTGGGGATCGTTCGGGAGATCGCGGCGGGCGCCGGCACGCTGCGCGTCATCGGCCAGCCGGTGAGCCTCGGCCGGACTCCGAGCGGGGTAGTCGCTCCGCCTCCCGGCCGCGGCGAGCACACAGGCGAGGTGCTGCGCCAGTTCGGCTTCTCGGATGCCGAGATCGACAAGCTCCGCCGGGACAAGGTGATCTGAGGGAGAGCCGCATGGACCAAAACGACAAGATGCTCGCCCGCAAGGACGGGCGCGTCGGCACGATGATCTTCAACAACCCCGAGCGCCACAACGCCGTGTCGCTCGAGATGTGGCAAGGCGCCGCGAAGATCCTCGACGACTTCGCCAAAGACGACCAGATCCGGGTCGTGGTCCTGACGGGAGCGGGCGGCAAGTCGTTCGTCTCCGGCGCGGACATCTCCAAGTTCGAGGACGAGCGCGCCACGCGAGAGGCGGTGGAGCGCTACAACGCCGCCACCGAGAAAGTGTACTCGGGCGTCGCGAACTACCCCAAGCCGACCATCGCGATGATCCAGGGCTACTGCCTGGGGGGCGGGCTCAACCTCGCCGTCTGCTGCGATCTGCGCTTCTGCTCGGAAGGCTCGCGCTTCGGCCTGCCCGCCGCGAAGCTCGGCCTGGGTTACGGCTACGCCGGGCTCAAACGCTTCATCGACACCATCGGGCCGTCGCACACCAAGGACATCTTCTTCAGCGCCCGCCAGTTCGGCGCCGCCGAGGCCCTGGCCATGGGCCTCGTCAACCGCGTGCTCTCCGATTCCGAGCTGGCCTCCTCCGTCCAGGAATACGCCGGTCGCGTCGCGGCCAACGCGCCGCTCACGGTCGACGCGATCAAGCAGATCTCCCTGGAGGTGCTGAAGCCGGAGAGCGAGCGCGACCTGAAGCGCGCCGCCGATCTCGTCGCCCGCTGCTTCGCCAGCCAGGATTACGTCGAGGGGCGCCAGGCATTCCTGGAGAAGCGCAAGCCGGTGTTCACCGGCAAGTAGGAGCCGCCTTGTCGTCGGTCATCCTGCGCGGGCTCACCAAGCGCTTCGGCGACCAGACCGCGCTCGACGGCGTGTCGCTCGAGATCCAGCACGGCCAGCTGGTGTGCCTCCTCGGACCCTCGGGTTGCGGAAAGACGACGGCGCTGCGCCTGGTCGCGGGCTTCATCGAGCCTACCGCGGGCGAAATCGTCCTCGGAGACCGGGTGGTGTCCTCGCCCGGTCGCACGCTGCCCCCCGAGCAGCGCAACGTGTCGATGGTGTTCCAGACCCATGCTCTGTGGCCGCACATGACGGTGGCCGAGAACGTCGGCTACGGCCTCGGGGTGAGGAAGCTCGATCGCGTCACCATCGCCAGGAAGGTCTCCGCCCTCCTGGCCACCACGCAGCTCGCCCCGTTTGCGGATCGCTACCCGGGGGAGCTGTCCGGCGGGCAGCAGCAGCGCGTCTCGCTGGCCCGCGCGCTGATCGTCGAGCCCGAGACGCTGCTGCTGGACGAGCCGCTCTCGAGCCTCGACGCCAACCTGCGCGAGGAGATGCGCTTCGAGGTGCGCCGGCTGCACGACGCCTACCGGTACACCAGCATCTACGTCACGCACGACCAGGGTGAGGCGATGACGACCGCGGACCGGATCGCCGTCATGAACGCCGGGCGCATCGAGCAGCTCGGCACTCCCGAGGAGGTCTACGACCGGCCGCGCTCCGAGTTCGTCGCGCGCTTCCTCGGCGGCAGCAACATCCTCCGCGGCAGGGCGCTCGATGCGACGCACGTCTCGTTCGCCGGAACGTCGATCGAGTGCAGCGGCGCAGCCCTGTCCGCCGGCGCGGAGGTCGCCGTGTCCGTCCGCCAGCACGACATCGGCATCACGAACCACGCGACCCGCCCGGCGGCCGCGAACGCCGTGCAGTGCACGGTCGTCCGCAACGTCTTCCTGGGCGGCGCGCGGGATTACGTGGTCGAGGCGCCGGACGGAACGCAGCTCCGGATCACGGCCGCGCCGGCTACGAGCTTCACGCCCGGCGCTTCCGTCTGGCTGACCCTGCCGCCCGAGCGGTGCAGGGCGCTGGTATCTTGAGGATAGGGAGACTTCCATGCAGACACGCAACGTCGGCAGGCGCCAGGTCCTCCGGGCCGTCACCGTGGCCGCGCTCGTGCTGTCCGTGCCGGGCAGGACGGCCGCGGCCGCGGCGCCGGCGCCGAGCAAGGTGACGCCCGACCTGATCGAGGCGGCGAAGAAGGAAGGCAAGGTCATCTGGTATACCGCCGTCGACCTTCCGGTGGCCGAGCGGATCGGCAAGGCGTTCGAGGCCAAGTACCCGGGCATCGACATGCGGGTGGAGCGCTCGGGTGGCGAGCGGATCTTCCAGCGCATCGGCCAGGAGTACGCGAGCAACATCCACGCGGTCGACGTGGTCAACAGCTCGGACGCCGCGCACTTCATCGTGTGGAAACGCGACGGCATCCTCGCGCCCTACGTCCCGGAGGACGTCGCGCTCCACTACCCGGCGGAGCACAAGGACCCCGACGGCCTCTTTGCCAGCTGGCGTGGTTGGCTGAGCGTCATCGGCTACAACACGAAGCTGGTGAAGGCGGAGGACGCGCCGAGGAGCTTCGCCGATCTGCTCGATCCCAAGTGGTCCGGCAAGATCGTCAAGGGACATCCCGGATACAGCGGCACGATCATGACCGCGACCTTCCAGATCTCGCGCGATCTCGGCTGGGGATACTTCGAGAAGCTGTCGAAGCAGAAGGTCATGCAGGTGCAGTCCTCCGCCGACCCGCCCAAGAAGCTGGCGCTCGGCGAACGTTCGGTGATGGCCGACGGCAATGAGTACAACCTCTTCCAGCTCAAGGAGAAGGGCGAGCCGGTCGAGATCGTCTACCCGGCCGAAGGGACGCCTCTGATCGTCGGCCCGTCCGGCGTCCTGAAGGATGCGCCCCACCCGAATGCGGCACGGCTGCTGCAAAGCTTCCTCTTCTCCGCCGAGGGACAGCAGCTGATGGTCGATTTCGGCGGCCTGCGCTCCTTCCACGCGCTGGTGAAGGAGAAGGCAGGCCGCAAGCCCCTGCGGGAGATCAAGCTGATGAAGGACGATCCCGCGGCGGTGGAGAAGCAGGCGGACGAGATCAAGGCGCGATACAGCAAGTACTTCAAGGTGTGACGGGTGGGCTCGCGGGCACTGCCATCGCGGGCTCGCCGCGACTTCTCCGGCGCGATCTTGTTCATCTGCGCCGCGGCGCTCTGCCTGCTGGTCCTCCTGCCGATCGGCTGGCTCGTGGTCTTCGCCTTCACCGGGCGGGGAGGGCGCTTCACGCTCGCCAACTTCCGGCTGCTCTTCACCGACCCGGCTTTCCTCGAGCCTCTCCTCACCACGCTCGTCCTCGCCGTTTCCGTGAGCCTGATCTGCTGCCTGGTCGCGGCGCCGATGGGCTGGATCGTCGCGCGGACCGACATGCCGCTGCGGCGGACGGTCCGCTTCCTCGTCCTCGCTTCCTTCGTGACCCCGCCTTTCCTGGGCGCCATCGCCTGGGAGCTGTTGGCCGCGCCGAACAGCGGCCTGCTCAACCAGCTCCACCGCGCCTTGACCGGCGCAGGTCCGGAGGCGGTGCTGTTCGACGTGTACACGCTGCCCGGGCTCGTCTTCGTCATCTGCTGCTACACCTTCCCCTACGTTTTCGTGCTGGTTGCCAACGCGCTGGATCGCATCCCGGGCGAGCTCGAAGATGCGTCGGCGATGCTGGGCGGGAGCGCGTGGCGCACGGCGCGGCGGGTGACGATCCCGCTGGCGCTCCCTGCGCTGGCGGCCGGAGCACTGGTCGCGTTCCTGCAGGCGATGACGCTGTTCGGAGCGCCGGGCATCCTGGCCTTGCCGGCCGGCTTCCACACCATGACCACCAAGATCTGGAGCCTGTTCCAGTACCCGCCCAAGCCGGAGCTCGCCGCCGCCGCCTCGCTGCCGCTCCTGGTCGTGACGGTCGTGCTGCTGAGGGCGCAGTCCGCGGTCCTGGGCCGGCGCGGATACACCGTCATCGGCGGAAGGAGTGGCCCGCCCCGCCCGGTGCGCCTTGGACCGCTGCGCTGGCCCGCTCTCGGACTGTGCCTCGCGACGCTGTCGTTGCCGGTGTTCTTGCCCTACGCCGCGCTGGTGAACGCGGCTTTCTCGCGCATCCCTTCGCAGCCGCTGACCTTCGAGAGGTTCACCCTCGACCACGTTCGCTTTGTCTTCCTCGAGCTCTCCGCCACCAGGCTCGCCCTGAAGAACACCTTCCTGCTCGGGCTCCTGGCTGCCACCTCGGGAGCGCTGCTGGCCCTCGTGATCTCCTACCTGACCGCGCGCGCCGCGATCAGGGGCCACCGCGTGCTGGGCTTCCTCGCCACGGCGCCCATCGCCATTCCAGGCATCGCCCTGGGTGTCGGCCTGTTCCTCGCCTACACGCGCGGACCGGTCGTGCTGTACGGGACGCTCTGGATCCTCCTCCTCGCCTACGTCACCATCGAGCTGCCCGCGGCCTACCAGCAGCTGCAGGCCTCCTTGCGGGCGGTCTCGCCGGAATTGGAGGACGCCAGCCGGATCCTCGGCGCCTCGCGCCTGAGGACCTTGCGCGACGTCACTGCCCCGCTGCTCGGCCCCTCGTTGATCGCCACCTGGTGCTTCGTCTTCGTCGCGGTGGTGCGCGAGCTGTCGGCCGCCGCCATCCTCTTCACCTCGGAGACCAAGGTGCTCTCCGTCCTGATCTTCGACCTCAACGAGAGCGGCGATCTCGCCGCCATCTCCGTGCTCGGCCTGACCATGCTGATCCTCACTTCCGCCGTGATCGCGGCGGCGAACCGCGTGCCTGGCCTCGGCGGCGGCCTGCCGGTCCGGAACAACTGATGGGGGACAGGCAGCCGGTCGCGGTAGCTCTCGCCGAGCGCATCGCCTCGCTGGACGCGGCCCGCTTGCCGCCCGCCGTGCGCGACACCTGCGAGCGGCTGCTGATCGACGTCTTCGGCCTCTGCCTGGTCGCGCGCCGCACGGACTACGTTCGAGCGGCGATCGTGGCGTGGGGCTCCGACCCCGGGCGGGCCACCGCGATCGGACATCCCGGACAGCTCGGGGCCCCGGCCGCTGCCTTCGTCAACGGCACCGCCGCGCACGGGGAGGACTTCGACGACACGTTCGAGGGCGGGCCCGTCCACGCGGGCGCCGTCGTCGTTCCCGCGGTCCTCGCGGCCGCGGAGCAGGAAGGGCTCGGCGGCGCGTCCGCGCTCCTCGGCATCGCCGCCGGCGTCGAGACGATCTGCCGCTTGAGCCTGGTGGTGCCCAAGGCGGTGCACAAGGCGGGCTTCCACCCGACCGCGGTGTTCGGCGCGGTGGCCGCTGCCGCGGGCGTCGGCGCGGCGCTGGGGCTCGCGCCTGGACAGCTCGTCGATGCGCTCGGCGTCGCGGGCTCGATGGCCAGCGGAATCATCGAGTACCTCGCCGAGGGCAGCTGGACCAAGCGCATGCACCCGGGCTGGGCTGCGCAGTCCGGCCTGCGGGCGGCGTTGCTCGGGCGGGCCGGTTTCAGCGGTCCGCGCACCGTCTTTGAGGGCGCGCACGGCCTGTTCGCCGGCTTCGCGCGGACGCGCGAGGGCAACTACGCCGCATTGCTCGACGGCTTCGGCGAGCGCTGGCTGATGACCGCGCTGGCCTTCAAGCCCTATCCCTGCGGGACGATGATCCAGCCGTACCTCGACTGCGCCGGCCGGCTCGCCACACGCGTCGGGCCCGACATTGTCGTCGAGCTCGTCGCCGAGGTGGCCGAGGGGACCGTGCACCGGCTGTGGGAGCCGCTCGCGGAAAAGCAGCGGCCGCCGAACGGCTACGCCGCGAAGTTCTCCGCGCCGTACTGCATCGCCGCGCGCCTGGTCCGCGGCAACCTCGGACTCGACGCCTTTACCGACGAAGCCGTGGCCGACCCGGCGGTTCGCGCGCTCGCCGCGAAGGTCCGCTACCAGATCGACCCCGCCAATCCGTATCCGTTCGAGTACACCGGCCACCTGCGCGCGCGCCTGGCCGACGGCCGCCTGGTCGAGGAGCGGCAGCCGCACCTGCGCGGCGGCGCGCGCGAGCCGCTGACCCGCGCGGACCTCGAGGAGAAGCTGCGGAGCAACGCCCGCGCCGGCGGCTGGCCCGACGAACGCGTCGCGCCGGCCCTCGCCCTGGCGCGCAGTTTATGGGACGGTGCCGTGGATCTTGCCGTCCTTCGAGGTTGAGGCTCCTCCATGAGCAATGAGCTTGCCGGCCGGGTGGCCGTCGTCACGGGGGCGGGGCGCAACATCGGCCGCGCGATCGCGCTCGCGCTGGCGGACGCGGGCGCAGCCATTGCCGTCAACGGCCGCGCCAACCGGCTCGAGGTGGATGCGGTCGTCGCCGAGATCGAGTCTCGCGGCGGCAAGGCGCTGGCGGTCATGGCCGACGTGTCCGACGAAGCGGCGGTCCAGCGGATGGCCGCCGCTACCGTCGAGCGCTTCGGCCGCATCGACATCCTGGTGAACAACGCTGCCGTCCGCCCGGAGAAACCCTTCGAGGCCCTGACCCTGTCCGACTGGCGCGCCGTCCACTCGGTCATCCTCGAGGGCGCTTTCCTGACGGTGAAGGCGGCGTTGCCTCATCTCAAGGCGAGCGGCTCCGGCGCGATCGTCAACATCGGCGGCATGAGCGCTCACACCGGAGCGAAGGACCGCGCGCACGTGCTCGCCGCCAAGTCGGGGTTGATCGGCTTCACCAAAGGCCTGGCGCACGATCTCGCGAAACACGGCATCACGGCCAACTGCGTGGTCCCCGGGCTGGTCGATACCGTCCGCGCTCCAGGGACGCTGCCGCCGCAGCATCACCAAACGAGCAAGACGCTCACGGGGCGCTTCAGCACTCCACAAGAAATTGCCGCCGCCGTCCGCTTCCTCGCCGGCCCCTCTGCCCGATCCATCACCGGACAGTCGCTGCACGTGAACGGCGGCGCATACCTCGGCTAGGCCACAAGGCTCGAAGAGCCGGGCAGATGATCATCCGTCCAGCGCGGTGCGCAGGGCCGTCTCGAGCAAGACCCGGTCGGTGTCGCGCGCGCCGAGGAGGGACAGGCCGACCTGGCAGCCCACCGCCTCCGCGACGGGAAGGGTCAGCTGCGGCAAGCGGCCGAGGCTGGCGACGCAGAGGAGGGAAAGCGCGTCGGTGCGATCCTGCTCCGCGGTGGGCGCGTTCCTCAGGGGCGCGACGAACGGTACGGTCGGCATGCACAGCACCGACCCTTCCAGCAGCGCGTCGAGCCGGGCGGCGATCTCGGAGCGCCGCGCGGACGCCGCCACCGCCTCGTCCCTGGTGATGGTGGACGCCCACTGGAAGCGCTCCCGGATCCCCGGCCCCAAGGAGGGCTTCACGCGGGCGATCCAATCGCCATGGGCTCGCCATGCCTCGTAGCCTTGAATCACACGCATGGTCTGCTGCCAGGCGAAGAGGCCGTCCTCGCTCAGGGTGATCTCCTCCGCGCGCGCGAATCGAGCGCGTAGACGCTCGACGTGCGGGGCCAGCGCGGTGCGGACCGGCTCACGGGCCTTGGCGAAGGCGTCGGTCGCGATCAGCAGGCGCGTGGGCGGGGCAGCGGCCTGCGCAGGAAGCAAGACCTGGCCCACCCGCGCGAGCACTTCCAGATCCCTGGCGAACCAGCCGACGGTGTCGTAGCTCGGCGCCAGAGGCATGCATCCCTGGATCGCAACGGCGCCGTGGCTCGGCCGCAGGCCGTGGATCCCGCAAAAGGAGGCGGGAGCGCGGACCGATCCCGCCGTGTCGGTGCCCACGGCGAAATCGACGAGGCCGGCGGCTGCCGCCACGGCCGACCCGCTGGACGAGCCGCCCGGGATGCGGTCCGGGTTCCTCGGATTCACGGGAGTCCCGTAGAAGTGGTTCTCCCCGTTGATGCTGTAGGCCAGCTCGTCCATCTGCGTCTTGCCCACCAGCTCGGCCCCTGCGTCGAGGAGCGCCCTCAGGGCCGGCCCGGTCGCGGCGGCGGGATCGTGCGTGCGCAGCCAATCCGGGTTTCCGCCGCCGGTCCGATGTCCCTCGACGTCGAAGTTGTCCTTCGCGCCGAAGCGCAGCCCGGTGAGCGGCCCGACGGCCGCACCGCGCAGGAAGACCGTCTCGTGCGCGCAAAACGCTCCGTGGGCATCGTCGATCATTCCCAGATCCTCCGCGGCGCGGGGCCGCGCTTCACTTCACTCCGAGGAAACGCTGGATCGGGCTCGGATCTCGCAGCAGATCGGCCGCGCCGCCGCGGTAGACGATGCTCCCCGTCTCCAGGACGTAGACCTCGTCGGACACCGCGAGGGCGCTGTAGAGGTTCTGCTCGACCAGCAAGATGGCGAGGCCGCCCTGTCTCAGCTGCTGGAGGATCCCTTCCAGCTGCTGCACCATGACCGGCGAGAGGCCCTCGGAAGGCTCGTCCAACAGGAGCAGCTCCGGATCCAGCATCAGCGCGCGCGCCACGGCGAGCATCTGACGCTCTCCCCCGGACAGCTGGCTCCCGCGGTGATTGCGGCGCTCGGCGAGCCGGGGGAACAGCTCGAGAACGCGCGGGACGCTCCAGGAGCTCCCCGCCCGCCGATCGACCATGGTGAGGTGCTCGATCACCGTCAGCGAGGGAAAGAGCCGCCGGCCCTGCGGCACGAGCCCGATGCGTCTCCGCGCGATCTGGTGCGGCTCCAAGCCGCGCAGGCTTTCGCCGCGGTAGGAGACGCTCCCCTCGTGGACCAGCGGCGGGCGCAGGCCCATGATCGAGCGGATGAGGGTGCTCTTGCCCATGCCGTTCCGCCCGAGCAGGGCGACCACCCGGCGCCGCGCCACCTCGAGCGAGACGCCCTGCAGGATGTGAGCTTCGCCATAGTAGCTGTGCAACCCGGAGACCGAGAGGCCGTCAAGCATGATGCGGCTTTCCCAGGTAGACCTCCTGGACCTTGTCGTCGTTGCGGATGGCGTCGGGATTCCCCTCGGTCAAGACCTGGCCGAAGTGGAGGCAGGTGACGTAGTCGGTCAGGCCCAGCGCCAGCTCCATGTCGTGCTCGATCAGGACCATGGAAAGCTCGCTCGGCAGCTCGCGGATGATCCGGGCCATGCGGGCGCGCTCCGAGGCGGACAGTCCGGCCGCGGGCTCGTCGAGCAGCAAGAGCCGCGGCTTCCCTGCGAGGGCCAGCGCCAACTCGAGCTGGCGCTGCTCGCCGTACGAGAGCGTGCGCGTCACCGTGTCCCGCCGTTTCTGGATCCCCGCGACGGCCAGCGCGGCCTGCACCGCGGGCTCTTCTTCCGGCGCCGGCGAGTCGTCGTCGGCGAAGAGCGAGAACTTCCTGCGGCCCACGCCCCTCACGGCGAGCCGGACGTTCTCCTCGACGGTGAGGTCGCCGAACAGGTTGGTGATCTGGTACGTCCGGCCCATGCCGAGGGCGGCGCGGCGATGCGTGCGCAGCCGCGTGACGTCCCGGCCGAGGAACTCGATCCGTCCACTCGAGCAGCGCAGCTCTCCGGCGATGGCGTTGAAGAGAGTGGTCTTCCCTGCGCCGTTGGGCCCGATGATGGCGCGCCGCTCGCCGCTCCGGACGGTGAGCGAGACCCCGTCCACCGCGCGCAGCGCGCCGTAGGCGACGCTCACGCTTTCGAGCCGGAGCAGAGGGCGATCGATCACGCCTTCTTGATTCCCTGGAACTCCCGCGAATAGGGAGGCTGCTTCATGTATTGCTCCGGATCGTATTTCCAGAATTGCGACACGCCCTGGTACACCTCGACCGGGACGTTCCACAGCTTGCCGTCGGCGCGGCGCGTGACCTTCCGGATGTAGATGTCGTAGACGGGGTTTCCGTACTTGTCGAGGCTCACCTCCCGGCCCAGCGGGGAGGCTGACAGCTTGATCTTGCGGACGGCCTCGAGGAACCGCGGCCTGTCCTCGACCTTGCCGCCGATCGCGTCGAATGCCTGCGCCAGCCACATCGCGCCCGAGTAGTGCGAGAAGGCATAGATCGAGGGCAGCTTGCCGAACGCCTTCTCGTAGTCGGCGACGAATTTCTTGTTGGCTGCGTCGTCGCGGCCCTCGCAGAAGTGGCCAGCCGAGAGCACCCCTTCCGCCTCGGGGCCCAGCGTGCGGATGATGGACTGGTCGGTGGCGTTCATCGAGGTGAAGAGCCGGATCTTGTCCTTGAGGCCGAAGTTCGCCCATTGCTGGATGAAGCGCGAGCCGTCCGCGCCGGTCTCCATGGCGAAGACGGCGTCCGGATTGAGGCTCTGGATCTGCGGCAGGTAGGGGCTGAAGTCGGGAGTGTTGAGCGGGTGCCAGATCTGCTGCAGCACCGCGCCGCCACCCTCGGTGAAGACCTGGCAGAACCCGCCGCACTGCTCGTGGCCGAAGGTGTAGTCCTGCGAGACGGTGACGACCTTCCGGACGCCGTTCTTCAGCGCGTAATCGGCCAGCGGCCGCGTGCTCTGGCTGGCAGAGTAACCGGCGATCCGCACCACGTTGGGGATCCGCTTGCGCTGGGTGAGATCGTCCGCCGCGATGACGGGGATGAAGTAGGGCACGCCGTTGCCCTTCACGTATTCCGCCACGGCCAGGCCCGTGTTCGCGAGGATGTCGCCGACCAGCATGTGCACGTTGCGCTGCTCGACCAGCCGCCGCGCCTTCTGCAGCGCGGTGTTCGGATTGCTCGCGTCGTCCTCGACCACGACCTCGATCTCGCGGCCGCCCGCCTTGCGTCCCACCTGGTCCCAGTAGAGGTTGAACCCGTCCACCAGCTCGCGGCCGCCAGCGGCGATGACGCCGGTGAGCGGCGAGAGCAGGCCGATGCGGATGGGCTCGCCGGCGGCGAGGGCCCGGCGGACGGGCGAGGAGAGTGCGAGCAGGCCGGTGCCCGCGGTTTTTAGAAATGCGCGGCGACGCATCTTGACCTCCCTGACGTGGACGTCGATGGAACTGCGATCCTCATGGCTCCCGGACCCTGGCCGCGTGGCGGGCGAGCAGGATCCGCGCCCTGCCGACCAGCCCTTCGGGCGCGAAGATCATGGTCACGATGAACACCAGCCCGAGCACCAGGGACCACCGCTCGGTGTGGTAGCTCACGAAGTTCTGCAGGGTGATGATGGCGACCGAACCGACCAGGCCGCCGACCAGGGTGCCGACCCCCCCGACGATCACCATCAGCAGGCCTTCCACCGACTGGGCGAGCGCGACCGTCGCCGGGCTGGCGAAGCTGTTGAAGAACGCGTACAGCACGCCGGCCGCTCCGGCGAAAAAGCCGGAGACGACGAAGCCGACGAACAGGTGCAGCGAGACGTCGTACCCGAGCGAGCGCATGCGCGACTCGCTGGCGCGGATCCCCCGGAGCGTGAGCCCGAAGGGAGAATGGACGAAGCGCCACATCCCGAACGCCATCAGCGCGGTCGCCGCCAGCACGAAGTAGTAGAAGGCGGCGGGCCCGGCGACGGCTGCGGGACGCACGGCGCCGCGCAGCCCGTTCTCGCCGCCCGTCACCGAGGTCCAGCGCTGGCAGATGCCCCAGACAATCATCCCGAGAGCGAGGGTGATGAGCAGGAAGTAGACGCCCGAGGCGCGGATCGCGAGCACCGCGAAGATCGTCGCGGCCACCGTCGCCGCCGCGATGCCTAGAAGCGCGGCCACCCACGGATCTCCTCCAGCCACGGTCACATGGTACAGGACCACGTACGCGGCCACGCCGAAGAGGGCCCCGTGCCCGAGCGAGGTGCGGCCGGCGTATCCGGCGAGGATGTCGATCGACATCGCCAGCGCGGCGAAGATCAGCATCTCGGTCGCCAGGCTGGTCTTGTACCCGGGCAGGACGAGCGGAACGGAGAGGAGCGCGGCGGTGAGGACTGCTGCTGCGCTGCGCTTCATCCGCGCTTTCCTCCCGCCGTCACGCCGCGCGTCCGAACAATCCGAGCGGACGGAAGGCGAGCAAGATCGCCATGGGCCCGAAGATCACGAAGTACGCGAGCTCGGGAAACCACACCTGGCCGAAAGTGGCGAGCATGCCCACCAGCAGGCTTCCCGCCGCCGCGCCGACCAGGCTGCCCCGGCCTCCGATGATCACGACCGCGAGGCTGAACACGAGGATTTCCACGTCTGCGCTCGGGTATAGCGAAAGGAACGCTCCGCCGAGGGTGCCGCCGAGCCCGGCGAGCGCGGAACCGAACATGAACGTGTAGATGAACACGCGCTTGATGTCCACGCCCATGGCGTCGACCATCTCCAGGTCGTCCACGCCGGCGCGGATCAGCGCTCCCAGGCGGGTCCGGTGCAGGACCAGCCACAGGCCGATGAAGATGAGGACGGAGACGGCGAGGACGAACAGGCGGTACTTGGGATAGGCGAGGGCCCCGATCTGGAGCGGCCCCTGCAGCGCCGCCGGGACCGGCACGGTGAAGGTGTCTCCGCCCCACACGATCAGGGCGAGGTCGTTCAGGACGAGCGCAACGCCGAGCGCGAGCAGCACCTGGCGCAGGTCGTGGCCCTTCACGAAGCGCAGCAGGCAGGTGTCGGTCAGGAACCCGACCACGGCGATCGCGGCGGCGGCGGCCGCCGCTCCGGCGAAGAAGCTCCCCGTCCGGGTCGCCACGGTCAGGCCGATGTAGCCGCCGGTCAGGTACAGCGCGCCGTGCGCCAGGTTGACGATGCGCATCAGGCCGAAGATGAGGGTGAAGCCGCTCGCGACCACGAAGAGCAGCGCGGCGAAGGTCACGCCGTTGAGCGCGTTGAACGCGAGCATCGACATGGGCGGGGCTCAGCCGGGGGTTTCCCGGCGCGCGCGCAGGTACCAGTCGAGGATCTGCTCGCCGTTCCAGAAGAGGACTCCGGGGAACTTGCCGGCGTACTCGTAGATGGCCTCCAGGTACTTGATGCGGTGCGGAACGCCGCTGATGTACGGGTGGATGGCGATGGCCATGATCTTGGCGCGTCGGGCGCCTTCCTCGTAGAGCCGGTCGAAGCTGTCCTTGGCCCGCTGCACGAAGTAGCCCGACTCGTGGTGCTGCACCATCATCATCGGGATGTCGTTGAGCTCCAGCGTGTAGGGGAGGGTGACGAGCGGCCCGTGCTTCGTGGTGATCTCGGTGGGCTCGTCGTCGTAGACCCAGTCGCCGATGTACCGGATGCCCTCTTCGGCGAGGTAGTCGGGCGTCTCGTGGGTCTGGGTGAGGCCCGGCCCGAGCCAGCCCACTGGCCGCTTGCCGGTGAACTTCTCGAGGACCTCGATCGATTGGCGGATCGTCCCTCGCTGGTCCTCGAGGTCGTGGATGGGCATTTGCACGTAGCTGTGACCCATGAACTCCCATCCCGCGTCCCGGCACGCGCCGGCGACCCGCGGGTAGCTCTGGCAGACCTTGGCGTTGATCGAGAGCGTCGGGCGGAGGCCGAGGCGGTCGTAGAGCGCCTTGAAGCGCCAGAAGCCGACCCGCATGCCGTACTCGTGCCAGGACCAGTTGGGCACGTCGGGGATGCGCACGTTGCCCATCGGCGCGGGCAGCACCTGGCGCGCCATCGGCCGGACGATCTCCCACTCCTCCAGGTTGACGATGGTCCACACCACGATGCGCGCGTCGCCGGGAAGCCGGAGAGGCGGGCGATCGACGATGGCGGAGTACTCGACGCGTTCGCGGGGCAAGGTCATCGGCGTCCTCCCAGGTGCACTAGGGGCTCACTCGCCCAGCAAGCGCAACGCGGTGCGGCCGCAGACGTCGTCGCGTTCACGCGCGGTGAGCCCGGGAATCGAGTCGATCCGCGCCAGCGGATCGTCGTCGCGCATGTCGAACGGCGAGTCGGTGCCCAGTGCCACGCGCTCGCTTCCGGCGGCGTCGATCAGGTAGCGGAGCGCGCGGGGATCGAACACCAGAGAATCGTAGTGGAACCGGCGGAGCAGCTCGAGCGGTCGCGTCCGGGTCTTCGCGCGCGCCTCCGGCCTTACCTCATGACCGTGTTCGAGCCGGCCCACCTGGTAGGGCAGGAAGCCGCCGCCGTGGGCGAGCACGATGCGGATGCCTTCCAGCTCGTCCATGGCGCCGCTGAGCATGAGGTTCGCCGCCAGCACCGTCGTCTCCCACGGATTGCCGATCAGATTCGTGAGGTAGTACGACTCCATGCCGCACTTCGCGCCCACGTAGTACGGATGCGCGAAGACGAGCACGCCCAGGTCGCGGCAGCGCCGCAGCACGGGGCGAAAGCGCGACTCAGCGAGCGTCGTCCCCTCGATCGAGCTGCCGATCTCCACCGCGCGGAAGCGGTGCTCGCGCACGATGCGCTCCAGCTCGGCGACGGCAAGCTCGGGGTGCTGCACGGGGAGGGTTCCCATCCCGCGCAACCTCGAAGGATGCGCGGCCACCATCTCGGCGATTCCGTCGTTGATCAGCCGCGCGGCCTCCAGGGCCAGCTCGGCACCGGCGCGGTAATGGAACATCGGCGGCGCGGGCGAGACGACCGAGACGTCCAGCCCGCGCCGGTCCATCGAGTGGACCTTGGCGTCGGGATCGAAGAACTCGGCGAACAGCGGGTAGGCGTAGCCCTGGTCGTGAACGACGCGTTCGCCGGCGTCGTCGCGCTCGACGCGGGCGCCCCACACGGCCGGCGTCCGCCGGATGGCGTCGACCATGCCCCGCGGGATGACGTGGCTGTGCAGGTCGACGCGCATCACCCGTTCGCGAGCCCGGGCAGCTGTTTCAGCGCCTCGCTCGTCAGGACGAATCCGAAGGCCGCCTGGATGCAGGCGAGCCCGGCTGCGTGGAGCTCGGGCGGGTCCATGGTGCCGACGCAGTCCTCGACCACCACCACGGCATAGTCCTTGACGTTGGCGGCCACCGCGGTCGCCAGCACGCAGCTGTTGGTGTTGATGCCGGTCAGGAGCACCGTGTTGATGCCGTGGCTGCGCAGGAGGAAATCGAGGTCGGTGCCGAGGAAGCAGTCGTAGCGCTTCTTGGTGTCGACCACCCAGTCGCGGCCCGGATCGATCAGCTCGGGAATCACGGTGCACCCGGGCGACCCGGCGAGGTTGTGGCGCAGGACGTTCTTGCGCGTGCCCTGCGCGCCCTCGGCGCGGGTCCGCCAGAAGGGGTTGGCGCGGATCTCGTCGGCGTCGCGATACGTGGTCACCAGGTGCGCCACGGGGATTCCCACCGACCGGCACCAGGCGAACAGCCGCTGATTGGCGGCGACGATCCGCTTCGCGTCGGTCTCGCTCCGCACCGGCATGGTCGCCACCGAGAGGTCGAGGTGGCCCCGGTGCAGGTCGATCCCGATCGCGGCCGCCTTGATTCTGGAAACGCCGATGTCCATCCGGATTGCCTCGAAGTGCGAGCTGCCGCGGATTCGTATACCTCAGCCGTCCGTGATTCGTCCTGTCAGCCTGGCACCTCGCGTGCACTGGAGCGGTCGCGGGAGGACACGATGCGCACCGAGATCATCCTGCTGGTCGACGAGAGGCGGCACGTCCGGGAAGCCGTGGCGCGCCCCTACGTGGAGGCAGGCGCGCGCGTCGAGGCGCTGGCCAATTCCGCGGAGGCGACCGAGCTCCTCGCCCTCGTGCGGCCCGACTGGATCCTCGTCGGCGAGAACCAGGCCGGCGCGCTGTTGCTCTGGCTACGAGACCACCAAGATCGCGTGGACGTTCCGGTCGTCCTGCTTCCGGATCTGGAGCTGGCCGCCTGACCTGTCGCGCAACGTGGCGCCACCCGTTGCGCCGCCGAGTCAATGTGCTTCGAGTGAATTGACGGGCACGGGTCTGTTGCCCGTGGGCAGTTCGGGAAAGAGCAGGCTGATCGCGGCGGCGGCCACCGCGATTCCCGCGATCAGCCAGAAGACGGTCGTGAGCCCCGATTGGAGCGAGAGGGAAAGCGCGCGCAGCACCGAAGCGTCGAGTCCCGCGCCGTGCTCGGGGCCGAGGAGCCGGTCGGCCGCGTCCGGCGGAATGGAGGGATCGCCCAGCAGCGCCGAGGTGAGGATGCCTCCGAGGACGCCGACCGCGAGGGTTCCACCGATGGTCCGGGCGAACATCGTGCTGGCCGTCGCGACGCCGCGCTGCCGCCACTCGACGCTCGTCTGCACCGCGATGAGCAGCGCCGTGTTGGCGATGCCGAGCCCCACGCCAAACAGGGCGCTCGCCGCCTGCGGTACCAGCAGGCTCGCTCCGGGCCGCAGGAACGCCGCCAGCGCCACCGCCGCGAGCGCGGAGATGATCAGGCCGATCCGGACCAGCGGCCTGAAGCCGACCCGCGGGAGGATCCGGCCGCTCACCGCGCTCGCAATCGGCCAGCCGATCACCATCGGAGTGATGGCGGCACCCGCCTGGGTTGGCGAGCCGCCCAGGATGCCCTGCACGTAGAGCGGCACGTAGGTCACCATGGAGATCATCCCGGCGCCGACCAGCGCGCCGGCCGCGGTCGCGACCGCCATGACGCGCTGGCGGAACAGGTCGAGCGGAAGGACCGGCTCGGCTGACCGGCGCTCGACGAAGAAGAAGAGCAGCAGGGAAGCGGCGGCGAGGGGCAACCCGAACAGGCTCGAGCGCCCGCCGTGCGCGCCGAAGAGCAGGGCGGTGAGGCCGACCGTCAGCAACCCGGCTCCGGGCAGATCGAGCGAGTGCTGCCTGCGCTCGACGTCCTCGTGCAACGCCACCATGAGCAATGCGGCCGAGGCGATCCCCGCGGGCACGTTGATGAAGAAGACCCACCGCCAGGAGAGGTACTTGACGATGATGCCGCCGAGGAGCGGCCCGATCAGGCCTGCGACGCCCCAGACCGCGCCGAACACACCCTGCATGCGCGCGCGCTCTTCGAGGCTGTAGATGTCTCCGACGATGGTGAGCGTGGTCGGCTGCATCGCGCCCGCCCCGAGCCCCTGCAGCGCGCGAAACGCGATGAGCCAGCCGATGCCTTGCGCCAGCCCGCTGGCCATCGATCCGACCAGGAAGACGGCGATGCCGGCGAGCAGCACGGGCTTGCGGCCATACAGGTCCGCGAGCTTGCCGTAGATGGGTACCGTCACCGTCGAGGTCAGCAGGTACGCGGTGAAGACCCACGAGTAGTAATGGATCCCGCCGAGGTCTCCGACCACGGTGGGCATGGCGGTCGAGACGACCGTCATCTCCATCGCCGCCATCGACAGGCTGAGGAGAAGGGAGACGACGGTGAGCGGCCGGTTGGTCTTCATCGCCGGGAATGGATGCCCTTCCGGCCGGAGAGAAGCAACCGCTGATTCGCGGCGGTGCGCGAAGTGCCCCGCCAGTCGCACGAAGCACGACAGCGCGGGCCTGATGCACACCCGGTCGCCGTGCAAAGCTGCACGCACCATGACTCGCGCACCCGCATTCCGAGCGCTCTTGCTGGCCGTCTTTGCTTTCCACTGGAACGGGTGCGGCTCGCCGTCCGCCGCCGGACCGGGCGGCACTGACCCCGGCACGGGCGGCGCCACCTTTCACGTCGACATCAACCTCACCACCGGGCTGATCACCTTCCCGAACAAGTACACGGGCTGGATCGTGGGCGGCGGGTCCGCCACGAACTTCGTGGCCTATCCGAGCGGCTGGAGCGTGGGCGGCGGCTCCTCGACGAACTTCGTCGCGGTACCTCCGGGCTGGACGGTAGGAGGCGGGTCCGCCACCAACTTCGTCGCTTACGCCCCCGGGTGGAGCGTGGGCGGCGGCTCCGCGACCAACTTCGTCGCCGTCCCGTCGGGCTGGACCGTCGGTGGCGGCTCGGCGACCAACTTCATCGCGCATCCGGCGCTGCCGGGGTGGAGCGCCGGAGGAGGCTCCGCGACGAACTTCACCGCGCTCCCGCCGGGCTGGACTACCGGAGGAGGCTCCGCAACGAACTTCATCGCCCTCCCGCCGGGCTGGTCGGTCGGAGGTGGCTCGGCCACCAACTTCGTCGGCTATCCGGCGGGACAGGGCTGGACCGTGGGGGGAGGCTCGGCGACGAACTTCACCGCGCTCCCGCCGGGTTGGAGCGCCGGGGGAGGCTCCGCGACCAATTTCGTCGCCGTGCCGCCGGGCTGGTCGGTCGGCGGCGGATCCGCCACCAACTTCATCACCTACCCCGGGGCTTCCGTCACGACCATCCAGGTGAAGTTCGACGACCCGGGTTGGCTCGGCCTGCTCAAGGCCTTGCAGGACGCCAGCTACCCGGAACAGGCGCTCGCCGACGCCGTCATGTACGCGCTTCTCAACGTGCGGGCGAAGGCGCCTCATCGGTTCGAGGCGCCCGCCGGCGAGTGGTGAACGTCTAGCGTGGGTCCGGACCGGCCCGCGCCGGGCACGTGTGCGCGGGGTCGGAGTCGTCCGGAGAGCACAGCGGTCCACTCGCCGGCTCGAGCGAGATCCCCACCACCGGCGGGCCCGTTCCCGTGCCGACGATGAGCAGCTCGGTGGTGGCACCACCCGAGCCATGGGGCGCGCTCCGCCACGTCCGGCGCAGGCTGCAACCCGACAGAGCGAGCAGCGCGATCAACGGGATGATGCGGCGCATGCCTCCCTTCGGCTGCAGGGTCCGCGCCAGCCGGTCACCTCAGGAGTTTCACCGAGTTGTGGCCATCGGGGCGATGCGGCCGCGACATGCGTGTCATATGCCCCGTTGGTTCACTTCTTCGGCACGTAGAGATCGGTGATCGTCCCCTCGTACGCCTCCGCGGACATGCCCACCGTCTCGGATAGCGTGGGGTGCGGGTGGATGGTCTTCCCGATGTCCACCGCGTCCGCGCCCATCTCGATCGCCAGCGCCACCTCGGAGATGAGGTCCCCGGCATTGGTGCCGACGATCCCGCCGCCGATGATGCGGTGGGTATCCTCGTCGAAGAGGAGCTTGGTCATCCCTTCGTCGCGGCCGAGCGACAGCGAGCGCCCCGACGCGGCCCACGGGAACGACCCCTTGCCGTACTTGAGCCCCTTCGCCTTCGCTTCTTCCTCGGTGATCCCGACCCACGCCACTTCGGGGTCGGTGAACGCCACGGAGGGAATCACGCGCGCGTCGAAATGCGACTTCATGCCCGCCGCCGCCTCGGCCGCCACGTGGCCTTCGTGGATCGCCTTGTGGGCCAGCATCGGCGGCCCGACGATGTCGCCGATGGCGAAGATGTGTGGCACGTTCGTGCGTAGCTGGTCGTCGGCGGGAATGAAGCCGCGGTCGGTGACCGTCACGCCCGCTTTCTCCGCCCCCAGCTTGTTGCCGTTCGGCACGCGGCCGACGGCCACCAGGACGCGGTCATACGTCTGCGGTTCCTTCGGGGCGTTCTTCCCTTCGAACCAGACGTGGATCCCCTCCTTTGCCGCCTCCGCGCGCGTCACCTTCGTGTCCAGGAAGATGCCCTCGTACCGCTTCCCCATCCGCCGGGCGAGCGGCCGCACCAGGTCCGGGTCCGTCCCGGTCATCAACTGCGGCAGAAGCTCGACGACGGTGATCCGGGCGCCGAGCGATGCGTAGACCTGCGCCATCTCCATCCCGATGATCCCGCCGCCGACCACGAGCATCCTGCCGGGCACGCCTTCCAGCTCGAGTGCTCTGGTGGAGTCGATGATCCGCGGATCGGCCGGCAGGAAGGGCAGCTTCGCCGCCTGCGAGCCCGCCGCGATGATGCACTGGTCGAACCGGATCACCTGCCTCTTGCCCTCGGCAGCGGACACCTCGACGTGGTGCGGATCGAGGAACTGCGCCACGCCCTGGGCCACTTGGACCTTGCGCTGCTTGGCGAGGATGACCAGGCCGCCGGTGAGCTTCTTGACGACCGAGTCCTTCCAGCCACGCAGCTTGTCGACGTCCACGCCGGGCTTGCCGTTTCCGAACGTGACGCCAAAGCGGCCCACCTCCTCCACCTCGTCGATCACCCGCGCGACGTGGAGCAGCGCCTTGGACGGGATGCACCCGACGTTGAGGCAGACGCCACCCAGCCTCGGGTAGCGCTCGACCAGGACCGTCTTGAGGCCGAGGTCCGCCGCGCGGAACGCGGCGCTGTAGCCGCCAGGGCCGGAGCCGATCACCAGCATGCCGGCTTCGAGGTCCACCTGTCCGCGGTACGCGTCGGCCGCGGCCGGAGCGGGAGCTGGAATGGCGGCGGCGAAAGCTGGAGCTGGGGTGGCGGCGGCGGAAGCTGGAGCGGGAGCTGGGGTGGCGGCGGCGGAAGCTGGAGAAGGAGCCGGTGCGCCGGCCGCGGACGGACGCGGAGCCGCTGCCGCCGCGCTCGTCTCGAGGACGAGGATCACGCGGCCCTGGCTGACCCGGTCTCCGACCGCAACCTTGAGCTCCTTGATCGTCCCGGCCGCGGGCGACGGCACGTCCATGGTCGCCTTGTCCGACTCCAGGGAGATGAGCGGATCCTCCAGCTTCACCTGGTCGCCGGGCTTGACGAACACCTGGATGACGGGGACGTCCTTGAAATCTCCGATGTCCGGGACCTTCACTTCCTGGGTCGCCATGGTGCCGGGCCTCCGCTGCCGTCAGAGCATCGCGCGGCGCATGTCGACCAGGAGCGTCCCGAGGTAGGCGGTGAAGCGCGCCGCCGTGGCGCCGTCGATCACCCGGTGGTCGTACGACAAGGACAGCGGCACCAGCAGCCGCGGCACGAACTGCGTGCCGTCCCAGACCGGCTTCTGTGAGCTCTTGGAGACGCCCAGGACCGCGACCTCGGGAGCGTTGACGATCGGCGTGAACGCGGTGCCGCCGATGCCGCCCAGGCTGGAGATGGACATGGAGCCGCCCTGCATCTCGGCCGGCGCCAGCTTCCCTTCGCGGGCCTTCGCCGCCAGCGCCGCCGTCTCCTGCGCGATCTGCAGCACGCCCTTCTTGTCGCAGTCGCGGACCACCGGCACCACCAGCCCGTTCGGCGTGTCGGCGGCGAAACCGATGTGGAAATACTTCTTGAGCACGAGATTCTCGCCGTCGAGCGAGGCGTTGAACTCGGGGAACTTCCTCAGCGCCGCGACGCATCCCTTCATCAGGAATGCAAGCAGGGTCACCTTGATCCCTGCCTCAGCGTTCTCCTTGTTGAGCTGGACGCGCAGCGCCTCGAGGTCGGTGATGTCCGCCTCGTCGAACTGCGTGACGTGCGGGATCATCACCCAGTTGCGGGCGAGGTTCGCGCCGACGATCTTCTTGATGCGCGGGAGCGGCTTCACCTCCACCGGGCCGAACTTCGCGAAATCCACTTTCGGCCACGGCGGGAGGTCGAGCACGGCGCCGCGCATCGATGCGCCCGCGGCGGGCGCGGACATCGCCTGCTTGACGAACCCCTGCACGTCCGACTGCAGGATGCGGCCCTTCGGCCCGGAGCCAGGAACGCGTGAGAGATCGACGCCCAGCTCGCGCGCGAACTTGCGCACGGAGGGCGAGGCGTGCGCCTGCTTGAACGCTTCGCTCTCGATCCGCGCGGGAGCAGGAGCCGGAGCCGGAGTGGGTGCGGCAGCGGCCGGCGCTTCACGCGGCGGGGCGGCCTGCTCGGCCGGAGCGGGCTCGGCAGCTTTCGCGACCGGTGCAGCCGCGGGCGCCGGCGCCGCAGCCGCCGACGCGCCGTTCCCGCCCGCGAGGGCCGAGGAGGGCGCCTTGGCGCCGTTGCCGTCGCCGGCGGCCGCGGCGTCGAGCACCAGGATGACCTTGCCCTGACTGACCCTGTCGCCCACCTTGACCTTGAGGTCCTTGACGGTGCCCGCGGCAGGAGAGGGCACGTCCATGGTTGCCTTGTCGGACTCGAGCGCGATCAGCGGGTCCTCCGGCTTCACCGCGTCGCCGGGTTTGACGAAGACCTCGATGATCGGCACGTCCGTGAAATCGCCGATATCGGGGACCTTGATCTCGAGCGTGCTCATCGCGGTCTCCGGTTCAGACGGTCCACGGCGCGGGTCGATTCGCCTCGACGCCATATTTCTGGATGGCCTCGGCGACCTTGGCGGCCGGGAGCGCGCCCTCGTCCGCCAGCGCCTTGAGCGCGGCCACCGCGACGTGGAACCGGTCGACCTCGAAGAAGCGGCGCAGCTTCTCGCGCGTGTCGGAGCGTCCGAATCCGTCGGTCCCGAGCACGACGTACCGCCGCGGCACGTACGGGCGGATCTGCTCGGCGAACGTGCGGATGTAATCCGTCGCGGCGACGATCGGTCCCTCCGTCTCCTGCAGGAGCTGCGTCACGTAAGGCTTCTTCGGCGGCTCGGTCGGGTGGAGCATGTTCCAGCGGCTGTTCGCGTGACCCTCCCGCGCCAGCTCGGTGAAGCTGGGGCACCCCCACAGGTCGGACTCGACCCCGAAGTCGCTGCGGAGGAGGTCGGCAGCGGCGATCACCTCGCGGAAGATGGCCCCTGAGCCGAGGAGCTGCACGCGCGGCGTCTTCTTGCCGCCCGCCTCGCCCCGGCGGAACAGGTACATCCCCCGGACGATGCCCTCCGCCGCGCCCTTCGGCATGGCCGGATGGGGGTAGTTCTCGTTGAGCACCGTCACGTAATAGTAGATGTCCTGTTGCTCGGCGTGCATGCGGCGCAGACCGTCCTGCACGATCACCGCCACCTCGTAGCCGAAGGTCGGGTCGTACGACACGCAATTGGGCACCGTCGAGGAGAGGACGTGCGAGTGGCCGTCCTCGTGTTGCAGGCCCTCGCCGTTGAGCGTGGTCCTCCCGGAGGTGGCGCCGATGAGGAAGCCCCGCGAGCGCATGTCACCGGCGGCCCAGCAGAAATCGCCGACGCGCTGGAACCCGAACATCGAATAGAAGACGAAGAACGGGATCATCTGCGTGCCGTGCGTCGAGTACGACGTCGCCGCCGCGATCCAGTCGCACATCGAGCCGGCCTCGGAGATGCCCTCCTCGAGGAACTGCCCGCGGCGGTCCTCCTTGTAGAACATGAGCTGGTCGGCATCCTGCGGCGTGTACTTCTGCCCGGTGTGGCTCCAGATGCCCATCTGGCGGAACATGCCCTCCATGCCGAAGGTGCGCGCCTCGTCAGGCACGATCGGCACCACGTACTTCCCGACCTCCTTGTCGCGCGCGAGCATCTGCAGGATCTGCACCAGCACCACGGTGGTGGACGGCTCGCGATCCTCGCTGCTCTTCAGGAAACGGTCGAAGGCGGAGAGCTCCGGGACCTTGAGCGGTTCTGCTTGGGTCCGGCGCGAGGGCAGGTAGCCCCCGAGCGACTGGCGGCGGCTGCGCATGTACTCGAGCTCGCGCGATCCCTCCGCGAACTTGAGGTACGGCACTTCGTCCAGCTTGTCGTCGGGGACGGGAAGGTCGAAGCGGTCGCGGATCTTCCGGATGGCCTGGTTGGACAGCTTCTTGATCTGGTGGGCGATGTTCATTCCCTCGCCCTCCTCGCCCATCTGGTAGCCCTTGATCGTCTTCGCCAGGATGACGGTGGGCTGGCCTTTGTGGTTCGCCGCCGCATGGTAGGCGGCGTACACCTTGAACGGGTCGTGGCCTCCGCGGTTCAGGTTCCAGATGTCCTCGTCGGAATAGTCGGCCACCATCTCCTTCAGCTCGGGTGTGTTGAAGAAGTGCTCGCGCACGTATGCGCCGTCGCGGCTCTTGTAGGTCTGGTACTCGCCGTCGACCGCCTCCATCATGCGGCGCTTCAAGATGCCGCTCCTGTCGCGCGCCAGCAGCGGGTCCCAGTGCCGGCCCCAGATCACCTTGATGACGTTCCAGCCCGCGCCGCGGAACATGCCCTCCAGCTCCTGGATGATCTTGCTGTTGCCGCGGACCGGGCCGTCCAGCCGCTGCAGGTTGGCGTTCACGACGAAGATGAGGTTGTCGAGCTGCTCGCGCCCGGCGAGGCCGATGCCGCCCATCGACTCGGGCTCGTCCATCTCGCCGTCGCCGAGGAACGCCCACACCTTGCGGCCCTCGGTATTCAGGATCTCCCGGTCCTGCAGGTAGCGCATGAAGCGCGCCTGGTAGATGGCCATGAGCGGCCCCAGGCCCATGGACACGGTCGGGAACTGCCAGAACTTCGGCATCAGCCATGGGTGCGGGTACGACGAGATGCCCTTGCCGTCGACCTCCTGCCGGAAGTTGTCGAGCTGCTCCTCGGTGAACCGGCCGAGGAGGAACGCGCGGGCGTAGATGCCCGGGGACGAGTGCCCCTGGATGAAAACCAGGTCGCCGCCGTTCTTCCAGGACTGCCCGTGCCAGAAATGGTTGAAGCCGACCTCGTACAGGGTCGCGGCCGAGGCGAAGCTCGAGAGGTGCCCGCCGACGTTGGTGTGCTTGTTCGCGCGAACGACCATCGCCATCGCGTTCCAGCGCGTGTAGGCGTGGATCCGCTGCTCGATGGCCAGGTCGCCCGGGAACTTGACCTGCTTCTCCGTCGGGATGGTGTTGACGTAGTCGGTCGTCGCGGCGAAGGGCAGGGGCATGCCTGATCGGTGACCTTCCTCGATCATCCGCTGAACGAGGAAATGAGCGCGGTCGGTCCCCTCGGCCGAGAGGACGCTGCCGAGCGCGTCGAGCCACTCGCGCGTCTCCTGGGGATCGTTGTCGGGGTGCCCGTTGAGAGACATGAAACCTCCTGGGACGCTCTTTCTAACCGATCGAGCGCCCGGAGGCAGGCGTCCGGTGTGACCGGACGCCGGATTCCGCGCAACGGTGCAGGCGTGTGGCGACTACCGGCGCTGCGCGTCGATCTTCTTGCGGAGCTCCTCCTCCTTCTTCATCAGCTTCCCGCTCGGGTCGCTGGCAGCGAAGTCCGGCGTCTCGAAGACCTGCCGGATCTCGACCTCGGTATCCTCGAAGGGGGCGCGCTTGAGCCACTCGATCGCTTCTTCCCTCGACTTCACCTGCCAGAGCCAGAAACCGGCGACGAGCTCCTTCGTCTCGGCAAAGGGCCCGTCGACGACGGTCTGCTTGCCCCTCCCGAACTTGACGCGCGCGCCCTTCGAGCTCGGCTGCAGCCCCTCGCCCGCGAGCATCACGCCCGCCTTCACCAGCTCTTCGTTGAACTTCCCCATCTCGGCCAGCATCTTCTCGCTCGGAAGCTCGCCCGCCTCGGACTCCCTGTTCGCCTTCACGATCACCATGAATCGCATGTCGTCTCCGTTGGTTGGCAGCCGGGCTTCCCGGACGGTCGCGTCCGGGTCGGTCCCTGGCTCTACCTCCACGTCGAACGACCGTCCACGGGATCGACACGGCAAGGATCTTTTCCTCGCGGCGGCGTGCAGTAAATTGGAGAGCATGCTCGCGTGGCTATCCCGTCTGGTCCTGCTCGTCGCCGGGGGCTGGAGCGCGCGAGCGTACGCGCGAGACTTCGTCCGTGCCTACATCCGGCGGCTGGTGCGCGATCGCCTGCGAACCGGTCTGTTCCTCACCTGCTCGCAATTGGCTCTGTTGGCCGCCACCGCATTCTGCGTGCGCCGGTTTGGCAATCCGCTCGCGGGGAGGTTGGTCGGGTCCGGCCTCGTCTGGCTCCTCATCGCGTTCAACGTGACCCGTTTCGTCAGGAGCACCCTCCCCGACATTGCGGAAGCGCGCCGGCAGCTCGCGGGACCGTTCGGCTACGTCGTCCGCGGGCTGCTCGGGATATCGATCGCCAAAGAGCTGGTGGAGATGGAGCTGTTCATTCTCGCCGTCTGCCTCGTCCTGGGCCTCTATGTCCGCCTCGGCGTCAGCAGCACGTTCCACCTGCTTGCGCCCTGGCAGGAGTTGCTAGCCACCAGATGGTGACGTGGTAGGGTCCGAATCGGGAGGCCGCCACGACGCCCGGTGGCGAGCATGGACGCCGCCGAGCTCGCACACCGGCTCGACTCCATTCTCGGTAAAGCCGGGCCAGCCGCGCCTTTGCTCCTGTTCCTCGCGAGCTTCCTCGAGTACGTCTTCCCGCCCGTTCCCGGCGACGCCGTCGCCGTGCTGGGGGCCTGGTACGCGACGCACGGCGGGCTGTCCTGGACGGTGTTGTTCGTATCCCTGTCGCTCGGAGCGATGGCCGGCACCGCCTTCGACTGGCGCCTGGGTCTCTGGCTCGGCGCGCGCCTGGACGACCGCGCGGCGGTGGGACGGCTCGACCGCGGCCGGCTGGAAAAGTTCGAGCGCGCCTACCGTCGATGGGGCGGCCTGCTGCTGGTGGTAAACCGGTTCCTGCCGGGCGTCCGGGCGTTCTTCTTCGTCGCGGCCGGCGCCGCGCGGATCCCGCTCTGGAAGGTCCTGCTCTACGGCGGGATCTCGGCGGCCCTCTGGAACGTGGTGCTGCTCGGCGCAGGCGCACTGCTGGCCAGGAACGAGCAGGAGCTGCTCGGCCTATTCGCCCGCTACGACACGGTGGCTTGGGTCGCCGTGGTGCTGGCGTGCGGGCTGGGGATCATCGTCTGGCGCCGGAAGCGCGCGAGGTCGATCCGCCAATGATCGGGTAGGATGTGGTCTCCAGCTCGAGGGGGAGCGGGTGCCCAAGTACAGGCCCAGCGACGACGGCAAGGTGATCGAGGGCAAGATCGTCGTCTTCCTCCCGCTGACGAGGGCCGACTCGCCCCGAGCCAGCGGAGCGTCCGCGGCCCAGGAGCGTCAAGCAACGGCGGCCGCCGCGCAGGCGGCCACGCTGGCTTCGGCCGCCCGGGACGCGGTGCCCCTGTGCGAAGAGTGCGAGAAGGCCCGCCGGGAGCTCGACAAGCCAAAAGGCTCGTGATCAAGCCCATCGGCGAAACGGCAAACGCCCCCTCTTGATGATGTGCGAAAAACCGCGCACACTGCACCGCCGCCGGCGGGCGGGGGGGAACCATGGTCGGCGACAGCGTTCGCGCACTCGGGGAATTGGAAGGAAAGGGACGCATCTACGCCGTGCTCGACGGTGCGCGCGACCCCCGAGTGGCGCGGCTGGTAGTGGGCTCCGCGCCGGGCTGGTGCCTGTATCGCGGGAAATTGCCGCAAGAGCTGGCCGACGCGGCGCCGCAGCTCCTGGAGCTACGGCCGGGACACGATTACGCGGACACCTTCTTCCGGGTCGGATGGCGCAACGGCTGGGGCGTGCTCCTGGCATCGGCCGCGCCGCAGCCGGCCCTCTACCGGCACCTCCGGCGGATGTTGCTGGCGCGCTCCGAAAGCGGGCGTTCGTTCGTCTTCCGCTACTACGACCCGCGCGTCCTGCGCCTGTACCTGCCGTCGTGCACGGCGGAAGAGGTGGAGCGGTTCCTCGGCCCCATCGCCGCGGTCGTGGCCGAGGCGGAGGAAGAGGGACAGTTCAACGTCTTCCGGCGCGCAGCGGCGGGATTCGAGCACCTGCGCGTGGAGAGGGACGCCGCGCCGCGGCCGGTGCGGACCTGGCCCGCCGCGCAGCCGGGCCTCTCGAGGGGACCGCTGCTCTTGCGCCAGCCGCAGATCGACGCGATGGCCGATCCGTTGGTTCGCAAGTACACCGATGGCGTCGTTGCCTGGGTGGCGGCTGAATTCCCCGACCAGTTCGAATGGCGGCAGGAGTCCGGCGTGCGCGCCCTCGTGGCCCGCGCCATCACCAGCGCGAAGACCTATCGCATGACCGGGACCGCGGAAACGACAGGCCTGCTCTCGCTCATGCTGATCCTGGGCGACGACTTCGAGGCGCGGGAAGAGAACGCCTGGATGCTGAAGATCCTCCGCAACGAGGCCGTACCTCCGGCGCAGAAGGTGCGGATGATCCTCGAGGAGCTGAAAGCGATCTGAGGGGGAAGCGATGGCGTGGATCAACGTGGCGGCCGACGACGCGCAGGTCAGCCGGGCGACCGGCGGGCACCTGGCGAAGAGTGACCTCGACGCCCTCTGCAATCCCGTCGGATGGATGACGGACGCGCTGATCAACTTTGGAGTGGTCGGCCTCAGCGGCGTCACCGACGACGTGCAGAATCGCGTGCTGTGGCTCAAGCCGGCGCTGGTCGCGTCGGCGAAGGACAGCGCCGCCGCCGGCGCATTCGCGGAGTCGCTGGGCGGCCGCGGGGCTCTGGGCCCCCCGATTCTTCTCGACAAGGTGGAGAGGCTGCCGCGGGACGCGAACGTCATCTTGTTCCCGGTGAACCAGGGCAACAAGCACTGGAGCCTGCTCGCGTTCCACGCGAACGGCCGGAGCTTCGTGCATTACGATTCCCTCCAGCAGGTGTCGGTCGGGCGCGCGGGCGGGGCAGGAAACGACGAAGCCGCGCGCCAGCTCATCCGGAAGCTCGTCGAGGAGAAATATCTCTCGGTCGAGCTGAATTTCCGCAGCGCGCCCGTCAAGCGGCAGGAGGACGGTTACCGCTGCGGGTTGTTCGTGATCCAATTCGCGCGCCTGTACATGCGGTTGGGCAAGGCCCCCGACGATGAGCTGGTGTCGGCCATCGACAGCCTCCGCTGCGACGAGATTCGCGACACGATGCTGCTCTTCCTCGGGCCGTTGGTGCAGGAGGAGCTGCCCATGGCGCAGCCGCACGACGTGCCGCTGAACGAACAGTTCCGCGCCGAGAAGCGCGAGCAGTTGCAGAAGGCGATCGCAAAGGTGCAGCAGCGGCTCGACAAGGAGGAAGCCATCTCCATGCAGGTCACGGGACAGAAGCCGTGCCCGATGGCGCCGGCGGGCAGCGTGACGGTGACGCTGCGCTCGAGCAGCCCGAAGCTGCAGGACTTCGAGTCGGCCAGGGTGGCGTTTGCCGCCGGCAAGGAGCAGTTCGACCGCGCCGCGAAACGGCAGGGAGACGCCTGGGTCACCCAGGCGCCGTTCCAGGCGGGCGGCGGTTTCAACGTGGACCTGAACGTGACCATCCAGCCGGAGCCGGAGTTCCAGGGCGCCGCGGTGACCCGCAAGGTGGAAGTGAAGGCCGGCGAGAGCGCCGACGTGACGGTGACGTTCGCGCCCAAGCCCGAGCGCCGCCTGCATGCGCGCTTCCTGGTGGCGGACAAGGAGACGCCGCGGCCATTTCCGCAAGGGTTCCGGGTGGAGTTCGTCTTCGACGATGGGGAGAAGAAGATCGGCGCCACCGTGCAGGCCGATGGGACCTGCGTGTCGGACGACGGGAACAAGGGAGTACGCATTCCTTGGCGCCACCGGCGAGTCACGGCCCGGTTCCCCGCGGCGAATGCCTGGCGCCGGGTGACCTGGGACCCGCGTTCCGACCCCGGCTCCGCCACCAGCTTCGAAGAGGTGGACGAGGAGCTCCTCTGGGGGCGTGGAGGGGATGTGGACAGGGGGGCCCCCGGTCTGCTGCCCAAGCACGCCTGGGAACTGGCCCCTGCGGACTGGGAGCTACCGCCGCGGCACCTGCGACCCAATTTGGAGTACGGCCGGCAGATCGATCTGACCCAGGACGGCGCCCTGGGCAGCGCGGCCCAGCCGCTGCGGTACGTGCTGAAAGCGGCCGCGACTCCGTCGCGGTACCGCAGGATGAACGACAAGATCATCGAGCACGTGGTCGTGCTCATGCTCGAGAACCGGGGCTTCGACCACTTCCTCGGATACTTGTACGAAGGGAAGACGCAGCCGTCGAACAACTACCCGCGCGAGCCGAAAGGCAAGCACGCCAAGCTGGGACGCTTCGTGGGAATGGAAGGGCTCAATCCCGCCAATCCCTACGACTTCAGCCATGACGGCAAGAAGGCCAAGGGAGTCCTCCATCCGCGCAGAGGGGCCCGGGCCGCGAACGTGCCGCGGATCAATCCGCACGAAGACTTCATCCACGTCTTCCAGGACATGTACTACCAGGACTCGAGCGGCAAGATCCTGGTGGCGGACCCGAAGTGGATGGAGAACAAATTCGGCAAGGACAACAACGGCCGCGAAGCGCTCTGCCAACACCCCGACGGCACGTACAAGGTTCCGGGGATGAACGGATGGGCGCAGAACTATTGCGACGGGATCCTGCATCACGCGGGCAAATCCACCGAGCTGACCGAGGAGCGGGTGTCCGAGATCATGGACATGTACCTGCCCGAGCAGCTGCCGGTCCTCAGCGGCCTGGCCCGGCACTACGCCGTTTCCGACCTCTGGTTCTGCTCGGTGCCCAGCCAGACCAACACCAATCGCGCCTTCTGGCTGACCGGCGCGGCTGCGGGCCTGGTGAAGAACGACTTCTATCCGACCACCAAGAACAAGGTGTACCAGAAGGCCAGGTTCGACCCGCTGGCATGCGACCGGCTTCCCGCGGGCCCGCCCGACGATCCGTTGCTCCACCGCCGCTCGCTGTTCGACGTGCTGGAGGAGAACGCCGTCTCTTGGAAGTACTACTGGACCTGCGCCTGGCCGCCCATCATCGGCAACAACTGGCTGCGCGACCTCCTCCCGCAGTTCGAGCCGGGCGAATACGACGCCAACCTTCCGCTCATCAAGCAGCTCTACGACGACGCGAAAAGCGGGACGCTGCCGGCGGTGAGCTACATCGAGCCCCTCTGGGGCGGCGGCAAGGTCTGGAAGACCAGGAGCCCCGCGAACCGCTTCGTGGGCAACGAGTTCCACCCCGTGCAGGACGTGACCTGCGGGGAGTTCTTCCTCAAGGAGGTCTACGAGGCTCTCTTCGGCGACGACGCTCCCAAGCGCGACAGCACCGTGCTGGTGATCACCTTCGACGAGAACGGCGGCACTTACGATCACCTTCCGCCCTGGCCGGCGAGCCCTCCCGGGCGCGAGCCGTCCGAGGACGAAGGCGGCGTGCAGTTCGGGTTCAAGTTCGACTGCTTCGGCATTCGCGTGCCCACCCTGCTGATCTCCAAGTACGTCGCGCCCGGGACCGTCTTCCGTTCGCCGACCGCGGTGCCGTTCGATCACACCTCGATCATCTCCACCATCCTCAAATGGCAGGGAATCCCTCCCGAGAAGTGGAAGCTCGGCAACCGGGTGGCAAACGCGCCCACCTTCGACGGCGTCCTGGAGGACACCGGCGAGACGCACGAGGCGAGGCGCAAGGTCGCCGCCGGAATGCGTATGTTCGACGAGGCGCGCCGCAAGCGCGAGAACGGCCCGAAGCTGAAATATGGCGAGCCGTTCTGCCTCAAGTACGTGGGCAACAAATGGGCGGACCTGCCGCCGGAAACGTCCGCCTATCTGGGCGGGCCGGAGAGGTACCACAACAACTACTGGTATCCGATCGGCACGCCCGACAAGAGCAAGGCGCTCAAGTTCAAGGCGTTGCCGTTCGGCGGAAACGACCAGGAGGTCAAGGTCGGCAAGCCGCTCTTGATCGAGGTGGTGGGCGGCAAGGCCGACGGCTACACGCTCGCGATGCCGGAAGCGTCGGGATTCAATACCGTCTACCTCTACGACCGCGACAAGCTGAACCCCAGCAGATGGCTCTTCTGGCTGGTGAACGACCGCGTCGACGACCAGCCTCTCCATCCGGACGACGAGGTGTTCATCTTCAGCGAGCGCTATCTGCCGGACAGGCTGACGCTCTACTACGATCCGTACCAGCGGCTCACGCTCGATCCCTACAAGCGCACCGAAAAGCGCTGGGCACGGTTCCGGGCGGGCGAGTGGGACATCTGGAAGATCGAGAAGGCGGGTCCCACCTCGCAAGAGGTGACGCCGATCCTCAAGAGCGATCGGATCCGTGCCATCCTCGAAGGTCCCGGCAAGAAGGCCGCTCCCGTCCGTTTCGATCTGAAGCTCGAGTTCGAAGATCCCGCCGCTCCCAAG
>Ga0137409_10000726_pt1 | contig 36086 bp, 23 predicted proteins | sample CZODoug1_16funga_FD_122059 | JGI IMG/M metagenome (GOLD analysis project Ga0137409, IMG submission 122059) | Vadose zone soil fungal communities from Angelo Coast Range Reserve, California, USA - CZODoug1_16fungal (Hybrid Assembly) | ecosystem: Environmental > Terrestrial > Soil > Vadose zone... | reverse complement strand
CGCATACCCGCGGCGGATCCGTGTGCGCGCCCACCAGCGGGAAGCCCGTCTTCGAGTGGTCGAACGTGGCGTCGGTCCACTTCACCGTGTTGTGACATTGTTCGCACGTCGTCGGGAAGCCGGAATGCGGCACTGGCGCCGTCGCGTTGTTGAAATCGGTCTGGTGGCACGAAACGCAGGTGGTCACCGTGATCTGGTAGTTGTTGTTGATATGGCAATCCGCGCACACCCGCGGCGGATCCATGTGCGAGCCGGTCAGTGGAAAATTGGTCTTGGAGTGGTCAAAGGTCGCGGGTGACCAGCCGGGATTGGTGGTATGGCACGATTCGCACGTCTGCGCAAAACCCCCGGCCACGTGATCCGGATTCTTGGCATTTGTAAAATCCGTCATGTGGCAAGTCACGCAGGGCGTAGCCGCCAAGTTGTAGTTTCCTTTGTGGCACTGCTCGCAGGTTACTGGCGGAGAGGCGTGCCCCAAAGTCAGCAGGAAGCCGGTGACGGAGTGATCGAATTTCGCGTTCAGCCAGTTGTCCGTGGAGTGGCACTGTTCGCACGGCGCCTGGAACGCCACGCCGCCGGCCACGTGATTCGGGTTCGTCGTGCCCTTGAACTCCCTCATGTGACAGGACAGGCAGTTCGTGGGCATGGTTTGGAACTTACTGTTCGCCGCGTTCTTGTGGCAGGCAGCGCAATCCACGGCAGCGTGTGCGCCGGTCAGCGGGAAGCGGTTGTTATGATCCTGGATCTGCTGGATGGAAACACCCCATCCGCGCACCGTGTGGCATTGCGCGCAATTGGCGCCTAACTGGCGTTTGTGGATATCCGCGTGGCAGTCCTGGCACTTGCTGCCCACATTGTTGAAAACCATCTTTACGTGGCAAGCTGTGCAGGCTACACCGACGTGCATGCCGCGCAGTGGGTACGCGGTTTGATTGTGATCGAATTCAGGAACCGCCCGGATGGGCTTCCAGCCTTGCGCTGTATGGCAATTCTGGCAAGGGATGTTGAGACTACCGTGTGGACTTTGTGATGTGGCAACGCCCTGAGCTTGCCCGCTCGCATAAGATGCGGCGACCAAAATCAGGAGCACGCTCAATCCGGCAGGTCTTTTCATCGTCACCATTCGTCGTTCGTTTGGAAATCGGCGTTCCAACGTCCCCAGCCCGAATAGTCGAGGGGGAACTCTGCCCCCTGCAATTTTCCGTCCAGCTAGAGTAAATGGCCCATTTGTGCTAGGAAAGTTACGGTAGTACATGCTTCCCACAGGCTTAGAACGGATTGTGGAGGCCCATTTTGGGTAACTTCTTCAAGAACTAAGGAGTTATTACCCTGCGGCGGGCGCTGCAAATGCAAACTTTTGCACACTCCGCGGGAGGTGGGGCCCAGCTACGAAGCCTTGTTTGGGGGTAGCGTTCCAGGCGCATGGCAGTCCTCGCACTCCCTGGGCGTGTGCTGGTAGAAGAGGACCTTCTTTCCCTCGAAGTCGCGGTTGTCCTTGTGGCACCCGGCGCAGGGCACGTTCTGATGCAGGCCTTGCAGTGGAAACTTCGTGCGCTTGTCGTGATCGAAGTCCGCCGGTTTCCATTTGGCCGTGTTGTGACAGTCGATGCAAGACGTGGCGCCATCTTGGACAAATTGCTTACCGTGAACATCCTCATGACATTCCTGACACAGGAGGGGAGCTGCCGAGAAGTCTGCCTTGACCAGCTTGGTCTCCATATCGGGCGGTTTGTGGCAATCGATGCAAGCCGTGACCCGGTGCGCAGCTACCAGTGGAAACTTAGTCTTAGAGTGGTCGAAACGCGTGAGGTCCTGCCAATTCTTAGCGGAATGACAGGCCTCGCAGCCAATCGGTGTACCGTCCGGGCCAGGCTCCTTCATGTCCTTGGCGAACTGGCCTTTGTGCGGATCTTCGTGGCAGGTCTCGCAGTTCAAGTCCTTCCAGTGGTAGAACACGACCGGCTTGGGCTTCGCTTCAGGATGTTCCGGTTCCTTATGGCAATCGGCACAGGGTACAGCGATATGGCCGCCCGTTAGTGCCAAGCGCGTATCTTTGTGCCGTTTCAAGGTGAAGGTGGAGGGCTTCCAGTCGGCCACGGTATGGCATTTTTCACACTTGTTCAGATTCGGGGGCCCGGCGAATTGGCCATCGTGGTCATCTTCATGGCAATCCGTGCACTCGGCGAATTTAATCTTGTAGACAGTTGCTCTGCCTTTATCGATGTGGCACTTGGCGCACTCCACGGTGAAGTGCTTTCCCTTCAGCGGATAGTCGGTGGTGTCGTGATCTTTTGCCAGGAACGTCGATGGCTTGAACGTATCCACCGTATGGCAGGACTCGCACTCGATGCCTTTAGGCCGCTTGGCAAATTGCCCGTTGTGCGGATCGGGCAAGTGACAGTCTGTGCACTTGGCGAAGGGAATTTCCTTCTTGAAATCGCCGCCCTTGTGACACGCCCCGCAGTCCACCGTGGCGTGCTTGCCGAGTAACGGATATTTCGTCTTCGAGTGATCGAAGTTCTTGTCCACGCCAACCAGCGAGATCTTCTTCCAGCCTCCCGTTGTATGGCAGGCCTCGCAGGGCTGCGGGAAGCTGCCATGGTGCACGTCGGCGTGGCAGTCAGCGCACTTACCGAATGGGATTCCGGTATATCGTGGCTTCCCGTCGGCGCCTGGCGTGTGACATTTTTCGCACTTCACTGGGATGTGCTGCCCGGTAAGGGGATAGCGCGTCTTACTGTGGTCGAACTTTCCGATGGTTACGGTCTTCCAATCGGTGTAATTGTGGCATTGTAGGCAATCCGGGCCTAAGCGGCCTTTGTGAAAATCCTGGTGGCAGGTGGCGCAGGTCTGGGGTGTGCCGAGAAACGTGCGTGCCAGATTCTTGATCTTGATGACGGCGCGTGCCGCCGGGGAAACGCGCTCGGCGGTGTGGCATTTGTTGCAGGCCACGCCCTGATGTTTCCCTTCGAGAACATAGCCCGTAAGATTGTGGTCGAAGGTCTTGGTATCCCATTTGATCAGGGCAAAGTCTTCGCCATTGTGCTCGGAGTGGCACTTGGAACAGGCGTTGTCATCTCCCTTGGGCAGTTTGTAAGTGGCATGGAGGCCCTTGCCCGCGCCAAGGCGGCCTGCGATCTCCGTATGGCAACTCAGACACTTGAGCGTGGCCGCGGAACCAAATTTGTGGCAGTCCGTGCAGTGCAGCGCACCATTCAGCGATTCGTGTGCGCGGGCAAGAGGGCCGGGCGAAATCTGCGCGATGGCGGGTTTCGGAAGGCACAGGAGTGCACCGAGAACCGAGAGCGTGGCCAAGGCGCGAAGTAGGCGGCCCTTACTCTTATCCTTACTGTTATCTTGGAGTGTGCTCGCCATCCGCTCCTGGAGCACGCGAAACCGCACTCCTTGACCGGAGTTTAGCACGCCCAAACCGGGCCAGGAGTCACCAAAGGTGCACCCCCGACACAGCTCGCGAGCCTGTTTCAGCATCGCCGCAATGTTTGCAAAAAATGGCCGATGACAAGACTTTTCAGCGAACTCAGTCGTGAAGATGAAGGATGAGCCCCGGGTCCGGATAAGGATCCGGATGGGGACTGGCGGGTTCGACTGTCACAAGCTCGATTTCCATACAACTGTTCACGATCCAGTCAGCCCCGGCCAGGCGAAGTTCCTCTTCAGGAACGGTGGTCCGGAACGCGATGACTCGAGCGCCCGAGGCTTTACCCGCGCGGATTCCCGCTGGAGCATCCTCCAGCACGATGCAGTCGTGAGCATCGAAGCCAAGACTTGCGGCCGCTTTTAGAAAAGGCTCCGGGTGAGGCTTGCCGTTCGCCACGTCACTTGAAGTAATCAAGTGTCCGGGAATGGGCAATCCAGCGACTCGCAGGCGCACTTCCGCCAGCACCCTCGTACATGAAGTGGCAATCGTCCAACGGCCCTCCGGTAGACTGGCCAGCAACTCGCGAGCACCAGGGAGAAACACGACCCCCTCGACGTCATCGATTTCGCGGCGCTCGACTTCCCGATTTTCGGCGAAGTGATCCTCGCTCGGCAGGTACTCGCGGATGGTCGTCAGGCTGGGGCGCCCATGAGCACGGCCGACAACCTCAACCGGATCGAAACCATGTTCGATGGCCCAATTTCTCCACACCCGAGCTACTGCGGGAGTGGAATCGATCAGCACGCCGTCATATCAAATAAGAGGGCGCTGCACCGGATTTGCCTCATCGTCTCTTCATGTACCTCGCGAGGACACGATACCACCCGCTCCGAGTGACACGTGCTTGCCGGCAAGCACGAAATGCTCCCGCGAAGCGAAGAAAAATAGCATCGGATAGCCCGTTTCACCAATCAATGTGGGAGGCTCGGGTATCGCTTTCTGCTGTCGATGTCGTGGGGGTGCTCTCGTGGTAACAACTGCGCAAGCCGGTTTTCAGACGCCAATCCCGTACGCTGCGGAAGCGCTCGACGTGAGGGTGGCTGAGCTAGTGCGCCTGCAAAAATCCGCGCAACGCATTAACGGCACGCTGAATCTGGACGAAATCATTGAACGCGTGGTGAGCGAAGTATCGAGCACGCTCGGTTGCGCGGAGATCAACCTGTATCTGCACCATCCGGCAGAGGGAGAGCTGGAACTGGCTGGAGTACGCGGGTGCACGGTGCATGAAAAAGGGCATCGGCTGAAGGTGGGCACCGAGGGCATGGTTGGCTACGTGGCCCAGAGCCGACAGATGCGCTATGCGCCGGATGTCACGGAGGATCCGTACTATATGGCTTGCGAGCCAGAGACGCGTTCCGAGGTTGCCATACCGTTGCAAGTGGAAGGCGAACTCGTGGGCGTCTTCACGGCCTCTCATTGCGAGTTGGATGCCTTTACTGCGGCCCACCTACGCCTGCTGCAGGGGCTGTGCACGCATGTCGCCGTCGCAGTGCAGAATTCTCGGCGCTTCCACGATGAGCATAAGCTGCGGCGGCAATTGACCCGGGAAGCGGACGAGGCGCGCGCAATTCAGCAAGCTTTGATGCCACGGAGTTCCCCGTGCATTCCGGGCTTTCGCGTGACCGGGCTGTCCGTTCCCGCAGGCGCAGTGGGCGGGGACTGGTATGACTTCATCCCACTTCCCGATGGCCGCTGGGGCCTGGTGCTGGCCGACGTCTCCGGCAAAGGCACAGCCGCCGCCTTGTTGATGTCATCTACCCGGGGCATGGTGCGGTCACTTGCCCATTCCAGTTCCGGGCCAGCCGAAGTGCTGACACGGTTGAACAAGCTGTTGCTGGAAGACTTGCCCGATGGACGTTTCGTGACGATGGTATACGGCGAACTCGATCCGGCCAGTCGAACGCTCCGCATAGCGAACGCGGGGCATCTCCCGCCCTTGCTGGTTGATCCTTCTGGCCACGGGTGGATCGCCACCGAACACGGACTGCCGCTCGGAATCGCAGCGGGCAGGTTCTCTGAGACCCCGGTCGTCCTCAGTGACGATTCGTTAGTCACGCTCTACTCCGACGGCATTACAGAGGCCGCGCTGGAGTCGGGCGAGGAATATGGCGCGGAGCGGCTGCTGGCGCAGATGAAATCCTGCGAGGCCTCCCTGGAAGCGCTACTCGCGGATGTGAAGAATTTCGTGAACGGCTGCGGTCTGCGCGACGATGCAACGGGGATTCTTATTGGCACACAGAGACAGAGGAGCGCCTCCAACTAGCGCTGCCTTATTCGTAGCGTAAAGCCTCAATAGGATCGAGCCGCGAGGCCTTAATCGCCGGGAACATGCCGCTGGCGATACCAACGAAGACCAGGAGCCCCGTCGAAATCAGCAGCGTGGCCGTGTCGATCTTGAGGTGGATGTCGCCCTCGCTGGCATCTTCCATGAAAGCGCTCCACAACGTGAGCGAACCCACCGACCAGGAAACGAAATAGGCCAGCGCCACACCGAGCAAGCCTCCCACCACAGTAATCGCCAGGGCCTCCGCCAGAAATTGGAACAAAATATGGCGGCGCCTGGCCCCGAGTGCCTTCTCGACGCCAATCTCGCGGGTACGCTGAGTAACGGAGACGAGCATGATGTTCATAAGACCGACGCCGCCGATGCCGAGAGTGAGCAGGCCGATAAAGCCCAACAAGACCTTGAGTCCCACCGTAATGATGCGCAGCTCACTGAACTCTTCAATGGCATCCATGACAAAAATCGCCCGTTTGTCTTTGGGATTGAAGTTGTGGTGATAGCCCATGGAGTTGCGCACGGCTGCCGTCACTTTTTCGTGCGCACCGTCGTACTCCATCACGATGCTGTCCACGTTATACGTGTCGCGCAGGCCGCTCATGCTGCTAAACGGGATATAGACTTTCCCGTTCTGGTTGTCGTCGTTGTTCTGGATCGCGTGCTTGAGGATACCAATCACCTGAAAGGATAGGCCGTCGATATGGATGGCTTCTCCGATGGCATTCTGTCCGGAGAACAAGTGCTTTTTGACGTCGGAACCAAGAACCGCGACGCGGTCATGGGCAAAATCTTGCTGATCGCTGAAAAACGTACCCTCGCCGATATCGAGGCTGCGGATGCGGGCGTAAAGCGAGTACACGCCAGTCACGCCATAGTTCTGACTGCGGGTGCCATAGGCAACAAGGGATTGCTTGTTGACCTCGGGCGACATGCGTGTAAGCAGTGGAACCTCGTTGCGCAGGTAGTCGAGATCGTTTCGTGTCATCTGAATGGGGCTGCCAGCTTTTGTGCCCCCCGCTTGCATTTCCGTGCGACCGTTCCAAAGAGTGATCTGATGCCCGCCAAAGCTCTGGAAGGCAATGAACAGGCCGCGCTGGAAGCCATCGCCGTAAGCAAGGAGCAGAACGACCGTGGCTATGCCCCAAGCCATCCCCAGCATGGTGAGGAGGCTGCGGCGACGGTTGTGTTTGAGGGCCGCGTAGGATTGGGCTAGCAGATCGCCGAACATATGGTTCCTAGTTCCTCGTGGTAGTTTCCTCGGGTGGAAATCTATTCCTGTCGCAGGGCTTCCACCGGCTCCAATAATGCTGCCTTGCGGGCCGGGTAGACGCCAGCTACAACTCCCGCAATTGTTAACGAAAGAATCGCCGCAGCGGCGGAGCCTAGCACGATGTGCGGCGTGTCAAAGCCATCGGGCTGGGGCAACATGCCGAGCAAGGCCATGAACCCAGCGGCCAAGCCCATTCCGATACCGCCGCTGAAGAGCGTTAAGAACGCGCCCTCCACAAAGAATTGCGTGAGAATGTTGCGATAGGTAGCGCCCAGGGCTTTGCGCAGGCCGATCTCTCGGGTGCGCTCGGAGACCGACACCAGCATGATATTGATGATTCCGATGGCGCCCAAGCCGAGAGTTACAAACCCCACCACACCGAGGAACCCATCCATGGCGTTGAAGATCTTCGCTACGCGCTTGGAACCCTCAATTGTGTCCCAGTCTTCAAAAGCGTCTTCCAGTTTTGGATCGAATCCGTGATTGCGGGCGATGATGGTGTGGACTTCATTCTTTGCCTCGACGTGACGCTCGCGGTCAGCGGGGCGGTAGTTGAGAAAGGAGACGGAATCCACAGCGTTGTCACCCTTCAGAGGAAAAAGCATACGCATTGTCTCAATCGGGACAAAGATGCGCGCATTGGAACCGTTATTTCCCTCGCGGCCGATCTTGTCGAGCACACCAATAATTTCGAACTCAAGGCCGTTGAGCAGAATGTTGGCCCCTACGGCTGGACGTCCGGGGAAGATGTTCTTCACGAGTTCCCAACCGACAACGGCGACGCGACGGCGATTCTCGTTGTCCTGATCGTTCATCCAGCGCCCGACTCCGACGGGGACGCTGCGAATGTCGCTGTACACAGGAGCAACACCAAAGACCTGGCCGGCGGTAGACCCATAATCGCTCACGGCGCGAATGTCGTCGCGATTGATGACGGCGGAAACGCAGCGCAGGGTGCGGGCCTCGTCCCGAATCGAGATGTAGTCGGCGTAAGTGAAGTGGTAAGTTCGGCCGCTGAGGGAGCTCCCTTCGACTCCGGGGATGCGGCCCGTGAAGGTGAACATGATGTCGCGGCCCAGGTTCGCCATATTGCGTTGCTGACCGCTCCGGAACCCTTCGCCGAGGCCGACCAGCAGAAGTAGCGATCCCACACCCCAGGCGATGCCGAACATGGTAAGAAACGAGCGCAACTTGTGCGCCCACAGTGTGGACAGCGACTGGCGGACAATCTCAACAAGAGTTCGCATCGACTTAGTTGGCCGGCGGAATCGGTGGCTTAGTCTGCCGCCCACCCTTTGATCGCCTCCCAGCCGCCACGTGTAACGGCTAGGAGGCTTGGCTCTGGGCGAGAGGTCTCGGTTCCCGCCTGATCGTCCATTTCATATACGCCGGGGCGGCGAAAAAGGTTCCCGGGCGAGCTAGCCAGATTAGACGATTCGCAGCGCTGGTCGGTTAGCCGGAAATTGCGATTTCCGGAGATTCCAACACAATTTTAACCTGTTTCCCCAGCCGGCGGCCCACCTCGACTGCGGCGGCAAAGGTGGCCTCCGCAGTTTCCACCGCGCGAACGATTTCCACGGTGCGCGCGGCATGAACCGGGAGAACAAAGCGCATACCTACGCAACGCTCAGCGCAGTGGGTGACATCGGTGATGTCGGTGATGCGAAGGGAAAATGTACTGGAGGCGAGGATTGTATTGGGACGGCTGATGCGATCGAGCAGAGAAAAGATCTCGAGCTTGGATTCGATCTCATCGGGAACCGCTTCGATGACAAAATCGGCCCGACGGACGGCGTCGTCAATCGAATTCGCCAACTCGATGCGGGCGAAAGCGGCCTCAGCATCAGCTCGCGTAACGTCGCCGCGCTGAACGGAAGCATCCAGCAATGCGCGGATTTCGTTTTGGGCCCTGCGCAACGTACCAGGAAGAATGTCCTCTAAGACCGTACGATAGCCGCCGAGAGCGGTGGCGTGGGCGATGCCCCGGCCGACATTGCCTGCACCGATGACGGCGATGGTCTGGATGGGCGCGGCCACCGTGGACACAGCTATTCGGCGTCCAACGATGCCAGGACACCCACCACATTGGGATCAGACTTGCGGAAGTATTCGGCAAGACGCTTACGGTCATCCGGCGTCAAGGTCGGAATCGAGCTGTGAATGCGGCGCAGCGTGGCCGAGATATCGTCGACGTAGTTCATGAGGCGAATGAGTTCACCGGTCGTTTGCATGTGCGGAAGAATCCTTTCAGTGATCGCGTGTTCGGGTGATTGAAAAGTGTTGTAGATCTATTGTTCACGGCGCAAGAGCAATAGTAAAGCCGAAGGACACTTGTCGTGAACACTTTGGGATGCCTAGAGTTAAGACCACGCGGACTGGGGCACCCCGCGCCACACGAACTCACTCAGGCGGCAAACTCCTCGCCAGGGCCTAAGTGCATCTGTTCCGGCAGCCGGTCTGTCACCTCGGCGAGGTGAGCAAGTCGCCGCGTCAGGTCGTCGTTGATGGCGCTCGGCGAGAGGCGCCAGGTCCAGTTGCCGGATGGAACACTGGGGCGATTCATACGGGCGTCAGAGCCAAGGCCCAGTACATCCTGCATCGGAATGACCGAGAGCGACGACATCGAACTGACAGCGGCGCGGATCAGGCCCCAGTGGATTCCGTCAGGGCAGGGGCCGAGATAAGTTTCCGCGTTGCGGCGTTCGTAGTCTCCCAGGGCCTGCCACCAGCCGACAGCGGTATCGGTGTCGTGGGTACCGGTGTAGATGACCGAATCGGGCATACACCTGTGGGGCAGGTAGATGTGCGAGCCGGCATCGCCGAACCCAAACTGAAGGACCGCCATGCGCGGAAGATTGAGGCGCTCCCGCAGAGCGTTGACTTCGCGGGTGATAACGCCCAGGTCTTCCGCGAAAAATGGAAAAGCGGGAAGGCCCTCCCGGACTTTGTGAAAGAAATCGTCCTTGGGACCGTCGACCCATCGCCCGTTCACCGCTGTGGGCTCGTGCGCTGGGATTTCCCAGTACTGCTCGAAACCGCGGAAGTGGTCAAGACGGATGTAGTCGACGCATTCAGCGGTCCAGCGTAGACGCTTGACCCACCAGTCGTAGCCGTCTTGCCGCATCACATCCCAGCGGTAGAGCGGATTACCCCAGCGCTGGCCGGTAACGCTGAAATAGTCGGGCGGGACGCCGCTGACTGCGGTGGGATTGAGATCTTCGTCGAGCTGGAACAAATGCGGGTTAGCCCACACATCGGCACTGTCGTAATTTAGGAAGATAGCAATATCACCGACCATACGGACAGCGCGCTCAGCCGCATAACGCCGCAACGCGTGCCATTGCTCGAAGAAGAAGAACTGCATGACGCGGTCGGTAGCCAGATCATTCTTGAGCTCGCGAGTGGCTTTCTTAATGGCTGCGGGCTCGCGACGGGCGAGTTCACGCGGCCAAGAATTCCAGGCTTCCTTGTTGTAGCGCTCGCGCAGAGCGCGGAAGAGGATAAACCCCTCGAGCCACCATGCGTTCTCTCCGCGAAATTTATCGAAACGCTCCCGCGCGTTGCCGGAGGCGTTCTTAAGAAAGTTGCGCGCCGCCTCTTCAATCAACGGCAACTTGCGGGCGCGGACTTGCTCGTAGTCGACAGCTCCGCCCGTGGGCTCGGCGAGATCGTGCAGGCGATCCCACGGCAGCCAACCGCGCTCGGCCAGCCTTTCCACGCTGACAAGCATGACGTTCCCTGCAAAAGCGGACAGCGAAGAGTAGGGAGAGTTGCCAAGGCCGAGCGGGCTCAGCGGAAGCACTTGCCACAATCCCTGCCGCGCGGACGCCAGAAAGTTTACGAAGCCATAGGCTGCCGGACCCAAATCGCCGATGCCGCCGCGCGAGGGCAAGCTAGAGGGATGCAGAAGAATTCCCGTGGCGCGGGGGAAGGACATGCGGAGGACCTAGACTCCAATGTATCGGACCGGTGGATGGTGAGGTGGTTCCGGCATACCTTCGTGCGCAAAGCGGTTCGAGGTCGCGCGAACGGAAGCCACCCGAGTGCTGCCCACGCTAGAGGCCGGCAGGTCCGAGGCCCCCGGTCAGCTGTTTCCGCTCTGCCTGGTTGATAACAATCTTGCCGGACTTCTCCATTTGCTGGCGGAGGTTGGTTACGTAAAGCCCGAAGATTTCCTGGCGCTTCTGCTGCAACAGGCTCTCGTGGACTTCGTCTTTCTTTTGTTCCATTTCCACGGCAGTCGGCTCCTCGCGGGTAACGATTTGCAGGACGGCACCGTTCTGGCCGGCCTGCGCGGGCCCAACGATATCCCCCGGTTTGCCGGCAAACACACCCGCCACTCCCTCGTTTGCCATGGAACCGATGTCGGGGACTTGACCCGTGGCTAGGACCGGCTCGCTGGTCTTGACCGTGAGGCCGAGTTCCTTGGCCGCTTTCTTCAGGTCATGTGAGGCCTTGGCACGGTCGCCGAGTTCCTGGGCCTTCTTGCTCAATAGCGCACCGCTCTGCTCGTTCTTGAACTGTTCCTCAAGCTTGCTTTTGATTTCCTCAAACGAAGGGGTCCTGGGAGCTTGAACGGCGAGCACCTCGTAGACAGCATACCCTTGCGGAGTATGAATGATCTCCGGCGGGGCCTTTTCCTTCGCCGCAAAAGCTGCGGTCATGAAATCGGCGGCGACGCCGATGCCAGGAAGCGCATCTTTCGAACTGACGAAATCGGTGGTTACGGCGCTCCCGTGAGCCGCCGCTTCGATGCCATTGGCTTGTGCATGCGTCAGCAGAGCCTTCGCCTGCGCTTCCGCCAGCGCCTGGGCAACTTGCTGCTTCAAGAGCGGCTCGATGTCGCCCTTCACTTCATCCAGCGGCTTGACGTGGGCATCCTGTTTGTCTTCCAAGCGGACGATATGGAAACCATAGCTGCTCTTCAGCACGTCGCTCGTCTGGCCTTTCGGCATAGAAAAGATGACCTTCTCGATGTCCGCTGAGCCGTAGCGTCCGCGTTGGATCCATCCCAGCAAGCCCTGCGTGTCCTTGCTACCAGGATCGTCAGAATTCTCCTTCGCCAGCTTGCCAAAATCTGCTCCGGCCTTGATTTGCTTAAGGAGATCGTTGGCTTTCGCCTGGGCGGCATCGAGCAACTTCGGATCCAGTTTTCCGTCGTCTCCAGGAAGGGGCGCCTTGATCAGAATGTGGCGCACCAGCGCTTGTTCGGGCACTCGATACTGGTCGGCGTGGGCCTGGTAGTAAGCCTTGAGTTGGTCGTCGGTGACGGTAGCCTGCGACTGCACCTTGGCCAGATCGACCACGGCGTAGCGGAGCTTGCGCTTCTCCGGGATCGAATTGGTGTAGCTAACCTTGTTGCGTTCGTAGAAGGCTTTGAGTTCTTCCTCGCTCGGATGAATGCCCTTCTTCACTTCAGCCGCGTCCACGACGGCGTAATCGAATTTAACTTTCGTATTGCGCTTGCGGGCTTCTTCCGTCACCTCGGCATCGGAAACGACCGCAGTTCCAGCGACCATGGTGCGCAGCTTTTGGAAGAGCAGGTTGTTCTTCTCCAGTTCCTCAAAGCGCGTCGGGGTTAGGTTGGCCTCGCGCAGCACTTCCTGATATTTGTCTTCGCCAATGAATTTACCGCCCGGGAAAAAAGTCTGGCTGTACTGGCCGTGCTCAAATTCTTCACGTAACTCGGCGTTGCTCACGCGCAAGCCCATGTTCTGCGCAGCAATGATCAGAGCCTTTTGATTGATGAGCTGTTCCACCGCTTGCTGGTTGAAATACGGCAACATCTGCTCGGCCATGGCGTTGCCGCGGGGAAACTGCTGCCGCAGCATCGCCCGGCCCTGGTCCACGACTTCCTGGGCAGTGATCTGGTCGCTGCCCACGGTCGCGACCACGCCCTTGGCGGGGCCCGTGAGACCGCTACCGCTGGAGCTAATGCCCTGGGTCAGGTAGGTGACCATGCCGACGCAAATTACGACGAGTATGCCGCTCAACACATACTTCTTAATCTTGCCCTGAGATTGGAGAAAGCGAATCATGGCTGTTTGAGACTCCGAGTCGAGGTTTGGGGAGAGAGTTAAACGCGGAAAAAGTAATTATAAACCAGGATCTGTGGACCGGGCGTAGCAGGACGGCTGTCCCAGCGAGCACGGTCGCGGGACTAGTCGGCCTGGTGGCGGTATGGTCTGCGGTGTTCCGGCCTCCTGGGATTCGTTCTAGCGCGGCGGCTTAACCCCAACCTTGGGGTCGATCACTTTCCCATTCACTTCGACGGAGTACTTGTATTCTCCTCCACTAGCGCCGTCGCGGACCTTGCCGGACGAAGGCAAACAGGGATGGAAATGAACACTTTCAAACGGGGTCTCATCGCCGAAACAAACGGTGAAATTCAGACCTTTTTCCGCCTGCCACACCACTCGCTCATCAAGTCTGCGGTCGATTTCAATGAAGTCTGGTTCCACTCTGGGGTAGCCGTCGGCATTCACGCTGACCCGCACCACTTTTTCTTGCCCGCAATCTGACCCGTCCCCCGGTTGCATACCCATACTCTCCTCCGAAATTTAGACTGCCTTTCCGAACCAACTTGCCAAAGCTAGTGTTACTGCACAATCCTCTGAAATTGCAAGGTGGAGGACAAGCCCGTAAAGGCGGGGTCGTCGCGTACCCAAGCTCGGGAATACCCGGCCGAAACGGCTTGCTCTAACTCCGCGAGCGCCTGATCGCTCATGCCGAGGCGGTAATAGATCTTGGCGGTGATCGAACGCAATTCCGGGTCGATCTGCGAGCCTGCTGGAATTTCTCGCAGTAATGCGAGTGCCCCCTCTTTGTGTCCAAGCATAGCCTGGTAGAGGCTGGCATAGTGAATTGCTTCCTGATCGCGGGGGTTCACCCGTAAGGCTTCGTTCACCATTTCCTCAGCCTTGAGATATGCGGGTTGAACTCGGGCAGCTTCCGCTGGGAGCAAGGCATAAGCCTCGGCCAGGTTGCCCCATTGCCAGTACTCGGCATCTTTCTGTTGGACAGCGGTTTCATACCTGCGCGCTGCTTCATCGAAGTGGTGCTCAAAAAACAGGGCCGACGCTAAATTGGAATACCCCATGGCGCTGGGCTGCAGTTGGAGGGCCCGATCGAATTGGGCGACGGCCTCTGCATACCGTCCCTCGGCCAGGTACGCCGCTCCCAAGTTGCTGTAGCCGATTTCACCTTCGGGTACCAATAGCGTCAACCGGCGGAATTGTTCCTCCGCTTCGCGATAGCGAGCGGCGCTGAAGTAGAAGGCCCCCAGCCTGGCATATCCCTCCCAATACTGGGGGTGGAGGCTGATCGCGCGCTTGAAGTAGTTCTCCGCTTCCGAGGCTCGGCCCAGCTTGTCATATGCTGAGGCCAGCCCGAGCAAGGCATCGTCGCTGCTGGGATCGAGCGTTGCGGCGCGCTGGAACTCATCTGCGGCGCGCTGGTAGGCGCCCGTTCCGTCATTCACAATGCCCAGACAGTTGTGGGCAATGGCCAAATCGTTCGCCAAATCCACGGCACGTTTGCAGGCGTCTCCGGCCAGGGATACCCAGTTCCGCGAATGCGTGTGCTGATACTTCCGCCAATAGCTTTCGCCCAAGCCGGCGTAGGCCCTGGCATAGTTCGGATCGCGCTCCAGGGCGTGCTTGAAGACGGCAATGGCGCTATCGACGTTCTCCGGCTTGTGGTAATCCTGCAGATAGCCGCGGCCGCGAAGGTAGAAGTCGTAAGCTTCGGGCTCGTGAGTTCCCTGCTCCATGCGGTCGTCTTGCCGCGGCTGCATGCCTAAAAGACCGGCAACGCTGGTGACTAGATGATCCTCAATTGCTAACCGATCGGAATTGCTGACGGTAATAGTGTTTCCGCCAAGAGAGCGTCCCGTCGTGGCATCAACCAGGCTATAGATGACTCGCGCTTGGCTGCCCGATTCGCTGACGGCACCTTCCACGACCCGATTGGCATTGAACTTCTTCCGCGCCTGCTCAACGTTCTGCACCTGCTCAGCCCGGACCTCGCTAGGCGGCACAACTTCCAGATGGGCCTTATCGCCAAACTGGCCCAGCCAGAGCGCCAACGCTTCGGTAAGACCATCGCAGAATGCCCGGTCATTGAGGTCCGTGGACGAGGTGTGCAGAGGCAACACCACCAGGCGAATCGCGGCGGAGCCCGGTGCAGGTTCCCAAAGCTGCCGGATGCGCGGTACCTGGGACAAGGCAGCCAGCAGCGCCACTGCCGCTCCACCTCCCAAGAGGAAGCCCTTGCGAACTCCCGACTTTCTTTGTTGCACAGGGAGCAAGCGCAGCAGGCGGGCAGGGGTGATGCCAGATTGGAGGTGATCAAGATCGGCTAGCAGGTCGCGGGCGGTGGCGTAGCGACCGGCGGGCTTCTTCGCCAACATGCGTTGCAGAATGCTCTCCAGCGCCGGTGACACGTCGGAATTGAACGAACGGGCCGGCGCGGGTTTTTCGCCTCGAATGCGGTCGGATGTGACCGAGAAACTATCGGCGCGAAAAGGATGATGGCCAGTGAGCGCCTCGTAGAAAACGATGCCGAGGGAGAAAATGTCGGCACGGCCGTCTACAGCCTTGTGCAGGAGAATTTCCGGCGCCATATAGGCGGGGGTTCCGGCGAAAGTTCCGGCGCGGTCGATGGTGACGGCATCGTCGTTACCGGCACCCGCCCCAAGCATTTGTTTGGCCACGCCGAAATCCAGAATCTTGACCTGCCCGGCAGGCGTAAGCATGATGTTTTCTGGCTTGATATCGCCGTGGAGAATGCCACGGTCGTGCGCTGCTACGAGAGCCTCGGCACACTGACCCGCGATATAGAGGAATTCCTGAAGTTGGATGGGCCGCGTCAGGCGCTGACGCAGCGTCTCGCCTTCCACGAACTCCATGACGAGGAAAAACTCGTTTCCCGTTTCCAGAAAATCGTAAACCGCAGCCACCCGCGGCTCGTTGCGCATTTGCGCCGACCGCTGCGCTTCCTCCATGAGGCGGCGGCGATAGAGCGAATCATTCCGCAAGGCCGGGGAAAGACGCTTCAGCGCAACGGCACACTTCAGACGCGTATCCCGGGCACGGTAAACTTCGCCCATGCCGCCGGTGCCTACCCGGTTCTCGATCTCAAATCGGCCCGCAACCGTACCGGTGAGAAAATCCTGCGCGGGGCCGTCCTCAATCGTCATAGGGGCAGACTCTTACATAGACTCCGAGGCGCAAGCTGGATGCAAACAGAAGAGAACTTAGATTGATAGTGCCTCGAAGCCGCTGCTCGTTGCATTGAATCTTACCGCCTTCCAGCAGAAGGGGCAAACAAAGCAGATTTTTGGCGAAAATCAGCGCAGCCCTTGGCGGCGAAACTCGAAAAGAGTACAGTAATCAAACGTTTCAATACGGACAAAAGGACACTTTTTCACATGCTGCGATTCAGAAAGCCATTGTTGGTATCTGTGGTTCGCGTCCTCATCGCCCTCGGCCTAATGCCGGTACTTTCCGCCGCTCAGGAGTCGCGCCAAAGTCTGCGGGACTGGCGATTGCAATCATCGCTGAAAGTGGATGCTGGGGGCGCGGCGATTTCGACGGACGGTTTCGCGGCGGCGAAGACTTGGTACGCCGTGCAAGTCCCCACGACCGTTACTGCGGCACTGGTAAAACAGAAAGTCTACCCCGATCCCGAATTCGGCATGAATCTGCGTTCCTTCCCAGGCGTGAGTTATCCCCCGGGGGCCAATTTCTCCAATCTGGAGATGGAGCAGGATAGTCCGTTCGCGGTGTCTTGGTGGTATCGCACGGAGTTCACGCTGCCCGCCTCGGATGCCGGCAAGACGATTTGGCTCAATTTCGGAGGCCTGAACTATCGGGCCAACATCTGGCTGAACGGAAAACAGATTGCGAATTCGGACGACGTGGCCGGGGCCTGGCGGACCTGGGAATTTGACATCACAGCGGCGGCAAAACCGGGTGCTGCCAATGCGCTGGCCGTGCAAATTTGGGCGCCGAAGAAAGACGATCTCGCGATTACGTTCGTGGATTGGAACCCTAACCCGCCCGACAAGAATATGGGCCTCTGGCGCAGCGTTTACGTGACGACTTCCGGGCCAGTGGCCGTACGCTATCCGGCGGTGACCACCGAGCTGAATTCTCCCGCCAACGACCTGGCATCGCTTACGGCGACCGCGGTCTTGAAAAATGCCGCCAACCACGCGGTGCAAGGCAAGTTGCGCGCCAAAATCGAAAACATTTCTTTCGAGCAAGACGTGGAACTGGCAGCTGGCGAAACTAAAGACGTGACTTTCGAACCCGATCAATACCCGCAACTCAAGCTGGCGAGTCCAAGACTCTGGTGGCCGGCGCAAATGGGCGCGCAGAATTTCTATCCACTGGAGTTGGAGTTCGAGATCGGCGGCAAAGTGTCCGACCGCGTGAAGACCAGGTTCGCCGTGCGCCAGGTAACCGGCGTCGTAGATGAGAAACTCCACCGCGTCTTCACCGTCAACGGCAAGAAGATTCTCATCCGCGGCGGCGGCTGGTCGCCGGATATGATGCTCCGCGAAAATCCTGCGCGCCTGGAAGACGAAATCCGCTACACCCGCGACATGGGCCTGAACACCATTCGCCTCGAAGGCAAGCTCGAAACGGAAGAATTCTTCGACCTCACGGACCGCTACGGCCTGCTCGTAATGGCTGGCTGGTGCTGCTGCGACCATTGGGAGCATTGGCAGAACTGGAAGGAACAGGACTTCAAAATCTCCGCCGAGTCGCTGCGCGATCAGGCGCGGCGCCTGCGCAATCATCCCAGCGTGATCGTTTGGCTGTACGGCAGCGACGGCCCGCCGCCGCCGGACGTTGAACAAACTTATCTTTCTGTATTGAAACAATGCCGCTGGCCGAACCCCTCAATTTCCTCCGCGAAACACGTCCCCACTGCCGTTACGGGCGATCCCGGCGTGAAGATGACGGGGCCTTACGACTACGTCGCGCCCTCCTATTGGACTCTGGAAAAGGAAACGATCGGCGGCGCGTGGAGTTTCAATACAGAAACGAGCATGGGGCCTGCTGTGCCCCCCGTAGAGAGCCTGCGTGAAATGCTACCGAAAGAAAAACTCTGGCCCGTGAACGAAGCCTGGGATTACCACTCCGGCGGCGGCCCCTTCAAATCCATCGGCCTTTACAAGACAGCCGTCGAGCAGCGTTACGGCCCCTCCGACAACGTGGAAGATTTCGCACGCAAGTCGCAACTCATCTCCTATGAAGGAGAACGCGCCATGTTCGAAGCCTTCAGCCGCAACAAATACAACTCCACCGGAGTGATCCAGTGGATGCTGAACAATGCCTGGCCGTCAGTCATCTGGCACCTTTACGACTTCTATCTTCGTCCCGGCGGCGGTTATTTCGGCACAAAGATCGCATGCGAACCTCTCCATCCCGTTTACGGCTACGACGACAACGCTGTGTGGCTGGTGAGCAGCCAGTATACCGAGGCTGCGGGACTGAAGGTCACCGCGCGCGTTCTCAATCTGGATATGACGGAGAAGTTCTCCAAGGAAGTTACGGTCGACGCAGCCGCGGATAGCACACAGAAGCTCATCGATCTGCCGCAGATTGATGGCTTGTCTCCAACGTACTTCCTGGCGCTTACCGTGACGGACGCCTCCGGCAAGCGCGTGGGATCCAATTTCTACTGGCTCTCAACAAAACCTGAAAAACTCGATTGGGTGAAATCCGTTTGGTACATGACACCCACCTCCGACTACGCAGACTTTACGGCGCTCAATACGCTGCCGAAGGTAAAACTGAAGATCGCAAGCAAAACGGAGCACACCATCACCGAGCACGGTGGCGGGGAGGTCATCACCCGGGTCACGATCGAAAACCCCTCCAAAAGCATCGCCTTCTTCAATCGCCTGAAACTCACAGGGGCCAAGGGCGAAGAAGTTCTACCCGTAATCTGGCAGGACAACTACTTCTCATTGCTGCCGGGAGAAAAGCGGGAGGTCACCGCAACCTATCACGCGAAAACTCTGGGTGATAACAAGCCTGTGGTGGCTGTAGAAGGATGGAACGCGGACTAGTCGGATCGCGTGAGCCAGGGCGAAGTTCTTACTTCGCCCTGTGGCTCACTCTTCCGAAGGTACGTCGAAGTTCACCAGTTCGCTGCGGAAGCCTTTCGTCTTCCAGGCCCCATAAGCGATTCCAGAGATCATCCATATCGAGCCCACAATCATCGCCAATTTGGACAGATGAACCCAGATGAACAGACAGATGCAGAAGCCCAGAATGGGCGGGATCAGCTGACCGATTGAACGGTCTTCTCCTCGGATGTAGTAGTGCGTTAAGGCTGCCAGATTGACTCCCATAAAGGCAATGAGCGCACCAAAATTGAGCAGTTCGGCGCCGACATCGTAGCTGAGGAGAAACGCGCCAACCAGCGCAATCAGGCCGACAAATACCACGTTATTCGCGGGAATGCGAGTTCTCGGGTGGATCGCACCGAAGAATTTCTTAGGAATCGCGTCACTACGTCCCATTCCATAAAGCAAACGCGCAGCGCCCAGTTGGGAGCCCATGCCAGATCCGATCGTCGCGACCAGAAGGGTTAAGCTGATCACCTTGGCCAGTACCGGTCCACCGGCGATCGCGGCCACATGGCTAAAGGCATTCTCGACTTCGGAGACCCCAAAAATGTATTGTGAACTGAGCAACTGCGCGCCATAAACCTCGGCGGCGGCCAGAAACCCGGTCATCACGCAAACCAGCACGGTGGCCAAAAAGATGTTCCGCTTGGGGTTATCGACCTCTTCCGACAAAGTTGAAATGCCGTCAAAGCCGATGTAGGTCAATACTGCCACTGAAGTCCCATGAAAGACGCGGCTGACCGTGAATGTCTCTGGGTTGAAGAAAGGCCGCAAGAAATAAGCTTCGGGATATTGCGGCAGGTGAAAAATGTAACGGATTGTGAACCAGAAATATGCCAGAATCACCGCGCCCATGATCGCGCAAAGAATCGAATTGATGCGGGCTGACGTCTGCACTCCGCGCAGATTCAGTCCTGTAAAGAGCGACGCAAAAATGATCGGCCAAAGCAGCCCCGGATACGGGATCTGATACTGCGTTCCGCTCAGCAAATCCGCCATCGCCTTGGCACACCAGATCGTGCAGATCAATGGATTGAGAATGTAATCCATGGTCATGCTCCAGCCAGTAACGTAGCCGAGCGATGGATGTAACTCGCGTCCCACGTAGGTGTATGCCGACCCAGCGCTGGGATACACTCGCGCCATGCGGCCATAACTCATGGCGGTAAAGACCATCGCCACCATGGCAATCAGAATCGATGTGACCACGTGGCCCTGACCCGCATTGCTGAACACGCCGTAGGCTGGCATGGGTGCGGTGGGCTGGATGACGATGATGCCGTAAAGAATTAAATCCCAGAGTGTGAGCGCTCTACGAAGCCTGGGGGCGGAAGCGATTGTTTGAGTAGTCGACATGTTGGGGCGGACTTAGACTCTTTCGCGAGAAGAAATGCTGCGCGATTGTTCTATGCCGAAGCCTAGTCTGTCAACTCGAAACCGGGGCAGTTTCGCTCTATACAAACGTTTTAATACTCGAATTTCGGCCTAGGCAGCCTTGCGCTCGGGGCCAAAAATCGAAAGTAAGTGGCCGTCGGGATCGAGGATGTGGGCAGCCCACATGGGCCCCGTGATCTGAACCGGCTCTCTCTCGAAAGGAACTCCCTGGTTCTTGAGCGCTTCGTAAGACGCGTGAATATCATCGACGGAAAATACGATTTCCGTGGCTCCGGCAACGTGCTCAGCCGAGCGCGCCCGGTCTTCGCTCAGGATCAACGCGATCTTTCCCGCGTCGAAAAACGCGAATCCGCCAAACCGCTGCGTCAGCTTCAATCCAAGCAAGTCACGGTAGAACGGAATACTCTTCTGCACATCGCGCACACCCAGCATCACCATGGTGACCGGCGGAATGGCATAAGTAGCGGTGGACATGAGGCCTCCTAGTGCTTGCCCGTGTAGGAATAAGCATAACCACGCGGCTCGTTACCCGAAAGATGGCGCGTGTTGTACCTCAAGAGTGAATCGAGATTCGTGGGGTTGAGCGGATACGTTTTGCCGGGGTAGGGGTATGTGTTCATAACGTGGAACGGGAGGGGCTCGACCGTCGAACCCTCCGCCGTATAGAAGTCCATGTCTTTTTCGTAGCCATTGGCGAGGAAAAAGAAGTCGCGCGTCCATCCCACTTTCACCCGCGGTAGGGACGACGGGTCGAACTCCAAAGCAACCTCCTCGCCCGAACCGAAGACGGTAAATTGATCGTCAAAACCCACAAGCAGCGGAAGTACGTCCCCGTAGCGTGTGTAGGTACCCGCTTGCCGGGCGTAGGGCCCCGTCAGGCTTACATCTTCGTACACATAGTGCACGTTGCCGGCAGGAACGCCTTCCGTCTGGCGCGGGTAACCGTGGAACGCAAGTTGAGCGCGTTCGAGTTTTACTGGATGCATCGTGACGCTCGAATCCTGCGCGGTCCGGTCCACGAGAATCGAGTCCCAGTAGATTTGGAGATTGGTCGAAATGCGAATGCGGCGCGTACCGCCAGGAAGCTTGCCGGTGAGATCAGCCACCATCGTTCGCGGCAGACCCGCTGGGAAGCCCATGTCGTCGATCACCTTTACCCACTTGCCCTGCGTGTTCTGTGCTTCAACATAAGGAGATGTCGCCTGCACGCCCGCTTGGCTGGCTGCGTACATGCCCGTGGCGGTAAAGTACTCTATCTCCCCGTGCAGCAATAGGCGCAGCGGAGCAGCACCGTTGTATTTCTCGCCCAGATCGAGTTCCAGACTGTGCAGTTTGGTAAAACCTTTGAAGGGCAGCAACTCAAAATCGCCAACGTATTTGTGCGCCAGCAAATTCGGGAGCAGATCGCGGCCACGATCATCCCGCACACCCGCGGGAGGAACAGCCTTGTGGCTCGTGATCACTTTGAACGGCGGGTAGGGCGGATTCGCGGCGAAGAACTCGTTCGGGTAGACCTCGACATTCGACGGATGATCTACAGCCAGCAACTGCACCCGGTCGAGATACACCACTTCTTCCATTGGTTCCATCAAGCGAAAACTCAATTTGCCGTTTCGGAGTTGCATCATATCGCGATCGATCTTCACATATTCGGTCGGCCGCGGGATGTTGCGCTCCCGGGGCGCAACCCAGTGTCCGAGCACTCCGGCGCCAAGCACATCCGCGATCAGGCGGTATTTCTCCCCGTCCCAGGCAAACAGCGTCGGACAGGAACTGCCGCGGCGATCGATCTCGATGAATGCTTGCTCCTTGTCGCCGGGTACCTCGATCTCGTCTTGCAAAACCCCCGTGGGCCACAGCATACGGACGATGTCAGCTTGCGTTGAGTCCCCCAGTCCGGCCGTGATAACCGTGGAGCTTTGCCCTAAGTAGCCCGAAGACCCGGCGATCTCCCACTTCTGGCGGTTGGCTCCCGCGAAAACTTCTACCTTTGTGCCAATCGCACTCCGGTTATCGTTCAGTCCTCGGAACGCCAGGCGCAACCAGTGGTTTTTGTTGCCGCCTACGTTCCTGAGCAGAACAGCGGGGCCATGATTTTGCGTGATCAGCAAGTCCGTCCCGCCGTCGTTGTCATAGTCTGCGGTCAGAATGGCGCGTGGCTCTTTCAGCACGACTTTGTCCAACCCCACTTCCGCCGTAACATCTTTGAACCCGTCTACACCGACGTTACGAAACAAACGCACCTCGCCGCGGCCCTCTGCCGTCTCGCCAACTGCCGCGATGTCAATCCATCCGTCATTGTCGTAGTCAAGTGATGCAACTCCCCAGGCGCGGACCCAATTCGTAGCGGGCAACGCGATCGGCTCAAAGGTCTTCCCTTCCTTGTTGCGCCAGACCGTCAGCGCGGGCGAACCCCAGTGCGTGAATGCCAAGTCCATCCAACCGTCTTTATCGAAGTCGAGGACCGCGATTCCAACGGCCGGAGCAGGCATTGCCGCGGACCATGGCTCGCGGGCGGAGAACTTTCCCTCGCGAGGATTGTCGTAAATTGTTGGCGAGGCCACGTGCCAGGCCGTTGTCACCAGATCCACTGCGCGATCGTTGTTCGCGTCAGATCCGACCGCCGCGAAACTGGGGCCGCTTCCCTGCAACGCCAGGTCCGCCGTGACTTCCGTGAATGTCCCACTGCCATTGTTGCGGAACATGATGTTAGCGCCAGCAACTTTCGTTGCCTTCGCGTCCAGTGCCGACTTCCGCGGATCGAACAGAGTATCCGAACTGTAACGGGAGACGTAGAGGTCGATGTCGCCGTCGTGATCGTAGTCGACGAAAGTCAGACCAATGTTCGAGCCGGCCGCAAACGCATCACTCTTGATTCCAGCCGCTTCACTGACATCCTTGAACTTGCCGTCCTTCTCGTTGTGCAGCAACAACACACGATCCTTCAAACTCACGGCGAGATCGACCGAGCCATCATTGTCGTAGTCTCCAGCCGTGCAGCCAATTGCGTGCAGCGCGGGGTCGAGACCAGCCTTTCGCGTAACGTCCTCGAACTTCCCGTTCCCAAGATTGTGGTACAACGTCATCCCGCCCGCGGGCCCGGCGTCAGCGAGGAAAAGGTCGACGTTTCCATCGCCGTCGTAGTCGAGAAAACAAGCTCCTGGCCCCAGAAAGCTCGCGATACCGGAAGCATTCCCCGCAGGATGACTCGTGAGGCCCGATTGCTCCGTGACCGCAACAAACTTCACGGGGATCGCCGCCGGGACATGTGCCGCGACTGCTGTCGATTCCACCGCGCGCGAGTACTGGCCCTGCTCGCCATAAGCCAGGCTCATCGCCGAGCCAACTTTCGTCGACGTAATTTGCTGAAAGCGCACAAGGTGTTCCCGGGCTTTTGCCGTATCTCCTGACTGCTGATACGCGCGCGATAACCCAAACCACGCCGAAGCGTGCGTTGGGTTCAGCTTGATAGCATGTTCAAACGATGCAATCGCTTCGGGAGACTGCCGCGCTTGCAAGTGCGCCGAACCGAGGAAGTACCAGGTGTCCGCGTCGTTGGCATCGATTTGGGTGACATGCTGAAAAGCGTCGACTGCTTTTTCAACATCGCCGCTGTTCTTATAGAGAAGTCCCAGGTTGTACCAGGCGGTGGGGTTCTTCGGGTTCTCTTGCACCACGCCGTCGAGCAATGCCTTCGCCTCATCGACGCGCTGCAGATTGAGCAACGCAATCGCCCGGTTCAGCCTCCCGAGGCTGAATTTCGGATCCGCAGCGACCGCAGCCTCGAAATTCTTCAGCCCTTTCTCAAACAACTGCTGGTTCATGTAAGCCACGCCGAGATTATTTTGCCGCGCGGCTTCAACAGCAGATTTGGCATCGGAGGATGACTCGTAAGAAGACGCGCCCAGAAGGGTCAACGTAATGAATGCGGCAAGAAACCAGGTTAGGGAACGCATGATTGGTCCCGCCTAGGATATCAGTTCATCGCTACAGCATCGGCGCTGCAAATTCAGGCTTACGGTTTGGAACTTGCCAGTGCGCGCGCGTATTCGACCGGACTGGGCAGGGGCGCCAGACCGCGGCCCGCGAAAATCTCGGCGAATTCTTGGATCATGGAAGCGTGAATGAGGCCATTTGTCGCCAGCACCTGGCGGCTGGCAATATCGAATTCTCCGCCAGCAAAGTCCGTGACCGTGCCACCGGCCTCCTGACCAATCAGCACGCCCGCGGCGGTGTCCCAGGGGTTCAGGTTAAATTCCCAGAAGCCCTCGTAGCGTCCACAAGCAACGTAACAAAGGTCCAGCGCGGCCGAACCAGCGCGCCGCACGCCGTGCGTCTTCAGCGTGAGCTGGTGATAAAAATAGATGTTTGGATTCTTGTGGCGCTTCTGGCTCGGAAAGCCGGTGGCGACGAGACTGTCTTTGAGGTTCGCCGTCGCGGACACATTCACTTTCACGCCATTCAAAAAAGCGCCCCGGCCCAGTTCCGCGGAGAAAAGCTCATCGCGGGTGGGATCGTAGACCACTCCGGCTACCCGCTGTGCTTTCCCTTGCGCATTAAGGCGCTCAATCCCTAGTGAGACGCAAAACACAGGAAGACCATGAGCGAAATTTGTGGTGCCATCCAGCGGATCCACATACCAGCGGTAACCGGCGTTGGAGGCGGTGGTTGCCGCAACGCTTCCACTCTCCTCGCCAAGAACCGCATGGGTTGGAAACTGCTCGCGCACGCGCCGGATGATCAGGGCTTCCGAGTTGCGGTCTGCTTCCGTAACTAGATCGGCTTCGCCCTTGTATTCAATCTTGACTCGGCGGCGAAAGTAATCCATCAAGAGTGCGCCCGCCTCGCGCGCAATGGCGGAGACGGCAGGCACGAACTCGAACGATTCTGTTTCGTTGGCTGAACTCATTCGCTAGCTGAAGCAGACCCTAACCGCGGCGCTGGCCTTCTTCCTGGATATACATGATCTCGTGCTTGTAGATAAAAAGATTGGGCGCGCCTTCGCGGGTAAGGCGGATCATGTTGCGGTCGTAGTATTCGACCCAGCCGTAAACGACTTCTCCGTCAGTCAGCTTCACGCTAACGGGCTTTTGCTTTTCGCCCAACAGCTTCAGATAGGAAGCTTCCTCGAAGGTGTCTTCAGCGGGGACGATCTTGCCCTTGTGGGGGCGCGCGTTGGGAGGATCTATGCGGGGGGGCATAGAACTATTGTACAGGCTCCGGATTGCGTGCAGAACGCGGGGGGACACCCGCTCCCTGCAATCTAGAACGTCACCTTCAATCCGAACTCGATCGCCCGCGGTGCCCCCAGTGCGAATACTCCGGTTCCAAGCCCAAGGCGGTCTCCGGAATGGCCGACGGAACCGTTGACGCTCCCGCTGACTCCATCGAGGATTCCGCTCAGGTGCTGATTCGCTCCGTCGAAATTGGCCAGGTTCAAGACGTTGAAGACGGAGACGCTCGGCTCGATCGTGACTGATTCCATGGGCTTGTAGGTCCACGCGAGGGAGGCATCGAAGGAGCGCAACCAGGCCTGCATCACCGCACCTGGCTGGGTATTTTGAACTGGCTGAGCGACAGCCCCCAAGGCGACGAGTTGGTCTTGCGTCACCAATCCCGCGCCAACCAACGCGAAGCCTGCCGGTGTTGGGAAGCCGGCATGGTTCAGGTTGTAGTTGGCAATCGCCTTATCTAGGTCAGCAATTGAGCTAATGGTTCGTCCAAAAGCGCCGAGTTTGGTGCCCGGCAACAAGTCTCCGCCCGGAGAAACAGGGCTACCGTCTCCTGTGCCATCACCGGTCAGGTCGCTGGTGAAGATGCCCCCGAAGTTGCCCGAGGCGGGAACTCGCAGGTCTAGCGGAAGGGGGCTATAGAAATGCGAAACGACGCCCAGGCGAAAGCGCCTTGGAAGCTCTGCCGTTCCGCCAAAAGAAATCTGATGCTTCCGATCCAGACCGTTGGGCCCCAGCGACTGAAGAGGACGGTTATTGTCCACGGCGGGATTGATGAAGTCCCCATCTTGAGCAGAGGCGATGTACTTGGACAAAGCGTAGGAAGCGGTCAGATTCATGCGCTGAACGCCGCGAAACGGATGGACGACATTCTGCCTGAATGACATCTGCAGCGCGGTGTATTTCGAATACCCGATGGGAAACTGCATCAGATTGGAACCCAGGTTGCGGTTGACGCCGGGAAATGCAGCCGCGGGACAAGGTCCTCCGGAACACAGGAACGCACCGGAATCGAGACCATTAGCTGCGAACGTCGTAATATCGGGCTTGGCCTGACCGGGCAGAATGGGGGCCGCCAGAATGCAATTGACTTCTGCTTGCGAAGCGGACCCTGCAGCCGCCGCTGTGGGACATCCGTAGGCCGCACCCGTGCCATTGATGGCAGCTAAGCCGTTGGCCACATTGAGGAAATTAGCGTCGCCGACATGATTTACGTCGATGCCGAGCAACGTGTGCGTGCTCACGTTGCGCAGATAGTCCACTGTAAGGACGCTATTCACACCCAGTTGGCGCTGAATTCCGACGTTGATCTGCAGCGAGCGAGGACTCTTATAGGCCGGAGCAATCAGTTCCGTTCCCGTTGCATTGATCCCCGAGGTAAGAGTGTTCCCGATGAAAACTCCATTCACCGCCGGACCAGCGGCAATCGTGGCCACCTGATAGTCATGCTGCAGCGCCGCGATTTGATCGGCCACCGCTCCAATGGGCTGGCCGCAGAAAGTCGGTGTGATCGGAGTGGTGCCACCGGGAAGGGTGAAGGTCTGCGGCGCACCCCCAGCGCATACGATCTGGGTTCCGTTGAACAGCCCCTGCTGCAACCGGGCAGGACGATCGTACAGAATATTGTTCCAAATTGAGTTTTCGTAGTAGATTCCGGCTCCGGCGCGTACAACGGTCTTGCCGTCTTTGAAGGGATCCCACGTCAGCCCCAACTGCGGTCCGAAGTTCTTATTCGGCTGCCGCACACGCCTCGACAAACCCGTTCCGTAGAGGTCCAGAATATTTCCCTCGCACGGAGTCCCGCCCGCCACTAGATTGGCCGCCAGAGTGGGATCGAGTTGCGAACAAGGCACGGGAGCGACATCGCTGTCAGTGCGCCCCGTATCTCGCTGATAACGAATGCCCCCCGTGATGGTAAGGGTGGAACGGAACTTCCATGTGTCGCCGAAGTACAGCGAAATGCGGTTATCCGGGCCCAGGCCGCCTCCCGGCAGGCCGAAGGCCTTAAGGTCCGTGTTGAAGCCCTGACCGTTTCCCAGGGTCACGTTGTCAGCTGTGTATAGCAGCGGATTGGTCTCGGTGGTCGCCACAGCATTTACGGCTGGCGCTAAACCGAGAAAATCTGCTGTACCTCCGCCCTGGATGTGGTTGTACCCGCCTCCAAAACGGAATATATGCGCCTTGTAGGTTCGGCTGCCGTCATACTTGAACTGCTTATTCGATTGAAAGGTCGTTTGTGGGGCAAGATAGCTCGGACCGGAGCAGAAAACATCCAAGCCAGGGCTGAGGCAGAACGGGTCAATCCCGATCGTAAGTTCTAAATTCGGAGCTGGATTGACGGCGATTCCCTTGGTTGCATCGCTGATACCGTTGCGGAACTTCATGTAGCTGACGCGAATACTGTGCGTGTAACTGCCCCGGTTGAAGTCCAAACCAGCCGCATGCACCGGCGTGTGGCTGCTATTGGCGAACACCTGATACGAAGTAGGAATGATGGGCGCGACATCGCGATTCTGTTCGTAAGAAAAGCGATAGAAGAAATGGTAGTTATCCGGCTTGATTTGCCAGTCCAGCTTGCCGAGAATCTCGCTGTCGCGAAACGGAGAGCTGTAGTTTGGCCCCGGCGCAAAGAACGCTACGCCGGGCGCGGAAAGATCCTGCTTCACTCGTTCGCCGTCCACGAAGAAGAAGAACTTGTCCTTAACAAGGGCCCCGCCCAGGCTGCCGCCGAACTGGTGGCGCTGAAACGGCGAATCAATCCCACCGGGTAACGCGGCAGCGATCCGGTGATCGCGGAAATCGTAGTAGCCTTGGCCGTGCAGTTGGTTGGTGCCAGAGCGGGTGGCAACGTTGACGGAACCGGAAGAGGTCAGTTCGGTGGAGAGATCGAGAGACGACTGCCCTATTTGAAATTGCTCAATGGAACTGGCAGGGATGTTTTGCGTGGTGGTGCCGACAGTTTCATCGCTGATGTCGACTCCATCGACTTCAATTCGCGCGGTGCGTCCGAGGCGTCCCCCGAAAGAAATCGACGAGAAGCCGTTCTTGGTAGGATCGAAATTGCCGCCGTCCTGAATCTGTACTCCGGGCTCAAGCTGCGCCAAGTCGAGGAAGTTGCGGCCATTGATCGGAAGCGTCTCGATCTGGTCGCGCGTGACCACTCCCTGCACGGTTGCTTGCTCCGTATTGACGCGGATTTCCTCGCCTTTCACTTCCACCGTCTCATCGGATGAGCGGACCTGCAGCTTGATGTTGCCTCCCGTAGTAACGCCGACTTGCACGGTAACTGTTAGCTCGGTGGTCTGAAACCCCTTGGCCTCAATGCGAACCGTGTAGACGCCGGGAACGAGCGAGCCTGAGGTGTACACCCCTGACGAGGTGGTCTCGCTGTCGATGGTGCGGCCGGTAGCTTTGTTCAGGATGGTGACTGTAGCTTCGGGCACCACGGCGCCGGTTGGGTCGGTGATTACGCCCTGAATGTTTCCAGTGGCGTTGGAAACTTGAGCTTGGAGGGAGGCGGCCAGTGCGGCGAGAAGGGCAAAAAACACTGCAGAGCGACGCAAATCGAACGACTGCAAACCTCGAAACATCATGAAACCTCACGCTTTCAGTTGGGACTGATGCTGGCTGGGCCAGGACAGGCAATTCCTTTCGGCGACGCGCACGCCGAAAATCACTTGGATGCAGGCTTATGCCTGACTCTCACAGGAAAATTATTGACCTCCGATTGTACTGGTTACAAAGCGGATAGGGAAACTTGGCGCGCAATCGGCGAGCCAACGCGTTGGTGCGTTGCGAGTTGGATCTAGATCCTGGACCTCGCGGGCGAGGGCGCCCGCGCCACACTGGCTTCCTAGAAATGCCCGGAGCTAGTGAAGTATCCCGCACGATGGCGGGCATGGTAGCTGGCGGCGGAAGGACCCGTGAGCCTGACCTCGACGCGCCGGAAGTCGGAGTCTGTGAAACGCTTTGCAGGATAGTACGCCAGCAGGTATTGGGTGCGCAGTTCGTCGCTGATCTTCCGAAACGCCTCGTCGAGTGTTGGGAGGGACGTCGCGTAATAATATTTTCCGCCCGTGTCGGTGGAAATCTGAATCAACGCGTGTTCCCCGCCTGTATCCCGCCCGGCGCTGGCTTCAATCGGCACGATGATGATGCTGTAGACGATGGTCTCGGCGGCCTGCGCCGCGCGGAGGGCGTCGGAATAGCGGTTCGAGCTGGCGGTATCTCCGCCGTCGGTGATGACCACCATGACTTTGCGCCCTCGGCGGGATTCCATTGCCTCTGAACCCAGGCAGACGGCGTCATATAAAGCCGTGGCCGAGCCGGAGTGAATGGTGGCAATGCCCCGATCGATGCGGTCGAGGTCCTTGGTGAATGGAACTACTTCGCTCACGATTTCGCTGAACTGGTAGAGCGCCATCGCGTCCACAGGTCGCAGGATGGCGTGCGCGAAGTGGCGCGCCGACTCGGTCTCGAGTTTCAGATCCTTCCTGGTGGTGAGGCTGGTGTCGATGGCCGTGACGATAGAGAGGGGCAGCTCGGACTGCCGGTCGAAGACCGAGATTTTCTGCTCCGTGCCGTCCTCGATAATCTTAAAGTCTTCCTTTTTCAGCGAACCGACAGGCGCACCGCTCGCGTCGGTCACGGTAACGAACATATTCACGAGTTTGACATCGACTTTGACCGTGCCATCGGCATCGTCCTGGGCAAGACAGGCGCTGGAGAGCAGCAAAATCAGCAGGAAAGAGCGTATCCGCACGTCAGTGAGATGCCTTGTCTTGGCTTTCTGCCGCCTGAGGCTTCGAGCCGCCTGGAGCGGCCTGCGCGCTCGCAATCTCCGATGGAAAGGGTTCGCCGTCGGCCCAAACGGCTCCGTCGATAAAGTACTCCTTTTTCCAGATGGGAACGGTCCGCTTGAGGTTGTCGATGAGCCAGCGGCACGCGTCGAATGCCGGGCCGCGATGCGCGGAAGCGACAACGATGAGGACGCTGGTTTCGCCGATCTCAAGGCGCCCCAGGCGATGCACTAAGGCGACATCGCGGATTTTGAAATCGGCCAAGGCTTGGGTGGCAAGCTCTTCCATCTTTTTGAGCGCCATCGCTTCATAGGATTCGTACTCGAGATAGAGCGTTTCGCGGCCGCGAGTGTTATTGCGAACGATGCCTTCAAAGATGGCGGTGGCGCCGTCTTCGGGACGCTTGAGAACGTTGGCGACGGCTGCGGTATCGATTGGGTCACGGACAATGGCGCAATGGGCGCTGCGGGTAGATGCATCCGAGCCACCGGAGACAGGCGGAAGGAGAGCGACTTCGTCCCCAGCTCTGAGAATGTCCGACGGGCGGGCGAACTCCTGATTGATGGACATGGCGATGCCATCGAAGTGGGCGCACAGTCTCGGTTTGCTCGCCGCGTAGTGGTTCAGTAAATCCGCGAGCGTGGATTGCTCGGGCAAATTCGCCGTGTCAACGGCGAGACCAGTGACGTCCTTGAGGATGCCGAAGAAGAGGACGCGAATCTGCATGGATGCTACTCGGCCGCTCCGGCCAAGAACGATTGTTTTGCGAATCGAAACAGAACGGTCAATACAATGGCGACGCCCGCCATGATCAGCCAGCGCCCGCCTCTGGAGTCACGCGGATCTCGCGTCAAACGGGGCGCCATCAATCCCCCGAGAACCAACCCTGTGAACAGCCCGCCCACGTGGGCAGAATTGCTGATCCCCGCGACCGCCGCGCCGTAGAGCAGATTCACGATGGCAACCGTTACCAGGCTTCTGGTGATAGCTTGCGTGCGCTCCGCGGGAATTGGTAGTTGTCCCATCCAGAACGTGGTGATTAAGAGGCCGACCAGTCCGAAAATCGCGCCCGAGGCTCCGGCGGAGGGGAACTCGGGTTGGTACCAGGTGGCGGCGATGCTGGCCCCGATGCCACACAGGAGGTAGGAGCCAAGATAAGTACCCTTATCGAAAACCTGTTCCGCCAGGCGTCCCAGATTCCACAAACTCCACATGTTTACGAACAAATGAATAATCCCAATGTGGACAAAGACTGAGGTCAACAAGCGCCAAGTCTGGCCGCTGCCAAACGTAGCGGGGCCGAAATTCGCTCCCCAATTCACGATGTCGAGACCCGTCGGTCTTCCGGGAGAAACACCTCCAAGGACCATGGCCAGGAATACCGCTACGTTGACGCCAATGATGGCCATCGTGACCGAAGGACCCACCCGCCAGGCGGGAACAAGTTGCGAAACATGGCCTCCCGGCTGGATGTCGTCCTTTTCCGCCTCGCGGCAGTAGGAGCAGAGGTTGCTGTTTTTGCCGAAGGAAAATGCGGGCAATTTTCGCCCGCAGCGTGAACAATCCGCCATTGGTTCTCCGTGAAGTCAGTGCGTAGCTAGTGTATCGCGGGCTTATCCGACGGGCTGGCCGATGGCCCGCTCGACCTCGAGAACAACTCGCTGTTGCGCCGGGCCGGACAGGGCAATGTCGAGCACTTCGTCGATCGTGGTGACGTAGTGCATGGTCACGCCTTCGAGCTGCTCCGGCGTGATGTCTTCCTCGACGTTCATCTTGTTTTCTGCCGAGAGAATTACATCCCGAACGCCAGCGCGTTTAGCGGCCAGCACCTTTTCCTTAATGCCGCCGACGGGTAATACATTGCCGCTCAGCGTGATTTCACCCGTCATCGCTGTGTGCGACCGCAAGGGACGCTCGGTGAGAAGAGACACAAGAGCGGTGGCCATGGTGATGCCCGCCGAAGGGCCGTCCTTGGGAATTGCGCCTGCGGGCACGTGAATGTGCAGATCGTTGCTGGCAAAGAAGTCGCTGGCAATGCCGAGTCTTTCCGCATTGGAACGTACCCACGTGAGCGCGGCTTGCATGGATTCCTGCATAACCTGACCAATCTGCCCGGTCATGGTGAAGCCGCCTTTGCCCTTCATCTTGTTGGCTTCGATGAAGAGCACGTCGCCACCGGCAGGCGTCCACGCCAAGCCCACGGCGACTCCAGGACGCTTCGTGCGCTCAGCGATCTCCCCTTCCACGCGAATCTTGATGCCACCGAGAAATTCCTGGATCACTTCCTTGGTGACGGTCAGCTTCTCCGGCTTGCCTTCCGCAATGCGCCGAGCTTGCTTGCGACAGACAGTACCGATCGTCCGTTCCAAATTCCGCACACCTGCTTCGCGCGTGTAGTGGCGTATAACGTGACGCACCGACTCTTCCGGAAACTCGATTTGATCCGCGGTTATCCCGTTTTCCTCGATCTGACGTGGGATGAGGTACCGGAACGAGATATGGACTTTCTCCTCCTCCGTGTAGCCCTGGAGTTCGATGATCTCCATGCGGTCGCGCAGAGGCTCGGAGATGGTGTCGAGCACATTGGCTGTCGTAATGAACAACACATTCGACAAATCAAAAGGCACGTCAAGGTAGTTGTCGCGGAAGGTAGCGTTCTGCTCCGGATCGAGCGCTTCGAGCAGCGCAGAGCTCGGATCGCCACGGAAATCACGGCCGACTTTGTCGATCTCGTCGAGCATAAATACCGGGTCCTTCGTTTCCGCACGACGAATTCCCTGGAGAATCTGGCCGGGCAAGGCACCAATGTAAGTGCGACGGTGGCCACGTATTTCCGCTTCGTCATGCATGCCGCCGAGCGAGATGCGAACGAACTTGCGACCGAGCGATCGCGCGATGGACTTGCCCAGCGAGGTTTTCCCAACTCCGGGAGGTCCTACGAAACACAAGATCGGCCCTTTCATGTTGGGCTTGAGACGCCGCACAGAGAGAAAATCCAGAATGCGATCTTTCACCTTTTGCAAGTCGTAGTGATCCGCATCAAGAATTTCCTTGGCCTTGACAATATCGACTTCGCTGCCCGAGGTCTTGTTCCATGGCAACACTGCGAGCCACTCAATGTAGTTGCGCGTAACGGCAAAATCCGCCGCCATCGGCGACATGCGCGAGAGACGGTTCAGTTCCTTGGTCGCTTCTTTCTTCACATCTTCGGGCATGCCCGCTTCGTCGATTTTCTTGCGCAGGTCTTCGGTGTCACGCTGGCCCTCGTCGGCCTCGCCGAGTTCCTTCTGGATGGCCTTCATCTGCTCGCGCAGGTAGTACTCGCGTTGCGTCTGCTGCACGCGGTCCTGCACTTCAGACTGAATCTTGTTGCGGAGCTGCTGGACTTCTAACTCCTTCGCCAGATGCTGATTGATCTTGTCGAGGCGAATGCGAACGTCGTCCGTTTCGAGAACGTCTTGCTTGTCCGGCGTCGCGAGCGAAGGCAGCGACGAAGCCACAAAATCCACCAAGCGGCCGGGTTCGTCGATATTCATAGCGACCGTCGCGAGCTCGTCCGAAAGCGTTGGCGATCCCGCCACGATCTGCTGGAACAGAGTCAGCACATTTCGCGACAGCGCTTCAATTTCTGGACTCGCGGCCACAGTGCCTTCTGGGACCGTCTCATACTTCGCCCGCATGAAGGGGGTTTCCTGCGTGAACTGCGTCATGCGCACGCGCTCAACACCCTCTGCGAACACAAACAAGCTTTGATTCGGCATCTTGACGACTTTATGCACGGTCGCCAGCGTGCCCAAAACGTACAGATCGCCGGGCTGCGGTATGTCCACGCGCGCCTCGCGCTGCGCCACCACGATGATCGTCTTGTCCTCGCCCAGCGAGTTAATCAACTGAATCGAGCTTTCGCGCCCAACCGTCAGCGGCAGCACTGCGTGCGGGAAGAGCACAGTATCGCGCACCGGCAACACGGGCAAAGCCCGGTCCGCCGCGGAAGGCTCTACCGGCTTGGGATTGCTGGGACTGCGTTCGATCGTCTTTTCTGGGGTCTTATCAGAACGGGGCATCCTGTCTCCCTGAGTCAAACTCACTCAACTTTGATGAGGCTGCGAATAAATGGATTCAGGCGGGCAGCGGCGACCGGCCAAAGAATCGCACTTAAGCTGTTGGATTGTAAAGTCTTTCTCCGGATTTTCGCACCTGCCCAAAGTACCCCCTACCTTAGAGGACTCGCTGGCACTTAAGCCCCCGGATATACACCCAAAACCTTGGCAAAGTCCGTGATTTCCGCTAGATGCCGCAGCGCATTGTCGGCCTCTTTGGTCGGCCCGCAGAGCAAATCCACGTAAAAGACATACTCCCAGGGGCGCCCCTTGACCGGACGCGACTCGATCTTGGACAAACTGATATCACGCAGCGCAAATACACTCAATGCCTTGAATAAGGCTCCGGGAACGTTCTTGACACTGAAGGCAATCGACGTTTTGTTGGCGCGGGGCAGAACTCTTCGTTGCCTCCGAACGAGAAAGAACCGCGTGAAGTTTTGCTTGTTGTCCTCGACTCCCACCTTCAGAATTTTCCCCCCATACACCTGGGCACCGCCCTTGCTGGCAATGGCGCCGGAATCGCGGAGATTCTCGGCCATGATGTGCTTGACGCTACCCGCAGTGTCGTAAAAGGAAACCGGCTCGATCTTCGGGTGCAGGCGAAAAAATTCGCGGCATTGATCCAGCGCTACTGGGTGCGAATAGACTCGCCGAAGATCCACGAATTTGACGCCCGGCAGAGCAATGAGGTTATGCACGATCCGCATCCGGAATTCGCGCTGCACAAAAACTTCCCGCGCCAGCAGCAGATCGAAATGCTCTAGCACAGACCCGGCCAATGAGTTTTCGATAGGAATCACAGCCAAGTCCACCGAGTGGTTGTCCAGCCGGTCAAATACCTCCAGCGACCGTGCGCACGGCACTACGCGGCAACCAGGCTGCATGCGCTCCGCGGCCTCGTGACTGAACGCCCCCAGTTCACCCTGAATCGCGACTTTGGGCGCCGCGGTTTTCTTTCCTGCAACTTTCATGTTCGACACGTTACTGGGCCAACGGAGCGGAAATCAACTCTTTCGCGAAAACAAACGCGTCGGCTCCGTTCGGGTAGTACCGCTCCTCCGTGCGGACGACCTCGTACCCATGCCGCTTGTAGAACTCTACCCCCGCGAGATTGGTCACCATGGTTTCGAGATATACCGATTCGATATGGGCAGCACGAAGGCGCTCTTCCGCGTCCGCTATCAACTTCGATCCGATCCCAGTCCGGCGCGCATTTCCCACAACATCAATCGTGACGATGTGGCCAGTTCTTTTCGCCTCAGTCTGGGCGACTAGGAATCCCAGGATCGTACCGGGCTGGTCGCCAAAGGATTTATTCCGGGCACGCGGCTGCTCGGCCACAATCGTGAATGCCCCAGGCCGCCGCATATAGACGGCTAACTCCAGCCGGGAGTAGGAGATACCAGGCGGAAAGCAGGCC
>Ga0137409_10000725_pt1 | contig 36096 bp, 32 predicted proteins | sample CZODoug1_16funga_FD_122059 | JGI IMG/M metagenome (GOLD analysis project Ga0137409, IMG submission 122059) | Vadose zone soil fungal communities from Angelo Coast Range Reserve, California, USA - CZODoug1_16fungal (Hybrid Assembly) | ecosystem: Environmental > Terrestrial > Soil > Vadose zone... | reverse complement strand
CAGACGACTTGGGCCCGAAAGCTCTGCAGACTATCGATGTTGCCGGGCACCGCATGGTAGTTGAAGTAGCCTTGTACCACGGACCTCAACCACTTCCCGACTTCGGCCACTGGCTCGTGCCAGCGCCGCCGAAGCTCCTCCCGTACTGCTTTGAGTTTTGCGGAGAGTCGCTTACGGATAGTCTTGCGATCGACCGAGAAGCCGCCGGTTTTCCGGTTTTTCGCGCAGATGTGCGGTTGAGTAGCCCCGGGGAATCGCACCCCGAGGCTCTCGCAGAACCGGACGTGAACCTCTCGGCTCATCCGGCTCCCATCAAGCAAACGTGCCGATCATACCAAGGCGCCAGTGTACGAAGAGATCCGGTCGCTCCGCGGCAAGCCGTTGCAAGAACTGGCTCGCCTGGATCTTGTGATCTGTAAAGCGCTTGAACTTTCGCATCACCCAGGCCACAAGCATCTGGTTAACATGCCGCAGCAAGGGGTAGAGCGCCGATGGGGCATAGCGTCCGTAGTACTCAATCCAACCCCGCAGGAGAGGATTGAGCCGCCGGGCAATGTCCTCCAACGATAACTGTGTTTGATGGCGAAGTTTCAATTCCCGAATCGCTGACCGCATGGCTTTCATCGCCGAGGGACTAACCGCGGGATTGAATCCGCAGAATAGCGTTTTATCTCGGAAACGTCTCACCAGACGAGGCCGAAAGCAGTACCCAAGGAAGTCAAATTTGACATTTGGATACACGCCTTTGCGCTTCGTATCTTTGCAGTAGACGATCTTGGCTTTGGTCGGATGCATCTCCAGGCGGCACTCCGCCAGGCGAGTTTGAAGCTCAGCCTTGAGAGCTTGTGCTTCTTGCTCATTATGGCAGTGCTCCAACCCATCGTCCGCATACCGACACCACGGGAGATCCGGGTGTGTCCGCACCATCCAGAGATCGAACGCATAGTGGAGAAAAATGTTCGCCAAAATTGGGCTAACCACTCCACCTTGCGGAGTCCCGCGCTCACTTGGAAAGAGTCGCCCTTTACCGTAGCTTCCCGCTTTGAGCATTGCCTGAATTAGGCGTAGCACTCGGCTGTCCGCTACTTGCTGGGCAACCAGCGTTAGAAGTTTCTCGTGATCCACAGACCCAAAAAAGTCTTTCAGGTCGGCGTCTACGATCCACTCGCTCCCGCTTTGTATCTCCTTCCACACCTTGCGCAGGGCGTCCTTCGTCGATCGCCCTCTCCGATATCCGAAGTTCGCTTCGTCGAATACCGGTTCGAAGATCGGTTCCAACCGGTTGAGCAACGCCTGCTGGCAGACCCGGTCATAAATCGTGGGAATGCCAAGCGTGCGATACTCTCCCGGCTTACCCGCCTTCGGGATTTGCACCTGCCGCACCGGTTGAGGCTGATAGCTGTCCCCTTGCAGTTCGCTTTGCAATCGATTCAACTGCTGATCGAGTCGCTCTGCGAATCCGCTAAGGGTCTGTCCGTCTACACCTCCACTACCCCGGTTGGCATGTACACTCTCCCAGGCCATCTCCAAGTTCTTCCGCTTGTACACCTTGTCGATCAATGAATGGACCTTCTTTGTCCCCGTCGGGTTGATCCAGTCCACCAGTCTCCTCAGACGAGAATGTACGGGTATTTCACTCATGGAACTGTTCCACCTTCCCGCCCTTGCTCATCTGGTTTTCTTTCTCTCCCCAACCGTCTTCGCCGGCTGCCTTCCCCAATCCATTTCGATTGCCGATGACTCGGTCACGTGGCTTTCGCCGCGCTTCAGGTACTACACAGCCGTCCGTCTACTGACAGAGCTTCACTCACCCCTTCGCTCTCGCTTATAGGCCCGTTTACTCCGGTGTCGCCGGAGACTCTGTCAGTCCTCCTGAGGTCACGTGTTGTTCTTCCCTACCGTGCCGTCCGCAAACACCTTGGTACGGTGGGTGAATGAGAGCGCCTTCGTCTCCATAGTGCAGACTCGACCTTGCCCCACCTTCGGCCGACCGGTTCATCTTCGGGGTAGCCCCCATCGATTACGGCCCGGTAGTTCTCCTCATGCCTTTCGGATTCCATCTCGCGATGGACACCCTGCCCTCCGAAGAACTAACTTCATTCTTCGGCCAGCGAGGCATTACCCCCGCTTTTGGATATGGCCCTCCTCATCCTAGTGCCAGAAGGACTTCAACCTTCCTGAACAACGCGCTGCTCAGCACACAATACGCCCTCTGCTGACTTCTGCGACATGATCAGGATGAATCGCTTCATCCTCAGTCACGTTTTGTGACATGCCGCAGACCTCCCGAGGTAAGTTCGACTGCCTTCGCCGCGCAACCGCCGGATTTACCACCAGTGAGCTTGATGGATATGGGCTTCGCAGTCAGTTGCCCGCTCGCCCGCCACCGTAGGCCTCCTATCCGGTTCTTGTTCATCGGCTCGCGTCTTTGCTCCGCGCTTCTTTCAGGCCCCGCCTCGCGGCGAGTGTTATTTCACCCTTGCGCTTCGCGATCATCACGTTGTGAAGAGGACTTACACCTCCTAGCTGTCAAACCTGCTCGGCACACAACAAAAAAAGCACGGGACGAAAGTCCCGTGCTTTTCCATTCCGCCTGCGGCCACGTACCGGCCGCAAGGAATTGCTAGTTAGAGTGCTGGGTCGGTGTTCGCGCAGGCCGTGCCGCCCGCGTTGGCGCGGATTACCCCGGACTGATCAGTGCAGAACGCGCGCTGGCCGCTCTGGCCAACAGCAACAGGGAGAGCCGTCGCTGCATACGTAACCGTCGGTGTGCCGCCAGCCGCCGCAGCCGTGAAAACATAGCCGCTTTTTTGGTTAGGCGCAGCCGCTAGAGTGTCGTCAATCAGGCATGCCCCGGCGGAAGTTGCACCAGTCGCCGTTGCGCAGGTCCCAGCCGCGCCGCCAAGGGCAGTCAGGTTTGCAAAACCAACCGACGGATAAGTGGTTTGAAAGGTCACTTCCGCCGTATTGATGGTGCGGAGAGAACCCACTGCGGAAGCCTCGTTCGCGGCCATACGGGACCGGAGGAGGTTCGGAATGGCGATGGCCGCGATGATCAGAATGATCGCCACGACGATCAGCAACTCGATAAGAGAGAAACCCTTCTGTTTCTTCATGAAGCTAGATCTCCTTGAGAAATCTCATGGTGCCAGAGCACCCTATACCTATGGCAAGCTAGGGACCAATTCTAAGACTGAGGCTGCCCCTCGGTCGCTCTTTCGTAGTATATTGATAGCAATCGACTTACATAGTTAATCCCGACTGAGCCTTCATGCACCGACGCCTAAAAATGGGCAAAATCTTCTGAGATTGCCCTTTTTCGTCCATCGCTGGAAGCAGTTATCGTCACTAGAATGTGCTTCGGGCCACAACGATTGAAGTTCTTGAACTCTGTAAAGTACTCCTCTGTTTTAGCCTACAGGTTATGTTTCTTGGCGTAATGACGGAAGGAGCGGTAACTAATCTTCAGGAGCTCGGAGGCCCGGGTCCGGACTCCGTCCGCTTTCTCTAAAGCGGCTTGCAAATACCTCCGCTCGGCTGCGGCAATTTCTTTCTCGAAATCTATGCCGTCGACGGGAAACCCTGCCGCCTGGCCCTCTGGCACCCCAATGGAAGATCCTGAATATCCGGCGATCCGATCCGGCAACACTTTCAAAGAGATCTCCCTGCCAGTCTCCAGGGCGACGGCGCGTTCCATCGTGTTTTCGAGCTCGCGAACGTTTCCAGGCCAATCGTAGGATTCCAGGCGAGTCATCGCTTCCGGGGAGATCCCCTCGATGGGTTTTTCCATCGTCTTACAGAAGCGCTCGAGAAAGTGGCGCGCGAGGAGTGGAATGTCGTCCCGGCGGGCGCGCAAGGGGGGCACCTGTATGGGAATCACGCTGAGGCGATAATAGAGGTCCTCGCGGAAGCGGCCTTCCGCAATTTCCTTTTCGAACTCCTTGTTCGTAGCGGCAATGATGCGGACATCCACATCCGATTCTTCCGTACTGCCGATCGGGCGGACCTTGCCTTCCTGGAGGACGCGATAGAGCTTCACCTGCATGGTCAGGCTCATATTTCCGATCTCGTCCATGAAGAGCGTGCCGCCGTGAGCGGCCTGGAAGAGGCCCTGGCGGTTTTCGTTAGCCCCGGTAAAAGCTCCCTTCATATAACCGAAAAGTTCGGACTCCAGGAGAGTCTCCGGAAACGCACCACAGTTGATGGTGATAAAAGGGGCCTGGGACCGAACGCTGTTTTCATGAATGGCGCGGGCGACCAGTTCTTTGCCGGTCCCACTCTCGCCGGTGATGAGAACGCGGCTCGTTTGAGGAGCTACGGTTTGAATCATGTCGAAGATCGCGCGCATGTTCGGGCTCTGTCCGATAATATTGTCGAGCCCGGTGAGCCGCCGGAGCTCCCGACGCAGATATCCGGCTTCTTTCCTCCATTTCAGGCTCTCGGTGACTTCATGCACAGCGAGGCGCAATTGATCGACTAGCGAGTGGCCCTTGATGACGTAACGGTCGGCGCCGGAATTGAGTGCCGCGATGGCGGTATCCAGGGCAGGCAGCGCCGTCATCAGCAGGAAGAATGAACCCGGGGAGATTTCCTTCGCGAATTTTAGGAGATCCACTCCACTCTCCCCAGGCATACGGACATCCGAAATGATGATGTCGAAGATCTGCGATTCAAGTTTGCGCTTCGCGGCCTCCACGCTGTGCACCACTTCAACCCGGTGACCTTCCTTGCGGAAGGTAATCTCCAGCAGCTCGCCGATCGATTTCTCATCGTCGACAACGAGGATGTGGGACATTTCTCGGGACGTTTCCTTGACTGCGGCTTTGGTTCCTTGCATGGCGCCTCACGCAACTCGCGGCAATTCGACGATAAACTCAGCACCGCGGTCTTTCTCGGAGATCACGCTAATCTTTCCACTGTGAGCCTGCACAATTTGATAGACAATGGACAGCCCCAGCCCGGTGCCGCCCTCGAAACCCGATTGTAGAGGCTCAAAAATCTTGGCCCTTTGCCTTGGGTCGAGGCCGATACCCGTGTCTTGAAAGGCGATGCGCAGCCAGAACGGGCGTTGTTCCAGCTTCACGGTCAGGGTGCCGCCATCGGGCATCGCGCGGAGGGCGTTGTCGCAGAGATTCCAGAAGACCTGCTTGATTTTGTTGGCATCCACGCGCGCATGCAATTCCTTTCCATTGAATGCGCGGACAATCTGATACTTGGAGCCTATCTCCGGCTTCTTCTCCATCAGCATCAGCGTTTCATCCAACAGGTCGCGAACATCGGCATGCTGAAATTCGTAGGTCTTCTCTCGAGAATAGTTGAGAAAGTCGGTGATGATATTGTTGAGCCGCTCGGATTCCCTGCTCACAATATTGACGAGATGCTTCTCGTCTTCTTCGAGCGGTACGAGACGCGCCAGTTCCTTGACGGCGCCGGCCATGGCCGTCAAAGGCTGCCGAATTTCGTGGGCGATGGCGGCGGAAAGACGCCCCAGGGCGGCCATGCGCTCCTTGGTCGCCACTTCCTGCTCCAGCCGACGTAGATCCGTCAGATCCTGGAAGTTGAAAACGTAACCATCGCGTTCCGAGTCGCGCGAACGCAGCGGCGAAATACTGATGCCGAGATAGCGGATATCCCCGGAAGGCGTACGGAAGTCAATCTCCTTCCTGAGCGAAAGCCTCTCGCTATTTTCGTATTGACCGGGGAGCCAGAAATCGACATTCAGTTCCTGCAGCTTCTTGCCGCGCAAATCAGCAAAGCGATGTCCGAGGATTTCCTCGCCGGTACGATTCAGCAGAAGAATGTGACCACCGAGGTCCGTGGTGATCAAACCACCGCGCATCGAGTGAATGATGTCTTCGGTGAAATCCTGAAGGCTGAGAAGTTCCTCGCGCTTCTCTTCGAGCTCCACGCCCTTCTTGCGAAGAGACTGGGCCAGGAGGCTGGCCAGATAGGCCACCGCAAGAAACCCCAGAAGATTCATGACGAGCCAGGTGCGAAGGCTCTCCATCATCGGCAGGCTGGAGAAGGTGCGCGGAATCTTCTCCGCATAGGCCAGCGCCGTCATCCCCGCAAGGAGCAGAAAACACGTTGCCGCAGTTAGAAAAGCGGTCCGCCGGGAGAACAAGATGCTCGCGACAATGATCACCAGCAGATAGAGCAAAATGAAATAACTCTCCTGCAGGCCGGTGGAATACACCAGCAGCGAAATCATCACTACATCCCCGGCGACCTGCAATCCGCCATGCCACCGCGCTTGCGGGAGCCAGCGCAAAAGGATGAGGTGAAGGATTCCGAGAGTGATCCAGAAGATGATGAGCGGCAGGAAAAAGCGATTGGTGCTGAAGCCCGGGATATACTGCGGCCAGACCACTCCAATGGTCAGGATGAGGGTGATCGTCAGAAGACGAACACGCGTCAACCAGTCCAGCCATTCCCTTGTTGCGAAGCTCTTATCCATTGCAAGCCCGCGCCTTCATCCCGGCATCCGGGCATCCCCAAGTCCAGGCAGGAATAGCGGAAGACGGAGAGGACCTTCCCCGCCTTCCGCAAAGAGGATTATGCCGAGCGGACGGAAGCCCGATTAGTGCATCGAGCTCAGCTTGCCGATGAGCGAGAACAGGGGCAAGTACATGGAAATGACCACGCCGCCGACCACCACGCCGAGAACAACGATCATGATGGGCTCGAGAGCGGTCAGCAAGTCTTTCACCGCCGCGTCAACTTCTTCTTCATAGAAATCAGCGATTTTCTGGAGCATGGCGTCCATTGCGCCCGTCTGTTCGCCGACGGCAATCATCTGAGTGACCATGCCCGGAAACACTTCGGATTCTTTCAAAGGCTCGGTGAGCGACTTGCCTTCCTCGAGTGATTTTCTCACCTTTTGCAAGGCCCTCTCGACGACCGCATTGCCGGCGGTCTTGGCGGTGATGTCCAGGCCCTCAAGGATGGGCACGCCGCTGGAAATCAACGTGCCAAGCGTTCGCGTAAACCGCGCCACGGCAATCTTTCTCATCAAGATGCCAAGGACCGGAAGCTTCAGGACGATGGTATCGAGCACGAAGCGGCCCTGCGGAGTGCCGTACCAGACTTTCAGACCAAAGGCGGCGCCCCCGAGGGCCACGAGCAGAAGCAAGCCGAAAATGCTGCCGACAAAATTACTGAGAGCGATGACGATTTTCGTGGGCAGCGGGAGGTCCACGCCAAGGCCCGCAAACAACGTGGCGAAAATCGGCACGACCTTCCAGAGCAGCAGGGTGATCACGCCGCCGGCGACGGTCAAGACGCCCACCGGATAGACAAGGGCGGACTTGACGGCGCGCTGCAACTTGACGTTCTTTTCGATGTAGGTCGAGAGACGCTGCAAAATGGTGTCCAGAATACCGCCGGTCTCGCCCGCTTCGACCATGTTTACATACAAAGAGTCGAAAACCTTCGGCGAGCTGCGCATCGCGGCAGAAAGAGTGGCGCCGCCTTCGACCTGGCCACGCGTCCCTGTGAGGACCTTTTGAAAGAACTTGTTCTCCTGCTGGCTCGCCAGAATCTCGAGACACTGAACGAGCGGCAGACCGGCGTCGATCATGACCGAGAACTGGCGCGTGAAGATCGCGAGTTCCTTGGCGTTCACGCCGCCGCCGAATTGGGGCATATTGAATTCCTTGCCCTTCTCGGTCATTTTCGTCGCAGTGATCTGCTGTCGCTTCAGCAGGCTCGCCAGTTCGGTCTTGTTCGAAGCGGTCATCACCCCGCTGACGCTGCCGCCGGAGCGGCTGGTTCCCTGATATTTATAGTCCGGCATTTGATTGCCTCCTCAATCCTTCAATCTCTTGGGCATATGGCCGTTCAGCCAATTTCGTTTCTCCTAGCGTTTGCCAGCCACCGGAGCTTTATTGCCGCTTCCGGGCGTTGATACTCCGCGATTGATCATGTCCTGCAATTCATCGGCATTCGATGAACGCGAGAGGGCCATATCCAGCGTTATCATCTTTTGAAAATAAGCGTTCGCTAACCCCTGGTTAAAGGTCTGCATGCCCGTTTGACCTGTGCCGGTCTGCATCGCGGAATAGATCTGGTGAATCTTGTCTTCGCGGATCAGGTTGCGGATGGCGGGCGTGGGCACGAGCACTTCCATGATCATGGCCCGGCCGCGACCATCGGCGCGCGGGAGAAGCGCCTGACAAAGAATGCCCTCGATCACCATGGAAAGCTGTGCGCGAATCTGAGGCTGCTGGTGTGAGGGAAAAACGTCAATGATACGATTGATGGTGGAAGACGCCGAATTGGTGTGCAGGGTGGCAAAGGTCAAGTGGCCGGTTTCCGCAATGCGCAGGGCGGACTCAATCGTTTCGAGGTCGCGCATCTCGCCGATGAGAACGACGTCGGGGTCTTCGCGGAGTGCGGCACGAAGTGAGTTCGAGAAGGAATGCGTGTCCGCGTGAACTTCGCGCTGGTTCACCAGGCACTTCTTGTGATTGTGAAGAAATTCGATGGGGTCCTCGATGGTGATCATGTGCTCTTCACGTTCGCTGTTGATCTTGTCGAGCATGGCCGCCAGCGTGGTGGACTTCCCGGAGCCCGTTGGTCCGGTCACGAGGACGAGTCCGCGGGGCTTGTCGCACAATCCCTTCACGACCAGCGGCAATCCGAGAGCGTCGAAGCCTTTGATTTCCCACGGAATCGTACGGAAGACGGCGCCGACCGCTCCCCGCTGATTGAAAACGTTGCCGCGGAAGCGGGCCAAGTTTTTCAAACCGAAGGAGAAGTCCAACTCCAGGTTCTCTTCGAAGCGGTGTTTCTGCGCATCCGTTAAAACGCTATAAGCAAGAGACTTGGTATCCGCCGCAGTCAGAGGTGGCATGTCAAGAGGCCGAAGCCGCCCGTGCACGCGCACCCGCGGCGCGCTATTCGTGGTGATGTGGAGGTCGCTACCACCCATCTCGATCATCTTCTTCAGCAATTCACTGAGCGTAATTCCAGCCATCGGTCACCTTCAATGCTATAAAACCGTTTCGCGCAGGACTTCTTCCATGGTGGTCTGTCCAAGCGCAACCTTTATCAAACCACTGCGCCGCAGCGTGATCATGCCCTGCTCGATCGCCTTCTTCTTTAATTCCAAGGCGGAGGCGCCAACAAGAATCAATTCGCGGAGCTCATCGTTAATTTCCATAACTTCGTAGAGACCTGTGCGGCCCTTGTAGCCGCGCTTGTTGCAAGTAGTGCACCCCTTGCCGTGGTAGATCTTGGTGGTCTTGGCCTCTTCCGTGGTGTAGCCAGCATCGATGAGCGCCTGGTGCGGAACTTCCAGCTCTTCCTTGCAGTTCCCACAGATGCGGCGCACAAGACGCTGGGCGCAAATCAGATTCACCGAGGTGGCCACGAGAAAAGGCTCGATACCCATGTTCATCAAGCGGCTGATGGTCGAAGGCGCATCATTAGTATGGAGCGTGGATAACACCAAGTGTCCAGTGAGCGCGGCCTTGACACCGATTTCCGCCGTTTCAAAGTCGCGAATCTCGCCGACTAGAATAATGTTGGGGTCCTGCCGCAGAAAAGCCCGGAGCGCGGCAGCAAAGTTCAGACCGATCTGTTCTTTCATCTGCACTTGGTTGATGCCCGCCAATTGGAATTCGACCGGGTCTTCCGCGGTCATGATATTTGTGTCAACCGTATTAAGCGTTGCAACGGAGGAATACAGGGTGTTGGTTTTACCTGAACCCGTCGGACCTGTCACCAGCACCATCCCGTAGGGCTTCAAGATGTTGCGTTCGAATTTCTTGAGCGACTCAGGTTCAAAGCCGAGCTTGGTCATGTCCAGCCGGAGATTTTCCTTGTCCAGCAACCGCATAACGACCTTTTCGCCGTAAAGGGTGGGCACGGTCGAAACGCGGAAGTCCAATTCCTTTTTCTTACCATCGGCCTTGTACTTGATCATGATGCGGCCGTCTTGCGGCAAACGCTTTTCGGCAATGTCCAGTTTGGCCATGATCTTCAAGCGGCTGGTAATGGCGTCCTTCAGGCGCAAGGGCGGGGTCATCACCGTGGCAAGTTGTCCGTCAATGCGGAACCTCACGCGCATTTCGAGCTCGTAAGGCTCGATGTGGATATCGCTGGCGCCACGCTTGACGGAATCCGTCAAGATCAGGTTGACGAGCTTGATGATGGGAGCTTCTTCCGCGGCCTTCTCCAGCGTGGCAGTGTCCAGCTCCGATTCTTCCGCGGCCAACTCCAGCTCGTTGTCCTCATCAACGAGGTCTTTCATCAAATTACTGATCTCTTCCTGATTCGTTGACGACCCGCCATAAAAGCGCGTGATGGCGTCACCGATGGCCGACTCCGAGGCCACTACCGGCTCAACGTTGAACCCCGTCATGAACTTGATATCGTCCATCGCGAACACATTGGTGGGATCCGTCATGGCGATGGTAAGAACGGAGCCGACGCGCGACAGTGGGATGACCTGGTAGCGCGATGCCGTGTCTTGCGGAATAAGCTTGATGACGTTGGGATCGATTTCGTAATACTTCAGGTTGATGGAAGGAACGCCATATTGACGCGAGAGAACGCCGGTGATGTCATCATCGGTGATGAAGCCCATCTTGGTCAGGCAGCTTCCCAGCTTGCCTCCATTGGCGCGCTGAAACTCGAGCGCTTTTTGGAGCTGGTCCTGCGTGATCAGGCTTTCCTTAACTAATATTTCGCCCAGACGGACGGACATCCGCAGTACTCCCGACGGGTTTGCACCCAGCGCTCACCTTAGCAAATCGAGCAGTGGAAGGTAGCCAGAATTTCGCCCGCCGTTCTGAAATGGCTAATACCTGCCCGAAAGGGCAGGTCCTGCGAGGAGAGGACAGGTAGAAATCTTGACTTGCCTCCGTACGCTGGCTATCGTGCCATAGAGATGTCTGCACGAACAATAGGGACGCATTCTGCTCATGAGCTGACGCCGCTGACGAAAAATGTCCACGGTGTATGCGGCACTCGCGCCTTTCCATCCCAGGTGCACGCTTCATCACGTGTTTCGATGATTTCAAAATCATGAGCCGATTGGACAGCAAACAGCGCTGGGGTCTCGCCATCGGCGGGATACTTCTGACGTTACTCCTGGCCGCCGTCTTCACCTTCGGATCGCTCAACGTACCATTTGAGCCCAAGAGCTGGCGCGCCGTGATGGTGCTCTACGCTGTCTCCAGTTTTATCACCGCCGCTTTTCTCGTCTTTGGCCTGATCCTCGCACGCACTATCCTGCGTCTCTGGGTGGAACGCCGAAGAGAACAACTCGGCGCTCGCTTTAAGACGAAGATGGTCGTCGGCGCCATGGCCATTTCGCTTCTGCCGATCATCTTCATGTTCATCGTCAGCTACTCGTTGATCAATCGCAGCCTGTTGCTGTGGTTCCCCCGACCGCTGGAGATCGCCTCCGACGAAACACAGAAACTCTTGAGCGATCTGGGGCGGGCGCAGTTGCCACGGCTTCGCGGGCTGGCTTTGGCGGCGCAAGCAGAGGCCAGCAGTCCCAGCGCAAATTTCCTGCAACATGTCTTAGCGAGGGGCGCGGATGCTGCCTGGATTCTGGATGGCGAGGGCAGAGTGATGCGAGGCGGCATCGTTTGTGACGACCAGCGGGAGGATCGCACCGGCGCGATTTGCGTGCAGCCTGATGTTCCAGGTCAGTACTTGCGAACGTTACAGAGTGGAGTGGAAGTTTGGGCCGCCGGCGGAAGGAGATACTTTGCCGCTCGCGTCCCGGCATCGCAAGAAGGCAAGGCTGGAGGGTTTGCCGTTGCCGGATATCGTACGAGCCCGGACGTTCTCGAACGGCTGACGGCCATTCAATCCCAGACGCGCGAGTATTACCAGGAAAAACAGGACCTGCGCGCACTGAAGCGGCAGATGCTAGAGATTCTCCTTCTTTTCACGGTGCTGCTGCTCTCCGCGGTCATGTGGGTGGCGTTGTTTCTAGCGAAGCAAGTCACCATCCCCATTCAGGCCCTGGCGGAAGGGACGCGAGAGGTTTCCTCTGGCAACTTTGATTACCAGGTTCCGGAGCAAGCTCAGGATGAGTTGGGAATCCTGGTGCGCTCCTTTAACACCATGACCACGCAATTGCGCGACAGCCGCTCGCAAATCGATCAATTCACCCGGAATCTCCAGCAAGCGGTGCAGGAACTCGAGCGGCGGCGGCAGCTCATGGAAACCGTTCTGGAGAACATCCCCACGGGGGTGATTTCGCTGGACGCCGCGGGGGCCATTCTTCGCCTGAATACTTCGGTTTCGAGAATGTTCGGCGTTGGCAGCTCTGACTCTCACTCCCTCGAAGGGCTTCTCGGCGCGGATGCGGCCCGCATCGTGCACTACCTGATGCGCAGATCCCTGCGCATGGGAGTGGTCTCCCGGGAGATCGAGACGGTCGCCTCCGGACGCGTGCTGCACCTCGCTGTCACGGTGAGTTCGCTGGGCCCGCGCCGGGCGAACACCGGCTATGTCCTCGTCCTCGACGATCTGACGGAAGTGCTCCGCGCGCAGAAATCGGCAGCGTGGCAGGAGGTCGCGCGGCGAATCGCCCATGAAATCAAGAATCCGCTGACGCCGATTCAGCTCTCAGCCGAGCGGCTGCTGCGATTCCTCGAGCGGCACGACCACTCCCAATCAGCGGCTACACGTTACTTGGAATTGGCCAAGCTGGTTCAAGAGTGTTCGCGCCTGATCGAGCGGGAGGTCTCCACGCTCGCCGCGTTGGTCAACGAGTTTTCGCAATTCGTGCGCTTCCCTACCGCCAAGCTTGTGCCCACCAATGCCAACACCATCGTCCATCAGGCCGTGGAAGTATTCTCCGGACGGCTCGATGGCATCACGCTCAAGACGGCTCTTGCCGAAAATCTGCCGGCGGTGCGCGCCGACGGCGGGCTGCTTCGCAGCGTCGTCGTGAATCTCATCGATAATGCCGCGGAAGCCCTGGAGAACTCGGCGTTCCGGGAAATCCTGGTTTCGACCCTGGCCCTTTCGGATGCGGAGACCGTTGTGATTTGCGTCTCGGATACCGGCACCGGCATTTCGCCGGAAGACAAGGACAAACTTTTCCTGCCGCATTTCTCAACCAAGGACCGTGGCACCGGACTCGGCCTCGCCATCGCTGCTCGCATCGTGGCCGAACACGGCGGCAGTATCCACGTCGAGGACAATCTTCCGGTAGGATCGCGCTTCCTCGTTGAACTCCCGGTCGCGGAATTAACGCCTGCCTCCCTTGCCGACCACAATGGATCGGACGCGACTCGATGAACCCTGGACCGCATCTCCTCGTGGTGGACGACGAGGCTGGCATTCGTGAATCTCTCTCTTCGATTCTCGAGGACGAAGGCTACCACGTGGAAGCTGTAGGTTCCGCCGAGGAAGCCCTGGAGCGCGCCGCCACCGGCGAATTCGAGGTCGTTCTCCTGGACGTCTGGCTTCCGGGACTTGACGGCCTCGAAGCGCTGAGTCGCTTACAAGCATCCTCCCGCCCGCCCGCAGTCATCATGATTTCGGGTCATGGCACAATCGAGACAGCGGTGCGGGCCACAAAGCTCGGCGCCTTCGATTTCATCGAGAAACCCCTTTCGCTTGAGAAGATCATCGTTCTGGTTCGCAACGCCATTCAACAGCGCCGGCTCGAGGATGAAAACCAAGTGCTGCGAAGCGAACTGGGTTATCGCTACCAGGTTATCGGCGACAGCGTTCCCATGAAAGCGCTGCGCCAGCAGATTGCCGTCACGGCGCCGACCAACGGCCGCGTGCTGATCTACGGTGAGAGCGGCACGGGGAAAGAGCTCGTTGCGCGCGCGTTGCACGCTGCAAGCCTTCGCAGCAAGGGCCCTTTCGTGGAGGTCAATTGCGCGGCGATTCCTGAGGAACTAATCGAGTCCGAGCTCTTCGGGCACATTAAAGGCAGCTTTACCGGCGCGACGGAAGACAAGATCGGTAAATTTCAAAAGGCCGACGGCGGGACGCTCTTCCTCGATGAAATCGGCGACATGAGCCTCCGCACGCAATCGAAAGTTCTACGGGTACTCGAGGAACAGCGCTTCGAGCGCGTGGGCTCCAACGCCACCTTGAGCGTCGACGTGCGCGTCATCGCCGCAACGAACAAGCATCTCGAACAGGAAATCGCGCGCGGCGCCTTTCGCCAGGACCTTTTCTATCGCCTGAACGTGATTCCCTTTTACGTGCCGGCCTTGCGCGACCGCAGGGAGGACATCCCCACGCTGGCAAGATATTTCTTGAGCGAATTCAGCTCGGCCTACGGAAAGAAAACGCGCGAGCTCAGCGACTCCGCCATGGAAATCCTTATCCGCTACCCCTGGCCGGGAAATGTTCGAGAACTGCGAAACCTCGTCGAGCGGCTCGTCATCGTTTGCCCGCAGGCACGTATTGAGCCGCATCACCTTCCGCCCGAACTCTTCCGCGGCGCCGCGGAAAGCCCTCACCATCCTTACTCGACGCTGCATGAAGCACGCAGCGCCTACGAGCGGGAATTCATACTGCGGAAATTGCAGGAGCATCGCTGGAATATGACGCAAACGGCCACAGCTCTTGGCCTGGAACGCAGCCACCTGTACCGCAAAATGAAGTCTCTGGGAATCGCTGCCCCCGACTAAACTTGCCGAACCAGTAGCGTAACCGTCACGCTTCGCACATTTCTGGTTTCCCGCGAGCCTGCGAATTCGTGTAAAATCCTTCCAACCGGTGTCTCACTTTTCGGAAGACGGACTGGATCAGCGGAGCTCGCGAGGACGCTCATGATCCACCGCCGCTTCATTCACTGAAACTCTGCACCAGCCTCACCGGCCGGCCCATCCCTTTAGGACGCACGTAGGAAACTGGGAGAGTCCCGATGATGAGAATCGCTGTTTTTTTGACGGCCATCTTGACCGTCTCCGTTTTTACCGCGCAGGCGCAGATCACCATCACAGAATCAGGCCGCGAATCTCACTTCGTGCCACAATCGCGGGCATTTCTCCCGCATAACTGGGTGCGCGGGTATACGGATTTCTCCGTGGCGCCGTCGCACAACGAACCGGATCTCGGACGTTGCATGTTTCCTCAGCCAGCCAGTGCGGGCGGGACAACCTCCACGTGCACGGCATACGCACGCTATCTATTAAGCGGATACATTGAGTTTCAGCCGCTGGGCCGCACCGTGGCGCGACACTTCTTTCTATTCTTCGAACCGAAATTCAGCTTTGGAAGAAATATCCCCCAGCTCACCTACACTGCATCGATGGTGCCGATTGCTTACGATCGTTCGATTGGAATCGGTTTCCAGTTGCCGAAAAACTTCGAATTGCGCGCGACACAACACCAGGTGGATTGGCTCGGGCGTTATAGCAGGTCCCTGGGCACGGCAGACCTTCGCACCAATGGCCCTAATGGTCTCTATGCCACCTTTGGCGTGCGCTGGTCTTTCGGAGGATATGGGCGCCAGGGAGCCCCGTCGGACCATTAGTCCCGCAATCTAAAAACCCTGGGCTTCTTCACTATGGCAGGACCTGAATTCGCGATCCTTCCTAGACGAGTGTTTTTCATTCTTTTTCTTCCAACTCGCTGGCAAGCCCTTCCAACTGGTAACGCCAGTCGAGTTCACGCACCTTTTGGGGATTTTCCCGCCAATCCGGTGTTACTTTCACGAACAGTCCCAGGTAGATCTTGCTGCTGAGGATCGCCTCTAGCTCTTTGCGGGCTTCCGTTCCAATTTTTTTGAGCATCTCGCCTTTGTGGCCGATCAGTATTTTTTTCTGCGAATCGCGCTCCACGTTCATGATCGCTTCAATGCGCAACAGCTTGGGAGTCTCCTCATATTTTTCAACCACTACCGCCAGCGCGTAAGGCACTTCGTGGTACATCACCTGAATGGCCTTCTCGCGAATGATCTCCGCGGCCAGGAATCGTTCCGGCTGGTCGGTCAACTGATCTTCCGGAAAGTACGGCTCTCCCTCCGGCAACTGCTTCAGAATCTCGTCAAGAAGTTCTTCACACCCCGCGCCCTGCAGCGCGGAGATGGGCAGGATCGCGGCAAAATCGAAAGCTTTCGCAAAAGCATCAATCAGCGGCAGAAGTTTGGGCTTCGGCAAACGATCGACTTTGTTCAGCGCCAGAATCGTTCTTCCGCGAAACCGCTTCGCCTTCTCCAGCAGCAAATCGTCCGCATGCGGATGCATCCGGCTGGCATCGACCATCAGCAAGAGCACATCGATCCCCTCCAGCGCTGCCGCCACTTCCTGCATCATCTGCCGTCCCAGCGCCGAATCGGCTTCGTGCAGACCCGGCGTGTCGATAAAGACGATCTGCCCTTGCGGCTTGGTCACAATTCCCTGAATGCGATTGCGCGTGGTCTGCGGTTTGGAAGTAACGATCGCGATCTTCTGCCCGACCAACCGATTCACAAGGGTGGACTTCCCCGCATTCGGCCGCCCCACAACGGCTACAAACCCCGAACAGAACTCTTTTTTCTCTGGCTTTTCTTTGCTCTCCACTGGTCACTCTTCTCTGCTCTTTCGCGTCTTCGGTGTCGGAGTTTGATGCCTGCTTGCGTTCCTGCTTCTGCGAACATTACCGCTTCGTGGGGACAGCCTTCATCTGCTTGCGAATCCGCACGCGCAACACTTTTCTCTGGTTTGCTTCCAGGACTTCGAAACGATGATCCGCCAGCTCGGTTTTGTCACCTGGCGCGGGCACTTTGCCGGAAACATGGCTCAGCAAACCTGCAAGAGTGGTCACCGCCTCATCCGTCTTGTCGCCGAACTTCACGCCAAGTAATTCCTCGACGTCGCCGATTGGCATGCTGCCGCGCATGACTAGGCCGCCATCCGGTTCGCGCACCACATCCGGCGCCGGAGGCCTTCCTGCGTTTCCGCTTTCGCCGACGATCTCTTCCACCAGATCTTCCACGGTCGCGATGCCCGCCACGGTTCCATGCTCGTCGATAACCACCGCCAGCGGCTGGCCTTTCTGGCGCATTTCGCGCAATAACTCCGAACCAATCTTCGTTTCCGGGATGAAGAGAACGGGTTTGACCAGTTCACGCACCTTGCGCTTCAGCAAATCCTGGTCCGCGATTTGCAAAAGGTCCTGCGAGTGTACGACGCCGAAAATATCGTCGAGCGTTTTCTCATACACGGGAATCTTATTCAATTTCGTCTCGACAACTTTCGCGTGCAGATCTTCGAGCGTGGCCTCCGCCGGAATGGCCACAATGCTGGGCCGCGGAGTCATCACTTCGCGCACCCGCTTGTCGCTGAATTCCACGACTTGCTCGATCAAGTCCGCTTGTTCCGGCTCGATGATGCCTTCTTCTTCCGCGGCTTCCACCAGCGCTTCGATGCCCTCTTCGGTACGCTGCTCCTCGGTCTTCTCGGCCTCGTGCTCCGAAATTCGGGCCAGCGATTCCGCACCTTCCAGGAACACGCGCACCGGCCAGACGAACCACATGGCCCCGCGAACCAGCGGCAGAAGAGGCAGCAGCCAGCGCCCTGTAGTGCGGTACAACAACATGTCCGGAATAAAGTGCATCGCAATGACGACTTCGAGCACAAGAAATACGAAGAACTCGACGAAAGATTCCCATGTACCCGAAACGAAGTACACCACCCCTCGCGTCGTTTCCAACACCAGGAACGCCAGCCAGAAGTGCCCGAGGATTCGGAATGTCCGCCCGCCGCTGCGGCGATTGATCTTCAGTTTTGGCTCGATCTCCGCTTCAAAGATTTCCAGGTGTTGGTGGATGCGGCCCGTAGTCATGCGGCCCAGTTCGCGGTAAATCAGCGTCAGGTAGGAGAAAATGGGCAGGGTAAAAGCTACCAGCACGACGCTCAGCGTGTAGAGCAAGCTTAAATTCATCACGCCAGTCCGAGCCGTTTTCGCAGCTTCCGCTCGATTCGGCCCATTTCGCCGCGATCGGTTTCGTGGTCGTAGCCCAGCAGATGCAATACGCCGTGAAGAATCAGCACTCGAAGTTCACTCGAAAGTTCCCGACCATGTTTTTTCGCGTAGCGCCGAGCCGTCGCCGGAGAGATAGCAATGTCGCCGAGGTATTCGCCGGGCTTCACCATCTTTGATCCGCGCCGCAGCCGCACCGACCGCCGCCGCGCCAACGTGGGGAAAGAAAGCACGTCGGTAGGACCCTTCTCCTTGCGAAACTTCTCATTCATTAGCGCGATCCCTGCATCGCTAACCAGGCAAACCGTCAGGCCCGCTTCCTGCAACCCCAGTTCGCTTTTCACGCGGCGCAGAAAAGATTCGAGTGGACGCCGCGCCAGGCGTACCGCCCGCTGGCGGTTCACAATCATCCTTGCTGTATTTCTTTTTCCCGTTCTTTACCGGATTCTCTCGCTGGCGTTCCTGCTTTGCCGTTCGCGGTGTTTCCGCCGCGCTGCGGGTGAACTACATCATACTCTTCATAGGCGCGGATAATCTGCTGCACCAGGTTGTGCCGCACCACATCCTTCTCTCCGAACTGCACCACGCCGATCCCCTCGATCTTCCCGCAAACTTCCAGCGCTTCGACCAAGCCGGATTTTCTTCCTTGCGGCAGGTCGATCTGTGTCACGTCGCCGGTAATCACCGCCTTGGAGTTAAAGCCCAGCCGCGTGAGGAACATCTTCATTTGCTCACTGGTAGTGTTCTGCGCTTCGTCCAGAATCACAAAAGAATCATTCAGCGTGCGGCCCCGCATGAAAGCCAGCGGCGCAACTTCAATGATTCCTTTTTCCAAAAAACGCTCCAGCTTGTCCGCGTCCAACATGTCGTAAAGCGCGTCGTACAGCGGCCGCATGTACGGATCTATCTTCTGCTGCAGCGTGCCCGGCAGAAATCCCAGCCGCTCGCCTGCTTCCACCGCGGGCCGCGCCAGGATGATGCGGTTCACTTGCTTCGTCAGCAGTGCGCTCACCGCCATCGCCACGGCGATGTACGTTTTCCCGGTGCCGCCGGGACCGATGCCGAACATCATGTCGTGCTTCTCGATCTCTTCCATGTACCGCTTCTGGCTGGCGTTCTTCGGCGTTACTTGTTTCTTGCCAAAGGAGCGCACCCGGCTGTGCTCAAACATTCCGCGCGGCGATTCGTGCGGCTCCTCCGTCGCCACGCGCATCAGCGATTTTACTTCCGCGGCGGAGAGTGTGCGTCCATGCCGGGTTAGGTGGTTGTATTCCTCCACGATCTTCACGGCCTGGTCGACGCAGTCCTGCTCGCCTTCGATGGTCAGCCGCGTGTCGTGGAGATGGGTGCGCACGCGCAGCGCATCTTCGAGCACGCGCACATTCTCATCCAGCGTGCCAAAGAAGGGTTCGATTTGCCCAGAAATGTGTACGGTACGTCGCATCCAATTGGAAGGTTTTCCTGTTACTGGAACCGGGTGGCCGATGGGATTCCTCCTGTTTGTGCGTGGCCGCTTTGCGATTCACTCAGGGAGAAACTCTTTACACCCTAGCGCAGCACTCCGTCGCGGTCAAGTTAAGGGTGCATGACACGAAACCACGCCGTTTCAGACGGAGTGGGCGCTTCATTACTGTGATTCCTTCCTTGCCAGCGCAGCTTGGATCGCTTTTTCGGCCACCGGCGCCATCACCGCGTAGCCCGCGGAGTTCGGATGCAGCCCATCTTCGCTGAGCTCCTTCTTGAGCAAGCCCTGGTCATCCACAGTCGCCGGGAAATAATCGAGGTACACGTAGCCCTTCTCCGCCGCATACTTTTTAATCCAGGCGTTCAATTCCAGAATCTTTTCCGGCGGACGCTTGATGCGCACATCGAGTGGATTGCCATCGCGGTCCTGCCCATAGTTGCTCACCGGCAACACCGAGGACAGCACTGCGCGAATGCCATTGGCGCGGGCCAGCTCGGCCATCGACGCGAGGTTCCCTTCCGTTTCCTGCAGCGCGATCGGACCGGTATTCCCCGCAAGGTCGTTGGTGCCCGCCAGAATCACCACCACCTTCGGCTGCAGCGCGATCACGTCCGCGCGAAATCGCAGCAACATCTGCGGGGTCGTCTGCCCGCTAATTCCCCTGCCGATGTATGGCTTCCCCGGAAAAAATGCGCCGAACCGGGCCTGGACCCACGCGTCCGTGATGGAATCGCCCATGAACACCACGCGCTGTTCATTCTTCGCTGGAGCCGCCACGCCTGCATTGGCATCCCGATAGCGCGCGAGATCCGGCCAATCCTTCAGCCGTTTCTCCTGCGCCTCCAGCCTCGCCTTGGCTTCCGCCAGCTCCGGGCAATCTCCCGCCGGCTTCGCTGGCTCTTGTGTCTGCACCTGCGCAAATAGCCCGCTGGCACACACGGCCAGCGTCACGACTAGACGAGCAGTCAACTTGAAAACAGTCTCCATCGATCTCCCCTTCCTCTTCCATCTGAGAACAAACAACTAAAAAACAAGAATGGAAAACTGACAACTGAAAACTGAGAACTGAGAACTGAGAACTACCCCCTTCCGGCCGGTGCCTTAATCATTACCTGTACTCTGGTACGGAGGCTCTATGGACGTGAGCCTTCCGTACCGCGAAGATGTGAATCGAAGCTGAGCTTAATACTTTCAAAATCTATTGCGGATGAGAGGGGTTCGACCATGACAATGAAATTCATTCTTCTCGGCGCTCTTGCGAGCCTGGCCTTGAGTACCTCGTCGCCGGCCGAAGAACTTGCGAATCCAGCCGCTCCTCTCGGCAGCGCTGTCCTCACCGGCAAAATCAGTTGCAATGGATACCTCAGCGTTCCCATGACCGCCGATCAGGAGCAGTCGCTCCCGCTCCAGGTCATCGCCAATCTGGAATGCGGCCAAGAAGTCGCCGTACTCTCCGACGCCGAGGGATATACGGTAAATATCCGCACCGCGGACGGCAAGAATGGATACGTCGCGCGCATGTATCTCACCCGGGCGGTCCGGAAGAGAGCGGATGCCCTGGTGACAGCAGACAATGCCACGGTGAATAACGGCGTGGCCCGCTGGCAGTCTGGATCCAAAGGAAGCTACGAACTCACCAACGGGGACAAGCTGCTGGAATCGCTGACCGCCAATGGCATCACCGTCCAGATCTCGCTGCAGGACACGGGATGGAAAATGCGCGCCAATGTTGCGGTGGTCAACGCCAGTCAGCAACCGATCTACGTACTGCCGAGGTTGCTCTCGCTGGATGAGATAGCGCCAGTGATGAAGCCGCTTCGCTATCAGAACCCGGCGGAAGTGGCGAGAGCCGCCAATCATCAGATTTTGTGGACTTCGGCCAGCGCAGGCCCAACTGGCGGCGTGCAGCCGCAGCGGACTTCCTACGCATCCAGCGCCGACCTGTACACGGTGAATTACAAACTTCCTTCGTCCGACCCTTCGCCCAACTACCTCGCCCAGCATCAGGCCCTCGAAGAGATCGCCGCGAAAAATCAGGGCGCGCTAGCCGGCACGGCCCGGGAAATCAATGCCCTCTCTTTGAGAGAATGCAGCCTGAAGCCAAACGAGAAGACCGCGGGAGCCGTCTGGTTCGAACGCGATGCAAAATCAAACCAGTTTATCTTGCGCGTCCCTGTCGGCGCCGTGATCTTTGAATTTCCGCTTTCCTTCAACCACGAAAAATAGAATATGGGAGCAAAGCCTGTGCCCCGAGTCTAGCTCACAGAAAAACAGTTTGTCGGAAGAGACGGCGCAGCGATTGCGGTCCCGACCGGACCGGAGACTGGCAAGTAATTCCTGGAACTTCCTTCCCGATCGATGGGCATTGGTCCAGGCAGCCAGCTACAATCTTTGTCTATGAAGTGCCCCGGCTGCAGTACCGAAATGACTGCCATGACGCTGGACGGCCACTCAGGCGCACCGGTCGCCATCGACGTGTGCGCCAGTTGCCAGGCGTTCTGGTTCGATCACTTGGAAAGCCTGCAGCTCTCTGCCGGCTCCACACTGAAGCTCATGAAGTTTATCGGTGAACACTCGTCACCGGGGAAGCCATCAGTGCCGGCCGTGCTCCAATGTCCGCGGTGCGCAACGACGCTGCGGCTGGCGCACAACCTGCAGCGAAACATGCCGTTCACGTATTGGCGATGCGCGACCGATGACGGGCACTTCATCAGCTTTTTCGAGTTCTTGAAAGAAAAGAATTTCATCCATCCACTGTCGGCTGAGCAGATCAAGGACTTGCGGCAGAACGTTCAGTTTGTGAATTGCTCCAATTGTGGGGCGTCCATCGACCTGGAATCCAACTCTGCCTGCCCCTATTGCCATTCACCCATCTCCATGCTTGATATGAAGCAGCCGCAGCGGATGCTGGAGCAACTCAAACAAGCTGCCGAGCCTAAGCCGCTTGATCCCACACTCCCTATGAAACTAGCTTCCGCAAAGTTGGAATTGGAAACCTCCTTGGCCGATCATGATCGCGGCCCAGAATGGTGGAGCGATGCTGGCTCGTATGGCCTGGTGCAGGCCGGTCTGAACGTCGTCGCCCGATGGCTCAGCGAGAAGTTGGTTGATTGATCGCGATCAGCCCCCTACTTAGGAGAATCCTAGCGTGCATCCGAGAAGCGCCAGCTTCGGTAGGGACTCAGTTTGAAGATGAGTCACTATCGACCTTTGGGTGCTGTCCTAATTCGGATTTTTGGACTTCTTTTTCTTGCGGCCTTTGGCGATAGCCATGTTAGATTCGGCTAAACGCCGCAAAACTGCCACGGCATTCGGCTTAATCCCTTCGGTTTCAAACTTGGCTGCTGCAATAGCTGCTTTTTTTGCGAAGCGTCGCAATCGCTTGCGCTCGTTCTTGTTGTAACGGAAAGGGCCGCCCATAATTCAATCATAGCCCACCCCACAGAAAAGCAGCGCGGATAATTCCAAATTAGGACACTACCGACCTTTGAGCTCGTTTGACAAAGGCGTGAGCCTCGTTTACCGTTAGAAGTTTGAGCGATACGCAAAAGGAGCAATAGATGGCCCAGGGACAGGCTACCAAGGTTAAGAAGAAGAAGAAGTCGGTTTTGAAGCGCGCGGCGAAATCTCTTCAGCGCGCCGAAGTGAACCGCGCCAACCGCACGCGGGTCCGCACACTGATGCGGCGCCTGCGCACGGCCATCACCGCCGGCGACGCCACTGCCGCGGGCAATCTTCTCCAGCCCACGATGTCGGCAATCGACCAGGCCATTACCAAGAACGTGCTGCACGAGAACACCGCCAACCGCTACAAGTCGCGCCTCACGCTGGCCTACAACGGCGTCAAAGCGAAAGCCGCGAAGTAGCGAGGTTCTCCCGCTTTTCGGTCTTGTCGGTTTCTGTAGTGGCGGGCTTCGGCCCGCCCGTTCTTTTTTCTCCCTGCGAGGCCTGATGTCACACGCGATCCCCATCACCCGCGTTTCACAATCCCGTCTCACCGAAGCGCTGCGCGAAAATTCCGAATTCGGCGCCACCTTTAGCGACCACATGCTCGTCGCCGATTGGGAGGCGGGTTCGTGGAAGCAGCCTCAAATCGTTCCCTTCGGCCCGCTCTCGTTTTCACCCGCGCTGACTCCTTTCCACTACGGTCAGGCCATCTTCGAAGGCTTCAAAGCACACCGCACCGCGAACCGTGGCGTCGCGCAGTTTCGCCCGCGTGAGAATTTCGCTCGCATGAATCGCTCCGCTACGCGCCTCGCCATGCCCGAAATTCCGGAGTCGCTCTTCCTTGAAGGAGTCACCGAATTGGTTCGGCTAGATCGCGATTGGGTCCCTTATCGTGAGGGCGGTTCTCTGTACGTCCGCCCAACGTACTTCGGGGTCGATGACACGCTTCTTGTTCGCCCCGCCAATCGTTTCCGCCTCATCGTCATGACTTGTCCCGTCGGCCCCTACTTCGCGCAGCCCATTCGCCTGCTCGCCGAAGAGCGCTTCGTCCGCGCCTTCCCCGGCGGAACAGGTGACAGCAAAGCCGCCGGCAATTACGCCGGTGGGCTTCTCGCCGCGCGGCTCGCTCAGGAAAAGGGCTATCACAATGTCCTGTGGCTGGACGGAGTCGAGCGCCGCTATGTCGAAGAGTCCGGCGTGATGAACGTATTCTTCGTTCTCGATGGCAAAGCGATTACTCCGCCTCTCTCGGGCACGATCCTTCCCGGCGTCACACGCGACTCCGCTCTGACTTTGCTTCGCGAGATCGGCGTTCCGGCCGAAGAGCGCCAAATCTCCATCGACGAAGTTCTCTCCGCTCACGCCGCCGGAAAGCTTACCGAAGCCTTCGGCGCCGGAACCGCCGCCATCGTCGCCCCCATCGCGTGCATCCGTTACCGCGATCGCGACCTGCAATTCCCTACTGTTTCGGATTCCTCGGTCGCCGCACGGCTCCGCTCCCGCCTCGTCGCCATCCAAACCGGCCGCGAACCGGACACGCATAATTGGCTCCTGCCGGTCTAAACTGGTGTGCTCGTTCGGAATGATTGGTGACACTCGATGAACTACTACGCCTTGTTCTACGAACTCGTCGAAGACATGGTCACGCGCCGCGTCCCCTTCCGCGAAGAACACCTGCGCCTGGCACGCGAAGCCCGCGAACGAGGCGAACTGGTCCTTGCCGGTGCGCTCGCCGAACCCGTCGACCGCGCCTTACTCGTTTTCCACGTGGACAACAAGAGCAAAGTCGAAGCCTTCGCCCGCAAAGATCCTTACGTCCTCAACGGCCTTGCGAAAAAGTGGGAAGTCCGCCCCTGGAACGTTGTCGTCGGTAACGAAAATCCCGCCACAACCTCGGCTTCCGCCCCGTCGGGCCCGGCATCAGGAACCATCTTGCGTCGCTGGTCAGCCCGCGCCTCCGTAGCACAGTTGCCCAAGTATCTCGACCACTTTGACGAAAATGTTCTGCCCGAGCTCCGCCGCGTCTCCGGCTACCTGGGAGCCACTGTTTCCCTTTGCCGTCTCGAAAGCGAAATCGAAATCCTCGTCGAAACCACATGGCGTTCCATCGAAGCCATCCGCGACTTCGCAGGCCCCGACCTCGAAGCCGCCGTCGTCGCTGACCACCCTGCCGCCCTGCTCACCGATTTCGACCGTCGCGTCCGTCACTACGAAATTGCCGTTAGGGATCTCCCGTAGGACCTAGAAACCGTCCTGCGTTCGCATTTGTCAATGCGGATGGCTCTCCGGATCAGTCACGGTTTGCGGTTGAAGCAGCCTTACTCACCCGGCCAAGATCGAACTCAATCAGAGAATATTTCGCCAGGTAAACGTCTCGGCCATGCCGCGTAAGGAGGAATGCCACCGAGGTTCCGAGTCCCACGTACCTCGCGGCATTTGCGACCGCGGCATTACTCATTGACGCGCCGATCGCGCGAATGGGAGTCTCGGCAATATCGTCGGAAACCTTTCCAAGGGCGTACGCGTAACCCAGGTCAACCAACCCGTTTACCATCCCGGGCTTGCGGCCGTGCAGGGTGCCTTCTTGGTCCAGAGCGAAGCGAGCTTGCGCATCGGCTTCCGCCGCGCTCAACGAGCCGACGACGCGAAGAGGCTCTCGGTCACGGGGCACGATGCGATCAACTCGAAGATAGACCCGCGCGGTTCAGCATTCGTGGCGCAACGCTGCGCACAACAGTGCCTTCCACCACGCTGCCAGGCGCGAGCACGCGGCCGGCAACGCGCACTGGTTCCGCCAGTTGGCCGCGGAACGCCGCGGAACGTGTCGCCCTGGTGATTCCGCGAGGCGTGGAGCGCGGTGAGCAAGTAGGCTCGTGCCATAGGTTGTTCTCCCGAAGCGGTCATTGACGCGACGATTGGCTGAGCCGGGACAGGAACCGTCGTTTCCTGGCGCAGCGCCATCAGGAGTGTCCCGGACGCTTTGCTTTTCACTCGCGCAGCACCTGGCGCCTGCAATGATTTGGCCTTCGGCTGTACCGTCACTCCGGAGCTGGCGCGCAGAACGCAAGCGTCCAACGGCAGCACCTCGCCTGTGGCCAGCTGCAAGTCCGCAGCGCTCAATTCCAGGTGGTACTCGGTTGGGCGGCTCGTCTCCAGCGGGTTGAATCCGCGAACAATCGTGCGTCCGCTCCTCCGCCACAATCCCAAATCCTCGCGGATTTTCTCGATTGATTTCACCGTGACCCGAATCTTGCTGTCGGCCGGCGCCGCGATGTGTTCGCCCGCGTACAGCGGCAGCGAAAGCCGGCCCTCAAGCACGGCTCCCTTTTCGACGTGCCCCCAACTTTTGCGGCCCGGGAAATCCACCCGCAGCAACGATTCGCTCTCCACGTGGAGTACGGAAACGCCCGGCCCTGGCTCACCCGATCTTGCTTCTTCAGCAGAATGTTCCTGCGCGAGGAGCACGCACGGGAGAATTGCGAACATGCCAGCGGCGAAAATCGCCTTTCGGAAGAATGCGCTACGGTCCATACTCCCCCATTCTGAATTCTTTATTAGAATGCGATGACCTACGGTGTGATCGGAGGCCATCAAACGGGGAACCCCATGGGTTCCCCGTTTGACGGACCGAACGGCGATTGCGAACGGCTCTAGTTCCCGCCGCCCACCCGCGTGGTGGAAGAACTTTCCGTCAAGGTTAGGAGCCGCGATGCGCGCCATTGCCTAAGCAACGCTTCACGGTTCTTGCTAAGGTCGCGGCCGTCGCGCATCGCGGGATACGGGACGTTTTCGCCGAGCAATCCCTGCCACTGGAGGAGGTTGTATTTCGCGGCGTCCACGTGATCTTCGCGGCCGAAGTCAAAACCTTCCGTCTTCGCGGCCCAGTAGGCTGCGTCGTGCGTCGGCTTGGCATAGAACGCGGACAGCGCATTCTTCTTCAGCGTGTTTTTCGCGGTGGGCACCGGCAGGGGCAATTGCGTGCCGCGCAGGATGTCCGGCACGATGGAGTTGAAATCCCACTTCTTGGTCTTCTTCGAGAAGATATCGGTCATGGGACGGTCCAGCGCATCGTACGTGCCCAGGTGCTCGATCCCGAGGATGTCGATGATGGTGGTCAGCATGCTGACCGTCGTGTATTTCTTGGAGACCACCGCACCTTGCTTCACGTACGGCCCGGCCACGAAGGCGATGCTGCGATGCGCATCCACGTGATCCGGTCCGTCCTGGGAGTCGTCTTCTACCACGAACACCAGCGTATTGCCGCTGTAGCGCTTGCTCTTGGCCACTTTTTCCACGATGCGGCCAACGGCGTAGTCATTGTCGGCCGTCTGAATCTCCGGCGTGTTCACGCCATCGATCGCTGTGCCAAAGTTACCGGTGTGGTCATGCATGACGCGCACGAATTCCAGGTTCGGCATGTCGCCGTTAGCTTCGAACTTGTCGAATTCCCGCGCCCATTCATCCACACGGTAGAAGTCGGGGAAGTGATTGTCGTACCCGCGGAAAAACCTATCGGTGATGGGTTGCAGAGCCGCTTTTGTCGATGAAGAGACCGGAGTGCCGGTATCGAACGGATGACGAAGCAGCGGCGTTCCGCCCTGGGCGACGGGTACGCTGTATGTTCCGAGATCGATGAAGAAACCGTAGTTGCGCACGTTCAAGCCCGCACGCAGCGCGGAGTCCCACAGATAGCCGGCGCCTTCTTCTCCTTCCGGGCTGTCCGGAGCGGAGACATCGGCGGTGCCGAGCAGAAGGTTTTTCGCAACACTTGGTGGCAAACTGTTGTACGCCGGGAAGGCCGCAGCGCGCTCCTGCGGCGTGGCAAATCCAACGTTCACGTTGCGATTGGTGCCCTCGTAGTCGTAGTTTAAGCCGCGGCCGGCGTAGTTGATCGGCTCGGTCTTTTCGATGGTGTCAGCGGCGCGCGCGGAGGTCGACCAGTTCCAGCCGTCACCGCTCACTTCGCCGCTGTCGTAGAAGTTATCCAAGTCGATGAAGTTGTTGGCCAGCGCGTGAAGATTCGGCGTCAGCGGCTGCGGATAAACAACGATCGACGGATCGCCGTTGCCTTTGCTGAGGTCACCTAAAATCTGATCGTAGGTGCGGTTCTCTTTAACGATGTAAATGATGTGCTGAATCTTTCCATGAAGGAAGCCCATCATGTCCGCATCGGCAACATTTTGCTGTGCACTATAGTTGTTGTTCTGGGCCACCTGTGCGGTAAGCTCTTCCAGGTCTTGTCCGCTCGGCACCGGCAGCGTCAGGAATCCCGCCTTGGTCAATTGCCAAACGTATTGATTTGCCGCGCCGCAGGTAGAAAAATCTCCCTTCGTGGCCCCCGCCACATCCGTGCAATTCTGTGGCACTGGCCCGGTGTTGCTCTTGCCGTTGACGACATAAAGCATCGAGCCATCGGCGCTCACGCTGACGGAATTCGGATACCAGCCGGTGGGGATCACGCCTTGCAATTCGCTTCTGGCGCCGGAGCCGCCTTCGCCATCTCCGTCACGTGCAAGACGAATGACCGCTACCGAATTGGCGCCGCCATTGGTTACGTACAGGAATCCGCCGTCGGCCGACACGGCAACGCTGTTCGGGCTGCTTCCCTTAAACCCCTTGTTGTTCGCGAAAACGGATTTTGGCGCCGTCGTGCCGATCTCTTCGATGATCTGGTGTGTCTTCGTGCTGATCACGCCAACGGAATCGCTGCTGGATTCCGCTACATAGAGCCGCGTCTGCTTTGGATTGAGAGTGATGCGGGTGGGTTCCCCTTTTACGGAGATGCGATCGGTGACCGCGGGCGTGTTCGTCGAGATATCCACGACCACGATTTCGCGGTCGCGCGCACTCGACACGAACGCCGTGGAGTTTCCTTGGACGGCCACCCATACCGGGTACTCTCCTCCCGGCACGCCGTTGCCCGGACGAAGGTCCAAGTCGGCCAGAACTCTGCGCCCGGCGATGTCCACCAGGCTGATGGAATCGTTCTCATAGTTCGCCACCACCAGCCGCTTGCCGTCGGCGGTCACTGCCAAGCCCATCGCACCCGGCGTGATTTTCCCCAAAGCCAAAGCCGCGGGATGGCCTAGCTTTACCGGAACGCCGCTCTCGGCCCAGGTGCTTCCGCTCCAATCGTAGAAGTGCACGTTGTCGTCCGGCCCGCCGCTGACGTAAAACTCTTTTCCGTTTGGATTAATCGCAAGCCCGTCGAGAGCGTTGGGCACTTGGAGGACTTGTATTTGTAGCGGCTTCCCGCCGGAAATGTCGAACACAAAGATGTATTCGTTGGACTCATCGGGATTGGTATTGCCTTTGTTCGGCCCCCACGTGAAATTCTGGCTGTTGTAGCCGCTCGTAAGAATGAGCAGGGTGGTTCCGCTCGGACTGATTGCGGTGGTCACCGCCTGCCCGACGGTAAAGATCGGATCGAACGACAAGCCCGGATTCAAGGCCTGGAACGACGATCCGGAGGCAGCCGACGGGGTGATTTGTACGCCCGTCGGAATGAAGGCCCTTTCTTAAGATCGTCCTCATCCGCCTTGGCGGAGATCACGGCACCGATACTGATAACGCTAAAGATAGCCAGCGCAAGCGCGGACACACGCACCCGCGGCCGGCAGGTTCGACCATTTCCCAACATGTGTTACCTCCTGTTTGCTATATCAATCTCGGGGTCCTAATCAGATAGACCCTATGCAGCAGCTCTCTTCAGAGCGTTTGGCTGAGGTTAGTGAAGTTAGGCGGGCTATGTTTCAGAAACTTCTTTCGAACATGAATAATCCGCGAATCTTTCTTTATGTGGCGTATATCCTGCGATTTTTCAGCGGGTCTGCGATTCCGGGTGAGTCTTGATGGATCCAGCCCAAGTGGCGCTGCGCTTACTGTAAGTTCTGTGTTCTCCATAACCTCTGTGTTAATTTTCTTCCTTGGTTTTCTCAGCCCCGCGCCGCTTGTGCCTCGGCCGCCGTCAACTCCGAAACCAAGAACTCCAACACTGTGCGCGCATCTTTGCCGCCTTTGAGGCGGTCGTCCGCCTCCTGCAGCGCGCGCAATCCTCCCAGCAAACGCGCTTTCGAAATCTTCCGCGCGCTCTGAACTGCCATTTCCGCCTGTTCTGGGCGCATGCTGAGCGCGCGGGCCGCCTGCCACCCATTTATTACACCCTTTAATTCGCTGGCCTCCATCACCTTCCTATACATCCAGGTTATCGCGCCGAGCATTTCCAGAGGCGCCTCTCCATCGCGCAGCAAACGGTCGAGAAATTCCTGCGCTTTTTTCGACTGCCGCGACGCCAGCATGTCCGCCAATTCCCAAACCGTCGTCGTCTTCTCCGAAATCACCAGCGCGCTGATGTCCGCGCGCCCAATCACTTTTTTTCCTGCCACATATGTCGCCAGTTTCTCGATCTCCGTTTTTAGCCGCATCAAATCCGCGGCCACGAATTCCGCCAAATCCTCCGCGGCGCCCTTTTCGAATTCCACACCCTCTTCTTTCGCTATCGCTTTAGCCAGTGCCGTCGCCGACGCCAGCCTCTCTTCCACCTTCTCGCCCAGCCCGCATTCCACTACCAGCGTTTTCTCTGCCAGCAGCTTCCCCAATTTCATCCGCTGATCCAGCCCCGTCGCCTCCACCACCAGCACCGTGAATGGCGCCGGGTCCTCGAGGTACGCGCCGAGCTGCGCCACGGCCTCGTCACGGTTTTTCTCTCCCAGCTTCTCGATCGCTTCCGTATCCTCCAGGAAAACCACCTGCTGAGGCGAGAGCATCGCCATGGTTTGCGCCTGGTCCAGCGCCGCCTGCGTCTCTCCGCGCCCCGCCGAATAACGCGACACCGCCCAGGTCCGCGACGCTTCAGCCACGAATCTCTCGATCAATAGTGTCCGGCAGGCATCGCGAAGGTACGGCTCTTCTCCCAGCAGCAGAATCGCCGGAATGGGTTTCCCCTTCTCCAATCGTCCCAGCAATTCTTCCGGCGATAGCCGCGCCATGCAGCACCCCTTCACTTCCTAATGGACGAATCTCTGCAGTCTCTGAGACAAACCAGCTAAACCAAAAACAACAAATCTATTTTCTTCTCCGCTCAAAAACCTGACAACTATCAATTGACCGTCCAAGCCTGTCAATGAACGCATTTGTTCTTCTTTGCTGACAACTGAATACTGAAAACTGACTACACTCTCATTCGGGCAACGCTCAACAATCTCTTCTAATAATTCTCCACTACCGCCGCCACCAGCCGCGCCGCAAAGTCCTGCGCCATCCGGTCCAGCGCCGGGTCTTGTTCCTCAAAAAAGTTTTTAATGCTGTTTGAGTTGTTCACGTCCGTGGAGATTTCGTACTGGTTGCGGAAAATAAAATTGTCCGCGTGATAGAGAATCTTTCCCGTCTCGCGCTCTTCGAACGTGATCTCGCACTTCAGGGTTACCAACATCGTCGTCGCGCGCCCCGTCGCCGTATCAAACAGCAGCGGCACCGCTTCCAAACTCAGCACCTTGCCCCGCAGCACCGCGTCGCCGCTCGCCGGATCGGGTACCACTCGGTACGAGGTCTTCAACAAGAATTCATGCACCGTCGCGGTCGTCAATCTCTGCTCGATGCGGTAACTGGTCGTCTTGTTTTCCAGTGCCGGCACCGCAATCACATGAATGCTCTTCGGCAGCGAACTGCTCCGCCCCGCCAGGTGATACCCGCAGCCCGCCGATGCCAGAGACAACACCACCGACATTCCCAGCACCGCGGTATTTTCCGGTTTGAGTTTCATTCCGCGAGTTTCTCCGCCAGCCTCACCGCATTCGCCGCCGGCAATCGAATATTATCCGCCGCTCCCCAGAACCACCAGGTGTCCCGCCGTCCCGAATCCTGCTCCGGAGGCGCGAGATGGATGGACTTTTCCCCCGCCACGCTGACGTTGCTGGGCGCATCTTCAGAACTAGCGGCAATTACAAAGCCGGCAGACTTGCACGCAGACTCAATTTTTTCCAAGTTCAATCCAGCTGCAAGAGGATCAAACGCCGCCGAGGCGGCAAACGCAGTTCCGTAAAACACCGGAGCGTGCACGACCTGAACCGCCGGAACAAGGTCCGCTCCATCGAGCAAGACTCTCGCTTCCATTCGAACGCGCTCTCGAACTTCCGCCAACTTCTGCAAGGCCTCCGCCCCAAAGCGATCCAGGAGATTGAATGCAACCTGCGCGTCAAAAACAGTTTTTCCCACGCTCTGGAACAAGAGCAATTGTCCAGTCTGGCTCTCCAGCTCCTCGATTCCTCCACGGCCGGATTCTGAAACGGGCTGAAAAAATATCGCGGAGAGGTGATGCAATCCCAGCCCATGAAGAGCAAAGGAAAGTGCAATCACGGCAAGGCCAGCAGCCGAAGGGGTGGCAAACAATACCGCCTGGGAACGGAACGCTCGTTTCCGGAAGGACTCGATTCCGGGAAACCAGAGTTCGGTTTCCGTTTCGTCAAAGACAGCTCCGCTCAAATCAATGATGCGCCCGCCGCTTTTCTTCGCGGCGCCGACGTTTCTCCTCGTGAATTCCGGGGAGCCCGTGAAGAATACCAGGCGAGCGCGTTCGAAGGTTCCTTCTTCGACCGGTTGGATGACGGCGACTTCGCCCCCGGCCTCGGTGAGCGTGCCAGCGGTAACTTCCTCATCGACCAGCCGCAAATCCCATCCCGCGAAGCGGCTCTCTTCGAGCAACGACTTCAGCTCCGCTCCCAGCAGCGAAGACGCACCCGCAATCACAATGCGGTTGGAATCCCGTTCGAACGAAGGCATGAATCACGCGGTCCGCGAAATCATACGATGGCGCACGAATCGCACGAGATGCAGCGCGACGCCTGCGGCCGCATAGGTGCCCGCCAATATCACCAGCGCATACTCCGAGTACCGCCAGACCACGGCCAGGACCAGGCAGAGCAGGACGATTGCAAGCGACGGCTGTTTTCGAGTCCAAGGGATCTCCTTGAAACTGGAGTAGCGGATGGTGCTGGTCATCAGCGCTCCAAGCCCAGCCGCCAGCAGGAACCAAGCCACTGACCATCGCCAGTCATGTAGCGGCTCCTTAAAGCCGTGGACCAGTGCCGCGATCACACCGGCCGCCGCCGGCGTCGGCATGCCCACGAAATACTTTGAACTCCCCGGCGCCATGCCCTGCACGTTGAATCGCGCCAGCCTCCAGGCACAGCAAATCAAAAACGCCAGGCAGCAAACCCAGCCAAACTCGCCAATTTGTTGAAATGCAACCGACCCGTCTCCCGGCAGGCTGCGCGTGCCCCAGGCGTAAGCCACCACCGCCGGTGCGATCCCGAAACTCACCACGTCAGCCAGCGAGTCGAGTTGCACTCCAAATTCCGTGTTTGTGCCCGTCATCCGGGCAATCCGCCCATCGAGTGAATCAAAAAGAATCGCGAAACCGATCGCCTTCGCGGCGTGGTCAAAATCGTCTCTGCCGCCGAGCAGCGATGCCACCACCGCATAGTAACCGCACAGAAGATTCGCCACCGTAAACAGACTCGGCAGAAGAAAGATTCCCCTCCGCAGTCGGGGATTTTTGATTCGGCGCCCTTGGAATGGTATCTCGTGCTGTTCGGGCTCGGGCATGGTTACGATCGCTTCCCCGTCGCTGTCAGATTTGCTTCTCTCTCTGCTGTATCCGTTCCACCCAATTTACCCGCTGCGGGTTTTGCGGGCCACCGCGCGAGCACGCTCGATCCGCCTTTCACATTTTCCCCCAGCTTCACCAGTATCTTGGCCTCTTTCGGGACCCACACGTCCACCCGCGACCCGAATCGTACCAGTCCAATCCTCTCTCCGCGAGCCACCTTCTCCCCCGGCTTCTTCCAGGAGACTACCCTTCGGGCGATCAAACCCGCAATCTGCTTGAAAACCATTTCTCCGGCTTCCGTCGAGAGCGTGAACACATTTTGTTCGTTTTCCACCGACGCGCGTTCCCGCATCGCCGCCAGAAATTTCCCTGGGCGGTATTCCATGTTCGTGATCGTTCCCGCGACCGGCGACCGGTTCACATGTACGTTCCAGACGGCCAGGAAAATGCTCACTCGCTTTCCCGGCTTTCCCGCGTTCTCTTCATCCGTGACCACCACCACGCGGCCGTCGCCGGGAGACACCACCGCCCCAGGTTCCGTGGGAATCATGCGTTCCGGATCGCGAAAGAAAGAGAAGACGAACGCGGCGAATAGCACCAGGACGGCAGCCGCCACATACCAATGCAGCAAGAAACTGACACCGCCCAGCGCCAGCGGCGGCACCCCAAAGTAGTAGCCTTCTTTGACCATGCTTCTCGGAGTACACCTCAGCGTTTCCGCTCACGGCATTCTCCCCGCGAGCACGCATGGTCATTCTACGACAGAATCGCCTGCGATAAAGTCGTTATTGGGTGTAGTTGGAACGACTGCGTATGATACGCGCGGCAATCCGCTCCATCTCATCCTTGCAGTGGAGCTTCATCTTCTTCAATTTGATTTCTTCCAGGAGGTCTTCCGAATTCAGGTAGGGCGATTTGGAGATTTTCTGCAGTTCTGCTTCGTATTGCCGGTGCTGCTCTACCAGACGCTGATACTCGGCGTCTGCCTCGAAGGGTATGTCCCGAGGTGTCCGCTGCGCACTTGCCATGCGTTCCTCCTGACGTTTCCGTGAATGGGATGTGAGCACTACATGAATGCAAGATAGCACTCTGGCTTGCTGCGTCAAGAGGGTATTTATGGTATTTAGTCTTAGGCCGCCACTTTGATATGCATCACAATCGCCGCCTCATCTGGGTCGCGGTAATAGCTCGCACGGCGTCCCGTTTTGGAAAAGCCATGCTTTTCATAAAACGCCATTCCCGATCCATTCGACTCGCGAACCTCTAAATACACTCGACTTACCTGCCGCGCTCGGAATTCACCCATCGCTGCCATGAGTAGCGCCCTGCCCTCGCCTTTTCGTCGCTTCGCCACCATGACGGCGAGATTCAGGATCTCGGCTTCTCCCGCCACCTGCCGCCCGATGATGAAACCAACGACTTTCCCGTCGGCTTCGCTGACCAGCGCCAGAACGCCGCGCCAGCCCAGTAACTCCTTCAAACCCCACTCTGTCCATTGCGAGGCTTCGGGAGAGCCCCTCAAAATCTCCGTCACTGCCACGGCGTCCGCGGGCAGAAACGAGCGGATCGTTCCTCTCGCCTGCTCGCGCTTCGTTTCAGCGGCCATGCAGCGCGCTCCCCTTCCAGAAGATCTCCGCGTCCGGCCGGCGCACGTAATTCGCATCCAGCGCCAGCGCGTCCGTGAACCGGCCGTCTACCAATGCCGCCAACCCGATGCGTCCAATCATCGGTGCGCGCACCCTCGAAACGCGCTCTACACTTTCGCCGCGCATCTCTCGCGTTTTCCACGCTTCTTCGGAAACAAGGCACTCCGCATCCGTCGAAATCCACGAAATACTTTCACCTCTTGCAATTTCTGCCGCTGTTTCAACAAATTTCCCGGGTGCGATCACCATCTCGTCACCACACCGCACCAAGCCCGTCCCATTCCGTCGATATACAGCCCCGAATACCTCACCCCGTTGTGCATTCGCGAAAGCGCCCACCCAAGCCGCCCCCCCTGAGGCTTCTACCGCCAATGCTTCTAATCGCGAAACCGCCACGATCCGTTTCCCGTAAACCTCCGCCCAGGCCTTCACGGTAGCCAAACCCACCCGGACCCCTGTAAATGACCCCGGACCGGCTGCCGCCGCGTAGGCGTCCACGTCCTCCATTTGCAGACCGCTACTGCCTAGAGCCTCTCGAACCGCCGGGAGCAGCCAAGCTGAATATTCTTGATCCGAAACGTGGGCAACAACCTTCAACACGGCCTCACCCTGCAGCACCGCCGCGCTGCCCCTCGCATCGCACGTATCTATAGCCAGTACAATCACATCCGCATTCTACCGTACTCTTGCATTCGACGCCGAAGCCCCCAAATGCTGAATGTCGTTGCCACCCAAAAAAACAAAATCTGTATCAGCGAACAGCCATTTACCGCATTGAACTGCTCCTTATTCCTATCTATCGGCGCACAAAACCCCGTCTCTCCCAAGCAATTCAACTGCCAAATTCGTACCCAATTTTCCCTAACCTCCTGATTCCACTGGATATATCTTGACTCTTGCAACACAAGGTTATATATTCCTTATGCGTCTCCTGGGGGGGACAACCAAAGCTATGGACTACAAGATCGGCGACAAGGTCGTTTACCCGAATCACGGTGTGGGCGTTGTTGAGCAGATCAGCTACGGAG
>Ga0137409_10000724_pt1 | contig 36099 bp, 35 predicted proteins | sample CZODoug1_16funga_FD_122059 | JGI IMG/M metagenome (GOLD analysis project Ga0137409, IMG submission 122059) | Vadose zone soil fungal communities from Angelo Coast Range Reserve, California, USA - CZODoug1_16fungal (Hybrid Assembly) | ecosystem: Environmental > Terrestrial > Soil > Vadose zone... | reverse complement strand
TCCGCCGCGGCACGCAACTTCGCCGGCCTGCGGCCGGTTCCCTCGCCACGGCGTGCGCCGGGGCTCAAAACGCGGTCGCTTGGTCGTCGCGCACATAAGAGACGGTGTGCCGCCGCGTTTTGAGTGCTCGCCTGCGGCTCGCACCCCGGTGCGCTTCGCGCCCCGGGGCTCCGCGGCTCTCGGCGCTGTGGCTCGGCTCGTTGCTACCGCCGCGGCGGAGGCATGCCGCGCCGCCGCACCGACGAAGACTGCGTTGCGTCGAGCGCAGCGCGATCTTCTCCGGCGCGAAGGCGAAGCGCGACGGTGGGCGAAACGGCGCATTGGCGACTCCGGCATAGCACCTGCGTCGCGGCGGTAGCGACGAGCCGAGCCACAGCGCCGTGAGCCGCAGGAGCCCGGGCGCGCAGCGCCCGGGTGCGAGCCGCAGGCGAGCACCCAAAACGCGGCGGCACACCGCCACTACGTAGCGGAACAACCGAACGACCGCGTTTTGGGCCCCGGCGAACAGCGCCGTGGCGAGGGAACCGGCCGAAGGCCGGCGAAGTCGCGTGCCGCGGCGCAGGTGCTATGCCGGAGTCGCCAATGCGCCGTTTCAGCGATGCGGGTGACTAGAGGAAGCGCATCGAGAAGTCGATGGCGCGGAGGTGCTTGGTGATGGCGCCGGAAGAGATGAAGTCGACGCCGGTGGCAGCGACTGCGCGGAGCGTCTCGGCGGTCAGGCTGCCGGAGGCCTCGAGCTCCTTACGCGGCCCCGCGCGACCGTCGCGCAGCGCGACGGCCTTGCGCATCTCGTCGAGCGGGAAGTCGTCGAGCATGATGCGGTCCGCATCGCAGTCGAGCGCCTCCGCGAGCTGCGCGAGGTTCTCGACCTCGACCTCGAGCGGCACGTGGGGTGAGCTCGCGCGCGCACGACGCACCGCTGCGGTGAGCCCACCGGCGGCGGCGATGTGGTTCTCTTTGATCAGCACGGCGTCGAAGAGACCGATCCGATGATTCGTGCCGCCGCCGCAGCGGACCGCGTACTTCTGCGCGAGCCTCAAGCCTGGCAGCGTCTTGCGCGTGTCGAGTAGCCGCGCCGACGTTCCCGCGAGCAGCTCCACGAGCTTGTGCGTCGCCGTTGCCGTCCCCGACAGCATCTGCAGGAAGTTGAGGGCCGTGCGCTCGCCCGTGACGAGGCTGCGCGCCGGCCCGCGGAGCTCGCAGACGATCGAGTCCGCGGCGATTTGACGTCCGTCGGTTGCGCGCCACGCGACGGTCACGCCGCGGTCGAGCTGCCGGAACACTTCGTCGAACCACGCGCACCCGCAGAGCGTCGCGGGCTCGCGGGCAACGACGTGCGCCGTCGCGTGGGTCTTGGGGTCGACCAGGGCGGCCGTAAGATCGCCGCTGCCGATGTCCTCGGCGAGGGCGCCCGCCACCACCTTCGCGACGTCGTTCGGAAGGGGGTACGGCATTGATCGACGGTTGGTGAGACGAAAAGGACCCGGAAGCGCGGGCTTGCCGGGTCCTCGTTGTTGCTGGATCGCGGTGTTAGAGGAAGAAGCCGGCGTGCCCGAGGCTCACCATGCTCATCAACATCGGAATTGACAGCACCGTGTTGAGACGCGACGCCGTAAAGGCGGTCTTGCGCGCTTGTGCAATTTGCTCGGCCGTAGCCTCGACCAAGCCGAGCACCTTCTTCTGGTTCGGCCAGATGAACACCCAAACGTTGAATAGCATGATCGTGCCGAGCCAGGCGCCGACGCCGATGAACGTGCCTTGGAGCGAGCCGTTGCTGCGCATCCCGAGCGTAAACGCGTCGAGCAGCAGGCCCGTGTGGCCGAGATAGGACGCGCCCGTGAGCCACGTGAAAACCGCGCCCCACCGGAACCAGAGAAGCGCGCGCGGCGCGACGTACTTGGTGATGCCCGCGCCGCCGGGACCGCCCTGGTCAGACGCGGCTTGAGCGAGGGCCGGCACTTGGACGAAGTTGAAGTAGTAGAGCAGCCCGATCCAGGTGATGCCCGCGAGAACGTGCAACCAGATGAGGAAGCTCGGCACGTTGAATCGCACGCCGTTGCCCGCGAGCGCCACGATCAGCGCGAGCACGATCGCAAGCACTACGCCGGCACCGATGGTGCCTTTGATGGTCTTCAGTGGATTCATTGGACCTCCCGGTGCAATACAGGCTTTTTGTTCTCGAAAGACCGTCGTTCGGCCGGGGCTTGCCCCGGTTCGAAGACCGGAGAAGAATAGGAGAGATAGCGATGCAGTTCAACGAGTCGACCGGGGAAATCTCGGCTTGACAATGCGAGTGGAGCTGCGTGATCGAACGAATGGAGAACTGAGCGCAATGGACGTCAACGAACGGATCAAGAAACAGCTCGAGAGCCATCCCGTGTTGCTCTACATGAAAGGCACTCCGGACTTCCCGCAATGCGGGTTCTCGGCGAAGACGGTCGGTGTTCTGCGCGCCGCCGGTGCGAAATTTGCCTACATCAACATCTTCGAGGATCCCGAGATCCGCGAAGGTTTGAAGCGCTACTCGAATTGGCCCACGTTCCCGCAGCTCTACATCAACGGCGAGCTCATCGGGGGGTGCGACATTGCGGTCGAGCTCTACGAGTCGGGCGAGCTCAAGCAGATCCTCGAGAGCGTGGTCACCGCGCCTCAGGCGCAGTAGCCCTCAACGTTTAGGGTCAGACCCCATTCCGGACGGCGCGGCGTTCTCCCCGGCGGCGGCGAGCGGAATGGGGTCAGACCCTGCCGGCTTTCCCGCGTTCTTGGCCTCGTAGACCGGGCGGAAGCGGTTCACCACCGTGCAGAAGACCTTCGCGGTCATCTCCGCGTCGTAGAGCGCCGAGTGCGCGCGGTCGTCGTGCCACTCGAACCCGGCCGCGACGACGGCGCGTCCGAGCACGGTCTGACCGAACGCGACGCCGGCGAGCGTGGCCGTGTCGAAGCTCGAGAAGGGGTGAAACGGGTTGCGCTTGACGCCCGTGCGCTCGACAGCCGCGTTCAAGAACTGCACGTCGAAGAACGAATTGTGGCCAACGAGGACGGCGCGGCTGCAACTCTGCAGCTTGACTTCTTTGCGCACCTCTTGGAACAGCGCGCGGAGCGCGTCGGCTTCGTCGAGCGCAGGGCGCAGCGGATGGAAAGGGTCGATGCCGGTGATCTGCAGCGACGCCGGATCGAGTCTCGATCCCTCGAACGGCTTCACGAGATACCGATGGCTCTCCCACGGCTCGAGATCGCCCGCCGCGTTGAAGCGAACCAAGACGGCCGCGACCTCGAGTAGCGCGTCGGTGGCCGAGTTGAATCCGCCGGTCTCTACGTCGACGATCACCGGGAGGAAGCCGCGGAAGCGCCCCGACATCGGCGTGCCGGCGTTTTCGGCCGGCGCCTCCACTGCGTCTTGCACGTCGGTCACGACGACAGCCGCCGCGTAAGCTCACCGAGGCTCGCGTCCTCGCCGCGCAGCAGCTCGATCGTGAGACGCGCCCCGAAACCCGTGACCTCGGTGGGCACGTGCGCCAGCCCGCCCTTGTGCTGGCCGGCGCTGAGATCGACGTGAATCCACGGCACGTCGGCCGGCACGAAGCGATTCAGGAAGCGCGCTGCGAGAATGTGGTCGCCTTCGTTTTCGACCGTGCATTGCTTGACGTCGGCCACGTCGCTCTTGAGCAGCTCGTCGAAGTCCTCGTCCATCGGAAACGGCCACACGCGCTCGCCGCTTGCGACGCCCGCGTCGGTGAGCACGCCGTTGGCTGCCGCGCGGTTGGAGAACACGCCGGAGTAGCGCTGCGTGAGCGCATACATGCAGGCTGCGGTGAGCGACGCGTAGTCGACGATCACGCGCGGGTGCGCGCGCGCGGCGAGTGCGAGCGTGTCCGCGAGCACCATGCGGCCCTCGGCATCCGTGTGGATCACTTGGATGCTTGTACCGTTCGCCGCGTAGACGAGGTCCTGCGACTTGTAGGAGCTCGGGCCGATGCGGTTCTCGGTGATCGCGAGCCACGCGTCGACGGAGTAGGGCGCCCGCAGCTGCGCGAGCGCGAGCAGTGCGCCGAGCGCGACCGCGCTGCCCTGCATGTCGTAGTGCATGTCGAGCATGCCCTTGAACGGTTTCAAGTTGGTGCCGCCGGTGTCCATGAGGATGCCCTTGCCCACCAACGCGACTCCGGGCGGTGCGCCGCGCGACGGCCGATAGCCGAGGTGCGCGATGCCCGCGTCGCGTGCGCCGTTGCCCTGCGCGACCGCGAGAAACGCCCCGGCGCCGAGCTTCTTGAGCGCGGCCTCGTCGAGGAACTCGAAGAGCAACGAGTGGCTCTTCGCCAGCTTCGCGAGCGCGTCGCGATAGGTCGTTGCCGTGAGCACGTTCGGCGGTAGCGCGGTGAACCAACGCGCCGTGTTGTTGCCGAGCGCGTGCGCCGCGGCTGCCGCGAGGTCCAACGGCTCCGGCGCGCCGAGCACTTTGAGCGCTCGCAGCCGCGACCCGCCGCGCGCCGGGGTGGTGCGGAACGTCGGCAGCTCGAACGCGGCGGCGTGCGCCGCGGCCACGAGCGCCGCCAATCCGGACGCCGACCGGCCGTCGTCGAAGCCGAGCGGCACGATGCCGAGCGTCGCCGGCTTGTCGCGCTGCGCCTCCGCGACGGCTTTGCGCGCCCAGGTCAACGCCGCGAACGGTGAGGTCGCCTCGAACGCAGCGATCGTGATGCCCGTCGAGCGCGCGTTGTCCGCGCGCGTGCTTGCGAAGTCGTCGCCGCGGCGCGAGGTTTTCGCGAGAAGCTGCTCGAGCTGCCGGCCGCGCGGCAGCTTCTGCGCCCAACGCGGCGGCGGATGCTTCGGCACGACGACGATGACGTGATCGAAAGCGTCGAGCGAGCCGCGAGTAATCCGCTGCGTGCTCTGCGTGATTCGGAGCGGCGTGAACTCGGGTAGATCCATCGTTGCGGTGCGCGTGATGCCCCGGCTTGCCTTGACCGGCTTTCGGCAAACCCCGATCATAAGCGCCGCTGGGAGTTGGCGAGTCCCGCGGGTCGTTTAGCCGGGCTCGCATCCTAGCAGAAATCTAGAGAGCATCTTCGGACGATCGACGCCGACCCATCGTCATTCACGAGGTCCTTCGGAACCGCGGGCCTCCTGATCAGCGAAGGGGTAATGGAGTACAGTGTGCTATGGCAACCGCAAGACCACTGCCGTTGTTCGCACTCCGTGGCGACGATCTAGACCCGGAGGAGACGCAGGAGTGGCTCGAGTCGATCGACTCCGTTCTTAGAGTGCACGGCGCGGAGCGGGCGCACTTCCTGCTCGAATGCATGATCGAGCACGCGCGCCGCTCGGGCGCGTATCTGCCCTACAGCCCGAACACCGCGTACCTCAATACGATCCCCGTCGGCCAGCAGCCCGAGTATCCCGGCGATCGCGCGATCGAGCGGCGTATCGAGGCGTACATCCGCTGGAACGCGATGGCGATGGTGGTGCACGCGAACCGCAAGAGCTCCGAATACGGCGGCCACATCGCAAGCTACGCGTCGTCGGCCACGCTCTACGAGGTCGGCTTCAATCACTTTTGGCGGGCACCCACCGACAGTCACGGCGGGGATCTCGTGTTCTTCCAGGGTCACTCTTCGCCGGGAATATATGCGCGAGCGTTTCTCGAAGGACGCTTGAACAAAGATAACCTCGACCACTTCCGTCAGGAGGTCGTCGGTCCCGGCATAGGTCTCTCCTCGTATCCGCATCCGTGGCTCATGCCGGAGTTTTGGCAGTTCCCGACCGTGTCGATGGGCCTCGGGCCCATGATGGCGATCTATCAAGCGCGCTTCATGCGCTATCTCGAGCATCGCGGAATCTTGCCGGCGCAGGACCGCAAGATCTGGTGCTTCTTGGGGGACGGCGAGACCGACGAGCCCGAGTCGATGGGCGCGATCACGATGCCCGTGCGCGAGAAGCTCGACAACCTGATCTTCGTGATCAACTGCAACCTGCAGCGTCTCGACGGCCCGGTGCGCGGCAACGGCAAGATCATCCAAGAGCTCGAGGCCGCGTATCAGGGCGCGGGCTGGAACGTCGTCAAGGTGGTTTGGGGCTCACGCTGGGACCCGTTGCTTGCGCGCGATCTCGACGGCCTCCTTCGCAAGACGATGGAGGAGTGCGTCGACGGCGAGTACCAAGCGTTCAAGGCGAAGGGCGGAGCGTACACGCGCGAGCACTTCTTCGGCCGCTATCCCGAGCTCAAGGCGATGGTGGCGCACTTGTCCGACGAGGACATCTGGCACCTCAATCGCGGCGGCCACGACCCCGTCAAGGTGTACGCGGCGTACCACCAGGCCGTCCATCACGAAGGCCGGCCCACCGTAATCCTCGCGAAGACCGTCAAGGGCTTCGGCATGGGCGAGGCCGGCGAAGGCCAGAACATCACGCACCAGAAGAAGAAGCTCGACGACGACGACCTCAAGATGTTCCGCGACCGCTTCCACGTGCCGATCTCCGACGAGGAGATTGCTAGCCTCACGTATTTCAAGCCGAGCGAGGACAGCGAAGAGCAGAAGTACCTGAAGAGCCGGCGCGCCGCGCTCGGCGGCTCGTTGCCGGTGCGTCGCCCGCGTGCGGACCCGTTGCAAGTGCCGGGGCTCGAGTTCTTCAAGGGCCAGCTCGAAGGCAGCGGCGACCGAGAGTTCTCGACCACGATGGCGTTCGTACGGATCTTGACCGCGCTGCTGCGCGACAAGACGATCGGCTCGCGGATCGTGCCGATCGTGCCCGACGAGGCGCGGACGTTCGGCATGGAGGGCCTGTTCCGCCAGATCGGCATCTACTCGTCGGTCGGCCAGCTCTACACGCCGCAGGACGCGGACCAGCTCACGTATTACCGCGAGGACAAGCAGGGCCAAATTCTCGAGGAAGGCATCAACGAAGGCGGCTCGTTCTGCTCGTGGATCGCGGCCGGCACGTCGTACTCGAATCACGCCGTGCAGATGATTCCTTTCTATATCTACTACTCGATGTTCGGCTTCCAGCGGATCGGCGACTTCGCCTGGGCCGGCGGCGACATGCAGGCGCGCGGCTTCCTCCTCGGCGGCACGGCGGGCCGCACCACGCTCGCCGGCGAGGGGTTGCAGCACCAGGACGGCCACAGTCAGCTCGTCGCGACGACCATCCCGAATTGTCGCGCGTACGATCCGTGCTTCAACTACGAGCTCGCGGTGATCATCCAGGATGGCCTGCGCCGCATGTACGCGGAGCAGGAGAACATCTTCTATTACATCACCGTGATGAACGAGAACTACGCGCACCCGGCGATGGCCGCCGGCGTGGAAGACGGAATCCTGCGCGGGATGTATCCGCTGTCGACGGGCGGCAAGGGCAAGGCGCGCGTGCAGCTCCTGGGCTCGGGCACGATATTGCGCGAGGTTATCGCCGCGGCCGAGATGTTGCAAGAACGCTTCGGCATCCCGGCCGACGTCTGGAGTGTCACGAGCTTCTCGGAGCTCAGGCGCGAGGCGCTCTCGGTCGAGCGTTGGAACGAGCGGCATCCCACGTCGCCGAAGCGCACGAGCTACGTCGCCACGCGCTTCGCGGACCGCAAGGGCCCGTTCGTTGCCGCCACCGACTACATGAAGATGGTGCCCGACCAGATTCGCCAGTGGGTGCCGGGCCGCTACACCGTGCTCGGCACGGACGGTTACGGGCGCAGCGACGGCCGCGAAGCGCTGCGCCAGCATTTCGAGGTCGACCGCAAGTCGATCGTCGTGGCCGCGCTCAAAGCGCTCGCCGACGACGGCGGCGTCGATCAGCAAACCGTCGCGGCCACGATCGCGGACTTCGGTCTCGATCCCGAGAAGCCCGATCCCGTTACGCTCTAACCCCTCGCGTCAGATCGAAAAGTGGAAGTCGTCGTACCGGATCTTGGTGATTTCGCCGACGTAGAGATCATCGACGTGCTCGTGAAGCCCGGCGAGTCGGTGAAGGCCGAGCAGGGGCTCGTCACGCTCGAGACCGAGAAGGCCACGATGGACGTGCCGGCGCCGGTTGCGGGCCGAGTCGGCGAGCTCAAAGTGAAGGTGGGTGACCGCATCTCGACGGGCCACGTGATCATGTCGCTCGAGCCGGAAGCGGGCGGCCAGCCGGCGCCCGAGGTGGGCGACGAGCTCACGGTTCGACAACCGCGCCTTGCCGCGGCCCCCCGCGACGAAGCCTCGACGATCGAGCAGCCCGCGCCGGATCCTTCAGGCAACGGCGCGCCGCGAATCGTGACCGTGCCCGACCTGGGCGACTTCGGCGCCGTCGAGATCATCGACGTGCTCGTGAAGCCGGGCGATCGCGTCGCGGCCGAGCAGGGCCTCGTCACGCTCGAGACCGAGAAGGCGAGCATGGACGTGCCGGCGCCCGAAGCCGGCGAGATCGTGGAGCTCAAGATCGTCGTGGGCGCCAAAGTGTCGGCCGGCGACCCGCTGCTCCTGCTGCGGCCGACGGCGGCTTCCGGTTCTGCGCCGGCGCGTACCGAGTCGGCACCGACACGGCAGCCGCCGTCGGCGTCGGCGGCGTCTGCCGCGCCTGCACCGCGCAAGCAGGCGCCGCGGGCCGCGGTGCCGAGCGCCATCGCGCCGACGGCCACGAGCTTCGGCGAGGCGCATGCGAGCCCCTCCGTCCGCAAGCTCGCGCGCGAGCTCGGCGTCGAGCTCGGCCGCGTGCGCGGCTCGGGCCACAAAGCCCGCGTCACCGCCGACGACGTCAAGGCGTTCGTCAAGGAGATCATGCAAGGCCGCGGCGGCGGCGGTGCGGCGCTGCCGGCCGTTCCCGTGATCGACTTCGCGCGTTACGGTCCCATCGAGACCCAGCCGCTCACGCGCATCCAGAAGATCTCCGGCCCGAGGTTGCATGCGAGCTGGGTGAACATTCCGCACGTCACGCAGCACGACGAGGCGGACATCACCGATCTCGAGGAAAAGCGCGCCGCGCTCAAGGAGCAGGCGCAAGAGCGCGGCATCAAGCTCACGCCGCTCGCGTTCATCATCCGCGCGTGCGTGCTCGCACTCGCGGAGATGCCGCTCTTCAAATCGTCGCTGGCGCCCGACGGCGAGAGCTTGATCGTCAAGCACTACACGCACATCGGCTTCGCCGCCGACACACCGAACGGCTTGCTCGTGCCGGTGATCCGCGACGCCGACAAGAAAGACGTCTACGAGCTCGCGCAGGCGTTGGCGACGCTCAGCGAGCGCGCGCGCGCCGGACGTCTGCAGGCCGACGACATCCAGGGCGCCGTGTTCACCGTGTCGAGCCTGGGCGGTATCGGCGGGCGGTTCTTCTCGCCGATCATCAACGCTCCGGAAGTTGCGATCCTGGGCGTGTCGCGCAGCCAGATGCAGCCCGTGTATCGCGGCTCGATGTTCGTGCCGCGGCTCATGTTGCCGCTGTCGTTGTCGTACGACCATCGCGTCATCGACGGCGCCAAGGCCGTGCGCTTCACCACGCGGCTCGGCGAGATCCTGGCCGATCCCTCCAAGCTCGTGGAGGCCACGCCGTGAGCGACGTCGAGGTGCGGGTTCCCGATCTCGGGGACTTCGCGTCGGTCGACGTCATCGACGTGCACGTGAAGCCGGGCGACTCCATCGAGCCCGAGGCGCCGCTGCTCACGCTCGAGACCGACAAGGCCTCGATGGACGTGCCGGCGCCGCAGGCCGGCACGGTCGTGTCGGTGGCCGTGAAGGTCGGCGCGAAGCTCGCCGCCGGCGACCTGATTCTCACGCTGCGGCCGGCGCAGGCCGGCGCCGCGAAGTCCGCGTTGTCGGCGGGGGCCGCCCCCGGATCGGCGAAGCCCCAAGGCGCAAGCGCGTCGGCCGGAGCCTCCGCGACCGCTGCCGGCGGGTCACGCGCCCCTGAATCGAGCGCGCGTCCGGCGGCGCGTCGGCCGAGCTCGGTGCCGGTGGAGCCGGCCGGGGCATCGACTCCGCGCGCGACGCCCGCGCCGGCCGGGCCGCGGCTCGTCGTGATTGGAGCCGGGCCGGGCGGCTACACCGCCGCATTCCGCGCGGCCGACCTCGGCCTCGAGGTCACGCTCGTCGAGCGCTGGCCCACGCTCGGCGGCGTGTGCCTGAACGTCGGCTGCATCCCGTCGAAGGCGTTGCTGCACGCGGCGCGCGTGATCGAAGAAGCGCACGACATGGGCGCGCACGGCATCGCGTTCGGCGCGCCGCAGATCGACACGCTGAAGCTCCGCAATTGGAAGAGCGGAGTGGTCCGTCAGCTCACCAACGGCCTCGAGACGCTCGCGAAGCAGCGCAAGGTCAAGGTGATCCGCGGCACCGCACGGTTCGCGTCGGCAAAGCGGGTCGAGATCGACGGCGACGGTGCGCGCGAGACGCTCGAGTTCGACCAGTGCATCATCGCGGCCGGCAGCGAGCCTGCCGTGCTGCCGAACGTGCCGAACGATCCGCGCGTCATCGACTCGACGGGCGCGCTCGAGCTCGGCGAGCTGCCGCAACGCATGCTCGTGATCGGCGGCGGCATCATCGGTCTCGAGATGGCAACCGTGTACGACGCGCTCGGCGTGAAGGTGTCCGTCGTCGAGCTCACGAAGACGCTCTTGCCGGGCTGCGACCGCGATCTCGTGAAACCGCTCGAGAAGCGGATTCGCGCGCGCTACGAGGCGATCATGCTCGGCACGAAGGTCGCGAAGCTCGAGGCGGCAACTGCCGGCATCACCGTGCATTTCGAAGGCGACGAAGCGCCCAAGGAACCGCAGGTCTACGGACTCGTGCTGGTCGCCGTCGGCCGAAGCCCGAACGGCCGGCGCATCGCGGCGGAGCGAGCGGGAGTGGAAGTCAACGAGCGCGGCTACATCGCGGTGGACAAACAGCAGCGCACGAATGTGCCGCACATCTTCGCGATCGGCGACGTGGTCGGCCAGCCGATGCTCGCGCACAAGGCGAGTCACGAAGGCAAGGTCGCGGCCGAGGTCGCGGCGGGGCTCAAGAGCTTCTTCGACGCGCGCGTCGTGCCGGCTGTCGCTTACACCGATCCCGAGGTCGCCTGGGTGGGTCTCACCGAGGAAGACGCGAAAGCGCGCGGCGTGGCCTACGAAAAGGGCTCGTTCCCGTGGGTGGCGAGCGCGCGCTCGCTGACGCTCGGCCGCTCCGACGGCCTCACGAAGCTCTTGTTCGACGGCACGACCAAACGGCTACTCGGCGCCGGCATCGTCGGCACCAACGCGGGCGACCTCATCGCGGAGGCCGCGCTTGCGATCGAGATGGGCGCCGACGCGGAAGACGTGGGCCTCACGATCCATCCGCATCCCACGCTGTCCGAGACGCTCGCGTTCTCGGCCGAGGCGGCCGAGGGCACGATCACCGATCTCTACGTGCCGAAGAAGCGCCACTGAGCCTCGGTCGCATCGTTTCGCGCTCACGCGGCGGGTGTCTTGTCGGGGTATTCGCAGAGGTCTGCTATCAGGCACGTCGGACACGCGGGCCTACGGGCCTTGCAGACGTAGCGACCGTGCAGGATCAGCCAGTGATGCGCGTTGCGCTTGAACTCGTCGGGCGTCACCCGCACGAGCTCGTCCTCCACCTCGCGAACGGTGCCGCCGGGCGCTAGGCGAGTGCGGTTCGCGACGCGATAGATGTGCGTGTCGACGGCGATCGTGGCTTCGCCGAACGCGGTGTTGAGCACCACGCTCGCGGTCTTGCGGCCCACGCCCGGTAGCGCCTCGAGCGCCTCGCGGTCGCGCGGCACCGCGCCGCCGTGCTCCGTGACGAGACTCTGCGCCGTCCGTATGAGGTTCTTGGCCTTGCTGTTGAACAGGCCGATTGTCTTGATGTAGCCCTTGAGCCGCGTTTCGCCGAGGTCGAACAACGCCTGCGGGGTGTTCGCGACCTTGAAGAGCTCGGCCGTGGCCTTGTTGACGCTGACGTCGGTAGCCTGCGCCGACAGCACGACGGCGACGAGTAGCTCGAACGGCGTCGTATACGCGAGCTCCGTCGTCGGCGCCGGATTGGCCGCGGCGAAGCGCTCGTAGATCTTGCGGCGCCGCGCTGCGTTCACTGCGGGGATTCCGCGGCGTTGTTTTCCGCGACGGCCGCCGGCCGAGGCGCGTCGTGCCGGCGGAGCAGATTGCACAGCGCGAGGAGCAGGGCCGTGCCGAAGAACGCGCCGGGCGGCAACACCGCCACGTGCATCCCGTCGAACGGCAGGGCCAGGTGAAAACCTGCAGCCCGGTCGCCGAAGAGCAGTGGTAGATCGGCGAGCAGCGTGCCATGGCCGAGCAGCTCGCGCAGCGCGCCGAGCGTCACGAGCACGCCGAGAAAGCCCAAGCCTGTCGACAAGCCCGCGAGCGTCGCCGCGATCGGGCCGCGCTGCGAGGCGATGGTTTCCGCGTGTGCGAGCACCGCGCTGTTCGTCACGATCAGCGGGATGAATATTCCGAGCCGTTCGTGCAGATCGTCGAGCAACGCGTTGCTCAGCAGGTCGATGCAGGTCACGAGCGACGCCGTGATGAGCACGTAGAGCGGCACGCGCGCGATCGGCAGCAGCGCGCCGCGGAGCGGCGCGACCAGTGCGCTGCCGACGGTGAGCACCGCCGCGGTCGCGAGCCCGAGCGCGAGGCCGTTGACGACCGACGTCGTCACGGCGAGCAACGGACAGAGGCCGAGCAGCTGCACGAGCACGGCGTTGTTCCGCCAGAGGCCGGTGGCGAGCACGGTTCGCAAGTCAGTTTGCGTTTGCATCGGCGGCCCGCGCGGCGGCGTCGCGGAAGATCTCGTCACGGTGTTGCTCGAAGTATAGCAGCGTGTTCTTCACGGCCTTGACCACGGCTCGCGACGTGATCGTGGCGCCGGACAGCGAGTCGAAGTCGCCGTCGTCCTTGTCGACGGCCCAGCGCTCGCGCGGCGGCCGGTCGAGGCTCGCGCCGTCGAAGCGCAGTATCCAGCCGCTCTTGGCGGGCTCCATCCGGTCGCCGAGGCCGGCGGTCTCGCGATGGCTCACGGGCCGCACGCCGGTGAGCGTGGCCGAGCTCGACACGCCGATCAGCAAGCCGATCGGCGCGTTGTAGCCGTCGGGCGCCACGCTCGCGAAGATCGCCGCCACCGGTTGCCCGGCGTCGAAGACTACGAACACGTCCACGGGCTCGGCGCTGCCGAGCAGGGCGCGATCGGCGACCGCGAGCTGCACGGTTCGCAAGTCGTGCGAGCGCAGGCTCGGATCGAGCACGCTGTTCAGGCTAGTGATCAGCCGCGCGCGCTGGTTGGCCGCGATCCGGTCCTTGCTGAAGTCGTGGCTCGCGCCGATCGAGTAGGCGCCGGCCGCGGCGAAGGTCGCGACCGCCAGCAGCGTGAGAAGCACGTTGCCCTTAGGTCCGTCCATAGATCCGCGGGCGCGTGTAACGATCGATGAGCGGAGCGGCGGCGTTCATCAGCAGCACGGCAAACGCGATACCGTCGGGATAGCCTCCCCAGGTGCGGATCGCGTAGGCGAGCAACCCGATCCCCGCGCCGTAGACGAGCCGGCCCCGGTCGGTCGTCGCCGCCGACACGGGATCGGTGGCGATGAAAAACGCCCCGAGCATGCTCGCCCCGCTGAAGAGGTGAAAGCCGGGCCCCGCGTAGCGGCTCGGGTCGAACGCATAGAGGGCCGTGGCGGGCACGAGCAAGCCCGCGAACACCGCGACGGGAATCTGCCAGCGGATCGTGCCGGTGTAGAGCAGGTAGAAGCCCCCGAGCGCGATGAGATTCGCGACCCACTCCCAGCCTCGTCCGCCGAAGTCGCCGAACAGCGAGCCGCCGCGAATCTCCTCGAACGCTCGCGCGGCGCGCAATCCCTCCTTCACGAGGTCGAGAGGCGTGGCGCGAGTCAACGCATCCACGTCGACGCCCGCGGGCAGGCGCCCGGTGAGCGAGTAATTCAACGAGCCCGCGAAGCTCAGGTACTCGTAGTCGAGGTCGCCCATGCGGGGCGGCGTCCAGTGGGTCATCTCGACCGGAAACGACACCAGCAGGAACACGTAGCCGACCATCGCCGGGTTGAACGGGTTCTTGCCGAGGCCGCCGAAGATCTGCTTCGCGAGCGTGATCGCGACGATCGCACCGAAGGCCGGGATCCAGAACGGCACGAGCGGCGGCAGCGCGAAGGAGAGGAGCGCGGCTGTGACGAGCGCGCTGCCGTCGTTCAAAGCCTGGCGCGTGCTGCGGCCGCGCAGGCGCAGGATCGCCCCTTCGGTGAGCAGCGCGGCGATCGCCGCGATCGCGAAGTTGATCACGAGCCCCCAGCCGAAGAACCCCGTGTAGACGATTGCCGCCGGCGCGAGAGCGTAGAGCACGCGCCGCATCACGAGCGGCACTCTGCTCACCGGGGGAGCGTGCGGGGCGGGTGCGAGCTCGAAGCGCACTAGCCGTCACCAAACCTGCGGTGTCTCACTTTGGCCGCACGATGCGCGTAGTAGCGGCGGTGCGGCCGCCGCCACCGCGACGTAAATGGCCAAGTGAGATGACCGCGGAGGCCATCTCAGAGCCGGGCGAAGCCCGCGAAGCCCAAGAAGGCGAGCGACAGGATGCCGGCCGTTACGAATACGATCGACGCGCCGCGAAACGGGGAGGGCACGTCGGCATGCTCGAGGCGCTCGCGGATGCCCGCGAGCAGCGCGAGCGCGAGCGCGAACCCGAGCGACGCGCCCGCGCCGTAGAACAAGGCGGCGACGAGGCTGCGGCTCGCCCCGGAGTTGAGGAGCGCCACGCCGAGCACCGCACAGTTGCCCGCGACGAGCGGGATGTAGATGCCGAGCACGCGGTGCAGGAGCGGGGAGAAGCGGCGAATCAGGAGATCCGTGGCCTGCACGGCCAAGCCGACGACCACGACGAACGACACGAGCCGCAGCTGCTGCACGTCGAAGCGCTGCAGCACGAGCCGGTCGACGGCATAGCTCGCGCCCGACGCGATCGTGAGAGTGAGCCCGGTGGCGAGCCCTATGCCGACGGCGCCCTCGATTCGTCGAGCGGCGCTCATCGCCGGGCACACGCCGAGGAACTGCACGAGCACGAAGTTGTTGACGAGCGCGGCCCCGACCACGATCAGCATGAGCTCCGTCATGGCTCAGCTCACTTTCATGCCCGGCTTCGCGCCGCTGTCGGGGGAGAGCAGGAACACGCCTTCGCCCTTGGCGCTCGCCGCGAGCACCATGCCCTGCGATATGCCGAAGCGCATCTTGCGCGGCGCCAAGTTCGCCACGAGCACGACGAGCTTGCCGACGAGCTCCGCGGGCTCATAGCCGCTGCGAATCCCGGCGAACACGGTTCGTTGCTCGGCGCCGGCGTCGAGCGTGAGGCGCAGCAGCTTGTCGGCGCCCTCGACGAGGCTCGCCTCGACGACGCGCGCGACGCGCAGGTCGGTTTTCAGGAACTGATCGAGGTCGATCTCGCCCGGCGCCGACGGCGCGGCCGCCGCGGCGGACGCCGGCGGGGCCGCCGGTGTCGGCTTTGCCGCGGACGCCGGCGCGGCAACGGCGGGTTGAGCGCCGCCGGGCGGTGCGGCGGGCGGTGGGGCTGCGGCGGCCTCGATCGCTTGCCGCGTGTCCTCGAGGATTGCCGCGACCGAGCTCTCGTCGACACGTTGGAGCAGCGGCTCGAAGCGCGCGATCGCGGTGCCGAGCAGCGGAGTGGCGGCGTCGTCCCACACGAGCTCGCGGCCGCCGAGCAGTTGCTCCGCGCGCGCCGCGACGGCCGGCAGGATCGGCTTGAGATAGACGATCAGCGCGCGGAACAGATTGAGGCCGAGCGTGCAAACACCGACGACCTCGGCCGCGGCGCCGGGATTCTTCGCGAGCAGCCACGGCTTGCGCTCGTCGATGTATTGGTTCGCGCGATCCGCGAGCGCCATGATCGTGCGTACGGCGCGCGAGTATTCGCGCTTCTCGAAGTCGTCGGCGATCGTGTCGGCCGCAGCGGCGAACTCGGCGTAGAGCCTGGCGTCGGGCAGCACGGTCGCGAGGCGGCCGTCGCCGAGCCGGTGCACGAACCCGGCGCAGCGGCTCGCGATGTTCACGAGTTTGCCGACGAGGTCGGAGTTCACCTTCGCGACGAAGTCGGCGAGGTTCAAGTCGAGGTCGTCGGCCGCGGCGGAGAGCTTGGACGCGTAGTAGTAGCGCAAGTAGTCGGGGTCGAGGTGCTTCGCGAAGATCGCGGCCGGAATGAACGTGCCGCTGCGCTTCGACATCTTCTTGCCGTCGATGGTCAAGTGGCCGTGCACGAACAGGCCGCTCGGCTTTCGATAGCCCGCGCCCGACAGCATCGCCGGCCAGAACAGCGCGTGGAAGTACGGGATGTCCTTGCCGATGAAGTGATAGAGCTCGACCTGGCTGCCTAAGTCCCAGAACTCTCCGAAATCGAGCCCCGTGCGTCGGCAGAGGGCGAGGAAGCTCGCCTGGTAGCCGATGGGCGCGTCGAACCACACGTAAAAATATTTGTCGCGCTCGCCGGGAATCCGGAAGCCGAAGTAGGGCGCGTCGCGCGAGATGTCCCAGTCCTTGAGTCCTGCCTTGAACCATTCCTCGAGCTTGCGCGCGATCGCCGCGTCGACGTGCTTCCCCACCCACTCGCGGAGCTCGTCATGAAACGGCGCGAGCTTCAAGAACAGGTGCTCGGACTCGCGGACCGCGGGCTTGGTGCCCGACAGTGTCGATACCGGGTCCTTGAGCTCGAGCGGCGAGTAGGTCTGCCCGCAGTTCTCGCACGAGTCGCCGTACTGGTCGGGAGTGCCGCAATAGGGGCAGGTGCCGCGCACGTAGCGGTCGGGCAGGAACATCGCGCGCTCGAGGTCGTAGGCCTGCGCGATGACCTTGCGCGCGATCAGGTCACGCGCGGCGAGCCGGCGGTAGAGCTCGTTGGTGAGCTGCTCGTTTTCCGCGTCGTGCGTTGTCGTGTAGCTGTCGACGCTGATCCGCCACGTTTCGAAATCCTTGCGATGAGCGTCGCTCACGCGTCTGATGAGCTGCTCCGCGTCAACGCCTTCCTGCGCCGCGCGCAGCATCGTGGGCGTGCCGTGAGCGTCGCTCGCGCAGACGAACCAGCACTGCGCTCCGCGCAGCCGCTGGAATCGCACCCAGATGTCGGTCTGGACGTGCTCGACGACGTGGCCGATGTGCAGCGACGCGTTCGCATACGGCAACGCGCACGTGACGAGGATCTTGCGCTTGGAACTCAAGTGAGAAAGGCTCCGCAACCCATGGGGCCGGCGCGGTCAGCGCGCTCGGGCGCATTATGCCATCGGGTTGCGGCTGACCGCCAAGGATGGCGGAAGTGCGGCGTCAGGCGATTTCTTTGATCTGCTCGAACTTCGACTTGTCGAACGCGTTCAAGTAGGCCTCTTCGCCGGAGATGGCGCCTTCGTCGTAGAGCCTGCGGAGCGAGCCGTCCATCGTGCACATGCCGTCGCGTCCGCTCGACTGCATGACGTTCTCGAGCTGCTCGAGCTTGCCTTGTCGAATGAGGTTCGCGGCGGCCGAGGTGTTGATCAGGATCTCGAGCGCGGCCACTCGCCCCGTGCCGTCCTTCTTCTTCAAGAGCTGCTGCGAGACGATGCCGCGCAGCGACGTCGAGAGCATGTTGCGGACGTGATCCTGCTTGTCGGACGGGAACATGTTGACGACGCGGTCGATCGTGGGCGCGGCGCCGTTGGTGTGCAGCGTGCCCATCACGAGCACGCCCATCTCCGCGGCCGTCAGCGCGGTGCTCATCGTCTCGAGGTCGCGGAGCTCGCCGACGAGGATCGCGTCGGGGTCCTCGCGCAGCGCGGAGTGCAGCGCATCGGAGAACGACGGGCTATGGACGCCGACCTCGCGCTGGCTCATGAGACACTGCTTGCGTTGGTGCACGAACTCGACCGGGTCCTCGATCGTGAGGATGTGGCCCTTCAGCCGGCTGTTGATCGCGTCGATCACGCCGGCGAGCGTCGTCGACTTGCCCGAGCCCGTCTTGCCGGTGACGAGAATCAGGCCGCGCGTCGCGGTCGAGAAGTCGTGCAGCGCCTTCGGCATCTTGAGCTCCTCGAGCGTCAGTGCCTTGGACGGAATTCCCCGGAACACGGCGCCGATGCCGTTCAAGTGCCGGAACACGTTCACGCGGAAGCGCGCGACATCGGGAATCGAATAGGCGAAGTCCGCGGAGTCGTGCTGCTCGAATTGCCGGCGCGACGGGTCGGTCATGATGCCGAGGAGCTCCGCGCGGAGCTCCTCGACGTCGAGTTTTTGGTTGTCGAGCGTGATCAGGTCGCCGTGCACGCGCATGCGCGGGGGGTCGCCGGAGACCACGTGAAGATCGGAACCCTTGCGCATCTGCATGCTGCGCAGGAAGTCTTCGATCAGCGACATAAAGTCGTCACCCCGGGCTCGCGCTGCTCGGCAGCACCGTGGTGTCGGTGACAAACCGCTCGAACTTCTTGCGATCGACGGCGTAACGATAGGCGTCGTCGGGGTCCACCTGCTTCGCGGCGATCGCGGCGAGCAAGGCCTGATCCATCATCTGCATGCCCACGTCCTTGCCGGTTTGCAGCTGCGCCGGGATCTGATGCGTTTGGTCGGTCATGATGAGCTTCGCGATCGCGCGATTCATGATCATGATCTCGACGACGGCGCGCCGGCCCCGGTTGTCCGGCGTCTTGATGAGGTTCTGCGTGACCACCGCGTGCAGGCTGTGCGCAAGGAAGCTCTTGGTCTGCTCGCGCTGGTCGGCGGGCAATGCGTCGATGACGCGGTCGATCGACTTGACGGCGCTCGTGGTGTGCAACGTGCCGAGCACCAGGTGGCCGGTTTCCGCGGCCGTCATCGCCATGCTGATGGTCTCGCCGTCGCGGAGCTCGCCGACGAGGATTACGTCGGGGTCCTCGCGAAGCGAGGCTCGGACGCCTTCGGCGAAGCTTGGGATGTGGGTGCCGAGCTCGCGCTGAATCACCTGCGAGCGCTTGCTGCTGTGCACGAACTCGATCGGATCCTCGAGGCTGATGATGTTGAGATTGCTCGTGGTGTTCAAGTGATCGATCATCGCCGCGAGCGTCGTGGACTTGCCCGTACCCGTGGAGCCCGTCACGAGCACCATGCCCTGGTGCAGATCGCAAAACTTCTGGATCACGGGCGGTAGCGCGAGCCGCTCGAGCGACGGGATCTGGCTCGGAATGTTGCGGAACGTTGCGCCGACGCCCGTGACCTTGCGAAACACGTTGACGCGGAACCGGCCGCCGTCGGCGCTGACGTACGAGAAGTCGAGGTCGTTGCCGCCGCGGAACTTTTCTTTCTGCGATATCGTCAGGATCTCGTCGACGTAGCCCTCGAGCTCCGTGTCGCCCAGATCGCGGAACTTGATCGGCATGAGATCGCCGTGCAACCGCAGCATCGGGGGGATGCCGACCGCGAGGTGAATGTCGGAGCACCCTTGCGCGAGGCCGAGCTTCAGGAAGGCATCAATGCGCGCCATGGGATCTCATTGGACGCCGGCGGTCGCCGCGAGGAGCGCCACGCGCAGCTCCTCCATCGACCCGTAGCGCTTGGCTTTGTCCACCTGCATCGTCTTGCCGATCACGTCGGAAAGCTCGCGCGGGATGCCGGAGTTCGCCTCGTGCAACGCTTGCGCCTTGCCCTGGACGTGCTGATACATGACCGACATATGGTCGCCGCGGCTGTAAGGCGGCGTGCCGGCCAGCATCTCGTACATGATCACGCCTAGGCTGTAGATGTCCGCGCGCTCGTCGACTTTCTTGCCCAGGATCTGCTCCGGGGCCATGTACTTCGGCGAGCCGATCACGTAGCCCGTCTTCGTGAGTTGCGTGTCGCCGCTCTTGGCGGCGGCCGCGACGCCGAAGTCCACGATCTTGAGCAGCCCCCCGTCGTTGATGAGGATGTTGGCGGGTTTCAGGTCGCGATGGATGATGCCTTGCTGGTGCGCGACGCTCATGCCGATGCAGATGTCGGCCGCGTAGCCGACGGCCTTGCCCGGCCGCATCGGCTTCTCGTTGGCGATCTCGGTGCCGAGCGTGTGCGACGGGAAGTACTCCATCGAGATCGCGTAGCCGCCGCCGATGTACAAGAAATCGTAGATGCGGATCACGTTCTTGTGCGTGATCCGGCGCGAGTACCTGAGCTCGTGCACGAAGCGCTTCAGCATCTCCTCGTCGGAGGCGACGTTCGCGTTCAGGAACTTGAGGATCAGACGCTCCTCGACCACCGTGTCCTCGACGAGCACCACGGTGCCGAACGCGCCCTTGCCGATCTTCTGGATGTATTTGTAGCGGCCCTCGATCATGTCGCCGGCCTGCAGCGCGCCCACGTCGAACGACGTCGCTTCGGCCGCCGGAGTCTCCGGAATCGAGTCGTCCGGACCTTCGACGAGCAGCGTGCGAGCCGTCGAAGTGGCGGCAACCGGCGGAGGCGGGGCCGGCGCCGGCGGGGGAGCCGGACGCGCGGTGGCAGCCGTGCGCGCGGCCTGCGACATCGGGATCCCGGTCGGGGTTGCGCCGACCGAGGCGCCCGTGCCCGTTTGCGTGAACCGGCCGCTCGCCGACGTACGGCCGTCGAGCTTCTGGAGCGCCTTGTTCGCGGCCCGGACGACGGTCTCTTCCGCGCCGGCCGCGCTCTGCTGGATGTACGGCCGCACGGCGTCCGCTTGGTGCTCGCCCGCGAGCTGAGCCGCGGCGCCGATTGCCGCGACGCGAATTTCCTTCTCGGGCCGCTGCAAGTAGGGCAGGACCTGGTCCAGGATCTTGAACGTGCCGAGCCTGCCGACCGCGCTCAGCGCCACCGGTAGCGAGCGGTTGTTGCGCGCCATCATCTCGAGGAGCGCGGGCAACGCCTTCGCGTCGCCTATCTCGGCGAGCGCGTCGGCGGCTCGTTCGCTGACCCACCAGTCGGGGTCTTTGGTGGCGTCGATGAGGCGATCGACGGCGCGCTTGTCGCGACAAACGACCAGGATCTCGATCGCGGCGCGGCGAATGTTCTCGTCCTTGTCCTTGATGAGCTCGAGCACTGCGTCGACGACGCGCGGTCCGCCGATGCGCGCGAGCGCGTCCGATGCGCGCGAGCGCACCCACCAGTCGTCGTCGGCGATCGCCTCGAGTAGGTACTTGACGCTGTGGGTCGTGCCGATCTCGTTCAGGATTTCCACGGCCGCCCGGCGGCTGAACTCGTTCTCGGCTTTGAGCGCGTCGATGAGGTACCTGGCGGTCTCGGGGTCGTTGATCTTGATGATGACCTCGACGGCCTTGTTCATCACCTCGAGGTCCGGGTCGAGCAGGAGCGCGGCGATCGTTTTGACGTCTACCGCGGTCTTCGACCTGGCGACGCCCCCGAGTGCTGCGGAACGTACCAGCTTGCTGCCGTCGCGCAGCGCTTCCTGCAGCGCCTTGGCGACTTCGGGCCGGTCGAACCGCGACAGCACGTTGATCATGTGCATCTTCGCGACCGGGTCCTTGCCCTCCATGCGCGACAGCAGGTCGGGGACGAGCTCCTCGGTCATGATCTCGTCGACGATTCTGAAGACGGCCGTCTTCTCGGCCGGCTGCAGGTAGTAGATTTGGCCGAGCAGCTGCCGGACGTTGAGGCGGTCCTTATGGGCCGTCAGGACCTCGACCAGCGCGGCCTTGGCGTATTGGTCCTCGCCGAGCAAGTCGACGAGCCGGTTGACGTTGTAGCGATTGGCGCTCGACAGCGCCCAGGCCGTGCCCGCCACGACGCGCGGCTCCGAATCGGCGAGCCCGCGAGTCACGAGCGGCAGCGTTTTGTCGTTGGTGAGGCTCGACAGGAGCTCGACGTACTCGACCGTTTGACGCTTGTCGGCCGAGGCGAGCGCCTCGAGGATCTTGGGCACGGCCGCGTTGCCGAGGCTGCCGAGCTTCTCGAACGCTTTCTTGGCGGCCGGCGAGCTCGGATCGCCCTCCTCTCGGATTTGCGAAATGAGCCGATCGGCCTGCATTGAAGTCAGGAATTTCATCAGCCAGCCGAACGTCGCTCCAGCAGCGGAGGGTCCTCAGGGATTCGATCAACGCGTATTCGTCCCGTCCGCCACCCAGCGCGTCCGAGATCGAACATAATAAACTCCGATCGGCGGCGATTATGCCACACGGTTTTGGCGAAAACGTAACGTAGATCACAGGTTTGGCGCGGACTGGCGAAGTCTGTTGCGAGCCGGCGGCAGGATCGCATTAGGTTACAATCGCGGCCTTTCTCGACCCCCCCCGGCGGACCGATGACCGACCCCTCGACTGCGTCTCTGCGCGACCATCTCGCGACCTTTGTCGTGCCACAGACGGGCCGCCCCCTCGGCACGGCGGGGACGTCGCTCGAAGTGCAGCGCTTGGGGCCTCAGTGGCGGGTCGCGATTACGTGCGGGTTCCCCCTCGAGCGCAGCCGCGGCGCGCTCGTCGAGGGGCTGACGAGGCACTGCGCGGCTCTCGGCCTGCCCGGCCCGATCGAGTTCGTCGTCACGACCTCCATCGTGGCGCACGCGGTGCAGCACGGGCTCAAGCCGTTGCCTGGTGTGCACAACGTCATTGCCGTCGCCTCCGGCAAGGGAGGTGTCGGCAAGTCCACCGTCGCGGTGAATTTCGCGCTCGCGCTGGCCCAGGAAGGGGCCCGCGTCGGGCTGCTCGACGCCGACATCTATGGTCCGAGCCAGCCGCGGATGCTCGGCCTCATGGGACGCCGGCCGGAGACCCGCGACGGCAAGACGCTCGAGCCGCTTGCGGCCCACGGCCTCGAAGCGATGTCGATCGGCTTCCTCGTCGACGACCAGCAGCCGATGGCGTGGCGCGGGCCGATGGTCACCTCCGCTCTGAACCAGCTGCTCACCCAGACGAACTGGGGCGATCTCGATTACTTGGTGGTCGACATGCCGCCCGGCACCGGCGACATCCAACTCACACTCGCTCAGCGCGTGCCGGTGAGCGGCGCGGTGATCGTCACCACGCCGCAAGACATCGCGCTTGCCGACGCGCGCAAGGGCCTCGAGATGTTTCAGAAGGTCCACGTGCCCGTGCTCGGCGTAGTCGAGAACATGAGCATCCACGTCTGCTCCAACTGCGGCCATGAGGAGCATATCTTCGGCGAGCACGGCGGCCGCGAATTGAGCGCGCAGTATGAGGTGCCCCTGCTTGGCGCTCTGCCGCTCGACAAGCGGATCCGTGAGGAGACGGACGCGGGCAAGCCCACAGTCGCGGCGGACCCGACCGGGCCGCTCGCCCGTGCGTTCCGCGAAGCGGCGCTGCGAGCGGTTGGCGAGCTTGCTGCCCGGACCAAGGACTACAGCCGCCTATTCCCCAAGATCACTGTCGAGGAAGATTGATGAGCGTGAAGTCCGATCGCTGGATCCGGCGGATGGTGGCCGCGCACAAGATGATCGAGCCGTTCGCGCCGGAGCAGGTGCGGGAGGTGGGCGGCGCACGCGTGATTTCGTTCGGCACGTCCAGCTACGGCTACGACGTGCGTTGCGCGCCGGAATTCAAGGTCTTCACGAACATCAACTCGGCGATCGTCGACCCGAAGAAGTTCGTCGAGTCGAGCTTCGTCGACATGGCGGGCGAGGTCTGCATCATCCCGCCGAACTCGTTCGCGCTCGCGCGCACGATCGAGTATTTCCGGATTCCGCGCAACGTGCTCACCATCTGCCTCGGAAAGTCGACGTATGCCCGCTGCGGCATCATCGTGAACGTGACGCCGCTCGAGCCCGAGTGGGAAGGGCACGTGACTCTCGAGTTCTCGAATACCACGACGCTGCCCGCGAAGATCTACGCGAACGAGGGCGTCGCGCAGATGATCTTCTTCGAGTCCGACGAGGTGTGCGAGACGAGCTACGCGGACCGCGGCGGCAAGTACCAGGGCCAGCGCGGCGTCACGCTCCCCCGCACGTAGCCGAAAAATAGGGACATGCTGGATTTTTTCGCGAGTAGGTGCGCGTCGATCGCTTGGCGCGAGAAAAATCCAGCATGTCCCTATTTTTCGGCCGCGATGCCCTGGACGGACGACAGAATGAACGCGGTCTGAACCTCGCCGTCCTTGCGCTGCTCGATGCGAGCGGGCAGGTAACGCAGCTTCGGAGCGATCCAGATCGTCGTGGCCCGGGACGAGTTCTCGCGCTGCTGCACGAATGCCCGCGTCGGGATCTGGCCGAGGCCGGTCGCCGTCGTCGCCTCGCCGTTGTCGGCGTAGTCGTAAGGCTTCACGGAATCCTGGTCCGCCAGGAGGTAGTGGCTCGGTTTGCCGGTCGTGGCAAGATCGTGCGTCAACGCCACTTGCATCGTGCCGCGATCGAGCGCGCCGTCCTGGAGAGCGACCTCGCGCCGGCCGTCCTCGCCGGTCACCGTGGCGACGCGCCGGTCCCAATCGAACGCGATGTGCAGGTTGCCGTCGCCCTTGCGGCTGCCGTCCTCGAACCAGAATTCGATCGGCACGAGGCGGTTGGCGGCGACGCGGAAATGACTGCGCTCGACGACCGGGTTCGGGCGCGCGAGCTTGACGAACCCCTTGGCCTGCGTTTTGGTGCTGAACTCGTAGACATCGCTGCCCTCGTCGTAGGTCAGCTTGAACTCGGACGTGCCTAAGTTCTTGCCCTTGTATTCGACGGCGTAGGTGGCCGTGTACGGAGTGAGTGACGGGTCGGCGGCCGCGGCGCCGCCGGCGAGGATGAGCCCCCCGATGAGCACCCACTGCTTACTGGGATCCATTTTCCTCCTCCACCGTTATCGGCTCAGACAAGGCCATGCTATCGAGCATGATACCTCCCGCGCCGAGCTTCAAGCGGCCCGTCGCGAGCCAATCCACCGCGCGCGGCAGGATCAGGTGCTCGCCCACGTGCACCCGTTGTTGCAACGATTCCGGCGTGTCGTCGGGGCGCACGGCCAGCCGATACTGGATGACGCGGGGGCCCATATCGAGATCGTTCGTGACGAGGTGAACGGTCGCGCCGTGCTCCCGGTCGCCGGCCTCGAGCACGCGCCGATGAGTGTCGAGGCCGGGGTATTTCGGCAGCAGCGACGGGTGGATGTTGAGCGTCCGGCCGGCGAAGCGGGCGACGAGCTCGGCGCCGAGGATCCGCATGAACCCCGCGAGCACGAGCACGTCGGGGTGGTGCTCCGCCAAGAGCTCAGCCAACGCGGCGTCGTAGGCGGCGCGATCGGCGCCGGGCTGCACGCCGAGGTACTTCGCGGGAATGCCGGCGGCGCGGGCACGCTCGAGGCCGCGCGCGGCGGAGCGATTGCTCACCACGAGTGCCACGGTGCCCGCGATTCGCCGCGCGTTCGTTGCGTCGATGATCGCCTGTAAGTTGCTGCCCTCGCCCGAGATCAGGACGACGATGCGGGGGGCGGTGGACACCATGTTCGATGGATCCGTGCGATCGGGGCAGGGGAGTTGGCGACTATAATAGGCGACTCTCACCACGGACTGGAAACGAAGATGCGGATCGGGCTGACACTCTCGTCGCGACACTCGCGTCGCCTCGCAGGGACGCTAGCGCTCCTCGCGAGCTTGCTTACGTGCGGCACGAGCGGGGCCGCGAGGTTCTCGAACCTGTACGATGCCATGGTCACGCCCGACCCCAACGCGCCCGAGGCCGCCGCGACGGAGCTCGCTCTCGCCGCCGTGCTCGTCCGCGTGACCGGCAGCCGCCAAGCGGCCCTCGACCCGCAGCTGCTTGGGCTCGCCGGAACTCCGAGCATCGTGACCAAGCGCGGCACGTACTCAGAGGGCCGAACGCTCATCGGCTTCAGTCCGAGGCTCGTCGATCAGGGCCTGCGCTCGCTCAGCTGGCCGGTTTGGGGCGCGGAGCGTCCGCTGACGGTGCTGTGGGTCGCGGTGGACGACGGCGTCGGCGGGCGCGCACTGCTCGGCGCCAACGATGCGCCGAGCGACCCGAGTCAGGCGATGGCCGAGCAGCTCAAGGGGATTCGCGCGGAGTTGAACGCGGTCGCCGACGAGCGCGGACTGCCGATCGCACTGCCGCTGCTCGACCTCGAAGACTTGAGCGTAGTGACGCCCAGCGATATCTGGGGCGGGTTCGACGATCGCGTCACGCAAGCATCGACGCGCTACCGCGCGGACGCCGTGCTGATCGGCAAGATCGGGCCGGGCGTCCTCGGCACCGAGGTGCAATGGTTGCTGATCAGGGGCGGAGAGCGGCGAGTGCTCGAAGGCGCCGGTGTGCGCGACGGCCTCGATACGATCGCCGATCTCTACGCGGCCGACCTCGGCTCGATCGGAGCGGCGGCCAGCACGCTCATCTCGGTGCTCGACGTGGGCTCGGCGGGCGACTACGGCCGCGTCATGAGCTATCTCGAGTCGTTGAGTGTTTTGCAGTCCGTGAACGTCGAGAGCCTCGAGCGCGGGGTGTTGAGCCTGCGGGTCGACGCGCGCGGCGGCGCTCCGGTGCTCGAGCGCGTTCTCGCGCTCGGCGGCGTCTTGAGCCCGGCGACGGGCGGGGCCGCACCCTCCGGCGCCGCGCTCGCGTTCAGGATCAATCGCGGGACCGGGCGGTGACGCTCCGCTGGTTGCCGAACGCGATCTGCATCGTGCGGATGCTGCTCGTCGCGCCGCTCGTCTATCTCCTGGTTGGTCATGAGTACGTCGCCGCGCTCGGCGTGCTCGTCGTCGCGGGCGTCTCCGACGGCCTCGACGGATACCTCGCGAAGACGTTCGACTGGCGCACTCGGCTCGGCAGCCTTCTCGATCCCGCGGCGGACAAGCTGCTGCTCGTGAGCGCGTTCGTGGCGCTCACGTACGCCGGTCTCGTGCCCCTCGCGCTCACCGAGATCGTAGTCGGGCGCGATCTCGTGATCGTCGCCGGCGCGATCACTTATCAGCTGTTGATCGCGCCCGTGGAAGGCGAGCCCGCCGCGATCAGCAAGCTCAATACCGCGTGCCAGCTCGGTTTCATATTCTTCACGATGGTGGAAGCCGCGTTCGGTTGGCCGCCGCGCATCTCGTTAGTGGCCCTCGGGGCCGCGGTCGTGTTCACGAGCATCGTGAGCGGGCTCAACTACGTCCTGCGTTGGAGCCGGCGCGCCTGGGTGGTCGCTCACGCCCGCGGTTGACCCTTGGTTGACGTGCCGCAGCTGCCACTCGCCCTCACCGTCGCCGATCACGCGCGCTTCGATACCTTCGTCGGGGCTGCCAATGAGGCGGCGATGGAGCATACGCGAGCGGTGGCGGCGGGCCGCGCCGACAGCCTGTGGCTCTGGGGCGCTCCGGGGTCCGGCAAGACGCATCTCTTGCAGGCGGCATGCCGCGACGCGGCGGCCGCGGAGCGGCGCGCGATGTACGTGCCGCTCGCCGCCGGTCTCGAGCCGGAGATGCTCGCGGGCCTCGACGCAGTGGACTTGCTCGCGTTAGACGACGTGGACAGCGTCGCGGGCGCCGGCGACTGGGAGCGCGCGCTGTTCGTGCTGCTCAACGGCGTGGCGGAGCGCCGCGGCGGCTTGTTGCTCGCCGCGAGCGCCGCGCCCGCGGCCGCCGGATTCCGGCTGCCGGATCTCGCTTCGCGCGCCGCCGGGGCGATTACCTATCGCTTGAAGGCGCTCGACGACGAGGAGCGGCTCCTGGCGCTGCGCGGTCACGCCGCGGCGAGGGGCCTCGAAATCGAGCGTGCCGCGGCCGAGTACCTGCTCGCGCGCGTCGATCGCGACATGACGGGCTTGGGCGTCTGGCTCGAACGTCTCGATCGCGCGTCGCTCGCCGAGCAGCGCAAGATCACCATTCCCTTCATTCGCGATCTGCTCGCGGCGTGGGATGCCGGCGCCGCGTGAGCGCGGTCGGCGCTCGTCACTCGACCCGCACGCGGGCCGCGATCCGCGCGACGCGCGCGCCGAGCGCGCGCGCGATCTGCGACTCGTCCTTCGACAGCGCGGTGTTCCAAGGCGTCGCGAGATGGGAAGCGCCGTAGGGCGAGCCGCCGGTCCGAGTCTCGAACAGCGCCGCTTCGGTGTAAGGCACGCCGAGCACGAGCATTCCGTGGTGCAGCAGCGGCAACATCATGCTGAGCAGCGTGCTCTCTTGCCCGCCGTGCGCGGACGAGGTCGCCGTGAATACCCCGGCTGGTTTGTCGACGAGACGACCGGAGAGCCACAGCTCGCTGGTCGAGTCGAGAAAGTGCTTGAGGGGCGCGGCCATGTTGCCGAATCGGGTCGGGCTGCCGAGCAGGAGGCCGTCGGCCGCCGCGAGGTCCGCGAGCTCCGCATAGGGCGGGCCGTCGGTCGGGGCTGGCGCGTCGACCGCGGCCGGCCGGGACTCGCTGCCGCCATCCCTGGCGGTCGGCCGCAATGTGCGTCCTGCAATTGCGGCACTCCCGCCATCCATGGCGGTCGTCGGCGCGACTGGCGGGACGGTGCGGAGCTGGGCGATGCCGCCCGCGCCCTCGACGCCGCGGGCAGCCTGCCGCGCGAGCGCGGCGGTGCGACCGCCGCGAGAGTAGTAGAGGATGAGAATCGTCGGCTGGCTCATCGCAACAGATCCAGCACCCGCTCCGGCGGACGGCCGATCGCGGCGCGCTTGCCGACTTCCACGATCGGGCGCTGTAACAGATGCGGGAGCGCCGCCAAGAGATCCAGGAGCTCGTCGCGCGTCGGCTCCGGGCGTGCGCGCGCGAACGCGGCATATTCCGGCTCGGCGGTACGGATCATGGCGAGCGCCGCGCCGCCGAGCCCGTCGAGCAGCCGCGCGAGCGTCGCCCGCAACGGCGGCTCTCGCAGGTACTCCACGATTTCGACGTCCACGCCGCGCTCCTCGAGCAGCGCGAGAGTCGTTCGCGATTTGCTGCAACGTGGGTTGTGATAGATTCGAGATTTCATTGTTAACTCTTTATGAAATATGGTGTTTTGTGCAGAGTATCGGTGCCGTGGGCGGACCCCTCCCGCGCCAGTGTAGAACGCATCGGCGCCGGTCGCAGCCCGACGCCAGCGCTTGACGCGTTGTGACGACTTTTGTAGGTTGCCGAAGCACTCCCATGACCCACAACAACAAGAAGAGACCCGCAGCGCTGTCGCGCGGATGGTTACTGCTCGCCGCCTGCGGCGCCGTGGCGGCTTGCGTCACGGCTCCGCCGGTTCAGGAGATGAGCGACGCGCGGCAGGCGATCAGCGCCGCCGAGCAAGCCAACGCGAGTCGCCTCGCGCCCGAGCCGCTGAGCGACGCCCACCGGTTTCTCGCGGAGGCTGAGCGGCAGATTCAGCAGCAGGCCTATGGGCCTGCCCGCATGAACGCGGTGCGGGCCAAGAACCGCGCGGCACAGGCGCTCGCGTCGAGCCAACCCGCCGCCGACAAAGGCCGCAATTGACGGAGCCGCGCGCGAACGAGCCCGACGCGGCGGTCCGTTATCTCGTCGCGGGCCGCGTTCAAGGCGTCTACTATCGCGCCGCAGCGGCGGAAGTCGCGCAGCGGCTCGAGCTGCGCGGCTGGGCGACGAATCTCCCGGACGGGCGTGTCGAGGTTGTGGCCGCCGGAACCAAGGCCAAGCTCGTCGAGCTCGCCGGTTGGTTGTGGAAGGGCCCGCCGGCTGCCCGCGTCGACAGCGTCCAAGTGGAGCAGTGGGAGGGGGCGGTGCCCGCCACGTTCAGCGTGGAGCGTTCCGCTTAAGCTCGCTCAGATCTGGTACCACTTCGTGCGCAGGCGGTCGAAGACACGGTCGGCGTAATGGCGCCGGCCGACGCTGCCGTTGTAGCGCGCGAGCCCTTTGACGAGATCGCCGCGCTCCATGTCGATGTAGTATTTCAGGATCATGCAGCCGAGCAGCACGTTCACGTCGATCTTGAACAGCTCGTTCTTGTCCTTGAAGCCGAGCTGCGGCACCCAGAACGGCATCACTTGCATCAAGCCCAACGCGCTCACGGACGAGATCGCGTAGTGGTCGAAGTTGCTCTCGACGTCGATCACCGCGAGCACGAGCTCCGGCGCGACGCGCGCATGAGTGGCGTGACGGTGCACGGCCTTCAAGATCTCGAGCCGCTCCACGGGATCCGGCACCTGCCGGGCCAGCCTGCCCGACATGTCGGTGAGCCACACTTCTGCGTCGAAGCGGTCCTGGAAGCTGTCGGCGTCGGAGATCGCGGCGAGCAGGATCTTGCGCAGCTCGGGATCGGGTCCGGAGCGCGCGTCGCTCGGGCGTCCATGCGTTTGCGCGCCGCCCTCCGCGGCGAGCAGCAAGAGCGCGGCAGCGCAAAGCGCTCGCGGCAGCGAGCGAGTCATGCTTCGTATCGCCTGCACGTCTAACCGCACGACGCCTCCCGTCACGAGCAGTGTGCGTGTCCCGGAGAGCCAAGGCCGCGATACCGGTCACACGCACAGGCCCGCCGCGGCGGCCGTCTGGGCGCACGTTCCGACGCCGCGCGCGCCAATGGTAATGGAGCCCGGCGCGTCAAGCGAACCGACCCGCGGGTTGTGAGAGGCAAGAGCGATTAGGGAACGCCGTTTGCTTCGCAGCGCGGATTCCCGCAGCATTTCCGCGGCACCAGCGAGCACCCGAATGGAAGTCCGCCCCAGAACCCGCCGTAAAGGCATCTATCTCTTGCCCAATCTTCTGACGACGGGCGCGTTGTTCGCGGGCTTCTACTCCATCGTGGCCGCGATCGACGGCAATTTTCCGTCCGCCGCGTACGGTGTGTTCGTCGCGATGTTCCTCGACGGACTGGACGGCCGGGTCGCGCGGCTCACGAGCACCGCGAGCGAATTCGGCAAGGAGTACGACTCCCTCTCCGACATGGTGTCGTTCGGCCTGGCGCCGGCGATCGTGACCTATCAGTGGGGTGTGGAGCGACTCTCCGAGTACGGCGCCGTATGGGGGCGTCTCGGTTGGCTCGCGGCGTTCCTGTACGTCGGCGCGGCGGCTTTCCGGCTCGCGCGCTTCAACAGCAACGTCGCGCAGGATCGGCGCTTCTTCCAGGGTCTGCCGAGCCCGCCGGCGGCCGCCGGCGTCGTGACGATGGTGTGGCTCGCGACGCACCCGAACTATGGCATCGGCGGGCTCACGGCGCTCGCAGCCGGAATCACGATCACCGCGGTGACCGGCCTGCTGATGATGTCGCGCTTCGCCTACTCGAGCTTCAAGGACGTGAGCCCCGGCAAGCGGCTGCGCTTCGTGCACTTGCTGTTGATCCTCGCGGTCATCATCTTCGTGGCGATCGAGCCGCCGATCACGATCTTCGTCTTGTTTCTCGTGTACGCGTCGTCGGGTCCGGTCGCGTGGCTTTGGCATCGGCGGCGCGTCAAGCGCGAAGCCCCGCCCGGCGCATGAGCGCGCAGCGCGACCGGTACCTCGCCGAGATCGGCATTTCGGCGTGGCGCTTGCGCGGCGCCGGCGCCGGCCCGGAGTCGCTCCGTGCCGCCGCGGCAGCGCCCGACGCCGTGGCGCCCCACGCCGCAGCGCCCGACGCCGCGGTGGCGCTCGAGCCTTCGCGGGCCGGCACGCCGGCCGCGGACGCGGGCGGCGCATGGGAAACTCTCGCCGCCGCCGTCCGCGCGTGCACCAAGTGCGCGCTGCACCGCGGCCGCACTCAGACGGTGTTCGGCGTCGGCCGCCGCGACGCGCAGCTGCTCGTCATCGGCGAAGCGCCGGGAGCCGAAGAGGATCGGCAAGGCGAGCCGTTCGTCGGCCGGGCCGGCCAGCTCCTGAACGCGATGTTGCACTCGATCGGACTGCCGCGCTCGGAGGTTTACATAGCGAACATCTTGAAGTGCCGGCCGCCGGGCAATCGCGACCCGCAGCCCGACGAGGCCGCGTCGTGCACCCCTTATTTGGCGCAGCAGATCGCGCTCGTGAAGCCCCGTGCGATCCTCGCCGTTGGCCGAATCGCCGCGCAGTGGTTGTTGCAGTCGGATGCCCCCATCGGTAGGCTGCGGGGGCGAGTTTTTCGTTACGGCGAAGCGGGCACGCCGCTGGTCGTCACTTATCACCCGGCGTATCTGCTGCGCAGCCCGGGTGAAAAAGCCAAGGCGTGGACCGATCTCTGCACGGTCAGGGACCTGTTGAGCAACGAGCGATGAGCGCCGCAGTTCGTCCGCGCCACGAAATCCGTTTGATGCAACCGTCGGACTTGAAGGCCGTTGCGGCCGTCGAGCGCGCGGCCTACGACTATCCGTGGAGCTTAGGGATATTTCGCGATTGTCTACTCGCCGGCTACTACTGCCTCGTGCTCGACGTCGGGGGCAGCGTCACGGGGTACGGCATCATGTCGATCGCTGCCGCCGAGGGGCACCTGCTGAACCTCTGCATACATCCGAACGCTCAGCGCATGGGGTTTGGGCGGCGACTCCTGAGCGCGTTGCTGCTCAGGGCAGGCGACGCGGCGTGCGACAAGGTATTCCTCGAAGTGCGGCCGTCGAACGAGATCGCGCTGCGCCTCTATCATTCCGTGGGTTTCGAGCAGATCGGCATTCGACCGGCCTACTATCAGGCGGAACGAGGGCGCGAAGACGCCGTCATACTCGCCGCGACCTTGCGCCCTTCGCGCTGACGACTCTCTTCTGCCGCCGATGAACGAGCACCTGAAAAGGCGAACCTTTGCGATCATTTCGCATCCACATAGTCGCGCAGGTATCAGGCGCGGACAAGCTGCGACAGAAAATGCGCGAAGTGGCTATTTTTATAGGCTCTTCTGAAAATCGCGCGCGACGACCTGCGACACCCTGAGTCGTGTCGAGACACAGTGGATGTGTCCCTAGATGTGTCCTTAGAATCGACTTCGAGGTGGTTCCTGAAAAAAAAGGACACACCTCGCACTGGAGGGGCTGGGCACATGCGAATCACGGACAACTGGCTGAAGGTGAATTGGCGGAAATATCGGCCCAAGATGCTCGAGCGTGCCGATCGCGACGGGCTGACGGTGAGAGTCTCGACCACCGGCAAGATTTCGTTCCTGGTGCGGTTTCGATACGACCGCAGCCGCAACGCGAAGCGTTTGGTCATCGGCTCGTATCCTCGGATGTCGCTCCAGAGCGCACGCGCGGAGACGGAACGGCTGCGCGGCCGACTTGAGCAGGGGCACGATCCGAGGATCGTGCGCAAGCTCGAAAAGCACGCGATCGCCAAGGCACCCAGTTACGAAACGTTGTTCCGGCTTTGGTATGAGCGCTACTGCGTCAAGAACAAAGCGGGGCACCACGAGATCCTGCGCTCGTTCGAGTTGTACGTCTTTCCGAAGATCGGGTCGCTGCCAGCTGACAAGGTCACCCTGCATCTGTGGCTCGATATTCTCGAGGAACAGGCCGATGAGCGTCCCGGCATCTGCAAGCGCTTACTGACAAATGCGAAGCAGATGCAAAAGTGGTGCGTCAAACGCAAGCTGCTGCCGACGAACGTTCTCGTGGAGACCTACGCTCAAGAGGACTTCCAACTCGACGACGAAGAGAAGGAGGCCCGCGTCCTGTCGGACGAGGAGATTCGGTATCTCTGGCTCGCGCTAGAGCGCAGCCGCATGGCGCTCAAGAACCAACTTTTTCTCAAGCTCTGTCTCTTCTTCGGGTGCCGAAACGGAGAGCTGCGCCGAGCGAAGAAGACCGACTTCGATTTCACGAGCATGGTCTGGACGGTTCCTCGTGGCCACAACAAGATTCGAAAGAAGGGCGGCAGGCGAATCTTGCGACCGATCATTCCCGAGGTCGTGCCGCTGCTCGAGCAGGTATTCGCGCTCACTCCCAACAGCGAGTACGCGCTGACAAATGCCGACAGCGATAAGCCGATGGGTAAGAGCGCGCCGTTGGCTCTCCCGTACAACCTCAGGCAGTGGTTGAGGCGGCACCACAAGTACGAGATGGCGCACTGGTCGGTCCACTCCCTGCGCAAGACGGCCCGCACCAACTTCTCGTCGTTGACGAGTCAGCCGCATGTCGCTGAGATCATGCTCGGTCACAAATTGCCAAAGAACTGGCGCATCTACGACGGTCACGCGTATCTAAAGGAGCAGGCGGGCGTGTATGCCGCGTGGTGGCAGAGACTGCTGTCGCTTACGGCCAGCCTCCCGGCCCGCGCGGACCGGAGGGATGGCGAGCGCGCCCGAGACCGTGTTCGCTATCAAGACGTCCCGGTAGACCCGCGGAAAGTGCAATGGCGACGATGAACAGCGCGCTGACGAGGCTCAGCGCCGTGAAGCGTTCTCGCGGCTCGAGCGCCTCATCGAGGAGCACGTCGTCGACGATGTAACGGGTGAACAACGGTCCGAGCAGCTGCAGCCCGACAGCGGCCAGTGTCAAGGCGAGCGCCCGGGCGATGGCGCGGCGGTGGGGGATGAGCAAGGCGAGGTAGTCGCGCACGTACGCTCCGCGCCGTGCGCCGACCGGTGAAGTGACTTGTCGAGTATCCGCGGGGTCGTCGATCTGCCGCTTCCTAAAGCTCTCGCAGAAGGAGTCATGGTCTTGGCGCGATGAACGCGCAGTTGTCATCTGCAATGTCCTTTGGTTGGCTGGCACTAGCCTCACACGCAAGCGCGGCAGCAGGACGGCCACTGCTTGACACGGGCTCACGGACGCCGTCGCCCTCCGGCAATCCGTATGAAAACACTAGAGATGAGTTGCGCGGGGCGTCTGCGTGCGCGATATGCCACGTGGCATAAGGGATAGCGATGTACGTAGCACCACGCCGAGTCCTCTCGCGGCGGCCATTCTCGCGCGCCTCGTTGCAGACCTGCCGTCCCAAAACGGAGCGAAGTGGTTGCGGGTGCTTTTGCCCCTCTCTTAAGCTCGCCTACGCGCTGCCGAGGAGAGGGAAGTGTCCGGGATCGACCAGATTGCAGGGGCTCGGGTCGAGCCCCTGACTAGCAAAGGCCTTCCGCTGCTCGTGCAGGGTCGCCGAACGGGAGGACGGCCCCAACTGGGTGCGGAGAAACGTTCATGAGTTGGACCGACTCCTGCTGAAACACGGAGCCCTGCTTTTTCGCGGGTTCGGTGTCGATCCGGTGGAACGGTTTGAATCCCTAGCGCAGCAGCTCCATCCGAAGCCTTGGGTGAACTATCGCGAAGCGGCAACGCCGCGTAGTCACGTGTGGGGACACATCTATACATCGACAGAGCATGACCCACAGTCGCCGATCTTCTTGCACAACGAAAACTCTCACGTTACATCGTGGGCTGAGCGGCTGTTCTTCTACTGCGCCCGGGCTCCGGCCCAAGGCGGTGAGACGCCCATCGCGGATTGCCGGCGTGTGTATCGGGATATCGATTCGGAGATCGTGCGCAAGTTCGAGACTCTAGGTTGGCAGTACGTCCGTACGTTCGGCCGCAACCTAGGTTTGCCCTGGCAAAAGGCGCTAGGCCTGGAAACGCGCGCGCAGGTTGATGCCTACTGTTACGAGAATTTCATGATCCCGAGCTGGGAGGGGGACACGCTGCGGCTACGTTATAAGCGTTGGACGGCCATCGACCATCCAATCACTGCCGAACGATGCTGGTTCAACCACGGGCTGTTCTACAACGTTTGGTGCCTAACACCTGAACAGAAACACTTCGTGCAAGCGTTTGGGGTCGGTCGAATGCCCTACAACACGGCCTATGGCGATGGGACCGCTGTCCCCGACGAGGTGTTGGCGGCGGTGCATTCGGCGTATGCCGCGGCCAAAACGATGTTCCGCTGGCAGTCTGGCGACGTCCTGATGATCGACAACATGCTCGTCTGCCACGAACGAGAAGCCTTTGTCGGGGATCGCGCTGTGTATGTAGGAATGACCGGGCCGGTCTCGTGCCAGCAAGTCGTTACACCCGATCGCTATCGTCTCTGAAGCGAGCGAAGGTCGTGCGAGGATGAAGCCGCTCACGAGAAGGCTCGCGAAAACGATGTTCCAAGTGACGTCGCGCAGGGCTTCTCGTTCGCAAATGCGGAAGACGCCCGCGCGAAGTCCCGGTGTTCGAAGCCATAGCGCGCGGGAGCGGCTTACCATCCGATAGACGCGCGGCAGCCCAAGAAACGTCACGATCAGCGGTAGGTTGAGGAGTGTCGAGAGGGGGAACTCGATCCGCCGATCGAGTACCCAGACCACAATTGCCGCCGCGGCGGCCAGTGCGGTGACAGCTGCCAAGCGGCGCGAGAGCCGCCACGGCGATCGTGTCCCGCGTAGTGGTGTAAGAGCGGCGGCCGCGAGCTAGAGCGGCAGTCATCGTGAGTCTTGGTAAGGTTG
>Ga0137409_10000723_pt1 | contig 36156 bp, 53 predicted proteins | sample CZODoug1_16funga_FD_122059 | JGI IMG/M metagenome (GOLD analysis project Ga0137409, IMG submission 122059) | Vadose zone soil fungal communities from Angelo Coast Range Reserve, California, USA - CZODoug1_16fungal (Hybrid Assembly) | ecosystem: Environmental > Terrestrial > Soil > Vadose zone... | reverse complement strand
TCTATATGCCAATGAAGTTATTTTTATCAGATCAGGTACGGGAGCTGGTCAGACTAATATTATTATTTCTTATGTAGGATCAACTAAGATTGCTACTGTAGGGGCCAGTTGGGCTGTGAACCCTGACAATACATCAGTATTTACAATATGGGCTGTGGGACCAGTTCAAGCATCAGTTAGTGGGACAGTTGATGCTAATGTTATTGAGATAGCAGGAAGTTCTACAGCGGCTCAGAATGTATCAAAAGCCAATGAGGCTATAGGAAGGGGAACCTGCACTACAGGTGGTTCTACAACTAGTATTACAACATCAGCTTGGGTACCGGGTGGTTCTGGTATTGCTTCAGGACAATTTATAGGAAGAACCATTATTTTTGATTCGGACACTGCAACAGAATCGTTGCAAGGTCAGGCAACTTCTGTAACAGCAAATACAAGCGGAAGTAACCCAACCTTTACAGTCGTGGACCTGACTACAGCTCCATCATCTGGTGATACTTTTGGCCTTTACTGATGATTTATACGGTATTAGGCCCAGAAGGGATAAAAGCACCCTACGGCAGTTTCTCAGGTAAACCACCTTTTAATCCTACAGTGAAGGGGATTGTTTCAGTAATGGGACCGGCTGGCGCTCCGATGCGCCAGCCTTATGGGTCTTTCTCAGGTAAACCACCCTTTAATCCTGGAGCTAAGGGTGTTGTATCTGTTATGGGGCCAATGGGTGCCCCAATGCGCCCCCCTTACGGTAATTTTACTGGAAAACCACCTTTTAATCCGGTTAGAAGTGGCATATTTTCAGTAATGGGGCCACAGGGCGCTCCTATGAGGCCACCTTATGGAAGTTTCGCTAATAAACCCCCTTTCAACCCTTCTGGTAATAGATTTGAATTTATAATCAAATGGCGGCGAAGGGGGCGTAGATAGACTTGCGTAGATTTTAATGATATGCTAATTCTAGAATGATCCTGGAAACCAACACTTGCTGGTATGTATGAGTAAATGCAAACAAACCCCTTGGGGTAAATATTCGACACATAGAAATGTATCTATCAGACGTGGGATAGAATTTTTATTGACGTTTGATGAATGGATGAAAATTTGGTCAGATTCTGGTCATTGGAATGAAAGAGGAACTAAGAAGGGACAATATTGTATGTCTCGTTTTAATGATATAGGATCATATTCTATTAATAATGTGAAAATACTTCTTCATGAAGAAAATGTTATTGAGTGTAATAATAGAAGGGATTGGGCTAATAACAGAAAAGGAAAGAAGCAATCAATAGAAACACGTGAAAAGATACGTAAATATAACCAAGGACGAAAGAGGGAACCTTGGGTTATGTCTGAAGAAATAAGGATTAAATACTTTGGGGCTTAAGGGTTGCTATTACAATAAAGTTGTAGTATGGTAAGAATGATCGTTTGAAACCAATTATTCGATCATCGCTGGTAATTTATAATCTTGTAGATTACAAACCAATTTAAATTTAACACTAACTAAGCGGTGATCCCATGGCGGTCCCAGTTTTCTATCAAACCCTCAATATGTTGGGTATAGACCCAACATTATACTATGCTAACCTTGCCACAGCAGGTGGTTCGGTTACCCCTGAATATCCCGCTCCTCCGTTTGTTGTAGGCACACGTGCCTTTGGATCAGATGGGTCTGAATTTATCTTTGTGCAAGCCAGCACATCGATCAGTTTGACGGACTTTGTTGTTATCAATGCTGGTAACACTGTTAATCCGTTTATGGCTAATTCTATCACAACTGCAAATGCGGGGACTGGCATTGGTACGACTGGCGTTGCAAATATGGAAATTGCATCGACTGGTATTATTCTTAAGCAATCACTTAGTTATATTCCTGCTGGTACTATGTTCTGGGCTTGTGTAAAAGGTGACTTTATACCTGCATCTTCATCTGCTAACTTTGCTGGTATGACTTCATCTCAAGCTGCTGGAATTGCCCTTTATACAACATCATCTCCAGGGCAATTATCAGTAGCGGCAAGCATCGCTTCTTCAATTGGTTCAGTTGCCTTTGCTGGATTTAATGTTATCAGTTCAATATCGACTAGTATTGCTTCTTCAGTTGTACCTCAAATAGGTGTACTAACATCAACTGGATTTACTGTTGGTCCGGTAGTATCTATGAATAAACCACGTACTGTTGTAGTTACTTCTAGTACCCTTTACACATCTGCAACAGTTTACTGGTAAGATTAACAATGGGGCTGCTAGAAAAGCAGCCCCATTACATAAGTTGAATATGATTAACCTTCCTAATGTCACTCTCATAGCTGTTGATACTGCTTATTATGATCTTACTAGGATGGCACTAGAAGATTCATGCAAGAAACTGTCATTCGCTAAGGTCATAGTTTTTACAGATAAACCAGAATCTTTCAATGTTGATGAAATAGTCAAGATTGAAGCTAAAAATAATACAGAAGCAGAACATATTCTATGGTATGAGGTGCCGAAACATATTTCTACATCTCATGTATTGACCATTCAATGGGATGGATGGGTTATAAACCCTCATTTATGGGATAATAACTGGCTTCAATACGATTATATAGGTGCCCCCTGGTGTTATAACGATGGATTTGATGTTGGTAATGGTGGATTTTCACTAAGAAGCAAAAAATTGATGAAATTTCTTGCAAATTCTACAGAATTTAAGTTTAAAGCTCCAGAAGATGACACAATTTGTAGAAATTATAGGAAGAAGCTTGGATTACAAGGTTTTAAGTGGGCAGATAAACTAACAGCAAGCCATTTTTCCTTTGAAAATCACCCAACAAAAAGTTTTGGTTTCCACCAATTTGGTAACTGGCCTTTGATTCTATCAAAAGAAGATTTTGAGATTAGAAAACATCTCATGAGTAAAGAACAGATTAAAAATAACTACCATCAGAAGACCAATGAAGGAATTTATATTAAATATTTAACCGATAATGGGTTAGATTTTGGTTTTTTGAAAGAAAATAATGTCTAAGGTCTTTATTACTGGGATAGCTGGGTTTCTAGGATCACACTTAGCAGATTATTTGCTGGATCAAGGGCATGAAGTATGGGGCTGTGATGATCTGTCATCAGGTGATATTGATAATGTTCCTAGATCTGCCCTTATAAGCATTTTAGATATTAGTTCATCAGGTTGGTTAGCTCTTCCTTCATTTATGGAAGGTTGTGATACAGTCTTTCATTGTGCTGCGGCAGCCCATGAAGGTTTATCTGTATTCTCACCTGCATTTATTTCAGATAATATCTATAGTGGTAGTGCAGCGGTGTTTTCGGCTGCTATCAAAGCCAAGGTTAGAAGAATTGTTTTCTGTTCAAGTATGGCCCGTTATGGGAATGGCAAACCGCCTTTTTCTGAGGATTCATACCCTTATCCTGTTGATCCATATGGATGTGCCAAGTTAGGAGCAGAACATTTACTGGAAATACTTAGTAAAGCTCATGGTGTAGAATACACTATTGCAGTTCCACATAATATTTATGGACCACGTCAGAATTACTGGACCCCTTATCGTAATGTAGCAGCGATCATGATGAATCGTATGCTACAGGGAAAACAGCCCATCATTTATGGTGATGGATTACAGCAACGCAGTTTTTCTTATGTATATGACATAGTGCCAGCATTGGCTAAGATGGCAACCATTGATGCTCCTGAGATAATAAATATAGGACCAGGTGATGAGCAACGTATATCGATCGTTTCATTAGCAGAAGCAATCGCTGATATACTTGAGATGCCATTTGATCCAATATTTATGCCCCCACGACCGTGTGAAGTAAAGCATGCTACATGCACTTGTGATAAGGCACGTGCTATTTTAGGGATGGAGTTTCAGACCTCCCTACGTGATGGTTTAAAGGCTATGGCAGCGTGGATGCGTGAGCGGGGTCCGCGTGAATTTGTGTATGATTTGCAGATTGAGCTTCCTGGCGCACCTAAGACTTGGACAGATAGATTAATATGAGTAAGTACCTTAAACCTGAATTTGTATCTGATTTACAAAAGGCTGAGCAGAACTTTACATGGCGGGGTGTAAGGTGTGTTAAGAACCCTTTTGATTTTCAGATCATGTCAATGTTGTTATGGCGTGAACATCCTAAGACTATCATTGAGGTTGGGTCTAATACAGGTGGTTCAGCCCTATGGATGCATGACCTGATGGCTCTGTATGGGTTTGAATGTAAGATCTATTCAGTAGATAGATTTATTCCAGACTTGAATCCACCTGCTGGGCTTAAATTTATAAAAGGGGATGGACGTAGACTGAATGATGTATTTTCTGCTCAATTCATGTCAGGAATAGAACGACCTTTATTGATAATAGAAGATGCAGATCACAGTGAAGAAACTTCATATTCTGTTCTACAATTCTGGTTAGAATGGTCTCACCAGAATGAGATGATAGTCGTTGAGGATGGGGTCCCATGCCCTGAAGTTCATACAGCAATAGACCGATTTATTAATGAACAAAGCAACAAAGTAGAAATTGATAGAAATTATTGTGATTTTTTTGGTCAAGGGGTAACTTTATTTAAAAATGGATATATCAGGCGTGTAGGCAATACCCCAATTAAAAAGAATGAGATAGTTTTTAAAATTAAAAATCTTGTTGACAGTGAAAAGTATGAAGAAGCTGATATTCTGTGTGATCAAGCAATATCACGAGGTGAATTCTTAGGTGATGTTTTTATCTGTAAAGCAAGAATCAAGGCCGATAACAATGACCATGAAGAGGCTATAGATTTCTATAATAAGTCATTAGATTCTGGGTATCATGAAGTTTCAATACTTAGGTATTTTCTTTCACTTTCACAATTTTCAGTTGGAAACTATAAAGAGGGATGGCAGAACTTATTTCTTTCACGACTAGAAAATACAACTTTTAAGCCTTTATATGCTGCAATGAGGAGGTTTGTTACCCCCTTAAAGCAATTATTTGTTATGCAGCCTCCACCGGTTATAGTTCATATACACGCTGATGCAGGTGAAGGGGATAACATAGCATTTTTACGATATCTCCCTATACTTGCGGAAAAAGGATACAAAGTAAGGTATGAAGCAAGGGATGGAATGCTAAAACTAGCTCAAGGTAGCCTTAATAATGTTGAAGTAATTCCCCTAGCCAATGATTTTCCTGGAATTTCTGGTTTACCTGAATTTGATTATCATTTACCGATAGCAATAATACCCTTTATTTTTCAGACTGAATTAGATACAATTCCTTGGTCTGGTCCTTATATTAAGACAGATCCTGAATTAGTTGCTAAGTACAAATCTTGTAAGGGGAAGATAGGTATTTGTTGGTCAACGGGACCAGTAGATGTCCCTGAAGATCGTTATTGCCGTAGGAAATCTATTTCATTTGAATTATTGAAGCCAATTATTGATATTGATCCAGATATGTTTGTGGCTTTACAAGCTGGATCAGCAAGGGTGAATAATATTAGAATTATAGATCCTATGCTTAAGAATGAAAGATTACTAACTTGGGCAGAAACTGCTGCCATTATAGAAAATCTAGATCTTGTTATCACTGTAGACACGGCTGTAGCTCACTTAGCAGGTGCTATGGGAAAGCCTACATGGTTGATGATGCATAAGTATTTAACCAGTTGGCAATTTATGGCTGAGTGTCCAGGGGCTTCATGGAATACAAACTCACCTTGGTATCCTAGTATGAGAATATTTAGACAAAAGTCCCAGGGTAATTGGAATTCAGTTGTAAATGATGTAGTTAGTGAATTAGAAAGTAAGTTGATAGGTGATACGTATGTCTGAATCCAGTAAAGTTCATCCTCTTTATTCTGGGGAACCCAAAGTCATTGATCCAATTACTTTTGATGACGCGGCTGAAACAGGATCAAGTTTAAAGATGCCCCTTGGCATTACAGTAGTAAGACCATCTAAGCCAGATGGCACAACTTGGGATCAGACAAATGATGCCGCAGATCATATGCGGTATGCACATTCATTAGATTTACCAGTATTATCTCAATCACCTTTACCACGACGTGGCACAGCGGTCATTGTAGGGGGGGCACCATCAATTAAAGATCACCTTGATGAAATAAGGGAATTATCTAAAAATAAAAGAAATGGTATCTTTGCCATTAACTGGACCCATACGTGGCTCATTCAAAATGGAATCACTCCCCGGGGCTGTGTTTTCTTTGAAATAGATGCAGAACCTGAATCTATTCTTAAAAATGCACACTCTGATGTGACTTATTTTATTTGTTCTCATTGTGATCAAAGAACCTTCGATCATTTGAAAGGGTTCAAGAGGGTATTATGGCATAGCTATCCTAATTCAGAGGCTGAGAAGGTGGTAAGGGAGGAATTATTTCCAAATACCAGTATGGTGGGTGGAGGTATTGGAACCTTCACTAGGACCTTGACTGTAGCCATGTTCTTAGGGTACCGTGATTTTGAGATATTTGGTTGTGACAGTAGTTACCCTGACACTGAGAAGACACATGTTGATGGGTATGAAACTATTATGGATAATAAGGTTGATGGTTTATGGGTGTATGCTAAGAATGATCTCACTGGTGATGTAAAACGTTTCAGGACTATAGGTCCGTTAGCCCTTCAACACGAAGAATTCAAAGAATACTGTAGGGTAAATCACGGTTATTTTACAATGCGGGTAAGGGGTGGTCTGCTTGAATGGTCGCATAGAGCTACTTATCCCTCAATGTATGAGGACTGTTGAGATGTTAACAGTAGGTGAATTGAAGAATATCCTTGATTATAATCCAGGTACTGGAATTTTTAGATGGAAGGTATCTAAGAGCGGAATTAAACGAATAGTAGCAGGGCATAATCATCCTAATGGATATGTTCATATCACCATAAATGGTAGATATTATGGTGCTCATAGATTAGCATGGTTATATATGACAGGGGAATGGCCCCCATGTCAGGTTGATCATAAAAATAGAGTAGGAACTGATAACTCTTGGAGTAATCTACGATTAGCGACAGTACAACAGAATTCTGTTAATAGGGGTCCCACAAAGAAGAATAAATTGGGTGTAAAAGGTGTTAGGTTGACGGCAAATAATACATATGAAGCGTTTATATGGGAAGATGATAGAAGTAAGCACTTAGGATGCTTTAAAACATGTGAAGAGGCTAGATTAGCCTACCTTAGGATGGCTAAGAAAATGCATGGTGAGTATGTTCCGCAGTGAAGTGCATGGTGGGTTATTAGAATGGTCACATAGAGCAACATTTCCTAGCATGTATGAATAAGGAATGAAAATATGTCAGTATTTGTGGGTGCAAAGGTTGTAACATACAGTGAATTTAAGAACTTAGTTACCATGATGGGTCTGAACCAATATTGTTTCTATAATTCTGATACAACCCCACATTTTCAATGTCTTTGTATAGATGTACCAGCAAATCACTCTGTTTTATTTGATGTTGAAGTATCAGCTCCTTCTACTTTTACTACTGACTTTCCAAATGCAGTTGAATTTACTATCTTTCCATTTCCTGTTTCATGAATGTGAAAGAAATGATGAGTTTAACAGGTTACCGGTTCTGATTTATCAACTTGGACTTTTAACGATTTGCTTCTCAGAGGCATAAAAGTAATTACTATGGAATTTGAAAAAAGATGTGCTGAGATCAGTTCAGATGAAACGGTTGCTCTTGTTGAAAGTGGAAGTTTAGAACTTAAGAAGATGTATTATGCATCTAGCACTACTGAAAAATGGAATAATATATTACAAGAAAGACAATCAAGATTAGAGTATGCAGCCAGACTAAAAATACCCCATTTAATTGAATTGGAGCCTCATAAGGGCAGATGTGCCATCGTAGGTGCAGCACCTTCAATAAAGAATCATATTGAAGAAATAAAAGCTATTAAAAATGAAGAATTGGGGTTGGTTATATCACTTAACGGGGCACACAGTTTCTTAGTAAGTAGTGATATTCCCCCAAATATACATATTTTATTTGAGATAGATGTTGATAGCCCTGAAATCTCATGTGGATCCCCAGCACATAGAAGTGTATATTATTACATATGCTCTCATTGTAGCCAACGTCTATTTATGAGACTCAGAAATTATCATAGAGTTCTTTGGCATTGCTTTGATGAACCACCAGACTACCAAGCTTTAGTAGCTCACCTATTTCCTAATGAATTTATGGTTGGGGGAGGATTTGTAACTTTTTTTAGAGCACTTAATATTGCAACTATTTTAGGGTACAGAACATTTGAAATGTATGGATGTGATTGTTCTTTTGAAGGGGAACTAAGCCATTTCGAAGGATATCATACAAAGGACAAAGAGACTATTTTAACTGTTGCAGCAGGAACTGAAGAAAAATATAGAATATTTAAAACAAAACCGTCACTTTCATTTTTGGCTAGCGAATTCATCCGTTACTGTGATACAAATCAAAGAGGATTAAGTATTAGAGTGCATGGCGATAGCCTGATGAGGCATTTGCACATGATGGAGTTTCCAGAACAGTATCAACTGAAAGGTGAATGAAATGCTTGCGTCAGATTTAATGGGAATGGGTGTCAGCCCACTCTTAGCAGGTAGAACTGCTACAGGTGGTACGGGGCCTTTAACTATAGTCCCTGTTGGAACTAGTTTTGCCTCATCAACTAAAATTGGGGCAACTCAATTCTTAGTGACAGCTGGTGGGGCTGGTGGATTTGCTGCTGGTCTATCAATAGGATTGCCTCCTATTGGAAGTGATGCTGGCGCATTTCTTGCTGATGACTATATTATCAATAATCAAGGAACTGATTCTTTGGTAGTTAGAACTTCTACTAGTATCTTGATTAGTGTAAATGGAAGTCTTAGCTCAACAGCATCTATTACATCACATACATCGGCTACATTCTACCCTGTGCTTGTGACTGCAACAGCCAGCACTGCAAATTGGATTTGTGTTAAGGGATCTTAATGAGTTTGTAGACTATGTTTAAATTATTAGAATTAGGTGAGGCTAGGTGACCAGTGTTGATGATATCAGAATTGGAAGATTCATAAGATGGCACTTTCTAATGATTTAATGGGGTTAGGTATGTCTCCACTTCTGGCAGAAGCTTCTGCTATTGGAGGAAACGGCCCTGTTATTAGTACTAATTCTGGCGCTGTTACGGTCAATATCAAAGGCAATCAACGTCTGATTGCCTTTACAGGATCAAGCACTGTTGCTGCTGTTCTACCACCAGTAGGTGGCGATAATGGTGCGTTAATTGGTGATATATTTATCATAGTTAATAATGGTACTGGAAATAATGTTACTGTTACTGCGTCTGGAGCCAGTGTTTTAGCTGTATCAACAGTTGGAACTAATTCAACAGCTTTTTTTATACCTATTTCTACAACAGTTTGGGCTGGCAAGTAAGTTGAGGTAGAATGTTTTCACTACTTGAAATAGGAGACCCAGAGTGGGTTGATCGCCTTGTTTGAGGAGTAGATTATCAGTGGCTAAGTCTAAACCATACACTCAATATTATCTGCATCGAAGAGATGCAACAAGAGCTGGGTTTGGGTTTGAATTAACTTATGCTGAGTGGCAGCATATTTGGGATGAGTCTGGTCAATTTTATAACCGTGGAAATAAACATGATCAATATCGTATGGAAAGAATTGATCAGACTGCCCCTTTTGCTGTTAATAATGTTAAAATAATTAAAAGAAAAGTTCCTGACATTTTTCATAGAAGATATGCAACACATCGATCTAATGCAGGTAAACGTGAAATACCGTTTCTATTTACTTTTGATGAATGGATAAAGATTTGGCTAGATTCAGGTCATTGGTATGAGAGAGGAACGACAATAGGTAAATACTGTATGGCTCGTTTTGGTGACAAAGGGCCATATGCAGCTGATAACGTTGAAATTATTAAGCACCAAGATAACACTAAGCAAGCTACTGGATGGAAACATACACCAGAAACAAAGGAATTTATGAAGGAACATGCACTGAGAGTATATCATAAACGTAAGCGTGATGCTCAAGGAAAGTTTATTTAGTGTTTACTATGCTTGAGATCGGTGACCCTAAATGGCCCGCAGCGGCCCTAGGATTAGGGCCAGAACGACGTGATCTACACATGGATCAACGTATTCTGGCCCCCTATATCGCGGCTTATAAATATAAAGCATTCCTGGGATTGACTTCAAACGAAAATGGGTATCTAATAGAGCCTGTATTGCTGACCCCTGAAGGAAATTTGAAGCATTCTTTCAATTTCGGTGGCCTGATGGGGTCTTCAGATTTGCTCAATGCCACTGAGCATGTAGACTCACTTAATGAGTGGGCTATTAAAAACGGTGCTATCTCAAAATACTGCACTCTTATCCCTTCACTAGCCGAAAAACAGGTGAAATTACTAAATTCGGCGGGAATTTTCCCCGAATTTAAGAAAAATTCGGTAATTATTGACCTAAATGACCAGAAAATACGTGGAACAACCCGCAGATTGGCAGGTAAAGCCTTATCTGACGGTGTTTTGATTCGTGACTGTGAAGCGGGAGACCTAAAACATTTTATTGAGATGTATGAAAAAACAATGGATCGGCTTGAAGCCAAAGACCATTGGAAATTTACTCCTAAATGGTTTGAAGTCTTCTTCAGATTTGTACGTCCAGCTCTTTTAATGGCTGAATATGGGGGAAAATGTCAAGCTGGTTGTATTATAGTCTATTCTCAACAATATCCTGTAGCCTATTATTATTTAGCAGCATCAGAACAAGATCATCATCCAGGGGCTGCACATATGTTAATAATGGCTGCCTGTGAATTTCTTAAATCTCAAGGTATTAGATATTTCTATTTGGGTGGGGGAACTACAGATAAAGAAGATGACGGACTATTAACCTTTAAATCTGGGTTTTCAAAAGATAGATTGCCTGTTTACGTGCATTCAAAGTCCTACCTCAACTGAAATTTTGATGCTACAGTGCCAAAAGTGTGTCGCACATCTACGGAGGCGGTCATGCTTGGTACACAAATAGTAGAAGTCACATCTATAGAAACTTATAAATCAAAGATAAGTTTCCTTCCTTATCAAGACCTCATCGCAATAGAACATTTCTCAAAAACAGGGCAATTACTGTCTAAAACACACATGGATTTAGATGAAGCACTAGAGTATACTAGATTAATTAATGAAGTTGTAGATGAAGCATTGGAACTTGATTGATGAGTGTACAGTTAATTTGGATTACCCCTAACGCTGAAGATCTTATCGTTCATATAGCCAGGGTATCTAACCCTCAATCACAAGCTGAAGGGCAACATCAAGAAAAATTGATTAAGTATTTAATTAAACATAAACACTGGTCACCATTTGAGATGGCTTCAGTCTGTATTGAGATAAATACAACAAGGGATATAGGAAGGCAAATACTCAGGCACAAAAGCTTCCAGTTCCAAGAATTCAGTTTTAGGTATCAAACAGTAGATAAATTAGAACAATCCCCTTTAAGGGAGGCTAGATTACAAGATAATACCAATAGACAGAACTCAATTGAGGTTGATGATCCAGATCTTGAGGCTGATTGGGAGTATGAACAGCAAGAGGTTTATAACAGGGCTGAGACAGCCTATAAATGGGCTCTTGAGCGTGGTATTGCTAAGGAGGTGGCTAGGGCAGTCCTGCCTGAGGGGCTTACCCCTAGCCGTTTATACATGGCTGGTACGGTAAGGTCTTGGTATCACTACTGTCAAATCAGATGTGGCCCTGAAACTCAGAAAGAACACCGTGAAATAGCACAAGAAATTAAGAATTTATTAAGTGAAGAACTTCCAATTATATTCAGTGGATTAGATGATGATTGAAATTATTTGTGAAGTAGGTATTTCTCATGGGGGGTCTTTATCCATTGCCCTTGAAATGGTTGATATAGCCAAGGAACGTGGGGCAGACATTGTCAAGTTCCAAACATTTACGGCTGAGAATACCCTTAAGAAGAATGATCCTGATTATAATACAATAAAAGAACTAGAATTATCTAGGGGTTCATTCAAGCTCATATCCAAACATTGCAGGGATATTGGTATTGAGTTTATGTCAACCCCAGATCATTTAGATGACCTTAAATTCTTAGTAGAAGAAATAGGTGTTAAACGTATTAAAATAGGGTCTGCTGACCTTACAAACCAACCATTATTGGATGCTGCTTACAGAACTGGTAAACCTGTTATACTTTCTACAGGTATGGCTACCTTAGATGAAATCAAACAGGCTCTGCCTCATGATGGTGGTTTTGTTTCTGTAACGTTACTTCACTGTGTATCACTTTACCCCACTCAATTTGAAGAAACCAATCTTAGTGCCATTAAAGAGCTGGCAGGGGTTGGTTATCCAGTTGGGTTTTCGGATCATACTGTGGGGGCTATGGCTGCTTCTTTGGCTGTGGCATTAGGCGCAACAGTTATTGAGAAGCACATCTGCCCCAATGGTTATACTGGTATTGATAAAGAAGTGTCAATGATACCTTTTGAGTTTGGACAATTTGTTAAGCAAATCAGATCAGTTGAAAAGGCTTTGGGTTCTGGTAAAAAGGAACCTATTGAAGCAGAATTGAAGTTTATTAATAGATTGAGAAAAGATTCAGATGGTTTGCGTGGAAGGAATAATGATTTATTTTCACTTTATTGAGAAATTAAAATGCCTGTTCTTGAAGATGTCTCAAATTGGTTAAAGGGTTTGACTGGGGGTCAGCCTTCTTATTCTACCCCTTCATCAAAAGTTATACCTGCTACTGAGAATCCTTCTTATCCTACGTCTGATGATGTAAAATCTGCCCGTCAAAATGATTATTCCTATGGTCAGCCATGGGCACGTGAGTTTACTGGTAATTCAATGAGGTTCCTGGCTGAAGATCCTAATTCTGCTTTTAGGGCACAGCGACCTTTAAAGGCCCGCACATTTACGAATGAAGGTGGTTTTAGAAGTGATACCTTAGCCAAGGCTGCATTGGCTTCGAACCGAAGTGCCTTGGCTTCCCTAGGGTTTGATCCTACGAAGATGTCATTAGATTTTACACAAGATCCAAGTAAAGTGAATATGACTGGATTAACACGGTCTGGTGTAGGTAAAAGTGATATTCCTGTAGATGATATTTATGTAAATGCACGTGATGAGTCGGTTCCAGTACATGAATCTATTCATAGGGGTATTGAAAGGCTTCATGATAGTAAATTTTGGAAGCCAGAATTTGATGAGATGTATAAACCTGATATGAATGAATACTTAGTACGTCATTTGATGCAGTCTAAGATGGGTAACCCAGAAGAAACATCTTATTCTGGTGATAGGGATAAGAAACAACGTCAACATGCTAGTTGGTTATTTAATTCTGATCTGACAGGGGCTTCGCGTAGACAGGATTTAATTAATCAAATGGAAGCAGCGGCTGCTCAGGCAGTTATGTCACACAGACCTGGTGGTCCTAGATAAATAATGCCTGAAGATTATTCAGATCTATTTCCAGGTCAAGATCCAGATAAGATAAATCAACTGATAGCAGATCAGTTAAAGAAACCTGCTTCTCAATCCCCAACTACAGAAACTAAATCTGAGGGAACCTCAGCAGCGTCTGATCTTTGGCCTTACGTCTTAGGACCTGTGGTTGGAGGGGCAGTTGCTAAAGGGCTGGCTGCTGCTAAGACATTACCTGCTATTATGGCTGGACCTATGGCTAAGTTTGCCAATCAGCGTAAATTAGACACATTTAGGAATGCCTCAACTACTCCAGAACGGGCTTATGATTCTACTGGTTGGTTCAAAGATGCTTATGGTAATCAAAGGTTTGAGATTAGTGATAAGGAGATGAATACTAAAGAAATGCCAAAACCACATTTTGGGGTTTCTGAGGGATATGTAGATGATTTTATAGATCATCCTAAATTATTTTCAAATTACCCAAATTCCAAAGAAGTTACCTTATCAGTAGATCCCGCTTATGGACCTGAAGGGACTGGTGCTTTTGATAGGACTTATCCAAGTATTGTTCTTGGAGGATCAGCAAAGGGGCGTTTAACCCCAAAGCAACAATCTGCCCTTTTGCATGAATTAGGTGGCCATCATGTAGATTTTGAAGAGGGATTTCCGCGGGGAACAGATACTTCATATCCATGGGAACATGTTAGGGGTATGATGCTTGGACGTGGTTCACCTGAAGATTTTGAAGCTATTAGGGGTAAAGCTTTTCAGATGTATAAAGGGATGCCATCTGAAACGAATGCTAGGAACATACAAAGTAGATTTATGAAGGAAAGATATGGGTTGTCAACTGCTCATGAATGGGGACCTCAAACAACTGATATTGAGCACGCAACAGATCAATTTAGAAAACAAGGACTAGTGTTAGAACCTAAATTTGGTAATTTTCAATACCGTGATAGTCAATATCCTTCTAAATATGACATAACTTCAGGAAATAATTCAAGATACCCAGTAAACCAAGAAAATTTGCCCCGAGATTTAAGAGCTTTGTATGACAGATTGCCTATAGAATCAGGATCGGGTCATCTACATCCTAATATGGCTGGTGAATTTAAATATCCCTGGAAAACAGAAGATCTACCCCGCAGTCATCAAATGGACTGGACACAAATTGGTAGATATGAGGATATACCCCGACATTGGATTGAAGCATTGAGAAATATGAAATGAAAGTATTAGGTGTGATCCCTGCTAGAGGAGGTTCTAAGCGTCTTCCTAAGAAAAATCTTTTAGAATTAGGAGGTAAGCCACTGGTTAAGTGGACTTTAGATACAGCCATTCAGTCAGGGGTTTTTGATCACCTTTATGTATCAACAGAAGACCATGAAATTGGTGCTGTAGCAGGTGAGTACTGGTGGAAAAGGACTTCTGAACTGGCTAAGGATACTAGTTCTACAATGTCAGTCTTGCTTGATATAGTATCAAGGCACAATGTTGATGTTACGTGTATCCTTCAACCAACATCACCATTTAGAACAGTGGAGGATATTAAGAATTCACTTAGTATGCTTAAGGAATATCAGGCTGATAGTGTTATCAGCACGACAGACGCCCCTAGTGACCTAGCCTTTCAAGTAAGGTGGGCCAATAGGTTAGAATCATTGCCTAATATAGTTGTTCCAAATGGTGCCCTTTATTGGCTGACAACCAAGGCATTGGATAGGGGTGAGACTTGGTATAGTGGAAGGGTTTATGGTTACCCAATGCCGAAAGATCGAAGTATTGATATAGATACTGAGGCTGACTTAGAAATTGCACGGCATCTGTTGAGAATAGTCAATGGTCAGTGTTGAAGAAATTGCTGATAAGATAGAAGAAGTCTTACCAAAAGAACGACCTATCAATCATCATGAACCATTTATTAATAAACATAGGGCATTAATAGAAATTTCTAAGTGTTTGACAGCGGGTATTCAAGACTATAACCCAGTTGAACAATTTGAGGAGTGGATTAGAAATTATACTGGAGCAAAATATGTCCTGGCTACAAATAGTGGGACTTCAGCCTTACATTTAGCCCTGTTGGTGGCTGGAATAAAACCCAACGACGAAGTAGTGATCCCAACCACTACATTTGTAGCTACTGCCAATGCAGTTTCCTATATAGGGGCAATTCCACATTTTGTTGATGCTGGCCCTTACCTTGATCCAAACCAATTAGAAACCTACTTATATAAGTTACGAAATAAAGGGTCCAGAATTAGGGCTATTATTGCTGTACATCTATTTGGAAACTCATGCGATATTAAGTATTTAGTTAAGATAGCCAAGGATTACGGTCTTGTTCTAATTGAGGATGCTTGTCAGGCACTAGGAACTAAAGTTGATAACAGGCATGTCGGTACTTTTGGGCATACTGGAGTATTTTCTTTTAATAATAACAAAATATTAACTACAAATGGTGGCGGTGTTCTTATAACTAATGATAAAGATACTTATGAGAAAGCCTATAAGTTATCTATTATGGGGCGTGTAAAGCATAAGTATTTAATAGAGCATGATAGTTCTGGTTTCAATTACAGAATGTCAGCTGTGAATGCCAGTCTAGGGTTATCTCAAACTTCAGATTTTGAAGAAACTCTAGAAAAAAAGAGGAATCTAGCTAAAAGATACCAAGAATCACTTGGAAATTTAGTAGAATTTGTTAAACCAACTATAGAGTGCTCTCAAAATCATTGGCTAAACACAATTTTAGTGGACAATAGAGACGAATTACTAGAAGAATTGAATTTTAGAGGAATTAAGGCTAGGGCTTCATTTACTCCTTTACACATGCTTTCTTTTTATGATCTCTTTAACCAAAATTATACAGATAATATTAAAGAGATAGAAATGATAAAATCAATTGAGTTTTTTGAAAGAGCTGTTTGCCTTCCGTCAGGGTCTCTAAGTATAGAGTAATTATAGCCCTATTGAATGGGGCTGTAATTGAGTGTTGTCCTGTATGGTCAAGTTAGCTAAGCTAATCTTTGGAGTAGAATAGAATGCAAGTAGAAGTTGAGATAATAGGCACATCACCAATGCTTCAGAATAGATTTTCTGAAGAATTTGGAATTGAAAAAGGTACCAGAACAATAATCCAACAGCGTGGAACTCCTAGGGAACAAGCAGATAAAATAGTTTACCGTGACACTGAAAATAAATTCTACTTCCCAGGAACATGGATAGTAGGATCTTTACGTGAATCCGCGTCTAATCATAAGCTTAGGGGTTCACGCAAGTCAGCCAAATTTATAGTCCCAGCAGCCATTAGAACCTTAGAAGTTGATATTGTAGTTTTAAATGGTGATGGAAGTCCTATAAAGAACTTTGAAGTAGACAGTAGGCCAGTAACAATTCCTGCTACAAAAGGTAAAATAATGAAGCACAGACCAAGATTTGATGTTTGGTCTGCTAAATTTAATCTAATTATTAATATTGAGATGCTTGAAGAGAGTTTCGTTCAACAACTTATTACTGAAGCCGGCCAATCGCAGGGTATCGGTGATTTCAGACCGAATAAATGTGGGCCATTTGGATGTTTTAGGGTAACTTCATGGAAACCCATTAAGAAGCGTGAAAGGCCATTGTTGGATTAAGATTATACAAGCTGATTACATTTGTATTTCTGTTTGGTGTGGTATTGTTCGGTCCGGTCCGGTCCTGTAGGGTTGGGTACTGTATGGTAAGGATATATTCTAATGAGAGTTTTGCTTATATCAGGAAGTAGGGCTGATTTAGGTTCCTTAGAACCAGTGTATCAAGCATTGATTAGACATCAAGTAGAATCAACTTTAATAAGATCGGAGTCTATTTTTGATGGTCTGAAATTAAATCAAGCAGAGACTGCTGCCCATTTCATGAAATGGGCAGCAGTTCATTCCATTGACTATAGTATGGTTATTGTCTGTGGTGATAGATTCGAAATTTTAGGGGCTGTTATAGGAGTATTCCTAAATAAAATACCAATTGTTCATTTATCTGGAGGGGATATAACAGAGGGGTCAGCAGATGATTCTATGAGGCATGCGATTTCTAAGTTATCTCATCTTCATTACACTGCTACTGTTGAGTCTGCTAAACATGTTATTCAGATGGGGGATGAGCCATGGAGAGTAAAAGTGGTAGGGGAGCCATCAGTTGATAATCTTAAACTAATGGATCTTAAAGATGCTAAGAAAGAGGCTGGTATTGAACGTTTTGCAAGTAATTTTTGTATTGTTCTTTACCACCCGGATACCCTGGTTGATAATTTTCATGTATTAGCAGAAGCTATTATTGTAACAGGTGCCCTGAGCAGATTTAACAATGATATGTTGGTTATTGGACCTAATACTGATGTGGGAAACGAACAAATTAGGCAACATTTTAATAGTTGGGCTTCTTTACGTGAAGTAGAAGCCCCAACTCATTATGTTGAGAACCTACCTAGGCAAGTTTATCTAACACTTCTTGCTAATTGTAGTACTTTGATAGGTAATTCTTCATCTGGTTACTTTGAAGCTCCTTCTTTTGGTACCCCTGTAGTTGATATAGGGGACCGTCAAAAGGGTAGAATTAAATCAGCAAATATTGTTCATTGTGGAATTGTCTATAATGAGATTATTGATGCTGTTAATACAGCCTTGAAAAAAGAAAGAATTGAAATAACTAATCCATATCATACAGGGAGTGCAGCAGATCAGATAGCCCATGATATTTCTAGAATAAAAGACCCTAGAAAGCTTCTATTGAAGAGGTTCTATCAAATTCGTCATTAAGTAGGTCTTGTTAATCGTTAGAAGATGGCTTAAGATATAATGAAGCTCTAAAGGGCAAGAAACCCTTGTAGTGGTAATATCCTTAAATAGGATAACTTTTATTAAAGGAATAGATAATGAGCGATTTCAGCGCACACACGGGTATTGTTTGGAATGGTAATGTTGGGATGGTGGAGTATGGTGGGGGTTCAAAAGGTCAATTGGCCATTTTCTATCATAAGTCTGTTCACAATCCTCAACGATCACAGCATGAGGGGCGCCCTGTGTTTGAGGACCGGGTATTTGTGCGTGTAGCACCCCCTGGTGAGCGTTTGAACATTGTTGATAGACCAGCTACCCGGCAAGATCAGAACCGCTGGCCTCAGCAATGGGCATTGTTTCAACAAAACCGTGAACAAACCCCAGAAGGGACCCCTATTGATCTTCTTTACCCTGAGAAACCTGCTGTTGCGGCTACATTGAGGGCCAATGGTGTTATGACTATTGAGACCTGTGCTGAGCTCTCAGGTAATGCAATAGATTCAATTGGGATGGGGGCACAAACCTGGGTTAATGCCGCTCAGAAGTATGTGCAGTATGCCAATCGTGGTGTTGCCATTACTCAGCACAGAAAAGATCTGGAAGAGCGTGATCGTCAGATCAGGGTACAAGCACAGCAAATAGAGGAATTACAAGGTCAAATTTCACAATTGCTTTCTTCTAAATCATCTGATGCTAGGCAATTATCAGCTATTCAGGAAATGTTGGCTGGTGCTATGGGTAAACCACGTCATACTATGTCAAAGAAGGCTCAGTTTGGCTTGATTGATGAGGATGAGGCGGTGGACTTTGAGCAAGAAAGAATTAATATCAGGTCTCAGTATGTAGCTGAACCTAAGCCTAAGATTAGGCGTCAAGCCCCTAAATCAATACTTAAGGCCCCGGATCCGGGCTATGATGTTCAACAGGAAAGAATTAATATTTCTGAAGCTCAATCACGTAGACGTAAACCTAAGATTTAGAGCAGGTATAGAAAATGTGTGCTGATAAATGCCATGGTCCTGGGGCTTTAGATGATCAGTTTACAGTGGTGATTAATGGTACCATACCAGGGAGAGATAAAGTTGCTGAAGTGAGTTTGAGTAACATGGACATTGACGTTTTAAAAAACTCTAAACATCCAATGTGGGTAAAAGCCATAGAGCTACTTAGTGCGCAGTTGACTGAAATTTTTAAGTAGGAAGCCTAAATTGTGACAGTTCTGTATTGTGATTGCGAATTCAATGGGTTCGGGGGTCAGCTTATATCGCTGGCCCTTGTTCCTGATGATGGAACTGCCCCTTGGTATGGTGAATTAGAATTACCTCATCAAATTGATCCCTGGGTTAAGGATCATGTAGTGCCTAAACTGCATAATAAGTTACAAAGACCTCTTATTTTCAAATTAGGCTTTCAACAATACATTCAGAAATTTGATAATCCATTAATTATCTGTGATTGGCATGCAGATGCAATTCACTTCTGTCAATTATTGGCAGGTAATGATTATGGATCATCATTAGATTTTGAGTGTAGGATACAGATCCTAAAAACCCCTCCAGGCCAGCCTATTTATACTCACAATGCTTTGGAGGATGCACTTATTTTAAGTGAATGGTATCAGAACGAGAAATAGAAATGTGTAGTAAATGTTCCAATACAGGGATTATTGGTTGGACTGACATCACAATTAATTGGGATGATGGGGCTTCAGTGGCTTTGAGAAGGCCAGAATTATGTAGATGTTCTAAGGCTATGGAATTATTTATTGAGTGGAATAAGATTTATATCAAGTCTATAACTAAGGCAGTTAAAGTAGATTAAGTCCCCACACCTAAATAAGGGGCTTATAGATGACTCTGTCTCTATTACAAATAATTAATGCTGTGCAAGGGGAATTGGGGTTGCCGATAGCTACAACAGTTATTGGAAATTCAGATCTCACTACTACACAGATGTTCTATCTTGCTAACCGTGTCATTGACATGATGCGTCGTATGCATGAGACCGGTTGGTCGGCTATGATGGAGGGGTATAATATTGTTGTTAACCCTCCATTGCTGACAACAGGTGATACAACAATTAATTCCCCAATCATTACTAATATCCCTTCCACAACTGGCTTAGAGGCTCAATACTGGGCTGTTTCAGGCAATCAACTCCCACAGGCTGCTAGAATTTTATCTGTTGATAGTATTTCACAAGTCACCTTGGATATGGAAGCCACTGGTACTGAGACATCAGGTTCTTTGATCTTTGCTAAGGATACTTATCCCTATCCATCAGATTATGATTTTACTCAGAATAGAACTCAGTGGGACAGAACAAACAGATGGGAACTGTTAGGGCCTGATTCTGCACAAATGGATCAATGGCATAGGTCAGGTATTGTAGCTACTGGTCCTAGAAGACATTTTAGGAAGATAGGTCCTCTGGCCAATAGGTGGCGTATTTGGCCTCAACCAGCTGAAATTGCCTCACCCTTACAATTGGTCTTTGAATACCTCAGTATTAATGGTGTGGCAGTTAATGGTGATCTGAATACCAGGGCGCAATACTTTGCCAATGATGCTGATCAGCCTTTGTTGGACGATCAGGCTGTTATTACAGGGATTAAATGGAAGTTCTGGGAGATCAAGGGTTTCAACTTTGCCAGCATGAAAAATGACTGGTGCGACTATATAGATACACTTATTGCTCGTGATGAAGGTGCTGCTACATTACAGTTAGCAAAACAGATGAACCCAATCTTCATTTCGCCGAGTTCCGTGCAAAACGGGTTTTTCCCCGGTCCTGTCGGGCCGTCCTCAAGTTAGTGGTGAATATAAAATTTGTGTTGACATGGTTTTATTATTGGGCTATCACATACTTCTACTACTGTGTAGGAGTAATAGAATATGGCAAGAAAAGATGATTCTGATTTTATCAAGTTGATCAAGGAACATGTAACACTAGATCCTGACACAGGATTATTATCTTTTAATAATCTTTATGCTCAGATGAGCTTTACTATTACTTTCAAAGGTAAAAAGATTGTTATTACTTATGCGCATATTGTCTGGCTTTTGAGTCGTGGAGTATGGCCTATAAAAGGCTATCATGTAGATCATATAAATGATAACCCTCAGGATAATAGACCAAACAATTTACAAGAATTAACTGAAGATGACAGTCATAAGAAACGTCGTGGTAGGTTGGTATATAGAACATATGGAACCGGTAAATATGGGTATGGAATGTATATTCATCATGATAAACGTGACAATAGATATTATATAACCCGACATCTTTCACGTGGCCATGGTGAAGGGGATTTAAAAGCTATCAGGCAAGGTCTTGGTGGTTTTGATACATTAGAACAAGCTGAAATAAAAGTAACTGAATATATTGAGGAAATAAAAGTTCAGGGACTTGCTTGGATGCCTCCACCCCCCAAAGATATTCAAGTTAAAAGACGGACTATTGAAATAGATGCTCAGACAAATGAACTTAGAAGGCTTCGTCAAGAAGGTAAAACTATTCAACAAATTAATGAAATTACTGGTATTACATCTATTAGTATCTACAATAGAGTTAAAGACATAGATATTGATAAAAGGAAAGATAAAATTGGTTCTGCAAACAGTCAAGCAAAATTAACTGAAGATGATATCAAGCAAATAAGAAAATTAGGTGCTGAAGGTAGAACATTTAAGTCTATAGGAATTCAATTTGGTGTTAGTGGGACTATGATTTCTAATATCATAACAGGTAAAGCCTGGTCTCATGTAAAAGATTAAGTAGACCGCTAAGATAAACCTTGTTGTTGTTATATTTTGATTTACAAAAGCAACAAGGTTTATGATGGAGTACCCTTAATGACTGATGAGGAAGTCAATAAACTGGTAGATAGAATGACTGCTGCTCTAGATCCTAGATTTGCTAGTATTGAGCAGCAACTATTAGAATTAGGAAATCAAATTAGTGCTATGAAAAGTGATCTTACTGAGATTAAAAACAATGTGATTCCTATAGATGGTTCGCAATGGAAATTGGCATTATATAAATGATCTAAATGAGATATTATGATCTAGTTGGAAATTGGTACAAAGTACAGCCTCACCTCAAAGATGAGGCTGTACTCAAAGCTCTTCAAAATGGTATGGACGATCTATTATCAAGGTGGGGAAAGAAGTTCGACACAATAAAAGTTCCAAGGGATTATGAATGGGCAAACTGGGACTGGGAATTTGATGAAGTTCATGAATATTGGGATTATACCTTATTTAATGCTTGTTTCTGGTTAGTAGATTTTAATTATGAATTGGCTAAGTTAGTAGAACCAGACGAAAGCTGGCAGATCATTAGATCAGATAAGCATGCTACAGTCTGGAACGGAAAAGATCTATTATTTGAATTTAATCTAATGGCTTTTGGTTGGACTGCTGATGCTTGTTATGAATTATCCTGTGAAAAGTACCCCAAAGGATGAGACTGAATCTGAATTACTAGATATCTTAGATTTGATAGAACTTGAATCTAATAGGAAAATTAAATCAGAGGGTGAAGTGAAGTACTGGACTGATAAGTTAGCGAAGTGCAATGATTATGATATCACGGGAATAAAAGCAGCATTAAGTGTTCATAAAGAAATATTAGATGGTCAGATAAATTCAATTGAAGCACTTAATAAGCAGTTTAAGGAAAAAATAAAAGAACGAAATAAGAAATTAAATTGAGGATTAATCAAGTTAAATGAAACTTCTTCCTTACATATTCATTGGTGATGGGAACAACCTCCCCATCACCAATATGTTTGACATAGATGGGAATGAGATCACAAACCCGGAAGATGTTTCTACAGTTGTAATTCCATTACCCGATGGTAGATGGTTTGCCTGTGCAGCCTCACCTCATGAGATAATAAAGAAGTTACTTCACTAAGGAACACTGAGATGAAAGAAATTGGACGAAAGAACCCCTTAGCTCAAAAGCCACCTACTAAATTAAAGGCTAAAGTAGCCCAAACAGGGCAACATTTTTCCTTTCCAACAGAATCACCTTTAACTCAGGAAATGAAGACTATTATCCGATCACCGATCGGATACATGACTCGAACTAAGTTTAATTCCGAGAATAAAGAACCTAATCAATCACAATCTTATGAATCTAAGTTTAAAAAACAATCAGATTAATGACAGACCTGTCGTCATTTCCGGTGAGTGGTCTTAATACTGACAGTATGCAGATTTTAGGATACACATCTACTGATAAGATGTTATATGATTTCAGTAATACGGAATGTTTTTACATCCTTCAGGATAATGTGTTATATAGGGTGTCCCCTCAGTATGCTTCCACTTGGTTCAGGGCACAGGAACCAGGGGTGACGGTAGTATACAACCCATTCCAGACTATAATGCCCCCTACTGGTTATTCAAACTTGGTGTAGAATAATGGAACGTGAACTCACTCAGGACGAACGGGATTCAGCCCTTAGTATTTTAGAACAATTAAGAATTGAATTGATTAGAAGTATAGCATCGAGTAAAGATAACATTGCTATGAGTACTTTACAGAACCTAAGCTTTGTACAGAACTGTATTGAAGCAATTACTGAAGCGTATTGATGACATGAATTTGTCACAGACAATCACTATATTACGTCGTGTGAGTAGAGGATGGAGACAAATGATAATCATACCTCTTAGGCATAGACATAGGTCTAATGCGTCTCCAGTGCCCGCTTATATTTATCAGTTGATCATAACAGTCCACTATCCAAGAAGGAATTCTGAAATGGCTACAGCAACTTTAACATGGTCCGTGCCTACTACCCGCACTGATGGGAGTGCACTGACCCCTGACATGATCCTGTCAGCTGATATTTTTGATACAGCATCATCTACCCCTGATATAGCAATTGGTACTGTATCAGGTGCATCTGGCACCTTTACTACAGGGGTCTTAGCCGTTGGTGTTCATAACTTTACTGTTATTACCAATGATACAACAGGTCACTCCTCAGCGGCGTCTAACGTCGCATCGGTGACTGTAGTGGCTACTTTGGCTAATCCAGCTGCTGTTACAGATCTTGCAGCTGTTCTCAACCCTTAAGATATAAATAGAACTATCAAGTATCAGGGTAGTCTACATATGTAGACTACCCATTTATCATCTTAGAATGACTAATGACACTCCTTCAACTTAATCCCCCTTTTGAAGTAACGACCCCTAAGGGCTATGGGATAGCTCATATCCTTGATTCTAGGGGTGATGAATTAGATGCAGTTTGGGGTGTAGCACAGGAGGATGGTCAGTTTTGGTGGTGGCCCAATTCTAAAATCAGGTTTCATAAGAATATAACTCAAGCCAGATATAATCCAGAAGTTGTTCCTTTAGATCATTCCCTTGATCAATACAAGTTAGATCCATAATGCCTGACGAAAATAATCGGATTATTACTGCCCTTAAGGTTACGAAGACACCTTTTGAGGGTTCCAGTCATGATCCAGAAATGACATCTAATGAGTCTATGCATGATGCACAAATTCCTAATGCTTTTGGTCCTGAGCAAGAAGCGTTTACTCAAGGATCATTAGATCATTTAAGGCCATTTTTCAGACATACTGACTTGATGGACAGATTAGATCCAAATGAAATTGGTAATATAGAAGATAAACGTGATGGTCCTACATTAATGGATAATGTAAGTCATGTATGGAATACTAATCTCCATGAAATTGGAAATTTATTGAAGTATGGCTTGAATCCAGTAGCGGCCACGGAACAATTACCTGCTGATGCTGGTGATAAATTAAGTGGTGATGCCGGGTTCTATGATATAGGTAATAAATTAGCTAGGAAATAACAAGTGGATGAGAATGATCTAATTCTAAATTATTTGAAGAGGAATGCCCCTTATGTTAGTGAGGGGGACCATGAATATTCCACTGATTTGAATGTAGCCGAACCTGGGTTCAGGCAATGGGTCACTAAGAATAAAGTCCCCTTTGATCCAAATGCTCAAGGACCATCAGATTATGATATGCGCGGTTTCTATCATGGGGCAATGACAGGGTTCCCTACTGATAGTGAGGGGAACCCAAAAGCACAACAATCAGTCAACCCAAATGATAAAAGAATGCATTATTCTGATTATTGGAAGACCCCTTATCACGAGACTTTTTCTGATGAAAGTCAGTGGGCTGCCTCTACAGCTCCCAAGTGGAATCAGAAAGATCAGTTAATTTCACCAGGGGGTAAGATTGTAAAAGATGAAAGAAACCGTTATCCTAACTTTGGATCTTACTTAAACCCAGATCCTGATCTTAAGTCTTATTTGAAGGGGTATTAGATTTATGGCACAAGTAGATATTAGAATAATACCACCACTGACAGTTGATGAAGAAGCTTTCCTGTTAAGGGAACGTGGTATAACGCCATGGCGTCGTATGAGCAGGGCTGAGATTGAAGAGCAATACCCAGGGGCATTAACTAACTACGCCTTAAATCCCACAAATAAACTTGTGGGATTTAAGGCGTCTAGTTGATGATTATGGTATATTGAACTTATGCCATTAACAATCAAACTTAGATTGAAAGATAAACACTGTGCTGAATTGTATAAACAGGCGCAGGCAGTTAATATTGTCTGGAATTATTGTAATGAAGCTCAGAAGCATCAACTTCGATGGTATAAGTTCTATACAAAATATGATCTACAGACTTTGACCAAGGGATCATCAAAAGAACTTGGGATTAGTGCCCAAACTATACAACAAGTATGCTGGGAATATGTCAGGCGCAGAAAACAATTTAAGAAGCCTTATCTTAAATTTAGGGGTAGAAAGAAACTAGGCTGGATACCGTTCAATCAGCAATCAATTTCTTTTGATGGTGAAGTTTTTAAGTTTGCCGGAAAACTATACCAGCCTATGCATCTTAGGGATTTATTGACTTCTGAAGTCAAGATTCTATCAGGTTCTTTTAATCAGGATTCAAAAGGGCATTGGTATATAAATTGTCCAATAGAAGTAGAAACTTCTATCTATACAAGTAATTCTAAGGTTGGTATTGATCTAGGATTGAATGATATGGCTACCTTATCAGATGGTAATAAAATTAGAGCACCAAGATTTTATAGAAGAGCTCAACTTAGATTAGGTAATGTTCAACGGGCAAATAAAAAGAAACAGGTTAGAAACCTGCATGCCAAGGTCAAGAATCAACGTAAAGATTTTCTACATAAAGAATCAACTAAAATAACTAAAGAGCATGGACTGATATTTGTAGGTAATGTCAGTTCTAGTAAATTGGCTAAAACCAAGTTTGCAAAGTCAGTACTTGATGCATCTTGGTTTGGCTTCAAGCAGATGCTGTCATACAAGTCCCTCAGGAATGGTGGCAGTTTGCTTGAAGTTTCAGAGGCCTATACTTCCCAGACCTGTTCCCACTGTGGCATAATCCCACAAGGGAGGCCTAAAGGTATCGCAGGGCTTGGAATAAGAGTATTTACTTGCAGTTGTGGTGCATCCTTTGATAGGGATGTCAATGCTGCAAGGAATATACTCCGTATCGGGCTAGATACGCTGGTAGCAGGAGCTCTGAGCGGAAACCGGGGTTATGAATCCCCCTGCTTCAACTGTGGGGAGTAGTCAAATGGCAATGCTTGATGAACTTAATGCCCTTGTTAAAGCTTTAAGAGCTGGGAAGGCTGGCAAGTTACCAGCAGGGACTGCAGCAGGTGATGCCCACCTTGGAAGGGGGGCTATTAACAGAGCTAATGTCCTCCCAGGGGTTACTGATACTTCAAGCGGTGCTACTCTTTATGGTCAAGGTTCAAGACCTTTTACTGCTCAAGGGCCTAATCTAGGCCCTTATGGCCCTGGTAGGGTCCCTCACAGTTCTACTTCAGATGATATAGCCAGTGCTTTAATGAGGTCAGACCCCTTAGCATCAGTAGGGGGTGGAGTACGGGGATTTCCTAGAACGACTATCAGACCAGGGATGACACCAGGGGGTGCTGGGCTTGGTGTATTAGGATTACCTGCTATACTGGGGTATCATCAGGAAGAATCTAAGGACCCTGTTATGGGTTATGGAGGGCTGCCTAATTTTGATGATACTATAGTGAAGGAACCTAATCATGTGGGGGATGAAGTCATGACTAGGGTACCTCAAGAGCATGAGGATGAAGCTATTATAAGGGAACCCCCTAGGGTTAAGGGTCCCCTACCATCACAGGATAATCCATATGAAGCCCCTTCTCATATGCACGAGCGACCTGAAATCAGCCCTCATGTGACGTCCCTTTCAGAACCTCCTGTTCATGAAGAACCAGTAATAGCTCCACATGAACAAGTACCCCCTGTTGTTTCTCATGAGCCAATACCGTTGCCTAGGCCACGTCCTTCACCCCAGAGTAGACAACCAGTAGTTCCTGTTGCGCATAGACAACCAGTTAGACAATCAGCCCCTATGAGGGTTGAAAACCAGAATATTCTGGAGGCCCTCCTTGGTCACCCTGTTTATAGGGATACACAAGGGGGTGACGCTGGTTCTGGCCCTTATCAAGGCATAGTTAATCCTATTCTAAATAGGTGATTTCATGGCTGATGACGACTACCTGCCAAGTCCAGATTCATTGATGAGGGCTAGATCTTATTTTCCTATTACAGGTAAAAAATATCAATTATCCCCTAAAGATGCGACCCTTAGCCCTACACCTTATCAATTTAGTCAACCTCAGGCATCTGAACCTGACTATGTTCCCACTACTGAAGAAACTACTAAAAATCAAGTAGAACATATAGCAAATATTTTAAGACGTGGAAAAGACCCTAGGAAATTAGATGAAATAAGCCCTGAGGAACGCGGGCAGTTCTCACCTAACCTAACAGGTGGAATTCCAGGTGGTGAACAAACCTATGGTATACGCCCCATAGACCAATCACCTGATCCCAATGACCCATTTGAGAGGGCTGCTGCTAGGACACGTAAGCAAGCGGGGCATTATGCTTATATGACCCCTGAGGAGCGGCAGGAACATCAAAAAGGGGTCTTATCTGCTGGTAATATGGGGGCTTATTTTGCAAACCCACTGCTTGGGATGGGATTATCAGCGGGGATACCACTGGCTGAAGGAAAATATGGTGAGGCAGCCTCACAGGCAGCTTTATCAGCCGTCCCTTATGGGGTAGGCAAAGCCATCAAAGCCGCACCAAAACTCACGACAGCGGCTTTAGGGGGCATTGGCAGCACCTGGGCTGATGCTATGGCTGAGGACACCAAATTTCCTTGGGAAACTGATAAGGATACCCGTAATGCTTTGGATGCCCAACACAAGAACATAAGGGTAAGGGATGATAGGGGTAAATTTGATCCTTCCCTTACTGAAGCAGCCCGTCAGAAGTTTGTTAATGATCAAAGGGGGGCATGGCAACAACGTCAGGAAATGTCCAAGAGCCTTGAGGGTTTTGAGAACCTTAATAAGTCAACGGTTCAAGGTCTAACCCCAGAACAACAAAAGGAATATCAATCAATTAATGTGGCTGGTAGCCCTCAAGAAACTATTAATCAGAAATCATCCTACCTTAAAAACCGTATGGCTGAAGCCAATGAAGCCAAGAAAGGTTTATTTGATAAATACCCATGGGCTGCAACAGGAACTCAAATTGGATCGGCATTGGCCAGCGCCCTTATTCCTTATAAAGGAATAACTAATAAGGCGGGTGCCATACGGGGGGCCACTGATGAAGCAGAAGCTTCTTATCTAGCCTCACTAAAGGGTAGGGCAGCCAAGTCAACTAAAGATGTACGGGACTTGAGGGCTAATCAATTAGCAGGACAACAGGGTATTTCACCATGGGAAGTTGGTAAATTAGCAATGGCACCGGCTATCCCATATGTAGCAGGAACAACAGTCCCAAGTATTATAGATATGGCACGTTTACAATCTCACCCTGATTGGCCTGCTTATCAACATGCTAAGGAAATAGCCAATCCATTTAGTGACAAGGGTAAGGATGCATTGATTAGATCATTGGAGGAAGGACTTGGGGGTGAATCTGTAGGTATAGTGGGTGGGCTTGCCAGATCTCATTTTCCACAAGCTTATAGTCGTGGGTCAAGTACCTTACAATCCATACGTGATAAACAATCAGAAGAAATAGCCCAGGCCCTGAAAAGGACTGCATCTAGAAAACCTAAGGCTGCTAGTATAGCAGCACCTTTACCGGTTCCACCACCCCCTACTCCTTCTTTGGGGGCACCCCCAACAACTCAGGCACTTCCAGTGCCTCAAGCCCCAGTTCTTAGCCCTCAACAGAAAGCAGCTATCACCAGGGCTAAGAATAAAGCAGCAGCTGCAAAACAAATACCATAAATATTAAACTAATTCCATTTAATAAGAAAGGAAACAGTTATGGCTACAGCTTCAACTACAGTGATATTAACCTGGACCGTGCCAACTACACGATTAGATAGTTCTGTTCTTGACCCATCAGATATTACTGGGGCTGCTATTCATGACTCTGGAGCTCCAATTCCAGGTGCTATTATTGGCACTGTTACAGGAATTACAAATACCTTCACCACTGGTGCTCTAAATCCAGGGACACATAATCTTACGGTTGTTACGACTACAAAGAATACTACTGGTAATACTTCGGCAGCATCTAATTCAATATCAGTAATAGTACCTGTCTTGTCTAACCCATCAGCTATAACTGATCTTGTTGGGATTGCTAGTCCATAATTTATAGTAGGGAACTGTTTTAATGTTTACTAGGTTAGTTAAATGAGAAAAATTAAAGATGGTACGCCTTTAAAGCCATCATTTCCTCAAGGAGATGTTGCAACTAAAAGTATACCATCACCAACCGACGGTTGGGACGCGCTCAGTCCACTAGCATTGATGGATTCGAAGCGTGCTCCTATATTAACCAATTGGTTACCGAGACCAGGTTGGGTAGAACTACGTGCTGGATATAATATCTGGTCTTCTACAGGCGCTACTTATTTAACTGGTGAACCTATAGAAACTATTGCTGTTTATCGAACTAAGTTTATAGAGACTATGTTTATTGCTGGTGGTGGTAAAATTTACGATGCTTCAGAACAGTTTACAGCAACACAGGTCTTATCAGGATTTGCAAATAATAGATGGCAATATATTAATTATAATATACCTTCAGGGCCTACTGTTATTCAATTGGTTAATGGAACTGATCCATTACAAATGTGGAATGGTACAGTTTGGACTGTTCCTGTCATAACGGGTCTTCCTGGTGGTGTTGGAACAACAGACATTAGGAATATAGCTTCTCAAAAGCGCAGGATCTGGTATGTTATGAACAATGGTGGGCAAGGGTCCACTATAGCAGCATTTATGCCTACTGATGCTATCACAGGGCCTATAGGGGGATCTTTAGACCTAGGTTCATTGTGGAATAAGGGTGGTTTCCTACAAACAATTGCAAATTGGACTATTGATGGTGGTGCTGGCCCTAACGATTATGCCTGTTTTATCAGCAATAAAGGGCAGGTTTCAATCTATCAAGGAACTGATCCTACCTCACCTACAGCATGGTCCTTAGTAGGCACATTTGATTTACCACCCCCTATAGGTGACAGGTGTGTTACCAGGATTGGTTCTGATGTGGCGATGATAACCCTTCAAGGGGTTATACCCCTCTCAACTGGATTACCTTTTGACCCGTCAGCCGACCGTTCAGTGGCTATTACATCACGTATTCAAAATGCCATGTCTCAGTCATCCAATATGTTCAATCAAAACTTTGGTTGGCAGCTGATTACATTTCCTCTTCAAACTTTGATGTTTCTGAATATTCCTCAGGCTGAGAACAGTCAACAGTATCAATATGTCATGAATACCCTGACGGGAGCTTGGTGTCAGTTTACAGGGTGGAATGCCAATTGTTTTGAACTTTTTAATAATAATCTTTATTGGGGTGATAATACAGGAAATGTTAATCAGGGTTATGTAGGGGCATCTGATCTATTTGCTACAATTGATGCTGATATGCAGTGTGCTTTTAATTATTTGGATGATCCAGGTAGAACTAAGAGGATGACTTTGGTTCAACCGTTGCTGACTACAGCAGGGAACATTACCCCTTTTATTGCTGTTGATACAGATTTTAGTTCCTCAACAGTTTCAGCCCCTGTAACCTCACCAACATCGGCTTTATCAGCCTGGGACAATGCTTTATGGGATGTTGATTTATGGCCAGTGGGTCAAGTGAATTCCATTTCATGGTTTAGTGTTGATGCGTTAGGGCATGCAATGGCTATCAGAATGAAAATTAATTATTCAGGGGGTGAATCTAATGCTAATGGTGTCTTTGATTTAGGGGTGTTTGATACCGCTACTTTTGATACTGGGTTAGCAACCACAGCTCCGGTCCTCCAAGTTAACGCGTTCGGCTGCGTTGTAGAAATGGGGGGCTTCTTATAGTCTAGATTTTTATTGCATTACTTTATGAACTTGTGTAAAAAGGACTTGCTTAATAAGGAGCAGGTCTAATGACAACTAATGTACCATATGAAATATATGCTATCAGATTTTGGAATTATGTTGATGTGAAAACTAATGAGAATGAGTGCTGGGAATGGACAAAAGTCAGAGGATCACATGGATATGGGTTTTTTGGTTATAAAGGAAAAAATGTACTTGCACATAGATTTGCTTATGAATGTGTAAATGGCGATGACTCTGCAAAAGAAAAAATTATAAGGCATACTTGTGATAATCCATCTTGTTGTAATCCAAAGCATTTGCTTGCTGGTACGCATCAGGATAACATGAATGACAAGTTTGAGAGGGGTAGGCAAGGAAATTTAAAGGGTGATGAATGTTCATGGGCAAAGTTAACTGAGATTGATGTATTAGAAATAAGAAATCTGTGTGATAGCAAGACTGTTATTGAACTTGCTGAGATTTATAACGTAAGTGAAACTACGATTAGTGATATTAAATATCGTAGAACATGGAAAGGGGTTCATAAAGAATTTATCTTTTCTAGAACAAACAAAAAAGACATTAAGACTTATGTAAAAGAATTATTAAACAGAACATCGTTAGAGGGTGTTGTTCTTCATTATGTTGATGGAAATAACTCTAACAGAGTACCAGAAAATGTTGTAGTATGCCCTGATCATGCTTATCATTCTTTGCTTGTACAAAGGACAAGGGCCTATGAAGCCTGTGGTAATGCAGATTGGATAAAATGCAATATTTGTAAACAATATGATGACCCTAAGAATCTATATCAGAAGAAGTCAGAAACAACCACTACCCCTGATGAGGGCTTTTATAGATTTCATGAGGGTTGTCAACGTAAAGCTCAAAGGGAACAACGAAGAAGAAAAGCTCTTCAGAAGGAAATATAAATGGATCCTCAAAACATACAGGCACTTATCAGAGCCCTAGGCCAACAGAACCCAAGTGCAATGACCCCTGGCAGAACCATGCCTATGCCTGGACAAGTTCCACAAACCCCACCAATGCCTCAACCCCAGCCGATGCCACCTGCAATGGGAGCACCAGGGCAACCACCTGGACAACCACCAGGAATGCCCCCTCAGCCTGGGGCTATGCCCCCAACAATGTTAGGTGCTCCACCAGCCCCCACAGGGATGCTTGGGCCTCCCCCTCAGCCAGGGATGTTGGGGAATATCCCTCAGCCAATGATGCAATAGTAGGCTTCCATGGATTCATCTTTAGATGACATTCTTAAGATACTTAAAGGTGGTGGTCAGTGGGGCAATAATGGTCCCTTAGGCAATAGTCCTTGGGGCAACTCACCTTTTGGTAATAATAGTAATGACAGCTCCCCCTTTGGTAATAACTCATTTTGGGACCGGTGGAAGAATTTTACAAATGGGAATAATTCGGGGGGAACTAATTCAGGCGGAAATAATCCCTCTTCAATGACTGATCCGTCGCCTGATACATCAATGGCTGGTGGCGCAGGGACCCCTAATGGTCCTTTAAACTTTGCTAGATATTCACCACCAACTGCCCCGGTACCCCCTGAGACGATTTCGGGTGGTCAGAATGCATCATTAGGAACCCCTGATGGTAGTTCCTCATCACTGACGCTACCTACTAATAGTAACAATCAGTTTCCAAATTTTAACATGACAGGTCATGCTCCCGTAACAGGGGTAGGTACTGATCAAGACTATCATGCTCCTATTACAGGAACAAATATTAATCAAAATCAGGCAGCTAATCCATATGGTCTTACATGGTTTAATAGTCTCAGTACCCGTCAACCGGCATAAGTAGAAAGTTTTGTAGAATGCCAAAAGGATTGCTTATAGATGCTGATGTTGAGGTGGCTTCTTGGACTTATAAAGCCTACAATATCTACCCTCAACCTATCAATAAGGCGTTTGGGATCATTAATGATGATGGTAGTTTAATAGGGGGGATACTTTTTCAGAATTTCAACGGAATTAACATAGAATTATCATACTATGGACAGAATACTTTAACTCCTGGTATAGTCAGAATTATTGCCAGGACCACCCTTGAATTTTTTAATGCTTCCAGGCTGACGGTGGTAACGTCCAGCAGGAATAAAAGGTTAATCAGATCACTTATTAAGATAGGGTTTAAATTAGAAGGTGTGTCCAGATGTTTTTATGGGCATGAAGATACAAAAGCGAACACAGCAGTAAGATTGGCAGCATTTAAACCTGAACTAGAAAAAGTTGCCTACAGAACAATTTCTGAAAAGAAAGCTTCTTAATGTTAGGATCAGGTCCTCCAGGATTCAATGCCAATTCCCCTAATAAGCAGGCTTTAGGGGTTTTATCAACCCCTGGTATACAGTCTAATCCAGCATCTTTGGGTGTTAATTATCAAACGTCACCATTTGCTCAGATATCCTTAGGTGGGGTACCTGGAACATCAAATTTCACTGATCCATCTTCTAAACCTGCGAATTTAAATCAATGGACCGGAAGTCAAAACAACAGTTCCCTATTAAGAGCTCTATTGGGGAATACGACTACAAGCAGGGGCAGTTTATAATGTCTTGTTATACACCCTCAATAATTGAAATAACAAAAGGAGCAACTTAAGATGGGAGGAGGCAGCAGCCCACCAGCGCCACAAGACCCTAATCAGGTCGCGGCTACACAGACAGGTCTGAACACGACTGCTGGTTTGCAGTCTCAAAAAGGGTCGATGGTTAACCAGAATAATCAGTATGGGGGTTTAGCATACACTCAAACTGGTACAAATCCTGATGGAACTCCTATATATTCTGCTAATATAAATCTTTCACCTCAGCAACAACAGCTTTTTGATACTTTCTTTGGATCACAAGCTACTGCTGGGCAACAAGGGCAGAATCTTTTAGCAGGGGCTAATTATGGCTCAGTTTCCCCTACTCAAGCTATAGGGGATGCATCATCTGGTCTTACCAGTCAAATGATGCAGGGCTACATGACCCAGATGCAGCCTTTCTTTACCAATCAAACCCAACAATTGGATACACAATTAAGAAATCAGGGATTGAATCCCTCACCTACTGCTGACCCTGCTAACCCCAGTACATGGGGTCCTTATGAACGGCAGATGTATCAGAATGAGGCCTCTCAATCAAATCAAGTAGCTGGTGCCTTAGCTCAGTTTCAACCTCAAGCCTTCCAAGAAGCATCATCGCTTTATACCATGCCGGCCTCATTAGGTGCGCAGTTGGCGCAGTTTGGAAATTATACATCACCTACTGGTTCATTAGTGCAGACCCCTGGTCTTAGTATCAACCCTGCTGACTATACAGGTGCTGTGGCTCAAGCTGAGAATATACAGGAGCAGAATTATCAGGCTCAGGTGGCTCAACAAGATGCTATGATGGGTGGATTGTTTGGATTAGGTGGTAAACTTGGTAGTGCGGCTATTATTTCAGATAGACGTGTCAAGCGTCATATTATGAAGATTGGTAGATTGAAGAATGGTTTACCCCTTTATATCTTCAAGTTTATTTGGTCTGATGAGCCTCAAACAGGACTTATTGCCCAAGACGTCCTCAAAGTTAAGCCTTGGGCTGTCTTTACTAATAAAGATGGGTACTTGATGGTTGATTATGCCGAAGCTATAATTTAATAGGAAACCTACTATGGCTGTGGAACCAATTCCGACCCTACTAGATTCGAAGACAGGGCCTACAACTGATGCTTATCAGAAGGCAATGAATGATTATGCGACTCATCTCCTGAAAGGAGAGTCACCCAGAAAACCGGGGATTAGATATACTTGGGCCAATGGCTTGAATGATGCAGCGGGAAATATGCTTGGGGCTTGGATGTTAAAGAAAGCCCGAGATCAGCAATTAAACCGCAATCAATCACAGGATAATCCTGGGGGAATGCTTACCGCACCAGTTCCGGGAGCTGCGGCTTCGGGAGGAGCTGTTAGCCCTGGCCCTTTAGCCTTATCCCCTTTGGGGGGAGCCATAGGCACTCCAGGTATAAGTCCGACGAAACCTAATATCTGGGACCCAAAGAATATGGTTACTTGGGATCCTAGTATGGCAGGTGGCAGTGCTTTTTAAATAATAAAAGAACAAGTAAAGTCAAAGTTAAAATTTTGTATATATTTAAAACAAGTTATTAGATATATACTTAATGGTTTGGTAGGTCCCAGATCTAAGCCAACTCAATTAAGTCAATAATATAATATATATTTGTACATACATTAAAGTACATCGTAATGTTCCTGCAGGAACATATATAGAATTTACCTAGCTGCGTTTTCAACGACTTAGCCTCCCGCCGAAGTGGGAAGGATCCGAGCAAACCGCTTGGAGCGCAGCGGACGCAACTTTCTCGTCTTTCGATGGG